>Ga0335074_10014047_pt1 | contig 11246 bp, 11 predicted proteins | sample Lox_Sample_23_FD_206715 | JGI IMG/M metagenome (GOLD analysis project Ga0335074, IMG submission 206715) | Soil microbial communities from Loxahatchee National Wildlife Refuge, Florida, United States - Lox_Sample_2.3 | ecosystem: Environmental > Terrestrial > Soil > Wetlands | place: USA...
GGGGTTGAGGCTCTACTAGGCACGCGTCTGGGTAGGGAGTCCCCGCATGGCTGCTGCAGCGTACGAGCCTGGTTTGGCTTGTTCGTCCAGCTTGTTTTCTACCTTGTCAGCTAGTTTTTGGACGACAGCTTGGAGCTGACGGATCGCCTGCTCTGTGGCTCTTTGCTCGACGCGTCGTTCGTACGCGTTGTTAATGCGCTTTAAGGCTGCTTGCACTGCCTCTAGGGCTCTCTCTTTAACAAGATAGGCAGTGATTGTTCTAATGTCTGCCTCTATATTGGTCTGCGGGCACTCTATAGTTTTTAGAGGGGTCGTACGGCCTGAGCTAGTCGCGTCGCTAAACGACGCGTTGCTAGACTGACTTCCCTTAGGGCTCCACTGGCTCGACGCCAGCGTTTCCCCAGCTGGGGCTGGTCGAGCAGCCATTTTATGGTCTGCTCGTACGATTTAAGGTTTGTAAGACTAGGTATTAGATTCTGGTGTGTGCGGAAGTTTTTTCAATCTATACAACCTTAACATTTAATACTATTTAAAGATAAAAGCTACTATTTTAAATGCAATTAGTAGACGGCCTAACTTTATTAGGACTAGTTAAGCTTATTAGGCTTAATTCAATTTAATCTGTTTGGTTGACAAGTACGATTAAGAACAAGTAATAGTTACTTATTTTTATATAAGAAAAGAACTTACAAACAAGAAATTATACAAGGTAGTCTTTAAAAACAAAAACTACTTGCCTTTAAGCTTTATATTAAAGTGTGACTTACTCTTATATAAAAAGACGGATAACAGCTAAGCGCTTTATCTAGCTCCCTTAATTTGTTTAGTATACTTTAAATAAACATATAAGAACTATAATCACTTAAAATAGTTAGGCTTTAAGGACATTCTTAAGAATTAAGCGTAATAGCCTTTAATTAAAAGAGATGTTTAAGCTTAAATAAGGAAATGTCTAAAATACTAAGTAGTAAAAGGATTAAGAATAAGCTTCAAACGAGGACTAAGATACACCTTCAAACAAACTAATATATAACTTTTTAACTTATAATTAATAAATCTAATTGGAATATTACTATAAACATATAATAGCAACTAATAGATTATTATAATAATAGAACGGTTTATAGGATAGCCTATTATAAAAGCTGTATTTAATACAACTAGCTAAACTGTTATAAAGTTTATTTACAAACAAATATTCTCTATTTATAAGATTCCATATAAAATCCTTATAGATAACAAATCTAATCTTGTTTTTAAAGCTGTTAAAACCTTCTTTCGTCCTACTAGTTTAAAGTACTAAACAACTACTCCTTATTATTTGCAAACAAATAGGAAGGTTGAACGCTTTAATAGTACGATTAGAAGTATGCTTACTAAATATCTTTATAGAAAACTTGTACGAATATAAGATAAATATCTTGCTTAAGCTATTTTTACCGTTTAGCTTTAAATACATACTATTAGCAAATATAGCCTATTCTTCTTGCTTTATAGAGTGCAGCCTTATTTGCTTAAAAATTTATATAAGGATGTTAATAACAAAATAGAAGCAAGGATTAAAACAATCTTATAAAGACATACTACTTTAAATAATACCTAATTAAAAGCTAATAAGAGCCTTATTGAAAAGGCTATAAAAGCTTAACTCGTTTAAGACAAAGTTTATAAAACAAATAAGGGGATAGCAGTTAGTAAATTCGTTCTTGTTTGAGATAAAAAACCTACTAAGTTCCACTTGAAATAGTTTGAACTATACAAAATTGCTATAACAGCTCTAATTAGCACGTACGCACTAAAAGACTGCTATAAGGAGATAGTATAAAGCCTTATTTATAGTAGTCGCCTTTTACAACTTAATAATGCTATTATTAACAAGCAAACTAGGAAGTAGAAGTCTAACTATCTATTAGACTGCTTTTATATAAACTATAATGTTATTAAGTAGAACGATAAAGCCTGTTTTATACTTAAACGAGATACTATTTTTAAGTTTACTTATAAAGATTTAGAGATAGTAACTAAGAAGGAATAAGTTGACATGCAATTTAAAAGACTAAATTCAAGTAAATTAGGGGAAGGAAAAGTTGGAGATATTAGTTGATTAATTAATTAATTAATTCTTCATTTACTATTTCGGCTTGTAAAGCCATATTAGAATACAATATATTTAAGTAAAAGAAACCCTTTAAAGAATAAAACCGCACTTCTATTACTCCGATTAGAAGTCTATAATAGACATCTAATTGAATTAGTATTAATAGCATATAATAGTAGTAGCTACTATACGAAAGACTTTAAAATAAGAGAAAGAAAGAAAGGAAGGAAGAGAGGGTTAGTGCTCTACAAGCTGCTAATGTTGTCTCAAAGTAGTTTGCATGCAAGGTGGAATTAGGGGAGTATGTTAAGGCTAATAAGCTACCAAACAGCTTTCTTAAGGCTAGCAGCGTTTGTAAGGATTAAGTTGAAGTTGGATGAGGGGCTAAGATTCTCGTTCAAGCAGTTAATATCTAGATAGAAGAGTATAATGTGTTTGACAGTTTGTTCTAGGTATTTGCAAGTGCAGTTTGAGGATACATTTAAGACTCTTTGTTGTACAAGGAACATGTTAAGTCCTATCTTTTTAGTACGAAGTTGTATAGCTAGGGAGCTTTTAGCCTTATATAGGTTTTTATAGAAGTAGTAGCCTTTTAAGGTGGTATCTTGTACGTGTACTACAACCCTTTTGTCTAGTAGGACCTTATTCCTTTGCCTCACCTAGTTCTTTGCCTACTAGCTGTAAATAGTCTTATTAATTTAGGATTAAGGTGTAGCAGTTTAGCTTTAAGTGTTTGTATAAAGGAGCTTTTAGTACCAAGTGAGCTTTTAAGCGCTTAAAGTAGTAGGGTGGCACTATGCGCGTCCCTTACTGCCTTATAGTTGTCTCTAAATTCGTTTGCAAGTAGAAGTAATAAGTCCTTCTATAAGGGAGTTCTACTTTTAGAGTTAGTATTGCGCTTAAAGCTTAAAGAAGTAGTCTTATACAAGGAGGATACCTGTTTTTAACTCTAGCAATAGGATAGGTGTAGCTTTATAGGCTCTAACAATCGTTTAGAGGTAGCAGTTCTAGATTACTTCAAGTAGGCGGATTAGGGAGGGCTTTGTAGTCTCTTTCCCTTTAAGTAAGAACCAGACTAGTACTTTATATGCTAGTGCAAGTCGTACAACTACTATATAAACAAGTTTGAACTTTTTAAACGTAGCTCTCTAAGTTGATATTGCAATTTAAGTTAAAGTGTTAGTTTGATATTCTATTTTGCTTTAAATCCTTTATATGTAAAGGCCCTATTAGAGTTTTAAGTCTATTTTAACTCTTAATATTTAAACGTGAGCTTTTAAGGAGACTTCTATTGCTTCAAACAATATAGTAGCTTTAAGGTTGAATTTTTTAGGGTGTTAAATAAGGTGGATAAGTTTGTATTTAGTAGGGGAGAATGTAGCCTTATATTTCTTAGCCTATTCGCCGTATTAGCTGTAAATCCTAGCTAGTGCGATATAGTTGTTTTTAGTTGAGTTGCTTTATATAAGGATATTTATGTTGTCTATAAATCTTATAGCATTTAATTAGAAACTAAAACTGTTACATATTCATACAAGCTCCTTATTGAAGAATAAGAATAAGATAGGTAAGATAGGAAAGCCTTAAGGGATCCTGCTTTAAACTAAATGAAAAACTAATTCTTTAAAGACGATTTAGAGGGTGCTTTGTTTATCTTAAAGGAAGCCTTCTACCTAATTAACAATTTAAGTAGGGATTTCATACTAATAGAGGATGTAGATGTTACAAAGTCAAGCTACAGCTAGTTGCTGTAAGGCAAGTCGCTAATAGGCTAGTTGCTGCAGGGAGCCAAATTACATGTAAAGCGGTAACGTATAGCAAAATAGTATATTGTAAGGGCGGTTGCCTGAGCATGCTTTAGGTACGCGATTTAGTTGCGCTATGGCCGCGCTGAGTCAGCTAGCTAGTTAAATACTTCAAGAAGCTTCTTTGGAAAAGGGGTTCCTTAAGGATTAGTGAATATACTATACACAATTACTAGCTACTCTTTATCCTACTACGCTTAACACTATACGTCCCCTTACAGTCTAATCCTTCTTTCCTTTACGGACGTCGGGCCTAGTGGGAAAATGGTGGCGAAAAGAAAAGAAAAGGCAGGATCTAAGGCCCCTAGCGCAGCTGTCCTGCAAGCAGAGAGTAGTAGCAGCACAATCGTAGAAGCTTTAGCACTAGAAGCTGTAAGCGGCGAGAGAGCGGTAGAACTCAGCGATAAAGAGCTAAGCAGCAACAAAGATCAAATTAATAGCGAGCAGCTAGAAGCACTTTGGAAGCGCGTTGCAGACAGAGAAGAGTATACAACTCTCCTCTAGCAGTTACAAGAACTCGACGACGAAACAGACGAACTTACAACCCTAGCGCAGTGCAGGCGGAGCGAGGTGCTAACGCTACTAATTAGTAGGGGTCCCCGTTTTGATAAGCATGCTACAGAATATTGCGGCAAGAACCTGCAGGAACTTCGCTAATGGATTCGGACGCTGCAAGACGACTATGCGAACTTCCTAGAGACATTTAATAGCGATTAGAAACGCGTGTTTTACGCAAGCAAGGCGATTAAGTAGGACTTATAGGCATACAAGCATTAGATGGCAAAGCGAGAGCAGATTGGCTCTTTAGAGGAGATCTTATAGGAAGATTTCCTAGAGGTCCTTTACGACGCACTCGGTTTAAAGGAGGCGCGCATGGCAAAAGCATACTACAATTATTAAGAAGCAAAATGGGATCCTAAGAGTCAATTGATTGTGGATTTCTATTGCAAGTTGAAGAGCTATAAGGAGACTTTTGTGAACCCCATCGACGATTACTACCTTTATTATTAACTGTGGAGGCAGATCCTAGAAGAATATCGCGACAAATTAGTTGGCACAAACAAGCTGAAGACATAAGACGAAATCGTTAAAGCAATTAAGGAGTTGGAAATCGATTGCAAACGAGACCGCTTGAAGAGCGACGCTGCAAAGCAATTGGAGAGCAAGCGGCTGAAGCATGATTATAAGGCGTTATCCTTAGGAAGGCGTTGGAAAGAACAAAATAATGGGGCGACCTTGGAAGCCTTAAAGATAGCAGACAAGGAGGGCTTGAAGCTACAGGGAGATAGTCGAGGTACTTTTAAGTTGAAGTGTTACAACTGCAGCAAGCCTGGCCACTATGCAGCAGACTGCTAGATGAAAAAGACAAACTAGAGTGGTAGTGGAACGCAAGAAAACTGCAACTAGGTTGCAGCTACAACTACAACGACGGATTCGGGAAAAGCCTAAGCGTTTCTGACCAACTCCCAAGTTTAAGGACGCAAGAACCAATAACTGCTGTACAGTTCCAAGTGGGAGCACACTGCTATTATAGCAATAGCCGAATAATCCCAGTTAAAATGCTATTTGACATAGCAGCATCTACAAATTTAGTGAGCTAGTGTTACGCACTCTCTATAGGTTGGAAGCCAAATCTGGATCTCCCTCAACCAACAAACATTAGCTGGGGCAATAGGTTTTCAGCACACCTTTATAGTGCTTATAAGATCCCATAGAAGGCAACCGACTTATAGGGCAGAATATAAGAGTAACGCACTATATTTTATGGCGTAGAGCTGTTAGGACACCTTCTCCTCCTAGGCATGCTAGGGCTATAGGAGCAGGATCTTGTTGTATATATAGGGGATAGGACATAGTGCTACTGCATCAAGTAGCAAGATATGCAGTTGTTGAGCGTAAGATCTTTTGCTAAGTTAGCAAGAGAGGAGTTTAATAGCGGGAAGCTGTAAGTCTTTGCACTTATATGTTGTGCAAGTCTTAGCGACAATCCCATGCAAGCAGGCCGCATACAAGTTGCAGTTGCAGGGCAGAAAGGGAGGTTGTTATCCTAAGTCTTACCTAGGGAGTTGTAGGACCTTGAGGATGTTCTCTAGATTCTAGAAAGGCTAACGCTGGTGCAAGGGGTAGAGCATGAGATTGAAACCTTTAGTGATCCACCCTTTAGATCGATCTACAACCTTTCTACCTGTAAGCTAAGTGCGCTACGGGAATACCTAGATACAGCCCTAGAAAAGGGGTGGATTTAGCACTCAACCAGCCTAGTAGGGGCACCAATTCTTTTCGTTCCTAAGAAAGACGGAGGCCTACGTTTATGCGTCGACTACTATGCGCTAAACAAGGTAACTAGGAAGAATCGCCTTGCCCTACTATTAATCAGCGAGATTTTGGACCGGCTAATAGGGGCGACGCACCTCTTAAAGGTTGACCTTAAAGATGCGTACTATTATATCTTAGTCGCAGAGAGAGATTGCTGGAAGACTGCGTTTCGCACGCGCTATAGTCATTTTGAGTATTTGGTGATGCTAATGGGGCTGACAAACGCCCCTGCCACATTCCAGGCTTATATCAATAGGGCCCTTAGTGGCTTAGTGGACAGCATTTGTGTGGTATATCTTGATGACATCTTAATCTACTTGGATTCTTAGGAGAATCACTTGCGCTACGTGCGCGAGGTCCTTATGCGGCTTCGTCGTTTTAGTTTATATGCTAATGCGGACAAGTGTAGATTCTTTGTAGAAGAAGTAGACTTCTTAGGCTTCATTGTAGGTCGGAATGGAATCCGTATGGACCCTGAAAGGGTTAAGACGATTGCTTAATGGCCTCGGCCTAAGAGCATTTAGGACGTGCAAGTCTTCTTTGGATTTGTAAACTTCTATTGAAGATTTATTAAAGGATACTTGCACATAGCACGCCCTTTAACCGATCTACTAAAGGGAAGTAAAGGCCAGACTAATGCAACTTAGCGCGGCAGAGAAGGCGAAGCCAATCTGCAAACGTTAAGTAGTAAGGGCAAGGCAAGCTTAGGGCAGCTAAAAGCCTAGCGCAATAGAAGTGCAAGCGGCATGGCCGCAGAGCGCCTGCTGTCGGATTTGCTGGGTGGCTACGGCGTAGCCAACCCTACTACGAAAGGCAACGACAAGGTGTCTTATAGTTAGTAGCAATGGAGTGCAGCAGCTGAGAAAGCGTTCATATGGCTAAAGGAAGCATTTTCCCGCACAACGATCCTTGCTCACTTTGATCCATGCAAGCGTATACGTGTAGAGACGGACGCGTCTAAGTATGCAATTGCAGCAATTATCTCTTAGCTATAAGAGGACGGGTAGTAGCGTCTAGTGTCCTTTTAGTCAAGGAAATTGATCCCGGCTGAGACACGTTATAAGACCTATAACTAAGAGCTCTTAGCTATTATAGCGGCGTTCAAGCAATAGCGTTACTACTTAGAGGGTTCTACACATATAGTTGAAGTGCTTACAGATCATAATAACCTAGTGGCCTTCTAAAAGATTAAGGCTCTTAATAGCAGGCAAGCATGGTAGGCAATAGCCTTATCTGGGTATGATTTTGTAATTATATACCAACCAGGCAAGAAAAACCCTGCTGATACGCCATTAAGACGTCTAGATTACGCTCCTACCTTGTAGGAGATAAATGAGCAGGCTAGCATGTTGCTGCTAACGCTTAGGAAGAAGCTTGCTAGAGTTGAGCTAGGTCTCTACAGCGAGCAAGCCTTAGAGTGGATTAAAGCTACAGTGTAAGACCTATACAACTAGCACGCATTTATTGCGGAGCCGAGGTAGGAGGATAGACTAAGTCAGCTGGCAGCACATTATTATGATGACTATATAGAACCTCTAAATGCTATAAACGAAGAGGACTTTTTCCTTAAAGACGATGTAGAGGGCGGTGATAGCTCTATGCAGAATGCAACGCTAGACGAGCAAGAAGAGGACGCAATAGCTGTAGTAGCAAGACAATATGTCTTAAGAGTAGTAGTCCGTATTCATGCGGCTAGTATAGATAACGTTAGAGGGGAGGAAGACCTTTAGGAAAAGCCCTTTAAGGACTTAATTGCCAAGCTTCAAGCAGATGACCCCTTTGTAGCGTGAAAGTGTAACGCATATAATGCGCGGTTGACATGTAAGAGGAATTAGGAAATGCAAGGACAGTGGCATTTTCGGGATGATGGACTACTATACTACCTGCACTGCTTGTACGTCTTAGACAATGAAGCTGTATGGAGTGAGCTCTTTGCCTGCTTTTATAAGGACAGCCTTGCAGGCCATTTTGGCGAAAAGAGGACCCTCGAGCTTGTTCAAAGACATTATTACTGGCTAAACATCGATAGCTATATTAGTTATAGGGTGAGCACATGTGCAAGGTGTTAGTTTGCGAATGCGCGACGACATTGACCTTATAGCGAGCTGCAACTACTACCAGCCCTAGAAGGCCCTTGGTAAGAGCTGACTATGGACTTTATTACCGACTTGCCGCCAAGCAAGGTAAGGGGATGCGTTTTCAATGCGATCCTCGTGATTGTCGACTGCTACTTAAAAATGGCACTGTATATTGCAGCAGAGAAGTTATGGAAAGCAGAGGACCTTGCAGATGCTTTTATCGACAGGGTTATCTCCCGTTTTAGGACACCTAAGGGGATTGTCTCTGATAGGGGCTCCCTATTTATTAGCAAAATGTGGGCAGAAATGTGCGCAGCTATAAAGCTACAAAGACGCTTGAGCACCGCCTTCCACTTACAGACTGATAGTCAGATAGAGCGACAGAATTAGACGCTTAAGACCTACTTAAGGATCTTCGTTAACGATGAGCAAGATAACTGGGCAAGCCTACTGCTACTAGCAGAATTCGCATACAATAATAGTGTGCATAGTGCTACTGGTTTGACACCATTCTTAGTGGTCTATAAGGACTGGCAGCTACGAGTGTTATGGGAACACTTAGGGATTGATGAAGCTATCCAAGCAGACAAGTCTAAGAGGATCCGCGGACTTTATAAGCGCTTAGAACGCTTCTGCAACGCACGCAATTCGATCACGAAGCAATTAAATGAGGCAATGCAGGTACAGAAAAAGTACTATGATGCTCGGCATCAGCCTATAGAATTTAAAGCTGGTGACTTCGTGCTCCTCTCAACAAAAAACCTTAAGCTTAAGCGCCCCAAAAAGAGCCTTGAACCTAAATACATTGGACCGTTTAAAGTGCTTGAACTATGTGGGAAGCTTGCGTATCGCCTGGATCTCCCGAGTACATGGCGGATCTACAATGTCATTAATATTTCCCGCTTGGAGAAATAGAGAGGCGATGACCACTTATACTAAGGACTAGTGATCGTCCTTGATGAAGTAGAATTCGACACGGAGCAAGAATATAAAGTCGAATGCATCCTCAAGTATGAGAAGGACTAAGATGGCGTCTTACATTACAGAGTCAAGTGGGTTGGATTTGATGATCTTAAAGACATCACATGGGAACTTGTAGAACACCTGCGTAGTGCACGCGCTACAGTAAATGCTTACTGGAGGGAACAAGGCACTACACCTACTGCTTAAGGGCAGAGAGCCGCCTTGAAGCAGCACTATTGTAAGTGTGGCACAAGCAAGCAATAAGATGAATGAATATGACGTACTATGTGCATCTCAGCCCTAAGAACTAACTACCTGACTACACAAATATACAGAGCATGCAAGACGCAATGCAAACGCATGCAACTAGACCTAATCATTAAGGGTATTGGTATAGTGTTCATTATCGTCATCATTATCATCGTCATCATCTCTACGACTTACATTTTCATCTTCATCTGCACTACCCCTGCTAATAGCAGCACCAGCTTCCTCTTCAACCTTAGCAGGATTAATGGGATCCAAGCCAGCCTGCAACATATAGGGTTAGCATGCGTTCCAGACACGCTGTGCAAGTATAATACAAGTGTCTATACCTTGCTACGTATAATGTCATACATGCTACGCATGGTATCATTTAAGGCTTTCAACTAACCGACGACGAGGAGACCAACTTCCACGGCAGTCTTAGGCTTGTACTTGAAGCCCTGCTTATTGGCAGTCCGGACTAAAGCTTCTACATCCCAAGTATACTGCTTAATGCGGGCGGCGAGTATGAGAGACGTGTTAGTGCGTTTATTATCCTGTGTCAACTGTGACTATGCGTTTATAAAAACAACGGATTGAACTTACATCCTCTATGGCATTGAGCTTAGCACGATCTTCTAGGAGGGTGTTGACGACCTCGATGAACTTAGTAGGGATTTAAACTAGCGTTTAGCATGCGTCCTAACAATGTTATAACCGCCCCAACTCACCTCCTTACAGTTATAGTGCTAGGTGGCGTAGTATTCACACTTCTTATTGGCCAATTTTATACAGCTAGCGCCGACGGGGACGACCTTGCTCTTCCCAGCCACCTTTCTCTTAATGCTGGAGGCCTTGTTAATACGCTTCGAGCAGTGCAGGCACACAACACAGGACAGACAGGCAGGCAACGCAGCCGTACGCTTGGCAACGGGCGTGGCAGAGAGCTAGAAACGCATTAGAAGCGCAGCTAAAGCGACAGTGACACTTACAGCTTTAGAGGCAGGACGCTTGCGTCCTAAAATGCTTGGAATGGCCTTGACAGTGGGAGTGGGAGTACTAACAGTAGGGGACGTAGGAGTGTAGGGTAGGGGACTTAGCTCACGTGCAGGCGAAGCGATAGGAGACCCAGCTTCACTGGAAACGTTGGGACTCACCTCACGCGCAGGCGGGCTGGTAGGAGACGCAGCCTTACTGACTATGGGGGAAGCGACGACGCGGGATCGAAGGGTTCTGCGAGAAGCCCTATTCTTAGCTGTGCTACTACGGCGTTGACGAGGGGGTATAGCTGCGTGACGTTTGAGGGAGCAAAAATACAATGAGGTGATGTGTAGTGTTGTGTATATACTGGCGGAAGGAGTGCGCTGATGTTTATGGTGTGGATGTTTACGTTTAATTAAAACGTGGAATTCACTTAAAGCAAGCGCGCCCCACGCTAGTGAGCCTTAGGTTGCACAACGGCAAAACGCTTGCCACACGCTTAGACAACGCACACCGCTCTGGGCAATTCATAGCTGAGACGTCCCCTACGGAGAGGGAGAAAATAGCTGGACGCACTTGCAGCGCATGTGTTATTTAAGAGGTTTTTTTCCACGTAGATGGTTTCCTCTTTGAAGGGGTTTTCTTTTTTTTCCCTTTAATCTGCTTACTTAGAGGTTTTAATCTTTTCCTTTATACTACTACCCTTAATGTAAGGGACTAGCATTAAGAAGGGGGGAGATACTGTAAGGGCGGTTGCCT
>Ga0335074_10014048_pt1 | contig 11245 bp, 10 predicted proteins | sample Lox_Sample_23_FD_206715 | JGI IMG/M metagenome (GOLD analysis project Ga0335074, IMG submission 206715) | Soil microbial communities from Loxahatchee National Wildlife Refuge, Florida, United States - Lox_Sample_2.3 | ecosystem: Environmental > Terrestrial > Soil > Wetlands | place: USA...
TGGCGGTTGCGATCCGTTCGCTTCGCTTGCCAAGGCGGCCGCATGGCCGTTGGTTCGCCGCGGCGAGGCATGAAATACGAAGTCGGGCGCCTCGATATACCAGCGCGCGGCGTTCGCCACCGGCTCGGGCCGCGGTTCCTCCGCCGCGCTCGCAACAAAATCTTGCGCCGGGATCATTGCGGCGGGCGCTTGCTGCTCGCTTGCCGGCGCTGCCTGCGCCTCCGCCGCGTCTTGACCGTCGAGCGCGGCGAGCGAAGCGGCCAATGCGGTGGCGGCAGCCGCGAACTTTTCGCGATCCTGCAATTCGAATTCGACGTCTTCGCCGGCGGCGGCGTCGTCTTTGCTTGCAGGTGCGTCGGGGTGATCGGCTGCGGCAACAGGAACATCGGCCACGTGCGCCGCATCCTTTTCCGCCGCCGCAGAATTCGGCGCGGCGATGACGCCATTCGAGCGAGCTTCTGCGCCGACGGCAGCCTCGATGCGTGACAGCGCCGCCACCAGTGCGCCGGTATCGGCAGAGCGATTGCGTCTGGCAAATTCAGTCAAAAACCAGCGGCCGCGCTCGGTAGCCGTGACCGCCGCGTAGACCGCATCGTATTCCGCTTCCTGCGGCGCGCCGGTGCCTATACCGGGCAGCGCCAGGGAAACGTTCTCCGTCTCATTCGCCATTGCGACACCTGGTGCGAATCAATGGCAAAATCATTGTGAACGCAATTCAATTGCGAACACCAGTCCCCAGGATAATCACAGGTTTATGCACAACCGGCCCACGCCGGCCGCGCCCCGCCCGGTGTAGGGAACACTACCTAGCGGCGCGGAATTGCCGATCAATCCACCCTGGCATTGGCGATTTTGACGATGGCCGCCCATTTCTGCATCTGCGCACCCATGAAGCTCTTGAAATCGTCCGGCGTGCCAAGCTGGGCAACCGCGGAAAATTTGGTGAAGAGGGCATCGGCTTCGGGGGTCTTGAGGCTGGCATTGATCGCGCCATTGAGCGCATCGACGATCGGCTCCGGCGTGCCGGCCGGCGCCACTACCCCCGTCCAGGCATCGATGACGAAGTCCGGAAAGCCGCTTTCCGCCAGCGTCGGTACGTCGGGCAATGCCGGCCAGCGCTTGGCGCGTGCGATCGCCAGCGGACGCAGCTTGCCGGCCTTGATCAATGGATAAAGAGTCACCAATCCGTCGATGGTGAATTGCGTGCGACCCGCCAGAAGGTCGGTGACCGATTGCGCCGAGCCGGTATAGGGCACGAAGACCATGTCGAGGCCGGCTTCGGTCTTGAACAGCGTGCTGAGCAGATGCGGCGGGGTGCCTAGCCCCGCGCCGAAATTCAATTGGCCCGGCCGCGCCTTGGCATAGGCGATGAACTCGGCAACGGTCTTGGCCGGCACGTCATTGTTCAGGACCATGACATGCGGCAAGAGCGCGACGGCGGCGACCGGCGTGAACACCTTGCGCGGATCGACATCGGTGGTGGTGTAGAGCGCCGGCGCGACCGCGAGCGAACCTGAGGATCCGAAAAGAAGCGTATAGCCGTCCGGGTCGGCGGCCGCGACCCATTTGGTGCCGACCACGGCGCCGGCGCCGGGGCGGTTCTCGACGACGACCTGGCCGAACCGCTTGGCCAAGGCCTCGCCCAGAAACCGCGCCATGGTGTCGATCGGGCCGCCGGGGGGATAAGGCACGATCATCTTGATCGGCCGGTTGGGATATTTTTGCTCCGCCCGCAGCCGGCCGATCGTCAACGGCGAAACGGCGCCGGCCGCCGCCATCGCCCGCAGAACGCTGCGCCTCGTCGCCATGATGTGCCTCCCGTTACGCGGCTCTGCGGCCGCTGATTGCCGTGCTGACGGCGGATGATCGCGCATACTAGCACTGCGCGGCTCACCCCCACAGGGACGGTTGCGGCGGATCGACGAGGCTGCCTTGGTAGCGCAATCCGTCGGCGCGATCCCTTGCCAGCAACAGCGGACCGTCGAGATCGACAACGCTTGCGCCTTGCGCCACCAGCAACGCCGGCGCCATCGCCAGCGAAGTCCCCACCATGCAGCCGACCATGATCGCGAGACCCTGCCGCCTTGCCTCCGCCGCAAGCGCAAGCGCTTCGGTCAAACCGCCAGCCTTGTCGAGCTTGATATTGACGGCGTCGTATTTGCCGGCGAGCGCAGCGAGCGACTTCCGATCGTGAACGCTCTCGTCGGCGCAAACGCGGATCGGACGTTTCAGTCCGGCAAGCGCCGCGTCACGACCTTCGGGCAAAGGCTGCTCGATCAGCGTGACGCCGGCCGCAGCGCAGGCGGCAATATTTCGCGAAAGATCGGCCTCGCTCCACCCCTCGTTGGCGTCGACGATGAGCTCGGCACGCGGCGCCGCGCGCCGCACCGCCGCTATTCTTTCGCCGTCCCCCTCGGCGGCGCCGAGTTTCACCTTCAGCAAAGGTCGCGACGCCGCGCGTTCCGCCGCCTCTGCCATCGCCGCAGGAGCCGCAAGCGAGATGGTATAGGCGGTCGTGAGCGGCTTCGGCACCGCAAGACCGGCTAATTCATAGGCGCGGCGCCCCGCCCGCCTGGCCTCGAGATCCCAAAATGCGCAGTCGAGCGCATTGCGTGCCGCGCCCGGCGGCATCGCGCTTTGCAGCGCCGCGCGGTCGAGGCCGCCGCCGAGCGCCGGCCGCATCGCCTCGATCGCGGCGGCGACCGCCTCCGGCGTTTCGCCGTAGCGCGCGTAAGGCACGCATTCGCCGCGGCCGCGATGGCCGCCGTCACGCAGTTCGGCCGTCACCACGACGGCTTCAGTCTTGCTGCCACGGCTGATGGTAAAAGCCGCCGCCAGCGGCCAGCACTCGATCTGAACGGAAAGCTCCATGCCGGAAACCAGTATGGCCGGAGCCGCGCCTCGCCCTCAAGGGCGCGGTCTGCCGTTACGCGGCGATGCCGGTCTTGGCATGCAGCGGCAATTCCGGCTCTTCCTCCGGCCGCGGCGGCAGGCTGGCGCTGCGATCGATCCAATGGATGATCTCGAAGCTGCCGTCCTCGTGCTCGGCGAGCGCGGTGCAGCTTTCGACCCAGTCGCCGCAATTCATATAACGAATGCCATGCGTCTCGTGCATCACGGCATGGTGGATGTGGCCGCAAATGACGCCGTCGACATGATGGCGCTGCGCCTCCTCGGCCAAGGTCTGCTCGTAGGCACCGATATAGTTCACCGCGTTCTTGACCTTATGCTTGGCCCATTGCGACAGCGACCAGTAGCGGAGGCCGAGGCGGCGGCGCATGGCATTAAAATAACGGTTGACCAGGATGGCGAGGTCATAGGCGGTGTCGCCGAGCAAAGCGAGCCAGCGGGCGTGCTTGACCACCATGTCGAACATGTCGCCGTGGACGACGAGATAGCGCCGGCCGTCGGCGGCCTCGTGAACGACCGTCTCGACCACCTCGATGCCGCCGAAATGCGTGCCGTAATAGCTGCGCAGAAACTCGTCGTGATTGCCCGGCAGGTAGACGATGCGCGAGCCCTTGCGCGCCTTGCGCAACAGTTTCTGTACCACGTCGTTATGCTGCTGCGGCCAATACCAGCCGGACTTCAACTGCCAGCCGTCGACGATATCGCCGACCAGGTAGATGGTGTCGGCGTCGTGATAACGGAGAAAATCGAGAAGCTGATCGGCCTGACAGCCGCGCGCGCCGAGATGCACATCGGAAATGAAGAGCGAACGGAACTTGATTGCACCGTCCTCGAACGTCACCGAGCGTGATCTCACATCTGTTGCCAACCGAATCGATGTATAAAATCACTCCATTGCAGGACCATGACATCAAACGTTAACGCCAAACATTGACGCCACATTGGCGGCGCGTTGCCCGTCCTGACACGGACGCAAATACGTGGTGAGGAGTCACAGCGCTGTCATGCCGGGTGCCTAGAAGTTCCGGCGATGACAGCGCCGATTCTCGCCGCGGCGATATTTCTCCTCGCCGTCACCCTCGTCCAGCTCACGAGCATCGCCATCGCGATCGGCCGCTTCTTCATGCGGCGCTCACGGGCGCCGCTGTCAAAGTCCTATCCTGCGGTCAGCCTGGTGCGCCCGCTATGCGGAATAGACAATTACGCGGCCGACACGCTGTCATCGACCTTCGCCCTCGATTATCAGCATTACGAAATCCTGTTCTGCGTCGCTTCCGCGAAGGACCCCGTCGTTCCATTCGTCAAAACATTGATGGCGGAGAATTCGTCGCGCGCGGCGCGGCTGTTGATCGGCGACGATCGGGTGAGCCCCAATCCCAAGCTCAATAATGTGGTCAAGGGCTGGCGTGCCGCCCGCCATGCCTGGATCGTCATTGCCGACAGCAATGTGCTGATGCCAACCGACTATATTCAGCGGCTGTTCGCCAGTTGGCATACCGACACCGGGCTTGTCGCCTCGCCCCCGATCGGCTGCCGTCCGGACGGCATCTGGGCCGAAGTCGAATGCGCGTTTCTCAATACCTATCAGGCGCGCTGGCAATACATCGTCGACACGCTCGGCTTTGGCTTTGCCCAGGGCAAGACCATGCTGTGGCGGCGCGCCGATCTCGACGCCGCCGGCGGCATCGAAGCCCTCGGCGCCGAGGTGGCCGAGGACGCCGCGGCGACCAAGGCGGTGCGCGGCGCCGGGCTGAAAGTCAGGTTGGTCGATCGGGCCTTCGCGCAGCCGCTCGGCCGGCGGAGCGCCAGCGAAGTGTGGAACCGCCAATTGCGCTGGGCGCGGCTGCGGCGCGCGAGCTTTCTGCTCTATTTCCTGCCGGAAGCCTTGTCTGGCGGTGTGCTGCCGGCGGTCGCGGTCGCCTGTCTCGCCGTCGCGCTTCATTGGCCGCCGGCATTGTGCGTCCTTGGTTTCGCCGCGCTGTGGTATGGCGCCGAAATGCTGCTGTCGCTCGCTGCCGGCTGGCATGTGCCGGCGCTTTATCCGCTCTACGGCGTGTTACGCGATCTCATGCTGCCGGTGCTGTTCGTCGGCGCGCTGCGCGGCAACGGCTTTGTCTGGCGCGGCAATGTCATGCAGGTCGAGCACATGACCGCCCAGCGGCGCCGGATCATCGCCCGCGTGCGCCCGCGGGTGCGTGACCTCGCTGACGGCAGCCGGCGGCGGCTGCGCTCGCTGCGCGAGCGGATGTCGTCTTGAAGAATGCCGATCAGCCGCCTGACGCCGCTTGCCGCGCCGCATCGTCGGCGATCGCTTCCAGCGCGGCGTGCGCATCTGGAAAATCCGCTGCAATCCACGCCGCTTCTGCCGCGCGCAGCACCTTGCCGAGTGCCGGTCCCGGCGCGATGCCGCGGGCGGTAAAATCGCCCGACTTCAAGGGAAATTGCGGCGCCGTCCACTTTTTCGGAAGCCCCGCCAGCGCCCGCCAGACGGGATCGGCCGCGCCCTCGGGCGCGCGCGACCAGGCGAGCAAAACCTGATCGGTGAAACTTTGCGGACCCAAGCGATAAAGGAGCGCGCGGGCGGCCTTCTCGCCGGCCGCCGCGGTGACGCGCCACCATGGTTCGAGCGCGACAAGCCGATCGCCTTCGGCATTGGCAAGCCGCAGCCTCTGCGTCAGCCGCTCGGCGTCTTCACAGGTTCTGACGGCAAGCGCGCCCAAGCGGCGCACCGCGTCAGGCGCGACCCCCATCGCCGCTTCCGCTTTCACCAGATTTTCGAAGCTCGCGAGCCACGGCACGCCGCCAAGCACGGGGCCGAGGATGCCGCTTTCGGCCATTACCGCCAGCGTGGCTGTCGCATGCTGCGCCAACAGGAGCTTGAGAAGTTCCATGCGAACCCGTTCGCGCGACAGCGCATCGAGCCCGCCGCGCGCCACGATGCAGGCGTGCAGTCCCTCGGCATCGGGAGGACCGGCGCCGTACCATGCGTGAAAACGGAAGAAGCGCAGAATGCGCAGATAGTCCTCGGCGATCCGCTGTTTGGCCTCGCCGATGAAGCGGACGCGGCGGGCGGCAATGTCGGCAATGCCGTCGACATAGTCGTAGACCGCACCATCGGCGGTAGCCGATAACGCATTGATGGTGAAATCGCGCCGTTGCGCGTCCATGCGCCAATCGCGGCCGAACGCAACCTTGGCATGGCGGCCGTCGGTTTCGACGTCCTGCCGCAGCGTCGTCACTTCGAACGGCTTGCCGTCGACGACGATCGTGACGGTGCCGTGATCGATGCCGGTCGGCACCGCTTTCCAGCCCGCAGCGCCGACGCGCCGCACGACCTCCTCGGGCACGGCAGTGGTGGCGAGATCGATCTCGTCGATGGCGAGGCCCAGCAAGTCATTGCGCACCGCGCCGCCGACCACCCTCGCCTCTTCGCCATCGCGGTCGAGCGCGGCCAGAAGCCGGGCGACCTCGCCCTGCCGCAGCCAGGCTGCGTCGTGAAGCTGCCGATGTGGCGTCACCGCGTCACCCCGGGGACGAATTTGCCATTGTCGATATGCGCCGGGACATAAATGGAGCCGGGCGGCGCGCCCGAAAACTGCGCCAGCAGCACAAAGCTTCCAATGACGAGCACGAGCGAGACAATGAACAGGCTTGTCACCCGCCCCACCGTCCAGGCGGCCGGAAGCAGCACCTCTGCGCGGGTGAGCAGAAGAAAGGCCACATAGAGCGCAAACGGCGCGAGAAACAGCCCGAGCTCGGTGAGAAGCGGCCGGATCATGCGGCGCAAACCCGATCGTAGAGATTTCTCAAGATACCCGCGGTGATGCCCCAGATGTATCGATTCTCGAACGGAATGGCGTAGTAGTCGCGCTGCAATCCGTTCCAGTCCCGCGTCTTGCGCTGAACATTGGCCGGCGCCATCACAAAAGCGAGCGGCACTTCGAACGCCTCGACCACTTCACTGGGGTTGAGCGTGAGCGCGAAATCCGGCTTGACCCGCGCCAGCGTCGGCAGAATGCGAAAGCCCGAAAACGTCAGATAAAGGTCGAGATAGCCGATCGGCTCGATGAAACCCGGCGCCAGACCGGTTTCCTCACGGGCTTCGCGCAAGGCCGCGGCGACCGGCGACTCGTCGGCCGGATCGATCTTGCCGCCGGGAAAGGCCACTTGGCCGGCATGGCTCGCGAGATCCGCGGTCCGCAGCGTCAACAGCACCGTTGGCTCCGGCCGGTCGATGATTGGGACGAGCACCGCAGCCGGCTTGGTCGCCTTGACGCCGGCGCGCACCCACATTTCCGGATTGAGATCGAGATCGCCGCGCGCACCTTCGACATTTGGATCGGTCAACGCCGGCGGCACTTCCAGCGTCAGGCGCGCCCGGGCGCGTGTGAAGAAGTCGTCGGCCGCCGAGTGCGGCGCCGGGCTCTGCAAATCTGCTGCACGATCGTTCACGCGAATTCTCTCATGGCTTGGGCCGGCGCCATTGGGAAGAAAGCGCCGGCCGATGACACGCCGAACATGATGACACCGTCGACCTCGCGTTCCTCGCCCAATTCGACCAGATCGAAGAACAGCGCGCGGGTCACCTTGGCCCACAGATCGCGCCGGACGTGAAGATAGGGCTTCAACCCGCCGGTTCCGGCTTGCGGCTCGAAGCGCAGGATATGATCCGGCCCGCAGGCGACCCAATCATCGACATTGGTGCGAAAGTTCAAGACCCGACCGGCAGGGCCGTGATCGACCTTCAACTCGACCGCAAGAAACGGCGCGTCGTCGACCCGGATGCCGCACTTCTCCACCGGCGTGACCAGGAAATAGCGGCCGCCTTCCCGCTTGAGGGCGGAAGCGAACAGCTTGACCAGCGCCGGCCGGCCGATCGGAGTTTTGAGGTAAAACCAGGTCCCATCAGCAGCAATACGCATGTCGAGCTCGCCGCAAAAGGGTGGATCCCACAATTCCACCGGCGGCGGCCCCTTTCCGGGCCGGCCTAGCGAGCCTGTGATCGCCTCGAGCGCGGATTGCCCTTCCTTCGCCATGGGTTTGCCTTGAATTTCCACTTGATCAGGGTGTGAGGGCGCGAGGCCCGTCCGCGAGTTCAAACTTGTCACTGTGCATCCGACTGTCCCCAGACCCGAGCCGCAGCCGAGCCGTGTTTCCTATCCGTAAAGAATCAGCGCAGAATCTCAGCATGGGCCGCTGGCGCATATATTGCATCTTATATGCCTAATTGGCGTGCAGGCCGGCTGCCACCGATTCGCGCATCTGGCGCGAATGCCTTTCGAAACAAGAACTGGTCTCGATGACAAGGAGTTAGCCATGCCGGTTGCCGGCGGAGACGGTCTCGAAAAGCTCGAAGACATGATCGTGCGCGCCGCCGAGTCGACGGCGGACCACGTCCGGGCGGCCAAGGCCGCGATCGGCACTGTCATATTCGGCCAGGACAAGGTGGTGGAACAGGCGCTCGTAACCATCCTTTCCGGGGGGCATGGGCTCCTGCTCGGCGTGCCGGGGCTTGCCAAGACCAAGCTTGTCGACACGCTCGGCACGGTGCTCGGCCTCGATGCACGGCGCATCCAGTTCACGCCCGATCTGATGCCTTCCGACATTCTCGGCACCGAAGTGCTGGAGGAGAGCCAGAGCGGCAAGAGGAATTTCCGCTTCATCTCCGGTCCGGTATTCGCCCAGCTCTTGATGGCCGACGAGATCAACCGCGCCAGCCCGCGCACGCAATCGGCACTCTTGCAAGCGATGCAGGAGCAGCACGTTACCGTTGCCGGCACGCGGCACGATCTGCCGAAGCCGTTCCATGTGCTGGCCACGCAAAATCCGCTCGAGCAGGAAGGCACCTATCCGCTGCCGGAAGCCCAGCTCGATCGCTTCCTGATGGAAATCGACGTCAGCTATCCGGACCGCGACGCCGAGCGAAGAATTCTGTTCGAGACGACCGGCGCCGAGGAAACGCGCGCCAAAGCCGCGATGACCGCGGACGACCTGATGGCGGCGCAGCGGCTGGTACGGCGACTTCCCGTCGGCGAATCCGTCGTCGAGGCCATCCTCAAGCTCGTGCGCTCGGCGCGTCCGGGGCCGGAAGGCGGCGACGGCGCCAAGCTGATCGCCTGGGGACCGAGCCCGCGGGCAAGCCAGGCCTTGATGCTCGCCGTGCGTGCCCGCGCGCTGTTGGACGGCCGGCTCGCGCCCTCGATCGACGACGTGATTGAACTGGCCGAGCCGGTGCTCAAGCACCGCATGGCGCTCACCTTCTCCGCCCGCGCCGAAGGCGAGAGCGTGGAGGCCGTGATCGGCCGGCTGAAGGCGCGTGTCGGATAATCGCATGGCGGCCGAGGCCAGGCTTACACCGCAACGCCATCACCAGGATGTGGCCGCAACCGGCCGCGCGGTCGGCGAAGGCCGAACGCTCGCGGCCAGCATGCCGCGCCTGATCCTCGAAGCGCGGCGGGTGGCGGCGACTGTCATTCACGGCCTGCACGGCCGCCGCCGCGCCGGCCCGGGCGAGAATTTCTGGCAGTACCGCCGCTTCGTTTCCGGCGAGCCCGCGTCGCGGGTGGATTGGCGGCGCTCGGCGCGCGACGACCATCTTTACGTTCGCGAGTTGGAGTGGGAAGCCGCGCACACGGTATGGATCTGGCCGGATCGCTCGCCGTCGATGAATTTTGCTTCGCCGCTGGTGCGCGACAGCAAGCTGTATCGGACGCTGGTGGTGGCGCTGGCGCTCGCCGAAGTCCTGGTCGACGGCGGCGAGCGCGTCGGCATCCCGGGCCTTCTGCGCCCGACCGGCAGCCGCAACGTGGTCGAACGCATCGCCGAGGCGATCGTGCACGATCGCGCCGAACGGCCGAGCCTGCCGCCGAGTTTCGTGCCCTCGCCGCTCGCCGAGGTCGTGCTCTTGTCCGACCTGTGGAGCGACATCGCCGATATCCGCCGCACGCTGACTCAGTTGTCCGGCAGCGGCGCCCACGGCCATGTGGTGCAGGTCGTCGATCCGGCGGAGGAAACCTTTCCTTATTGGGGGCGGATCGAGTTCGTCGAGCCGGAAGGCGGCGGCCGCATTACCGCCGGCCGCGCCGAGACCTGGCGCGGCGACTACATCGCGCGCATTGCCCGCCATCGCGCCGAAATCCGGAGCGAGACCGATCGGCTCGGCTTCAGCTTCACCATCCATCGTACCGATCGGCCCGCGACCGAGCTTCTGCTCGCGCTGCATGCGCGGATCGGCGCGGCGACGGCGCACGACGCGGCCCGCATTCAGGTGTCGCCCGGTTCGCGGGTGCCCGCATGATCGGCAGCTTACCGCTCGGCTTTGCCGAACCGCTGGTCCTGGTGGGCCTTCTGACGCTGCCGGTCCTGTGGTGGCTGCTGCGCTTGATACCGCCGCGGCCGCGGCGTCTGGATTTCCCGCCGACGCGCCTTCTGCTCCAGATCGCGCCGCGGGAGGAGACCCCGGCCCGCACACCCTGGTGGCTAACGCTGTTGCGGCTGACGCTTGCCGCGCTGGTCATTGTCGCGGCGGCCGGACCGCTCTGGCATCCGCCGCTGGCGGCGACTGCGACCAGCGCGCCGGTCGCGATCCTGATCGACGACGGATGGGCCGCCGCCGCAAGCTGGGATGCGCGCATACGGACCGCCGACGACGTCATCCAGCGCGCGGAAGACGATCACCGCCCGGTGGCGGTGGTGCCGCTGTCGCAAGGGCCGCACGACATTTCACTGGAGACCGCGGATTCGGCGCGGGTGCGTCTGCATCGGCTGAGCCCGATGCCGTACACGGTGAACCGCGCCGACACGCTGCCGTCGTTGCGGCAGCTTCTCGCCAGAACGCCGAACATCGAACTGGTGTGGCTGTCCGACGGCGTCGATGCAGGGCACGGCGGTGACTTCATCAAGCAATTGGCGCAGGCCGTCGGAACGCATCCGCTGACGATCGTGGCCGGCGGCCTCCCCGCCGCCCGGGCGCTCGCCGGCGCCGACAACTCGCCGGGCGCGCTGACCGTGAAGGTTCTGCGCGCCGATGCCGGTGCGGCGGACAACGGAACCGTGCGCGGGCTCGACCTCAAGGGCCTGCCGCTTGGCGAAGCCCCGTTCGCCTTCAAAGCCGCGGAGCGCGAGACCACGGCGCAGCTCGATCTGCCGGTCGAATTGCGCAACGACATCGCCCGCATCGAGATTTCCGGCGAGCGTTCGGCAGGCGCCGTGCAACTCCTCGACAAGCGCTCGCAGCGCCGCACCATCGGCATCGTTTCCGGCGCCATCGCCGATATGGCCGAGCCGCTGTTGGATTCGAGCTATTACGTCCAGCGGGCGCTGACGCCGTTCGCCG
>Ga0335074_10014050_pt1 | contig 11243 bp, 11 predicted proteins | sample Lox_Sample_23_FD_206715 | JGI IMG/M metagenome (GOLD analysis project Ga0335074, IMG submission 206715) | Soil microbial communities from Loxahatchee National Wildlife Refuge, Florida, United States - Lox_Sample_2.3 | ecosystem: Environmental > Terrestrial > Soil > Wetlands | place: USA...
TGAGCATCTTTTAAGATAATCTCAAGAACACGCGATCACTAGAATGCACGGTGAGCACTCACTTCCTTATCAATCATCGACAGGTAGTTATTGGCGCGGTCTTGTAGCGACATCTTTGCGGTGTTCTATGCTGATCTTTATGATAATTTGAGAAGACAAGCAAGATAATAGTTACAAGTTATGGGCGAGGTGGGTGTATGATCACAGTATGGGTTTTGGGAGGTTGGATATTAAAGACGTTGAATTATGATGAAACAGCAGCTGATTGCGAAGCTTTGCCCATATTACATTTAGCCAAGCGTCATCTCTGCTCTTGGCTTAGCGTATTCGAAACCCGAAGCGAGGTGTTGTCTCATCAACACTCGGTGGATTTCCAGGTAAACAACAGGCCAGAATCATAGCATCGTCACCAAACACTGGCCTCTGGACTGGTATATATCGTTGTATTAGTCTCAGTCGCCTATTGAGACGGCCAGCACGACCTGATTGACGTGTTTGTGCTGGGTAAGGGCGGCGCACGCATCGCTCTTATATCGCAAGCAGTCGGAAAACAATCGAAATAACAAAAGCTCAGCGCCCCTCGGACAGTTGTATTGGATATTTCCAACAACCTGCAAAACATCGCAAGGCCTCCTCTCGTGGAGAGCATGGGTCAGTCATCTTTCTTGCTCCAGCTAGACATGTGTATCTCATGGAAATGTTGTTGTGTTGTCGAGAAGTACATTAACTTATGCGCCAGACGGAGTTTCATCGTATAGAGCTATGGTGCCTATAAAATCTCGCTCTGTGTCAAACACTACAGTGCCAGCTAAGCCAAAGAAACGACCACAATCGCGAGCGTCAACAACAAGCATACATAGTGCTGCAACACAATCCGTGTCTGATCAGCAATTTGTCGACCAGTCCCAGGACTATCAGAAACATTGGTACGAAAACCAGGGAAACGCCCACCAGCAACAGCACAGATTTGAAAGTATGGAGCACCAAATGTCTCCTGAGGATATGGTCATGCGTTCTGCGTCGCAACTCCAGAACCCGCGCGAATATGGTATCGACCCAGCCCTTGAAGCTGCAGCCAACCACAGCTTGGAGTATCCTCAGGGTGGTCCTTATAGGCCAGAGAATACCAGACACTCTCTGCCGGCTGATGGCTACGGAACAAGCTTTGCGGAGGATGACAGTCCAATGCTTGAAGGACGCAGTGATGAACAAGACGAGGTCGACTCATTGGGTGGTAACGGAGCAACCAGAAAGGTTCCCAAATCTAGCGCAGCGAACGAAATGGAGATGAGGCAGCTTTTCCACAGCAATAAGCACCGCACATTGCCCGAAGTAGCTAGAGAACTTCATGGTAACGAGAGAGGACCGCAGTCGGAGCGCACGCGACAAGTGTTTGCCATGCTTTGGTATGTAGTATGGTTTGGTTCAATTAATCTCCTATTAGCTGACGAGCACTTTCTGCTAGGATCAATGAGGTTTGTGACAAAGGAAAAGGTTCCGTACCCAGAGGTCGAGTGTATGCGAATTATGTATCGAGATGTGCTACGGAGCGCGTAACAGTTTTGAATCCGGCATCCTTTGGTAAACTCGTTCGGGTACTGTTTCCTGGATTGAAGACGCGTCGACTTGGTGTTCGTGGTGAATCCAAGTATCACTATGTGAACTTCAGCCTCAAAGAGGACCAGCCTGACTTGGTTGAAAGCCATAACCATCAGCAAATACAGAATTTTAACGAGCCTCCCGGTTTTCCAGCAGAATCAAGGTAAGTTTATTCTCACCAATCCTGAAAAGGAGGAGCATACTCACCAATCCCAGCACGCATCCTTACCCTCCAGCAGACAGAGCGGTGTTTCCCTCGCCAGGGATATCACACGGCCCTGAACGACACTCTCGGCGGTCCAAGGATAACATCCAGTCACACAGCTTGTATAGTCAGCCAGTACTCCCAGGCACTCACCAGCTTGAATCCACAGCCGGAAAGATTGAACAAAGGCTCCGCTTTGCACCTCTAAATGAAGGTGCTCCGAATGACTATGAACCAATCACTCTGCCGAAAATCGAGCCTCATATACCGCCTGGAACTGATCCAGATTCTGCGTCTGCTTTGACTGCTCTGTATCGCTCTCATTGCACATCACTGATTGATGCCGTCCGCTTTGTCAAGCAAAAGACTTTTTTTCATCTTTTCACCTCGTTTCACGGTACCCTTACTATGCCTATACAGAAACTGTTTGCGCACCCTAGCATTGCCCCATGGATCGAGGAGTGTGATTTTATTATGTACCAGAAGATGGTGCGTGTAGTCGCACACTTAACACTTGAGGTTGTTCCTCAAGCTATCCTCGAGACTTTGCAGCAAATCTCCAGTCGTCTGGTCCCTCACATTCAAAATGCGTTCCATGGGCACCCGGCTCATGTCATATATGCAAAAGTGGCACCCGCAACTCTTTTTGCGGGCCTGCTTGATCGGATGTGGAGAGTTAACCTCACCGCGCATGCTTGCGCCAATGTGTTATCTCATCCACCAAACCGAGATCAGATGTACGAAGACTGGATCACGATGGTCCGCTTACGAAAGGTCGCAGAATGTGTGCCCACAAGAGCCATGGATGATGTTGTGGGCCTTCTCCTGAACGAGTTACGTGACCTTCTCGATCCTGTCGGAGTGCCTTGGGAGGTCGAGGGCCTTACGCCTTATGGTGAAGTAGCTCTTCGGAATGGTCGTCAACAACAGACCAATATCAATGCAAATGAAACAACCGAAAATGTGCTCGATCGTTGGGTCAGTTTCCTCAACTCGATCCCTAGAAAATTCCCCTATGCGACTCCTACAGAAGTAGTTCAGTGCGTGCAGGCGGTCGGAACGGCAGTGATTAGAGATCTTACCATAGGGTCGGGCCACAGCTTCGGCTCTTGGTGGGTCACAAAATGCTGGATTGATGAAATGATCTCGTTTATGGCCGAGAAGGGTGGATTTATGGAATACAAGACAACCCGCACGTATGGGTACGAATCTTCTGGTCAGTCATATCCTAACGGCATCGCAAGTCAGCACGAGACTCAGTACAGCAGCGCCGGCCAAAACTTGACACTCACCCCGCACGATAACAATACCAAGCAGTCGATATCAGTGCCTGGCCCGATGGATCCTAAATCCCAAGCGGAGTTGAACGCGGCCGCGGGTCACGATGATAGCGGAATTGGGATGCGCTCACCAGACGACGATTTCTCAACAGGCAAGTTCAGCTTCAGCGATGCGCAGATGAGCCCTGCAAACACAGATGGGCTAGCAAGAGCATAATTGTGTTGTAGAATCTGCGGTAGTCCAAGCCTCTTTTGGATCCGCTGCAGCTACCCGTTGCCGGTCTTCGACTTTCGACGCTTCGCGCTTAGCCGCCTTCTTCTTTTACTAAGGTGTGGATGTCTTGTTTGGGGCTGAGGTTAATGATGACTTGGACGAAAGTACGATGGGCTGTAGATGGACGGGAAAGGCGTGTTTATCATCATTTGCTATCATATCGGATCTACGGTAGTGCTCGTGGTTTTCTAAGACTTGAATGATGTGCACATGGGTTTGTGTCTTAAGGAATATTCAGGTCCCTGGAGAGTTGAATTTCTTTTATTTTTTACTCCTTCATGTATTTGTCGATTCCTGCTATAGTCCAACGAGCCGGCCGACTTTTATTTTGGTGCCCATAGGCTGCTTCGAAAAAGCAGATTCAATAAAAGGGTGTGAGCCTACGCATTGCCCACTATCCTGTGAGCTTCAACGGGATAGAACCCCAATACTTAGTTGTAATGTTGTTGTCACATGTCTAGCCTCACGTACCTATGACCCCTGACTGCAGAACCGAAAATAGCTTGATGTGGAGTGTCTGGGCATATCTTTTGAAACTCGGGAGCAACTCCGAAAGGTCAGCAACACCATAAAGAATTGGGAGAAAACATTGTACACTTATTGCAACCCCATTCAATTTACATATCCGCGTACAGTCGCTTCCGACTTCTTTCTCCTAGAAGATTTGATAACGTGTCAACCGTCGCAAGGCGCTGTGATTTAGAGGCACGGGCCTGGCTCCCTGCCAGATGCGCCGCACCCGCCATTGAACACAATGCCCCTCCCAAAGCTCTCCCCTCTACAGTCGCGCCTTGCAGCATCTCTAGTTGCCTGCGTTCTCGTTTTGCTGCTATACCTTACGCTTTCTTCGTCTCACTTCGCATATGCCTTGGATGTCGATTCGATAAGACCAGAAGATCACAACCACGAGAGGTTACTGACCCCTTATATACTGGATGGCGAACTCGATGATATTGAACGGCGGGAAGTGCAGTACGAAGCTGAGTTCTTTGGATTTGACAGGAGCATTATTGGCAGGGCTCCATCATGGGTGGACGCTACTATAGACAACAATAATTTCTATCAGGACAATGTTCCGCAAGGCACAACAAGATACTACATGTTTGCGAACTCGTCAGTATGGGGCAAACTATCTGGTCCGTCGCAAGGGCTGCCGTCCTCACGTCTGCGTAAAAGGAGCTGGATAGATCCAGAAGGTTATTTGGATAAGTCGACTGTTGATTCCGAAGGGGGCGTCATTACGGATAATGATGATGAAGCAGAGGACTTCGAGCTCCGTCCAAGGCAGCAAACAACGCGGACCGTTTACATAACGATCAATACCTGCCTTCAACCGGACGGCCCAACCGGTTCCAACGGTGTGCCTGGCCAGTTAGTGCTCTACGTGTCTCAGTCCGCCCAAAACCCAATGTCCGTAGCTGGGCAGAGTGACAATGGATGGCAAAATGGGCAAATGGTGGAGGCCGTGGGAGGATTTGCGAATATTACATTAGAGGCTTCTGGAGACGTTTTCATGGCCGTGTACGCACCAACTACGGAAGGATTCGTCAATCCTTATAATTTTGAGATTGCGGCTTCGATCGACGCACCCTTTCATTACTATAACAATTCCCAGCCTAATCTCTACCTCGTCGATAGCGACTCGAGCTCGGCTTTGTTGGTTACTAATAATCTCACGTTCTCTACAAATGGGTCGGTGTATGACGCCTGGATGAATCTCCCCCCCCCTTTCGTCATATTTGCGGCCAATCAAAATTTATCTGGTTTCGCTGGGATCCAGAATTCATACTGTGGTCTCGAAAAGTACGCTCAGATTGCGGGTACTGTTGGGGGCGTGCGCAATTCCGATGTTCAGACGAGCATGACCAGTACGACGTCGAGTCCGTTTCCCAAACAACAATTCTACGTCCAAGGACTAAATAGTAGCTCTTCATACAATGGCATTCTTGCCATGACTGGGAATTCCACGGCATCTGGTAATGGTGTAGTAGGTGGTGGTGGGCAAGTGTGGCAGACAATGAGTTTCCCGACTCAATCCGGTATTATAGATCCCTCATTTCACTGCAGAGTTGCAGAGACTAATGTTGCCAGATGGTAATTGCGCCGTCATCTTCAACCTCTCATTTTGCGATTCAGTAGCATACGCAGTACCAGCAAACCCGATAAATTTCACCGTCACAAATTTGACGAACTTTTACGACAGCGGAGCTCAAGCTGCTTACGTCAACTTTTCTCTTAACCTGCAGCAAATTCCCTGTGAGATAGACTCTACGGGACAATACTCTCTTGTACGCACCTGTGATGACTGTAAAAACGCTTACAAAAGTTGGCTGTGTTCCGTTATGATCCCTCGATGCGTGGACTTCTCATCGACAGCACCCTATCTACAAGAACGCAACCTCGTCCAACCGTTCCCAAACGGTACAACTATAGATCCAGCTAGGATCAGCGAGGTCCAATATATTTTTTATCTAAACTCTTCGAGGAATCTCGCTATTGACACGACAGTCCGGCCTGGGCCGTACAACGAGCTGCTTCCTTGTGACGATTTGTGTTATGGTATTGTCCAGAGCTGCCCGGCTGCAATGGGATTCGCTTGTGCGAAACCAGGCCAGCTGGGTTTCGATCATAGCTACGGAGTTAGACAAGCCGGGGACCTCACTTGTAACTATCCTGGAGCCGTGTATAACATGAATGGTGGATCTGTCCTGGGAGTGCCGTTCACGTTGATCATGGTCGCCTCTGTGCTGCTTGGTGTCCTTTTAGTATAAACTTTGGGTTATAGATGGAGTTTGGGGGCTTAGGTAGCATGGACGGTGTTAGAAATGGAATGAGATTATGATCTTGTCATGCGTCCTTCAGCACAAAGCACATGAAAAATGATAGAATATATGTCAATATAATTTCTAGGTAATTCAATTCATTACTACCGTAGAAATTGGCGTGTAAGATGACATCTTATACGCAGTTTTGATGAACTCAGCTCGCCCAAATTTTGGTGTAGTAAAACCCCATCTTATAAGTGGGTGACGCCAATTTCTACGATAGTCCAATCAGGGCCGCACAAATATTCAGAGAAAGCCCCTTTTGCTCTAGCCTGAAGCCGGCCCATTCCCGTTTCGGAGGGCGGTGAAACGCGGCAGTTTCATGATGTATAGCCTCCACAAACTTCCCCTCAGCAATGCACCCTTCCAACCGGACAGCATGGCGTAACGTCCATATCTTCGATCCCAAAGATCTCACGAAGGAGCTTGGTGGCCTAGTTGCCACCAACGGCATCACAAATGCAAACCTCTACTCGATGGTCGAGATTATCTTCACCTTTGTTCAGAGGAATGACTCTCCACTTCAACCCGGGAATTATTACATTCATGCTACTAGTAGGTCATAATTATGGTACTATTTGTCAACTAGCTGATGAATTATGAACAGGCTCACTCGAGACGAATAAGGAGCGTTGGCTAGTCCGATCAATCTTCCTATGTTCTGGAATTCGGCAGAAAGCTTTCTGTGATGCCGTTCGTCAACGAGATCGACGCTGTTTCATAACAGGGGATGAAGCGGACGAAGATTTCTGGACAGGCTTTGAGGCTGCGCGCATATTTCCACTGGCGCTTAATGGCCACTGGGATGACAATAACTATGATCATTGGATTACCATTAAGCCGGGATACAGGATCATCTATCAACTCCGTGCAAAATGGGATATTGCTTTCGTACTGATATACATCAACTCTTTGATAGCTCTAACTTCTCGATAAACCCTGATGTATGAATTCCGTTCTCTCTCTCCACAGTGACAGTAGCTAATACTACGTTAGGATAATTACAAGATTGTCTCCTTTATGTCTTCTGGGTCTGTTGGGAGCAATATTGCTGGTAGGCATATCGCTCAGGAATTCCTTGACAATCCTTCACGGCCTGTTGATCGGCTCCTGCGGTGGCATTTTAGGCAGGCTGTCTTAGCCAATATGAGGGGTACTGGGGAGCCTATCTTGGAGCATGGTTTTCCACCAGGCTCTGATATTGCTGGTGACATAATTAATGGCCCAAAGGCTGCGGAAAGGATGGGATTCGAGCTATTTAGCCGCCTGTGGGCTTGTTAGTTAGGATAAATAATAAACAATCTGCCATAGCCTTGTCATCAAAATACGCCTTGCTGCAGCCTCAGACTCGACAGCTGATAGGCTTCTCGAAGCTTCCACCCTATCGCAGTCGCTACAGCCCCCCTTCACACCCCGCCAACGTCATTGGCGATCTTCTGACCACCACTTTTTCCCACACTTGAATCCACCAGCACACGCATTTTCTCTTTCAACGAACTCTCAATATTTCGCCTCAATCTTGACTCACTATTCACTAATTGGTCAATTAATTTGTCTTTTGTGTATTTCATTTTCGCTGTTGTTGGGCATCAGACGACATCGGGCAGCATCATTCCTGTCGAACAGCATACGACCAAGTGATTTGTGGAATCTGTAGTAAAATCCTTGCGGCACATCATTCAACCCGCTGTTCCACTTCGAAAGGACTCAGCCAGAAATATCCAGAACAAACTGAGGTGTCTCTCATTGTTACGGCCTACTAGTCTTAGACACTCACAGCCCCTCATAACGACCACTTCTTGAGACTACTACTTCTTCTACCTCAGAGCAATCCTAAACCATGGTACAAGAAACCAAACTTTATGACTCGCTGAGCATCAAACCCGATGCCAGCCAAGACGAAATTAAAAAAGCGTATCGGTATGTTTCCTTTTCTATTCTATTCTTCTGCGATAATTTTTCACATGCGACTGATTGATTCATATCACTACACCCGTATTGCAGCTACAACTTTCAAGACCATCACTAACCTCTCACAGTAAGGCAGCATTGAAATGGCACCCCGACAAAAACAAGGACAACCCAAAAGCGGTTGAGAAATTCAAAGAGGTGTCGCAAGCCTACGAGATCCTCTCAGATCCCGAGAAACGGAAAACATACGATCAGTATGGCCTCGAATTCCTTCTCCGCGGCGGCCCGCCGCCTCCAGAGCCATCTGCGGGCGGAAACCCATTTGGAGATGCAGGGAATATGCCGGGCGGGTTTGGAGCTTTTGGAGGAAGCATGCCTGGCGGGGCGCGATCTTTCCACTTCAGTACTGGAGGGGGTGGGGGTGGGTTTCAATTCAGCAACGCAGAGGACATATTATCGGAGTTTCTACGGAATAGCGGTGGTGGTGGAGGGCTAGGTGGCGATGATATGGACGATATGTTTACGCATCTGGGAGGCGCTGGCCGAGGTGGTGGGGGCAGTCGGAGCAGGCAGAACAGATTTGGATCTGGTCCAGAGCCAGTACAAAGACAGCAGCGCCCTCCGACGCCGGAAGTTACCATTGTGGAGAGGCCTTTACCATTGACACTTGAGGATATGTATACAGGCACGCATAAGAAGATGAAGATCCAGCAGAAAATCTTTGACGAGACGGGCAAGCGGACAGTTAAGGATCGGATATTGGAGATGGACATCAAGCCTGGATTGAAGAAGGGATCTAAGATCAAATTCCAAAATGTCGGTGACCAGGAGGAGGGAGGAAGGCAGGATCTGCATTTTATCGTTGAGGAGGTGAGTCCTTAAATATTCTTGTTCAATCACCTTTAAGTCTCCATAGCTAACCTATTACTGCAGAAAGCACACCCCCTCTTCACCCGCGATGGTGACGATATTATCCACACCATCGACCTGACCCTAAAGGAAGCGTTAACGGGCTGGAAGCGCACAGTTACCACCATTAACGGCAAGAACTTAGTCATCGAAAAGGCTGGCCCAACTCAACCGGGAAGCTCAGACACCTACCCGGATCTCGGCATGCCCACGAAGAAGCCTGGGCAGAGAGGGAACTTCATCGTGAAGTACAACGTGAAGTTCCCAACCACTCTGACTGCGGAGCAGAAGAGGAAGCTGAAGGAGATATTGTAACGGTGATGAGAGTTGTCGGTTTTATGTTGGAAAGTCGTCATGCGAATGCTACGAAAGAGCGGCATGGGAGCATTTAATTTTGGCGCATGGGAGTATAGAGGTCGTATATGGTGGAAATTATGGATGATGCAGGCGTTTTGTTTCATACTGAGCCATCGCTCTTCGATGGCTCAGTAATCACATAGATAGACAACACCAAATATGTTTCATAACATCCCATGAATTTTCGATTATTTCATGTGACAGATTGGTTTGATCTGGCTTTTAATTCATACACATACATATTAAGCCATCAAATCTTCCAATATCGTCTCTAATTCCTCTTTGCGGAAAGGCACAGAAAGCATCTCTGTACCCATTGCGTCTTTCCGGCTGTTTATCATTTGATGATCGTGAAATCTAGGACTTTAAGTATAATTTCTACTGATCTTGGCTAAAGAAAGGTGTACGTACTCTTTCAGCAATGTTCGAAACGCGACCTCATCACCGCAGATGAAGTCTTCCACAGCCTTCTGATAGAGCAGTCTGTACTCCACACCTTGATCATTGCGTCTGCTTGGGATTATATTACTACGTCTCCGGTCATTATCAAGTTCGCCAATATCGCCATTTTCGTCGTCTCGTCCGCCATATCCACCGTCTTCGTCCATGGCGGCCAACTGCTCGGCTATCAGGAGCTGGAACAACTTCCTTGAGTTCTGATTCAAGCTCTTGAGCACAAAAGTCACTCCTTCCTTTCCGCCAACTCGTCTTCCACTTCTCCCGAGGAGCTCATGGACTTCGTTGACGGCGTCCACTTCAGCCGTGTACGGCTGGAATGTCGTGCAGTCATGGAAAAGGAAGTTGTAGGTCGAGCGTAGAGAACTGTCCCAGAGCAGAGGGAATGAAGGGTGGTCTGCAGAGGCAATCAGTTGGATTTGTGGATGAGAGGCTAGACGTGCCAGGAGTGTCTGCGCAGCGGGCCTTCGTAGTTGGCTGCCGTCGATGGAGTGGATAATTAAGGTGATATGCCTTGCTTTCTCAGCCTCGAGTATATCGCAGAAAGTTTCGAGCATCTCTGTGACTTGAGAGCCTAGTTTTGGGGGAGAATCTGATACCGCACCCGCGAGGGTATTGAGGATATCACGGACAGATGTATTATGAACATAACCGTTCACAACGACAATTTTATTGCTTTCGTGATCTGTATGAGACTTGTACATATGTTCGGCAAATGATGTAAGGAGTTTCCTTTTTGACCCCCAGCCGTAGACGCAAATATTGAAGTCTTGACTAAGTTCAAACTGCCACTGATTGAATGATCTTGAATGAAGTTGCTGTAGGAATTCCATGTCCTCGGCATGCGGATCTTTGTAATCGCGCATGAGACTAAAATATTCTTCATGGTCCAGGAGCTTTAATGAAGACAGACTGTTATTGGAAGTTTTCGTGCCACCGGCTCGATTTTGGGAAAAGTAAAGCTCATGAGGAGGAAGATCTCGGGGAGGTGTTAGTGACCGTTTTCGATTCTTAGAACCTTTTGGCCGCCCTCGCGCCTTTTTTGATGGTGTTTCGATAACAATTTCGGGATCTTGCGTATCATCATCCCCTTCCATGTCATTGTCCACAGCATCATCATCTTCTTCATCTTCTTCTTCTTCTCCATCAGAATCGTATATATGTCGCGCCAGATCCTCGTCTTCCTCATCCTCGCTAAAATTGTCGGCGATAGTCCGCTCTATAATTGTTCGAGCACTTTTGCGCCTTGCTGAGCGGTCAGCGTCGGGCAGGTCCAATGATGTGCCATTCTTGTGTACTACTCCATTCGTCTTTGGTGTTGAGAACGAAGCCTTGCCCTTTGAGGCCTTTCTTGGCGTTGACATTTCTCCGGCCCCCTCTATACGTTTGGCAACACTCCTCGGCCGCCCGCGGCCTCTTTTTGAGGG
>Ga0335074_10014051_pt1 | contig 11242 bp, 9 predicted proteins | sample Lox_Sample_23_FD_206715 | JGI IMG/M metagenome (GOLD analysis project Ga0335074, IMG submission 206715) | Soil microbial communities from Loxahatchee National Wildlife Refuge, Florida, United States - Lox_Sample_2.3 | ecosystem: Environmental > Terrestrial > Soil > Wetlands | place: USA: Florida...
CGCTGTTCAGCCCGCTGCTGGCCGCCGCCCTGGTGGCCAACTTCAGCCGTGGCCTGGCCGGGGCTGATGTTGACGAGCTGGCGCGGCGGGCCAGGGAACTGCTTGCCGAGCGGCCGCTCACCCGCGCTGAGATCGGGCGGGCGCTCGCACCGCGCTGGCCCGGCGCCGACCCCACGGCGCTTGCTTATGCAGTGACCCACCTGGTTCCCGTCGTCCAGGTGCCGCCGCGCGGCATCTGGGGCAAGTCCGCCCAGGCGACGTGGGCGACCGCCGAATCCTGGCTCGGCTGGCCGGCCGCCGGCGCCAAGCCGGATGCGGTTTCCCGGCTGGTGCTGCGCTACCTCGCCGCGTTCGGCCCGGCCACCGTCGCGGACATCCAAACCTGGTCGGGTCTGACCCGGCTGCGCGAGGTCGCCGACCGCCTGGAGCTGCGCCGCCTGCGCGGACCAGACGGCATTGAACTGCTCGACCTGCCGGATGCCTCGCTGCCAGGCGAGGACAGTCCCGCACCGTCAAGGTTCCTGCCCGAGTACGACAACCTGCTGCTTTCGCACGCTGACCGGCGCCGCGTGATCCCGCATAGCCGGCAGCCGCCACTGTGGCCGGGCAACGGCGCGACCCAGGGCACCCTTCTCATTGACGGCCTGTGGAACGCACTCTGGAAGATCACCCGGGGTCAGGGCAGCGCCGTGCTGACGGTCACCCCCTTGCGCGCGCTGACGGCGCCGGAAAAGGCTGACATAACGGCGGAAGGCGCCCGCCTGCTCGCGTTCACGTCCCCCGGCCAGACCCACGACGTCCGGCTCGCCGCGCCCGTCTAGCACCGCCGCCGCCCGTCCAGGGTGGCGCAGACGGAGAGGGCATCCCCACCTCTCCACTTTCAATCTATAGCGCACCCCGGGGCTTGCGGCAAGACCCGGGTAATGCCGCATAATCGCTGGCCGGGGCCAGAAACCTAAGGAACGGGGTGGCGAAATGCGCGTGCCGCTTGTCCGCGGCCCGGCGCACAGCACCCGCAAAGGCCGTCGCGGCCGCCCTGACGCCCTCCGCACCCGGCGGCCGGATGTGACCTCAGATCGGAGCTCATCACGTGAACCCCCTGACCGCCAGCGCGTTCAGCCTTCCCGGCCATCTCGCCGCCAAGGCCGACCCGACGCTGATCGCCGGCGACGAGCAGCATTTCGCGGCCATCGCGGACAACCTTCAGCAGTCGATCGCCGACCTGTCAGGCCGCCTCGAGGCCGAACGCAAGGCACCAGGCGGCATCGGCCAGAAGGCACTGGACCGGGACACGGAGATCCACCGGCTGACCGCCCGGCTGCGCGTGCTGCGCCGCTTCGGTCTGGACCTGTGCCTTGGACGCATCGTCCGCGCGGACGATCCCGAGCCCGTGTACATCGGGCGGCTCGGGCTCACCGACACCGCGGGACGCCGGCTGCTGATCGACTGGCGTTCCCCCGCGGCTGAGCCGTTCTTCGGGGCGACCCACGCCAGTCCAATGGGCCTGGAAAGCCGGCGCAGGTACCGGTGGACCCGCGGCCAGATCAGTGACTACTGGGACGAGGTGTTCACGCCGGAGGGGTTCGAAGGGCACGCCGCGGCGCTTGACGACCAGTCCGCCTTCATCGCGAGCCTGGGCGGCAGCCGGTCGGCCCGGATGCGAGACGTGCTCGGCACCATCGCCGCCGACCAGGACGCCATCATCCGCGCTGGATCGCGCGGCGCGCTGGTCGTCGACGGCGGGCCGGGCACCGGGAAGACCGTCGTCGCCCTGCACCGCGCCGCCTACCTCCTTTACTCCGATCCTCGCCTCGGTCACCGGCGCGGCGGCGTGCTGTTCGTCGGTCCGCACCAGCCTTACCTGGCCTACGTCTCCGACGTGCTGCCGAGCCTCGGCGAGGAGGGCGTGCGGACCTGCACCCTGCGGGACCTCGTCCCGCAGGGAGCCGCGGCCACGACCGAGGCCGACCCGGCCGTGGCCCGGCTGAAGTCGTCCGCGGACCTGGTGAAGGCGATCGAGGCGGCGGTGCGGTTCTACGAGCAGCCGCCCGCCAAGGGGATGACGGTCGAGACCCACTGGTCCGACATCTGGCTGAGCGCCGACGACTGGGCCGAGGCGTGCCAGGCGGCAGAGCCAGGCACGCCGCACAACGAGGCACACGGTCAGATCTGGGAGGAATTGCTCACCATCTTGACGGACAAGCATGACGGTGACGTCCCGGCCGGCCTGCTCCGCAGGTCGCTGCGGCAGAACAGGGAACTGCGCCTGGCCTTCCACCGGGCGTGGCCGCTGATTGAACCAGCTGACCTCGTCGCTGACCTGTGGTCGGTACCGGCTTACCTGCGCAAGTGCGCTCCCTGGCTCACCCCCGGTCAGGTCGCGCTGCTGCAGCGGCCCGGTGCAAAGGCCTGGACGGTGTCCGACCTGCCGCTCCTGGACGCGGCACGCCAGCGGCTCGGCGACCCGGAAGCGCCACGACGCAAGCGCCTGCATGACGCCGCGATCGCCGCCGAACGAGAGCGGATGACACACATCGTGGACACCCTCATCGAGGCGGCCGACGACGAGTACGGCTTCGGCCTGGTGACCATGCTGCGCGGCGAGGACTTCCAGGACGCCCTGGTCGACGAGGCCGGGCTGCCGGCCGCCGGCCCCGATCAGCTGGCCGGCCCGTTCGCGCACATCGTCGTGGACGAGGCCCAGGAACTGACCGACGCGGAATGGCAGATGCTGCTGCTGCGCTGCCCGTCGCGGAGTTTCACCATCGTCGGGGACCGCGCCCAGGCCAGGCACGGGTTCAACGAACCGTGGCGGGAACGGCTCGAGCGGATCGGGCTTGACCAGATCAAGCTGGCCTCCCTGAACATCAACTACCGGACGCCGGCCGAGGTCATGGCCGAAGCCGAGCCGGTGATCCACGCCGTGCTCCCGGACGCCAACGTGCCGGCCTCCATCCGCAGCAGCGGCGAACCCGTCGTATACGGATCGGCGGCGGAGCTGGGCTCGATCCTCGGCACCTGGCTCGCCGCGCACGCCGAAGGGACCGCCTGTGTCGTCGGCGATCCCGCCTTCCCCGCCACGTCCCGCGTCCGGTCGCTGACCCCGGAACTGGCGAAGGGGCTCGAGTTCGACCTGGTCGTCCTGGTCAACCCGGAGGCGTTCGGCGAGGGCATCGACGGAGCGGTTGACCGGTATGTCGCGATGACCCGCGCGACCCGGCAGCTTGTCATCCTGACCAGCCCCTGACGCAGGCCGGCGCGACGTGACCGGCGCCCGGCGCTTACGAGGGCCGCTGCCTGGGTAGCGGGCAGTAGCGGGGAAAGGGCGCTGCACCCGACGACCGGCGCACCCGGACGACTCGTGCTGGCGCCTGCCGGAAGAGTTCCCGTATGCCGGTCAGCCGACTACTGGCGATGGCTACGTCATCCGAAATTCCGATGGCGTTTCCTAATCGTTAACTTTCCGGAAATGTGCTGTTATGTAAGGCGCAGGCATTACGGAGGCGGTGATGACGGTGCGTGCCAAGCCGTCGCCAAAGGGGATGTACGACTGGGCGGCCGCCGTGCCGGCGGCGCTGCTGTGCGCCGTCGTGATCGGCGGGTGCAGCGGCAGCGGTGCTGCCGCACCTTCGCCAAGCGCCAAGTCGCGGGCGCCCGGCGCGTCCAGTTCGCCGGGTGCCTGCTCGCCGTGGGCGGGCCTGGATGACCTGCTTTCCGCCGTGACCTGGCTGCGTCAGCTGATCGGCGACGAGGTGATATTCGGCGCCGGCACCGAGCAGGCCAAAAGAGACGGCATGGCAGTCATCGTCTATGCGGAGTCACTCAGCGGCCTTTCCGCGAAGCTTCCACCGCAGTACGCCCGCGAGCTGCGGGTCTCGGTCCTGCCGGTAGCCGCCAGCCCTTACAAGGAAACTCCGGAGCAGCTGAATACGGCCGCCAACGATGCCGAGAGCCTTGCGACACAGATCAGCCAGCTGTGCTTCTAGCCCGTGCACGTTTTCCGGAGCGAGCGCTTCCGCGTTGAGCCCGAGGCCTGCCGGCTCCAGAAATGACAATCGCTGCACCAGACACGCTCGCTGGTAAACAAGCACCGCCGGGACCAAACTGCTGATTGGCGCACAACCCTCCAGTCCCGCGCGGGAACTCGCAGAAGCAGCCGTTAACCTGGCGTCCATGATCGAACGGGTGAAAGTCGCAGTCGTCGGGGTCGGCAACAACATTTCCGCACTGGTGCAAGGGATAGCCCTGCACCGTGCCACGGGAAGCCTGGTCGGGGTCCGCCGGCCGGTTCTTGACGGACTGGGCGTCGGCGATATCGACGTCGTCGCGGCCTTCGCCATCTCTCCGGAGAAAACCGGGAAGGATCTGGCCGAGGCGATCTTCTTGCCGCCCAATAACTTTCCGCGGCTCATCAGCGAACTGCCGCTGTCAGGCGTCACGGTGCGCCGCGGCCTCACCGATGCCACCGAGGTGGAACGCGTGGCCGGGGAACTTGCCGGGGCTGAGGTGGTGCTCTACGCGGCGCCGAGCGGCCGGCCGGAGACGGCACAGGCCTATGCCGGCGCGGCGCTGCGGGCGGGGGCGGCGTTTATCAACACCACCTCGGACGCGGTGGCCCGCGATCCGCAGTGGCTGGACCGGTTCGCCGCGGCTGGACTGCCCCTGCTGGGTGACGACCTGGCCAGCCAGTTCGGCACGTCGGTGGTGCACCACGCCCTGCTGCGGCTGCTGGAGGAGCGGGGACTCACCCTGATCAGCTCCTACCAGGTCAATCTGGGAGGAACCGAAGACTTCAGGAACCTGGTCGAGAACAGCAACACCAAGCTGCAGTCCAAACTCAACGCCCTTACCGCTGACCGGTCCACGGCCGGCCGGGTGCAGGTGGCTCCGCTCGGCTACCTGCCGCACCTGAAGTCCCGCAAGGTGGCGCACATTAACATCGAGGCGCAGGCCTGGGGCGGGACCGCGGTAAGCCTGGACGTGAAGTTGCAGGTGCACGATCCGAGCGGCGCCGCCGGCGTGACCGTCGACCTGATCCGCATGGCGGCTGGTGCCTTGCGGCAGCACCGCGCCGGCTATCTCGCCGAGGCAGCGCCACTGCTCAAGTCCCCTCCCGGCACTTCCATATAAGGTGCGGAGAAGCTTCCGCCCGCGCCTGTCACTAATCACCGCTGCCGTCGCTCTGGAATCCTGGCCGCGCAGCGGCAGTCGCCGCTGCGCGGGGCAAGGCGTGGGAGCTGGTGAAACGAGAAGGTCATCCGGCGGCTGCCGGCAGTGGCCGGCGGATGAGATGGCTGTCCGGGCCGTCTCCGTCCGCCGTCGCCGAGGCGTTGCGGGCGGCCGCGCCGGAGCTGAGCGGGCTTGCGGTCGACGTCCCGGACCTGAGCGGCCAGGACGACCCGCCCGCAGATCCGGGGGAGAGAAACGCCACAATGCCGTGCGCACTCCCGCGATGGCACAATCGGCTGGTGGACGCTGCATTCGTGAAGGCCTTCGGCCTCGACCCGGACGTCCTGCACCTCAATCACGGCGCGTTCGGCGTCGCGCCGGTCGCCGTCCGGCAGGCTGCCGCGGCATGGCGGGAGCGGGCGGAACGCAACCCGCAGCGGTTCAACCGGGTGGAGGTCCGCCCGCTGGTGGCGGCGGCGCGGGAGCGCGCGGCCGCGTTCCTGGGCATCGACCCGTCCCGCGCCGCCTGGGTACGGAACGTGTCCGAGGGGGTGTCCGCGCTGCTCGGCTCGCTGGAACTGCGGGCCGGCGATGAGCTGGTGATCGGCACGCACGGCTACGGCGCGGTCCGCATGGCGCTTGACCACCACGCGGCGCGTTCCGGGGCACGGGTCGTTGAGGCGGCCTTCCCGGTCGGCGCTGAGGACGACGTGATCGTTTCGGCCTACGCGGCCGCCTGCTCGACGCGCACGCGGCTTGTCGTGGTCGACCGCATCACCTCGCCGACCGCGACCGTCGTCCCTGTCGCGGCCGTGACCGCCGCGATCGCGACGGCCTGCGGCGCTGGCGCCCGCGTGCTCGTCGACGCGGCGCACGCGCCTGGCCAGCTGGACGACGACATCGCGGCGTTCGGCGCCAGCCACTGGATCGGCAACCTGCACAAGTGGGCCTACACGCCGCGCGGCAGCGCCATCATGTGGAGCAGGCCGGGCGCCGAGGTGACGCCGACCGTGCTCAGCTGGCATCTCGGGGACGGGTACGCCGCCTCGTTCGACTATCCCGGCACCTGGGACTACGCCGGCTGGCTGGCCGCTGCGGACGGACTGTCGTACTGGGAAGCGCTAGGCGGCTGGGACGCCGTCGGCCGGCTCGCCGACCTGGTGACCGACGGGCAGAAGCGGGTGGCCGAGGCCCTCGGCGTCAGCCTTGACCGGCTCCCGGTCACCCCCGCGCCCGCGATGCGGCTGGTCCCGCTGCCCGTCGGGGTCCTTACGTCGGCCGAACGGGTCGAGGAGTGCTACGAGGCCCTCTCGCGGCAGCGCGTCGAGGTCGCGCCGATTAGCTTCGACGGAGCCGGCTACCTGCGCATCGCCGCGGCTCCTTACAACACCCCCGACGACTACGACCGGCTGGCCGGCGCCGTCCGGGAACTACTGGCGAGGTAAGCGGCCCTGCTACCGCGTTCGTGTTCCCGCGAGGGGCATGTCCGGTCCGACGGTCAGCCGGATCCGTTCGGATGATCTCTAGGTCGCCGGCGGGCGTGAGGGCGTATCCGGTTCAGCCGAGTCCGGGGAAGAACACCTGGGCCGCGTGCCGCGTGTCGGTGTACTCGCGCACGGATGGGCGACGCCCCGCGCAGCAGAGCGCCAACCTCGGCCTCAGCCACCTGCTTGGCGAGATTCGCGAGACCCGCGGCGCTTCTGCCTGCTGCCCGCGGACCTCGGCATTTCCGGTGACCCGGGCCTGCGGTCAATCCCGGTCACCGGCCCGACGCCGCTGTACGCCTGGTCACTGGTCTGGCACGGGCAGCCGGACCATCCGGCGCTCGCCGCGCATGCCGGGCGCGCGCGCCGGTGGCTTGCCTTCGATCAGGACCGAGACTGGCTTCCCGGTGACGACCTCAGGCAGCTTCGCCGCCAGTCCAGCGCGGCCGGCCGGCCGGGCAGGTGGCCGCGGCGCCGGGCGTCAGCTGCGGCCCGGCAGCGTCGCGGCGGAGGGCGCCGGCGGGCGGTAGGCGCTGACGATCGCGTCCAGCACGCCGGGGAAGCGTGCTTCCAGGTCGTCGTAGCGCAGTGTGGTCCAGCGGCGGGTGCCGTCTTCGCGCTGCCGGATGACCCCGGCTTCCCTGAGCACCCGGAAATGGTGGCTGAGCGTCGACGGCGCGACCTCCACCGGGAACGTCCCGCAGGCCTTTTCCGGCTCTGCCAGCAGCGTCCGCACGATCGTCATGCGGGTCGGGTCAGACAGCGCATGCAGCACGTCGAGCAGGTCAAGCTGCGACGTGTCGGGATGCGCGATCTGCGACCTGCCGCGGACTGATCGGGGCATCGGTCACCTCTCTTTCGATGATCATCGTACATCACTGTATATTCGATGTACGTCGAACATCGAATAAGAGGGAGCAGAAGATGACTCAGCCAACCGGGCTTCCCGCGCCCGGCGCCGCCCCGACGGCCGGACGCCGGGCGCGGATCCTGGCCGTGATCCTGGCGGCCATGTTCATGGCCCAGTTCGACCTGTACGTGGTCAACGTCGCGATCACGTCCCTGCAGCGACAGCTGCACGCATCCCCGGCGGCCCTGCAGCTGGTCGTCGCCGGGTACGGCTTCACCTACGCCAGCGGCCTGATCAGCGGCGGCCGTCTGGGGGACATCTTCGGCGCGCGGCGCACGTTCCTGGCCGGCACCCTGGCCTTCGCGGCCGCGTCGCTGCTGTGCGGCCTCGCCCCTTCGGCGGCCTGGCTGGTGGCGGCCCGGCTGATCCAGGGACTGGCCGGCGCGGTGATGGTCCCGCAGGTGCTCGCGCTTATCACCGCGATCTTCCCCGGAGCGGGCCGGCGCCGGGCGCTGGCGTGGTTCGGGGTCACGGTCGGCGTCGGCGCGGTGGCCGGCCAGGTCCTCGGCGGCCTCCTGCTGGACGCGGACGTGCTCGGGCTCGGCTGGCGGACGATCTTCCTGGTGAACGTGCCCGTCGGGGTCACGACCGCGGTCCTGGCGGCCCGGCTGCTGCCCGCGGCGCGCCCGGCCGCGGGCCCGCGGCTGGACGCGGCCGGGGCCGCGGCGATCGCGGCGTCCCTGGCCCTGCTGCTCGTGCCCCTCGTGCTCGGACCCGGCGAGGGCTGGCCGTCGTGGACCGCTGGCTGCCTTGGCGCGTTCGTGCCGGCGACGGCGGGCACCCTGGCCTGGGAGCGCCGGCTCGCCGCCCGGGCCGGCCGGCCGGCGCTGGACCTCGCGCTGCTGCGGAACCCGGCCTTCGCCGCCGGCCTAGCGGTGAACGTGGCCGTATTCGCCGCTTTCTTCAGCTTCATGTTCGGGCTGAGCTTGCTGCTGCAGGACGGCCTCGGACTGAGCCCGCTCAAGGCGGGGCTCGCCTTCACCCCGCTCGGCCTGGCATTCTCCGCTGCTTCCATCGCCTCCCAGCGGATGGTGGCGCGCCGCGGCGCCGGGATGGTGACCGCGGGTGCCGCGGTCGCGGCAGCCGGCCTGATCGCGCTCCTCGCTGACCTGTCGCTGTCCGGCGGGGCGATCAGCCTGTCCCGGCTGATCGCGCCCATGGTCGTGATCGGGCTCGGGAACGGCCTGGCCGTGCCGGCCCTCACCGGCGCCGTCCTGGCAGGCGCACGCCCGCGCGACGCCGGCGCGGCCGCCGGGATCCTCACCACCTCCCAGCAGTTCGCCAGCGCCGCCGGGGTGGCGGCGCTCGGCACCGTGTTCTTCGCCGCGGTCGGGACCAGACACGACACGGCCGCCTACGCCGCGGCGCTGGGCTGGGTCAGCGGCGCCGCCTTGGTGCTGGTGCTGGTAGCGGCAGCGGCGAGCCTGCTGCTGCCGAGGCCGCCCGCGACCGAGCGCCCGGATCGAATGCGTTCTGCAGGAGGTGTCAGCTCCTGGGCGTCTTCCGCCCGTGCACGCAGGCGTACTCGGCCGGCGGCCACGGCCCGGTGTCGCCGATGAGCATCGTCGGCACCGAACGGTCCGCGGACAACTGGCAGGGCCATTCACGGACTTTGTGCTGCGCGTTCACGTAGGTGAAGCTGCCTGGACAAACTCCTGATGAACGGTGGAGGCGTGAACAGGGTCCGTTGCCTCGAAACCGCGGGAATGCTCGCCTCAGACCGTCCCCCGTCGCCGTCGGCCGCCCGCTCGCGGATCGTGGTCAGCGGGTTCACGGCGCTGCCAGCCGCCGGGAGGCGGGAACGGTGAACAGCCGGATGATTACCTGGCCGGTGCCCGATCCGGTGCTGCCCGCGACGGTCAACGCGGTGCTCGCCGAAGCCGCCCGCTCGGCGACGGCAGCGTTCCGGGCCGCACGCGAGCGGTTCGACCGGGAGCAGCTGGCGGAGAAAGTCCAGATGGGCGCGGACGGCACCGCCACCACCCGGCTGGACATCTTGGTTGACACGGCGATCGCCGAGGCTGTCAACCGGCACCGGGTCAACTTGCTCAGCGAGGAGATCGGCGTCATCGACAACGGCTCAGCTACCACGCTGGTCATCGACCCGGTGGACGGGACCGCGAACGCCACCGCTGGAGTGCCGCTCTCCGCGTTCGCCGGAGCCGTATGCCGCGACGGAGTACTCACAGAGTCGCTGACCTGCTGGCTAGAGACTGGCCGGTGCTGGCACGCGGTCGCCGGGGAGCCCGTGCCCTACCGGACAACCGGCCGTACCGACCTGAAGGGCGCCGCGGTCAGCATGCTGCGGCCGCACGGCACGGACTCTGAGGCATGGTGGCGGGTGGCCGGCGAAGCCGCCCGGGTGCGCATCCTGTCGAGCTCGTGCCTGGAGGCCGCCCTCGTCGCAGAGGGATCGACCGATGCCTTCGCCGACGTGGGCAGTGACACCCACCGGATCGTTGACCTCGCGGCCGCGATGGTCCTGGTGCCCATGGCCGGGGGGGCGGTGATCGACGCGCTGGGCCGGCCGATCGAGATCGACAATGACCTGTCTCGTCGCTGGTCGGGTGTGGTGGCCGCGTCGCCGGCGCTGGCTGAGGAGCTAGCCGCCGTCATCCGCGGGTCGTAGCCGAAGGCACTGGAGGAAGCATGATGCTGACTAGCGACGAGCTGGCAGAGCTGATCGAAGGGCTCGCCGGGCTTCCCTACGGCGGGGAGGCGGTGGACCAGCGCCGCCATGCGCTGCAGTGCGCGGGGCATGCCGTTGCCGCCGGATCCGACGATGAACTAGTGCTGGCCGCGGCACTGCACGACATCGGCCGGGCCGAGCCGGTGCGCGCGGAGTTTCCCGGGCTCCCCCACGAGCAGGCGGGGGAGGCCTTCGCCCGTGACCGTGTCGGCGCGGTGGTGGCCTGGCTGATCGGTCAGCACGTCCCGGCGAAGCGCTACCTGGTCGCCGTGGACCAGGCGTACTTCGGGCAGCTCAGCCCGGCGTCGGTGCGCTCGCTTGAACGGCAAGGCGGCCCGATGAACCCGGCCGAAGTGGAACAGTTCAGGTCGCATCCCCGAGCCGGGGACGCGGTCGCGCTGCGCCGGTGGGACGAAGCGGCGAAGGACGCGCAAGACCCCGGCCTGCCCATGGCGGAATTGCTCCGCGTATTCGACCGCTACCGGATGGCCCGGAGCCACTCGTAGCCGCCGGGCGGCGGGGGAGCCGCGGGGACCCGTCCCGGTCCTGCCAGCCTTGCTACGGCACCGGTCCCAGTCTTCGCTTGCCGGCCCACCCGGCACGTCGCTGGCCCGGTGCGCGGGTTGCGAGGCCGTCGAAGACGACGGCGAGCAGCCGCGTCCTCGCCTCCTCATCGAGGCGGCCGCGGGCGGCGGCGTGCGAAAGGCCCGCGAGCAGGGCGTAGACCCCGGGCAGTTCGACGTCGACGCGGACGGCTCCGGCCTGCTGGGCGCGCCGGAGCAGCGCGCCGACGGCCCGGCGCAGCCCTTCCGATGCCCGCACGACGCCGCCGTCGCGGTCGCCGCCCGCGTCGAGCAGGGCCCCGGTTATGGCCATCTTCGTGCTCCGCGTCCGCGACGGCGAGATCGTCAGCTCCCGCGACTACCACGACCATCTCGCGTCGGCCCGGGTCGGCGGCCGGCTCGGCGAGCTCTTCGCGGCTCTCAGCGC
>Ga0335074_10014052_pt1 | contig 11242 bp, 8 predicted proteins | sample Lox_Sample_23_FD_206715 | JGI IMG/M metagenome (GOLD analysis project Ga0335074, IMG submission 206715) | Soil microbial communities from Loxahatchee National Wildlife Refuge, Florida, United States - Lox_Sample_2.3 | ecosystem: Environmental > Terrestrial > Soil > Wetlands | place: USA: Florida...
GGAGGAGATCCTGGCCCAGGCCGGCCGCCGCCATCCCCTCCACCTCCCGGATGGTGGCGCAGGTGAACCCGGGGTGACCACTGCTGCGCTGGTTGCGGGCCAGCTCAGTGCACTTGTGGGCCTTGACGTGGGGGCGCAGGCGTTCGCCGGGCCACGCTTGCGCCATCCGGGCCAGATTGTCGGCCAAGATGGCCGCGTCCACCAGGGGTGCGGGAGTCTGCAGTTCGGCCAGGTTGCGGGGGGCAGACTTCACAGTGCTCACCATGCGCCATCCAGTTCCGTCCCGTACCAGGACTCGATGATCCGGTGCGCGATCGACACCGGCGGCGGCAGCCTGATCTCGCCGCTGGCGATGCTGGCGCGCAGCTCGCCCCGGCTGAACCAGTGGGCCTCGGCGATCTCATCGGAATCCACCATGATCTCCAGGCTGCCGGTGGCCCTGGCGCGGAAGCCGAGCATCAGGCTGTGCGGCATCGGCCACGGCTGGCTGCCCACGTAGCGCGCGTCGCCGATGGTGATCCCCGTCTCCTCGTGGACCTCGCGCGCGACCGCCTGCTCGGCAGACTCGCCGGGCTCCACGAACCCGGCCAGGATCGATACCCGCCGCTCGGGCCACATCGCGTTCCTGGCCAGCAGGCACCGGTCATCGGGGTCGGTCACCAGCATGATCACCGCGGGGTCGAGCCGCGGGAAGTGCTCGCTCGCATCGACCACGCAGCGCCGGGAATGACCGGCCAGCTCAGGCTCGGTGAGCGCGCCGCACCGCGGGCAGTGAGTGTGCACCGAGTGCCAGTTGCCAAGCGCCACGGCATGGGTCATGAGCCCGGCGTCGCGATCGGACAGCAGCGGGCCCGCCTGGCGCAGGCTGATCGGCCGGGCACCCGAGCCCGTAGCCTGCTCGCCATCGGGCGCCGGGAGCGCGGCGGCCACGCCAAAGTAGACGACACCGTCGGCGTCAGTCCCGAGCAGGAACCTCACACCCTCCGGCGCCTCGGCCGGGGACACGAAGACCAGCTCGGCGGGGCCCTCACCGGACCTGACCAGGGCCTGTCCGTCCTCGACCACGAGGACGCGGGTGCCCGGATCCGCCCATGCCGCCGCGATCCAGGCGGCCTCGCCACGGCGCGCCGTGGACCGGTCCACCTCGCCCCGCGAGAGGGCCAGGTTGCGCAGGCCTCCGCTGTCACTCAGATCATCGGCGCTCAGCTCGGCGGGCCGCTCGGGTCCCGCGCTCACCGTGCCACCGTGACATCGTCGGCCGCCGCGGCGAGCTCATCCCACAGGTACGCTGCCGCCTCCGCGACCTTCAGCAGCAGCGCCGTCTCGACTCTCTCGTTCGGTGCGTGGATGCGGTCGGAGTTCAGCGTCACGCCGAGGAACACCAGCGGCGCGCCCAGGATCGCGGCCAGATCTGCCTCCGGGCCGCTGCCGCCCTCGCGGGTGAACAAGATCTCCTGCCCGAACGCCACGCTCATGGCCCGCCTGGCCGCGGCCACGGCAGGATGGTCAACCGGCGAAAAGCAGGCACGGACTCCCGGGTCGCTGACCGTGACCGTGGCCTCGATGCCCGGCGGCGTGCGCTGGGCGACGTACTCGCGCAGTGCCGCGGCGACGTCGGCTGGATCCTGGTTCGCGACCAGCCGGAACGAAAGCTTGGCGTGCGCGTCACTGGGGATGACGGTCTTGCCGCCGGGCCCGGTATGCCCGCCCCACATGCCGTTGACCTCGGCGGTCGGCCGGGCCCAGATCCGCTCCAGCGTGCTGAAACCGGCCTCGCCGGTCGCGGCCCGGCTGTGACCGGCCCCGTCGAGCCACGCCTGCTCGTCGAACGGCAGCCGGGCGAACATGGCCCGGTCGGCCGCCGAGGCCGGAAGCACTTGGTCGTAGAACCCGGGCAGGGTGACCCGGCCGTCGCTGTCGTGCAGGCCCGCCAGCAGATCGGCCATCGCGTGCAGCGGGTTCGGCACCGCACCGCCGAACGATCCCGAGTGCAGGTCACGCTCGGGCCCGCGCAGGTCGATTTCGGCCGAGGCACAGCCGCGCATCCCGGTGCACATCGACGGCACGTCGGCGGCCCACATCGTGGTGTCGCTGATGACGATCACGTCGCAGGCCAGATGGTCCCGCCGGGCCTTGAGCAGGGCCGGAAAGTTTGCCGACCCGGACTCCTCTTCACCCTCGATCAGGAGCTTGAGCGTGACCGGCGGGGCGTCCCGGCCGCCGGCCGCGAGGTTGGCCCGCACGGCCAGGGCATGGAAGAGCACATTGCCCTTGTCGTCGGATGCGCCGCGGGCCAGCAGCTGCCCGTCGCGCCGCACTGGCTGGAACGGCGGCGAGTCCCATTCATCCAGCGGCTCGACCGGCTGCACGTCGTGGTGACCGTAGACGAGCACGACCGGGGCCGACGGGTCGGCGGCCGGCCAGTGCGCGAACACCGCGGGCAGCCCGCTGCCGTCCGGGCCGGTCTCCCAGACCTCCGCCACCGGGAAGCCGCTCTCGCGCAGGTGCCCGGCCAGCCACTCCGCAGACCGGCGGACGTCGCCGCTGTGCCCGGGGTCGGCCGATATCGAGGGAATGGCCAGCCATTGCATGAGCGCATCGAAGAAACCGGCCGAATTCTCGTTGATGTATCCGCGAACGTCCATGGCCCTCCCTCGCCAGCGCACCCGCCGCGCCACGCCGCGCCAGCCGGGAACGCCGGAGAATCCTGATCTGGACTCTACCGAGACCCGTCGGGTGTGGCCGCTCTGCCCGCAGCGAAGCCAGCCGCCGCGGGAGCCCTCCGGGTGGCAGCATGCGGCCATGGCCCCTGTCATCGTGCTGGTCCACGCTCCCGTCCTGGGGCCGGGAAGCTGGGCGGGGGTGGCCGCTGAACTTTCGCGCGCCGGGAACAGGGTCGTGGTTCCGTCGCTGGCCGGTTTCGCCGACGGCGGCCCTCCCTTTACCCCGCGGCTGGTCAGCCGGGTCGCCGGGCAGGTGCGGTGCGGCCAGGGCGACAATGTCGTCCTGGTCGTGCACTCCGGAGCGGGTGTTTTCGTCCCGCACCTGCTGTCGGCGATCGGGGGTAACGAGGCCACCGCGGTGTTCGCCGACGCCGCGCTCCCCCGCCAGGCTGACCCCGGCACCGTGGCCGGCGCCGGCTTCCTGCCGTACCTGCGTCAGCTCGCGACCGGCGGCGTGGTCCCGCCGTGGCCACGGTGGTGGCCCGACGAAGACCTGGCCCCGCTGTTCCCTGACCAGGCCACGCGCCAGGCCGTGACCAGCGAGGCCCAGCCGATACCGTTTGCGTTCTTCGAAGAACTGGTGCCGGCGCTGCCGGACGGCTGGCCACCGTGCCGGGCCGCCTACCTGGCCTTCTCCGAGCCCTATCGCCGGGAAGCGGCCGAGGCGAGGCAGGCTGGGTGGCCCGTTCGTGAACTGCCCGGCGGGCATCTGCACCTGCTGGTGGACCCCGGCGCGGTGGCGGCCGCGATCATGGATCTGGCCGGACAGGCCCGGTCGGCGGGCTCGTCCCTGCGCTCGCTGCCCTGAGCCGGGCACCCGAGTGGCGGCCTGCGGTGACCAGGCGGGCCGCCAGCAACCCGCCCGCCGCGATCGCGGCCGCGGCCGCCACCACCGTCCAGCCGTAGCCGGCCAGCCCGGCCAGGATGCCGCCTGCGGCCGTGCCGGCCACCCCGGCCAGGGCTTCGGCGGCCAGGCAGATGGCGCTGACCCGTCCGAGCACCGCATCCGGGGTGCACTGCTGCAGATAGGTCAGCCGGGCGATGAGGAAAACCGTGGCCGACATGCCGGTCACGGCGGCCAGGATCAGCGCGAGCTCAAGGTTGCTCACGCTGAACCACGCGGCGTAGGCAGCCGCCGTGACCAGCAGCGAGGCGGCGACCAGCACCCGCAGGATCGCGTGCCGATATAAGGCCCGGCCCAGCGGGGCGCCGGCCAGGTACCCGGCGCCGGTGGCGGCCACCAGGAACCCGACGTCGCCGGGCCCGCCGTGCAGCCGGAGCCGGCTGTAGGGGACCAGGAGCGCGGTGAACGCCCCGTTGCCGACGCAGAAGGCGGTGGCCGCGATGACCAGCCCCCAGAGCGGGCGGCAGGCCGCCAGGTGCCGGAACCCCCCGCCGAACTCGGTCACGATCGCCCGCGCCCCGCGCGGGTCCCGGGTTGGTGGCGCCGGGCGCGCCGCGCACCAGCGGAGCAGGGCTAGGCAGGCGGCCACCGCGACGTAGGTGGCAGCGTCGATGGCCACCAGCGCCGGCAGGCCCGCCACGGCGAAGACAACCCCGCCGAGCGACGCCCCGGCCAGCCGCGTCACCGCATTGCTGGCCGCCATGAGCGCGTTGGCCGAGGTGAGCTCGTCGGCCCGGCCGAGTATGCCGGGGATTAGGGCGCGCTCAGCAGGCTGGTAGAACTGGCCGAGCGCGCTCTCGGCCATGAGCGCCAGGTAGACGATCGCGATCTGGTCCGCGCGATGCACCAGCGCGAGCGGCAGCACGCAGCCCGCCTGGCCCAGGCTCGCCACCAGCATGGTGCGGCGCCGGTCCCACCGGTCGACCGCCACGCCGACGGCCGGGCCGATGACGAAGGCGGGCACGCTCTGGGCGGCGAACGCGAACCCGGTCGCCGCTGGCGAGCCGGTCAGCTGGAACACCTGGTACGGAATGGCGACCAGCAGAAGCCAGCTACCCAGGCTGGACAGCAGCTGGCCGGTCCACAGCAGCCGGAAATCGGAGTTCCGCAGGGCCAGCACGAAACCGTCCTCTCCGGCACCCGGGCCCGCCCGGCGTCCTGAGCCGGGGCCCGGTGCCCCAGGCCCGCCGCGCCCAGCGGCCTGCACCGGCCTCCGCGCGGCACGGCGGCCAAACTCTCCGCCGCCGCCCCGGTGCAGCGGGGTGGTGGGCACCCTGCTGTTCCTGGAGCAACAGCGGGGGGCCCACCACATCATTAAGCCGAACGGGTAGCGAGCCGCGGGCCTGGCGGCACGCCAACTGTTATTCTGAGAGAAAAGTTTAGCATCACTGATGTCTTGTCAGAACACTCAACCGAGGTTGGCGCATGACCGAGCAGGAACTCCGGACGGAGCTTGGCCGGCGCTTGCATGCCCGCCGGGTCTCGCAGGGGCGCACCCTGGCTGCGGTGGCGATGCAGGCCGGCCTGTCCGTGCCGTACGTGGCCAACCTCGAGAATGGCCGGGGCAATCCGACCCTGGCCTCCCTGCACCGGCTGGCTGAGGCACTGGATATCCGCCTGAGTGAGCTGTTGGCCGAGCCAGACGCCGCGGCCGTCGGCCCGGTGCTGCCCGAGTCGCTGGCCGAGTTCAGCCAGGGCGCCCGGTTCCGGCAGGAGGTACGACGGCTCGCTGCCGAACAGAAGGTCACGCCGGCCGAGGTCCGCCACCAGCTGCTCACCGCCATGGCCGCCGTTCCCCAGCCCCGCCGGGGACTCGACGAGCTGGACTGGCATCGCATCCTCGATGCCCTCGTGCTCGTGCTGCGGCCTCGCTGAGCACCGCGGCCAGCAGGCCGGCCCCCGGCTGTCGGCACCGAGCAGTAACCTGCGGCGCGTGGACTCGAATGTGGACTACATCGATCACCTGGCCCAAGAGTCAGCCCGTTTCGCCGATGCCCTGCGCGGTGTCGCGCCGGACACCCCCGTGCCGTCGTGCCCGGGCTGGAGCGCCGATGACCTGCTATGGCACCTCGGCGAGGTGCAGTGGTTCTGGGCCGCAGTCGTGCGTGAGGACGTGACCGGCGACCGCGCGGACGAACTCAAGCCACCGCGTCCGTCAGACCACGCCGGGTTGCTGGCGTTCTTCGAGCGCGCCAGCCATGACCTGGCCGAGATTCTGGCCGCGACTCCGCCGGAGTCAGCCGCCTGGACATGGTCGGACGACAAGAGCGTCGCCTTCATCCGCCGGCGTCAGGCTCATGAGGCGCTGATCCACCGGATCGACGCTGAGCTGACGGCGGGCAGCCGCACGCCGCTGGACCCGTCCTTGAGCGCCGACGGGGTCGACGAGGCGCTGCGCGTCATGTACGGCGGGGTTCCCGACTGGGGCACCTTCACCCCGGACGACGCGCGGACCCTCCGGCTCCGGGCGACCGACACCGGCGACTCCTGGCTGGTCACGCTGGGCCGCTTCACCGGCACCGATTCCGACGGGACCTCTTACGACGAACCCGACATTCACGCCGCCGACCGTGACCCGGGGACGCAGACCGCCGCCCAGGTGACCGGGACCGCCGCCGATCTTGACTGCTGGCTGTGGCACCGGGAGCCCCTGGCGCCCGTGGAGCGGTCGGGCGATCAGCAGGTGCTGAGCGGCTTCGAGGCGGCCATCGGGCCGGGCATCACGTGAGGCGGCCGGCCAGTCCACGCGTCTGGCTGATGCCTCAGTCGCCGAGGTAGCGCTCCAGGGCCTCGACCTTGGCATCAAGGGCGCCGGTCACGCCGGGGCGCACATCGGCCTTGAGCGAAAGGCTCACCCGGGGGGCTTTCGCCGCCACCGCGTCCACCGCCCGCTTGACGACGCCCATGACCTCGTCCCAGTCTCCTTCGACCGTGGTGAACATCGCGTCGGTCCGGTTGGGCAGGCCGCTGTCTCGGACCACCCTTACCGCGTCGGCGACGTACTCCGCGACGTCCTCGCCGACTCCGAGCGGCGTGACCGAGAACGCAACCAGCATGTGGCTCCCTCTCCCTAAACGGCGGGCCGATCCGGGCCGTGAACGGCCAGGCGCCAGCGGAGCTCTCAGATCGGGTTCTCCGGGTGGTGGAAGTCCCATTCCTCGAGTGCCGCGACAGAGAGCCAGTCAAGCCCGCGTCCTGCCTCAGCCTCGATCCCGTGAGCCAGGGCCGCGATGGCGGCCGACGCGGCGTAGCCGTCCGTCTCATCGGCAGGATCGGAGGCGCCCTCTAGCGCGTGGACCAGCAACTCCTTGGCCGCGCTGGCCCGTGCCGGAGCCGAGCCGTAGGAGTTGGCCAGGGCGGCGATGGCCCGGCGCACCACGCGCTCGGCCAGCCCGTCACTCATCGATACCCGTCGCTCTGGCACGGTGCCTCCTGTCCATCGACGCAGGGCATCTTACCTAGTGCCAGGGACAGGCCAGTCATGACGACTACCGGCGGATCGAGACGGCTCGTCGCCCGAGGTCGGCGGCCGCGTGAATATGCGCTGCTCAGCGTCTGCTCAGCGAGGCCGGCTGGGCCGGCTCACCGGCACGCCGAAGCTGGTGATCCGCGGTCAGGCTAAACGCAGGCACAACGCCGTACCCGCGCTTGGCCTGCTCGAACTGGTCGCCGCAGGCCAGACGGCGTGAGCCGCACGGCGGTGGCCAAGGAGCACGGCCACGTCGCCGGGCGGAAACGAGACATTACCGGGCAGGAAGGCTCGCCCTGAGCGGGATGACCGCGACGGCCGTGTCCTAACCGCCCGCGACCTCGAACACCGGTCGCTGACCGCCGCGAGGTACCCCAGCCATCGGCTTCGTATTGCTCAACCACGCTGGCTGGGATGCGCCCGCGCTCGCTCAGCGGGATGCCCTGCTCCCTGGCCCAGGCCCGGATGTCCCGGCTGCGCCGACGGCTGGCTGCGGTACGCGTCACCCGGCGCGGCGCTCTTCCTGCCTTACGAGCGTGTTCGACGAACGGCGCAAGCTGCTTGCGCAGCCTCGCAGCGTTCTTCTCGCTCAGGTCGATCTCGTACTCCAGGCCGCCTATCCCGAAATGCAACGTCTCGTCGGCCGGACCGCCGTCAAGATCGTCTTGCAGTACCACGATGGTCTTTCTTGCCATCCCAACCCCCCAATGAGCGCGATGGGCCGTCCACCCTGTTCAGGTCAGGATTCATGCCCCCAATGGATGGTCTGCACGCCCAGCCAGATGCATAGTCGGTGTAGCTGGGGCGATGCCCGGCCAGCCTGGCGAGCAGCCTGGGCAATCTCCACCCGCGCATCCCGCCCCGCCGTTACTCACCGTGACCCAAGGCGAAGCGCCGATATGGGCGTGTTCACAGCGGCGACCGGAGGCTGCTACCCCGGCCCGAATGGAGTGTTATAGCCCCATGCTCTCAAAGCCATGGCCGGTCCGCAAAGCCGGATCCGCGCTGGCCGGCCCGGCCTGGGCCGCGCTGGCCGCCGCGAATGTACCAAAAGGCGCGCCATAACATGCTCAAAGGTACATTCATGCTCGCCGGTCACCTGCCGCTTGCACCACCGGCACCGGTAGTTGTCAAAAATGTGCGGTATGTGCTATTTGTACAAGGCAGCCCTAGATGGCCGGGATGGTCTCGATCAGCGCCGCCAGGCCTGCCTCATCGAGCAGGTCGGCCGGGCGTACCGTGGCGTCCTCGCGCACGTAGTAAAACGCCGCCCGCACCTCGTCGACCGGCACGCCGGCCAGGGCCGCCCAGGCCAGCCGGTAGGCGGCCAGCTGCACGGCGACCGCCCGCTTTTCATCGGGGGAAGTTGGGGGCCGACCGGTCTTCCAGTCCACGACGTCGAACCCGCCGTCCCGGGCGTCGGCGAACACCGCATCGATCCGGCCCCGGACCAGCCGGTCGCCGATCAGCGTCTCGAACGGCACCTCGACCTCGCATGGCCACCGGCCCGACCACTCGCCAGCCTCGAAGCGCTCTCGCAGGCCCACGAGATCCTCATCCTCGTCCCGTTCGGCGTCAGAGTCGGCCGCGCCGAGCAGGTCGCCGGGATCGATCAGCCGCTGCGGCCCGAACCGCTGCTCCAGCCAGCTGTGGAACTCCGTGCCGCGGCGGGCCAGCGGCGCCGGCGGGCGCGGCATCGGGCGCCGCACCTGCTGGGCCAGCTCGGCCGGGTCCCTGGCCACGGTGACCAGCGAGGAGACGGGAAGTCGCCGGGGCAGCCCGACGATCACCGCGTCCTCGCCGCGGCGCTGGGCCCGCTCGGCCAGCAGCAGGTCGGCGTCTCGTTCCCAGGCGGCCACCAGAGCCAGGTCGGCCTGGCTCATCCCCGCGGCCAGGTCAGCCGGATCCGCCTCGGCTTCCTGGCCGCCCGGGCCCACCCCGGAAGCCTGGCCGCCCGGGCTCGCCCCCGAGGCCTGGCTGGCCATCGCCTCGGCTACCATCCGGCCGGCCTCGCGCACCGCCTCGTAGCGCGAGCCCGACGCCGAGGCGGGCCAGGCCGCTGTGGCCGGTTCGGCCAGCGCCGGGTTCTCGGCTTCCTCGGCGGGCTCCTCGGCCCAGACGGCGACCGTCCCCGCTCCCGCGTCGCACGCGGCCCGCACCTCATCGAGGAACACCGACGGGCCGAGCCGGGACACGCCATTCCCCCACCAGTAGCCGGTGCAGCCCAGCCAGAACGCCGCCCTTGTTGCGGCCACGTAGGCCAGGCGGCGTTCCTCGGCCAGCTCCCGGTCCGTGCACGCGGCGGTGAATGCGGCCAGCGACTCGGCGTCAAGGCCCGCGAGAGCTGGCAGGTCGGCGGCGTCACCACGGAGCCCGAACGGCAGCAGCCGCGGGTTCTCCGTCCACCGCGTGGTCAGCTTCGGCCGGGCCGGGAAGACATGGCCCTGCGCCCCTCCGGAAAGCCCTGGGACGAACACGACCGGCCACTGCAGGCCCTTGGCCGCGTGCACGGTGGCCAGCTTCACCGAGTCGGTCTCGCCGACCCGGCCCGCCTCCAGGCCGAACTCCTCCGCCTCGGCCGCGGTGAGGTAGGCCAGGAACGCGCCGAGCGTCGGTTCCTCCTGATCACCGGCGAAGGCCGCCGCCGCGTCGGCGAACGCGTCCAGGTCGGCGTGGGAACTGGCCGGGTCGGCGCCGGGCCGCGCGGCCACCTCGATGTCCAGGCCCAGTGCGCGCTCCACCTCGCTCACCAGCTCGGGCAGCGGCCGGCCCGCGTGGCCGCGCAGCGTCCGCAACTCGGCGGCCAGCGTGGTGAGCCGCGCATGACCGGCCGCCGAGTAGGCAGCCGGGTCGCCGAGGTCATCGAGGGCCTCGACCAGGCTGCCCGGATCGGCGGTCAGGTCGGTGACGGCCTGCTCCATCACGTCAGGCTCGTGCGCGGCGGCCTGGGGGCCGGGGAGGCGAGCGGCGCGGGCCAGGGCGCGGGCACGACGGCCGAGCATCACCAGGTCGCGTGGGCCGATCCGCCACCGGGGCGAGGTCAGCAGCCGGGCCAGGGCGTCGGCCGCGGTCGGATCGTGCATCGCACGGAGCGTGGCCACGACGTCCTGGACCTCGGGCACGGTGAGCAGGCCGCCAAGGCCAACCACCTCGACCGGGATGCCCCTGGCCTCAAGCGCGGTCCGCAGCGCGGGGAACTGGGCGCGCTTGCGGCACAGCACCGCGATGTCGGACGCGCAGACCCGCCGCGCCCGCTGCCCGTCCGGCCAGGCGGCACCGTCAGGCGCGACACCGGGCGGGAGCTTGAGCATCTGCACGACCTGGTCCGCGATCCACGCGGCTTCCCCGTCGGCGGTCTCAAGCAGCGCGCCGACCACCGCGCCCCGCGCGGCCCTCGGTGCCGGCGCGACCAGGCGCGGTACCTCAGGGGCCGCGGCTCGCAGGCCCTCCTGAAGCGCGGCGGCCGCGTCCAGCACCCGGCCGGTGTTGCGGAAACTGGTGGACAGCAGCGCGGTCGGGGCGGGCGCGCCGCCCCGGACCGGGAAGTCCGCGCCGAACCGGCGCAGGTTGCCCGCGCTCGCGCCGCGCCAGCCGTAGATCGACTGGCACGGGTCGCCGACCGCGGTCACCGGGTGCCCGCCCCCGAACAGCGCCCGGAGCAGCACTAGCTGGGCATGGCTGGTGTCCTGGTACTCGTCAAGCAGCACCACCTGGTACCGCGCCCGCTCGGCCACGGCGACCTCGGGATGCCGCTGCGCGATACGGGCGGCCAGGGCGATCTGATCGCCGTAGTCCATGACCTCCCTGGAAGCCTTGGCCGCGGCATAGGCGGCCACCAGCGGGAGCATCTGCTCGCGGATCCGCTGGCTGTCAAGGATCTTGCGGACCGGCGCCGGGACCTTGCCGGGCAGGCCCGCGGCCTGCTGGCCCGGGGGGGCGACCCCCCGGAACCCCCCGCCCTGCTGGCCCCGCAGGATCTCGTCGCACCGTGCGGCCAGCCACTCCCCCACGCCGAGCACGTCGGCCGGGCCGCGCAGGTGCTCGGCCAGCTCGGCGGACAGGTCGAGGACGGCGGCGGTGACCGTGGACGGAGTCCAGGCGATGGCGTCCATCGGGCCGTCGTAGGCCGCCACCACCCGAGCGGCC
>Ga0335074_10014053_pt1 | contig 11241 bp, 6 predicted proteins | sample Lox_Sample_23_FD_206715 | JGI IMG/M metagenome (GOLD analysis project Ga0335074, IMG submission 206715) | Soil microbial communities from Loxahatchee National Wildlife Refuge, Florida, United States - Lox_Sample_2.3 | ecosystem: Environmental > Terrestrial > Soil > Wetlands | place: USA: Florida...
CCGGGTGGCCGGCGCGACGTTACTCATCCGTGCATCTCCTTGTCCCTCGTCTGTCCCGGTACTGAGCGGCCGCCTGGCGTGCCGGTCCGGGTTTCGGCCGGGAGGCAGAGTGTTGCCGCAAGCTTGATGCCGTCCCGCATCGGTATCCGGACAGCCTGCATCGTCGACATGATCTTGACTTTACCGATGGCCCACAACCAATTGAGGTACTGAGCCGACCGGAGGTCGCGATGGTGCCTGGCATCCAGGCTCGTGCCAAACGAAACGTTGTCGTGGCCCCCGCCGGCCCCACGGCCGCTACGCCGCGCGGCCGCCTACAGTGACGGAAGCCGATGGCAGTTCGTCCCGCTCGCCGGGTAGACCGACAAGGAGCAGAGCTAGTGGTGAGATCACGCCGGGATGTCGTGGTGGTAGGCGGCGGGCACAACGGTCTTGTAGCCGCCTCGTACCTGGCCAGGGACGGCCTGGACGTCCTCGTTTGCGAACGGCGGGACACCGTCGGCGGTGCCGCGGTCAGCGAGCGTCCCTTCGGACCCGACTACCTGGTGACGTCACTGTCGTACGTGGTCTCGTTGCTTCCGGCAGACATCGTGGCCGACCTGCGGCTGGCCAGCCACGGGTACCACGTTTTCCCGCAGGGCCCGTACTTCGCTCCGCGTGCTGACGGAAGGTACCTGCGGCTCCCCGACAACCCGGCCGAGCGCGGGATCGAGATCGGCAAGTTCTCCGCCGCGGACGCCGCGGCCTATCCGGCCTACGAGTCGCACTTGCAGAAGATCGGACAGGTACTCGGGCCGATGCTGGACGAGATCCCGCCGCGACTCGGCTCCCGGCGGCCAGCCGACCTTGCAAGGCAGGGACTGCTGCTGCGGCACCTCCGGAAGCTGGACGCGCGCGGCGCGGTCGACGTCACCCGGCTGCTCACCGGGAGTGTTGCCGACCTGCTTGACCGGTATTTCGAGTCGGATGCGCTGCGCGGCGTGCTCTCGGTGTCCGGCGTGATCGGCACCTGGGCCGGTCCGAGATCGCCCGGCACCGCATACGTGATCTTGCATCACCACATCGGGGACACCGACGGGCACGCGGGCGCGTGGGGCTTCCCGCGCGGCGGGATGGGCGGAGTCACCCGGGCGCTCGCAGCAGCGGCGCGCTCGTTCGGTGCCGAGATCCGCGTCGGCGCCCCGGTTGCGAAAATCAGGACCGGATCAGCCGGGAGCGCGCTCGGCCCAGGGGTCACCGGGGTGACACTGGCTTCCGGGGAGGAGATCGATGCGGGAACGGTCATCACGACCGTGCACCCGAAGATCGCGTTCCTCGAGCTCGTCGACGCCGCGGACTTGCCAGCGCCGTTCCTGGCTGACATCCGCGGCTGGCAGACTCGCAGCGGCACCGTGAAGATCAACCTGGCGCTCGATCGGCTGCCGGTGTTCGCCAGCCATCCGGAGTACGACCCGCAGGTACACGGCGGCACCATCGTGCTCGCGGAGAGCCTCGAAGACATCGAGAACGCCTTCCAGGAGGCTGTGTCAGGCAAGCCGTCCACGCTGCCATTTGCTGACGTCTGCATCCCGAGCGTGTTCGACGACACGCTCGCCCCGCCTGGGCGGCACGTGATGTCGTTGTTCACCCAGTGGGTCCCGCACCGGTACGCCGACTCACCCGATGAGGCCGAGCTTGACAGCTACGCCGACCGCGTGATTGCCCGGATGGAGACGGTCGCGCCGGGGTTTACCGACTCGGTCCTGCACCGGCAAGTGATCGGGCCTCACCAGATGCAGCAGGAATACGGGCTTATCGGCGGGAACATCTTCCATGGCGAGCTCAGCCTCGGGCAGATGTTCCATGGCCGCCCAGCTGCGGGTTACGCCGACTTGCGTACGCCGGTTCGCGGCCTGTATCAGGCAGGCTCGGCCACCCACGGGGGCGGCGGAGTGACCGGCATTCCCGGCCGCAACGTCGTCAGGCAGGTGCGCGCTGACCTCCGAGCCGACCGCTGGCGGCGCCGCATCGGCGGCATGCGGACGGCCCGCAGCAGCTGACGCACTGTCCGGTTCGCACGATCGCGTCTGCAGCCGACATATCACGGCTGCGCTACGCTCAAATGCCCGCTTCGTCAGTATATGGGCGTACCGCAACCGTTAAACGTGAGTCCGAGCTGGCCTCGGCGGGATCGTCTCAGTCGCGCCTCCGCAAGTGCGGAGCGGCCGTCCAGGTGAGTGCTGAGTGCCGTTTGTCAGGTTCGCACGGTTTCGCGCCTAATGCCAGCCCGCCTGCCGAGGTGCTCGCTGACGAGACGCACCGCGATCGAGCCCTCGCCTACAGCCGAGGCAACTCTCTTCACCGATCCGCTGCGGACGTCGCCTGCAGCGAACACGCCCGGAACACTCGTTTCCAGCAGATACGGGTCGCGGTCCAGCCCGATCCATGGCCGCTCGCGTCGTGCCTCCGGGCCGAGGGCCGACCCCGTAACGACATAACCAGCTTCGTCCAGGTCGATAAAGCAGGTGAGCCACTGAGTGTGGGGTTCGGAGCCGATCATCACAAACAGCGCGCTCGCAGGCAGCGACTCGCGCGCTCCTGCGGTGAGGTCCTCGACGCTGACGGATTCCAGTCGCTCACCTCCGGCCAGTTCCATGATCCGGGTGCGGGTCAGCACCCTGATGCCGGGCCGGGTGCGGATCCGGCTTACCAGGTAATGCGACATGGTCGCCGTCAGATCGGCGCCGCGAACCACGATGGTTACCTGACTACCCATGTCGTCCAGCGCGAGCGCAGCCTGACCTGCCGAGTTGCCGCCACCCGCGATGACGACTGGCTCGCCCGGTGTCACTTCTTCGCGCATCATCAGCGGGGTGTAGAAAATACTGACTCCGGCGAAGCGGTCAACACCGGCTGCCTCCAGCCGACGGTAGCTGGCGCCGGTCGCGATAACGACGCTGCGCGCTTTGATGTCGTCGCCGGTGTCGAGATGCACCACATGCTCCGCCCCGGCGCTGGACAAGCCGGTAGCTTGCGCTGGCAACACTATCGATGCGCCGAAGCGGAGCGCCTGCACGAGCGCGCGCTCGGCGAACTCCTCACCGCTTACACCGACGGGGAAGCCAAGATAGTTCTCTATCCTCGAGGTAGTCGCGATCTGGCCACCTACTGCGACCGCATCGACCAGAGCAACGGACAGTCCTTCCGACGCGCCGTACACAGCCGCTGCCAGGCCGGCCGGCCCCGCACCGACGATGGCCATGTCGTAGGTCATGCCTGGTGTCGCGCGCGTGCCGACCCCGGCCGCCCGCGCCAGTTCGGCGTTGGAGGGCCGGCTGAGCGCCTCGCCTCCGCGGATGACCACGATCGGGGTATCGTCCCAGTTCAGATGGCGGCGGGCGAGCAGTTCCCGGGTGACCGGATCGCTGGCTGAGCTGAGCCATGTGTGCGGAATCCGGTTGCGGGTCGCGAACACCACGAGCTGGCGCGTCTCCGCCGAATCCCTCGGCCCGATGATCCGCAATCCCGCCCCGTAGCTATGAACCAGCTGCCGCCGCGCAAGCGCTGTATGGAAAATGAAGCGGCCTATGCCCTGATCTCGGGCGATCAGGGCCTCCAGCCGGTCAATCGGCACCACCAGGACGCTCCCTGGCTCTGCCACCACGGCCGAGGTGAACTCGCGCTCGCCAGTCAGCAGGGCGAGATCGCCAACGAATTCGCCCGGACCTGACCTGGCGAGCTCACGCTCGACGCCCGCCTGGTGGTCGACGATCCTGACGTGGCCCGACATGATCACGAACAAGTCGTGGCTGCGGTCACCCTCCCTGTACAGCACCTGGCCAGCGACCGTCGGGCGGACCTCTCCCTCGCGGCGCAGACGGGCTAGGTCCTGTTCGCTAAGCCTGCCGACGGCGAGCAGCGGCGGGTCTTTTACAGGGCCGATGGCCGGAGGTATGGTCACGCTCGTCTCCGTCGGGAGCTCTTCGTCGGCAGCGGACCCCGCTGGCCCGGATGACCACGGAGGTCGCGCTCTTGTCGGTCTCAGTTCACCGGTGCCCGCCCCGCGCCCCCGCCACGCGCGACTAACTGCTACCGGCTAGGCGGGTCAACGCCACCGTCCGAGCCGCGTCTACAGGCAACGCTAATACCAGCGGGAACGACGGCTAACCGGGGCCGCGGCCGCGGGCAGACCTCAGCGGCTGGTACACCGCGCGGGCGGTGCCGGCCAGAATGGCGGCTTGTTCCGCCTCGCTCAGGCTGGCGGTAAGCGCCACCGCCCTGGTCACAACGCCGGTGTAGCTGGACTGGAGCGTGGAGACCGGCCAGTCAGAGCCGAACATCAGCCGCTGCGGCCCGAAAGCGGTGAGCGCCAGATCGAAATATGGCCGCAAGCGCTCGACGGGCGCCTCCCCGAGGACGCCGGACAGTTTGCACACCGTGTTGGGCAGTGCGGCTAGCGCGCGAAATGACGTAGCCCAGGCGTCGTCAGGCCTGGCGCTCGCGGTCACATCGACATTGCCCATGTGGTCGAGCACGAAGATCAGCTCAGGTGTGCCGGCCGCGGCCTGTACGGCGCTCGCCAGCTGCCCGGGCCGCAGCACGAGATCAAACGGCAGCCCGGCGGCTGCGAGTGCGGCCAGGCCGTGCCTGACATCCCGGCGCGCGAGCCAGCCGGGATCGGGCTCGGTGAGCAGCGGGTGGCGGATGCCGGCCAGGAACTCGCCGCCAGGCGCGGCGCGCAGGTCCGCGATCGCGTCGCCGATGCGCGGCTGCGTCAGATCTGTCCAGCCGACGACGGCGGCAACCAGCGGTCCGGTGCGCGCCAGAGCGAGCAGCTCCGGGGTCTCCGTCGGCTCGGTGACGGTCTGCACGACCACCGTTGACGTGACGCCAGCTTCGGCGGCGAGTCCCGCGAGGTCAGTGGCCGCGAACTTCCGGCGCAGCGGCGCGAGTGCCTCATCGGTGTGGAGCCACGGCTGTGCCCGGACAGCCGGATCCCAGACATGGTGGTGCGCGTCGGTGATCGGAATGCGTGCACGTTCCCCGGCAGCCATCAGCTGACTTTAGGACAACCGGCGCGGCCAGGGCGCTCAGGTCGCGGCAGAAGGGTCAGTTCCGGTCCGGCACAGCGCCGAACCTGACGCGCGGCGTCCGCACGTCATCAGTGTGAAGGTCGCTCCAGCGGGCTAGAGGCCCATGTCATTCAGCTGCTTGTGGAGGTCGGCTCGCGGCCCTGAGTAGATGCTGGTATCGCGCTCTTGCTGCTTTGCAGTGCCGGCAGACGGTGCAGTCGGCACTGTGCCTGTCGTGCCGGTGCCAGCGCCGGCCGGCGACACCGCCTTGCCCGGCGACACAGCCTTGCCCGGCGACACCGCCTTGGTGGTAGCCGCTGCCCGCGCCTTCGTCTTTCGCGCCGCAGTGCGATCCCGGAAGATCCAGCCGCCGGCGAGTCCGCCGACTAGTCCGCCGATGTGGTCCTGCCAGCCAATGCCGGCCTTCGGCAGTAGCACGGTGAACTGGTAAGCGAAGCACAGCGCCATGACCGCGCCGATCATGATGTCGATACCGTGCCGGTCGAAGAGGCCCTTGACCAAAACGTAGCCCAGGTACCCGAAGACCACGCCGCTCGCACCCACTCCGATCGTTCCGGGCGTCCCAAAAACCCACTCGGCCAGCCCGCTGGTGAGGATGACCAGCCCAGTCAGCCAGCAGAACCGGCCAACGCCGCGGTAGGCGGCCAGGAAGCCGAAGATGAACAGCGGGCCGGAGTTGGACTCGATATGGGTCCAGCTCACGTGGAGGAACGGAGCGGTGAGCACGTACGGCAGGCTGTGCACGTCGTGCGGAATGACGCCGTACGCGTCCAGGCTGTAGTGATTGGCAAAGTTGACAAGCTGGATGATCCACAAGACGGCCAGGATGCCAACCATCACGAACAGGGCCTTGCGGGCTTCTGCCACCAGGGATTCGGCGTCTTCGGTACCGAGAGTCCATGTCCGGTGCTTGGAGCTGTTCATTTCTCCCGTCCCCCGCCGCCGTCACGCCCAAGCCCGATGGCATGGCCGATGCTGCCTCACAAGCTAGCCGCTCCCGGGCAGGCGCGGAAGGTTCGGCAGCCGGACCACGAGCGGCCGGTCGGCAAATCACCGCGAACTGCCCTCCGCTGGCGGCGCGACACGCCAAGCGCTCGGCGTGTCGCCGCCTTGAGCGCGCCCGAGTTGTGATCACAGCCCAGGCTCGCTACGGCGAGTAATTGTTATCTTACTTATAGCCAAGCTGTGATCTGCCCGACACCAATTTCGGGTTTCCGGCACAGCTTTTTCGGCGGAAACGCTTGGTAGTGGTGTGCAGTTCTGGCAACGTGGTGCGGCGACGGTCCCGGGCCCAGACCCGCCCGGCCGTCAATGCGACTCGCTGCCCTATACCGCAGCGGTCCGCGCGCTGGGCACTCCGCCCGGCAGTGCACGGCCGACGGAAGGACCGCATTGTCACAGCATCGGAGGCGGCCTAAGGCCAGGCGCCCAAAGCGCCGGCGGGTAGGCGTCTTCCTGGTCACCACGGCGGCTGCCACCGTGACAGTGACCGCCATCGCTCTCCTGGTTATTACCGGACAGCCCAGACCCGGTTCGGACCCGCTGGGTGCTGCCGTAGCGGAGATATCGGCTGGCAAGTCCGGCCTCGCCCTTGCGTCGGCGCGCCGGGAGGTCATCATGCAGACCGCCGCCACCGAGGCGTTTACCGTGACGAGCAAGCCGAAGATCAGCAGCGCGTCCTCGCCGCTGTCGTCCCAGAGTGGCGGATCTGGCGGTGCAGGGGTGGTTGACGCTCCGGCGCCGGATCCGGGCACCGCTCAGAGCATCGCTTACGGCTTGCTCGGGTCGTACGGCTTCGCAAAATCCCAGTGGGGTTGCCTCGACGACCTGTGGGAGGCCGAGAGCGGCTGGGTTTACAACGCCGAGAATGCCAGCGGTGCCTACGGCATCCCGCAAGCGCTGCCTGGTTCCAAGATGGCCAGCGCTGGACCTGACTGGCAAACAGATCCGACGACGCAGATTAAGTGGGGCCTGGGCTACATCCAGTCTGTGTACGGGACGCCTTGCGGAGCCTGGGATCACGAGGAAGCCGACGGCTGGTACTAGCTAGCCGCAAGACCGTCGATGTGGCGCTGCTGTTGCTAGGGCAACAGCGGCGCCACATCGATGAAGATGCGCGATGGCCGTCAGGGGCCGCGGATCTCAGTCGCGGATCAGGGGCGGGACCGCGGCCGTAAATCCGGACCGCGGACCGTGGCATCAGGTCGCGGGTAGCGGCCGGAACGTCTTCAGCGCTGTATGGAACACGCCGTGGGCTGCCGCGAAGCTGGCTGACGGCGTCCACAAGCTGAACCAGTAGGTCTGGACCCCGGCCTTGGTGTCCAGTGACACCAGGATGACCAGTTCGGTGTAGCTTCCCGCGGACGGCTTGTCCCAGCTGAACTTGAGCTCGGCCGCCGGGGCTGCCCTGAAGCCACCGATCGCCTTGAACCCGACGGCGCCCAGAGCTAGCTCGGTGTAGCCGTTGTACTTCGTGGCGTACTTCTTATTGAGGTACTTGGCCTCAGTCAGCGGCTTGGGATAGGTCCAGACGCCGACATTGACGGTCAGGTGGAAGTTCCTCGCAGGCTGGTTGAAATGCGCAACCTGCCCGGTCAGGTTCTGCGTCCAGGCGGCCGGCAGCCCGATCTTGAAGCCCGCCGTCGCAGTGAGCTCGGCCGCGCTGAAGTCATGCCACACCCAGCCTGACGGCAGCACTGGCGCTGTGCCGCCGGTACTCGTCGACGGCGACGGGCTGGCAGACGGACTGGACGTCGCGCTGGCCGACGGCGATGCGGTCGTGCTCGGGCTGATACTGGCGCTGGCCGACGAGCTGGGTTTCCGCGACGCTCCCGAAGACGGCTTGCTCTTCGAAGGCGAATGCCCTGAGGACGCCGGGGTGCCCCCGCCACCTGCCTTGCCTGCGGCCGGGGCGGTGCCGTGGGTGCCGCCAGACTTGGCCGAGCTGCCGCCAGCGGACTTGTCCGGACCCGATCCGACGGGGCTGGATGCGCCTGGCTGTGAAGAGTTCAGCGCCTGCGTGTTCTGCGTATGCGAGTAGATGTCCCAGCCGACGAGCGCGGCTACCACGATCGCGGCAATGCCTGCCCCGGCTACCATCAACCGCCAGCGGCCCGATGAGGGCTTGGACGGCCCGCTGCGGTTCCAGAACCGCAGCCAGCCGTTGCCACCGCCGGGGCCGGACGGACCGCCGGGACTGGCTGGCCCGCCACCAGCAGGTCCGGCGCCGCGGGAACTGGTTTGCCCGCTCGGCGGGCCCGCGTCGGGGCCGCTGCTTCCGGCTCCGCCGGAGGGCTTCATCGGCTGCCACAGGACGGGCTCGCGGTCAGAGCTGAGAACCGGTTGCTGCATCGCGGCTGCACCGGCAGCGGCGCCGCCGCCCGCGCCAGCAAGGTCGCCGACTGCACCGGGATCTGTCATGTTTGGCATCGAAAGTTCGGCGAAGACCGGGGGCGCCAGGAATGCCGCGCGCTGCTCGTTGACCTGCTGCGCAGCCGCGTCCTGGCCCGGCGCAGCGGGGGCGTGGTCGCTGGCAGCAGCAGCGCGAGCGGCGCTTGCGGCCGAGCCGCTGTCCTCCGCCGCCGCGGCCGTGACAGCTGCCCCGGTCCCGCCTGCCGCCGCGGCGTCGGCCGCGACTGAGTTAGCGGCGCGTGCGTCGGTGGCAACTGCGTCGTCGGCGACTGAGTTCCAGGCTGCTGCGTCCCCTGCTGCCGCCGCTCCAACGGCTGCGGCTCCGTCGGCGTCTCCAGCGCCCGCGCCCCCGGCAGCTTCGGCTCTAGCGGCTGCGGCTCCGACGGCTGCGGCTCCGACGACTGCGGCTCCAGAGACTGCGGCTCCAGAGCTTGGGCGGGCGGCTGCCGTGCTGGCCTCGGCTGCGAGCCAGCCTTCGCCAAGCCTCCGCGCGCCGGTCCGCGCAGCGGTCGCGGCCTCCGACAACAGCCGCGCAGCGGTCGTAGCGTCCGGCCTGCTGCCGGGGTCCCGGCTCAGCAAGGCGTCAATGACCGGCCCGAGCGGGCCAGCCGAAGGGGCACGCGGCGCGTCCTCCATTGCCACCCCGGCAGTGATGACGGTCGAGCCGCCGATCCGCTCGAAAGGCCCGCGTCCTTCGACAGCCGCGTACAAGGTGGCGCCGACCGACCACAGATCAGACGCCGGAGTCGCGACGTCGCCGCGCACTCGCTCCGGCGAGGTGAAGCCAGGTGTGCCGACAACCAGGCCCGCCTGTGTCATCGACGGATCTTCGGCAAAGGTCGCGATCCCGAAATCGGTCAGCACTGCCTTGCCATCCTGGGTGAGCAGGACGTTGCTCGGCTTGACGTCGCGGTGCAGCACGCCGGCCGCGTGCGCGGTCGCTAGTGCGCTGACCAGGCTGGAGCCGAGTTCAGCGGCCTCCAGCGGAGGCAGCGGGCCGTCCTCGGTGATGACCCGGTCCAGCGAACGCGCCTCGATCAGCTCCATGATGATCCACAGGCTGCCGCCCTCTTCGACCACGTCGTAGACCGTCACGACGCTCGGGTGCTTAAGCCGGGCCGCCGTCCTGGCCTCGCGCAGCGTGCGCTGATAGATCGCTTCCGCATCGGCGGGTGAGGCGTGCGCGGTGATCTGCACTTCCTTGACGGCCACGTCCCGTGCGAGCAGCTCGTCGCGGCCTCGCCAGACAATGCCCATCGCGCCCCGGCCGATTGGCCCCTGCAAACGGTAGCGTCCGGCGATCAGCCGACCGGCACCCATCGCTGCGTACATGGCGGGACCCTATCTACAGCCGACACTCAGTGTCCTGTGAGGAAGATGTGAGTTTGACCGACGACAGAGTAGCGTCCGCACCCGTCGGATTCGTTACTGCTGCGGTTTCGTCATCGCGACGACGTCCAAGGCGTTATCTAGCTGTTCCGGCGTTATCTCGCCGTTTGCCAAATGTCCACGTGAGATTACGACTTCGCGGATCGTGGCGCCAGTTTCCAGCGCCTCGTGCGCGACCGCTGCCGCGGCCTCGTACCCGATATACGGGTTCAGCGCAGTGACGATCGCCGGCGACGACTCAGCGTTGCGCCGCAGGTGGCCGACATTGGCCTCGATGCCAGCCACGCACTTGTCGGCCAGTGACACCGATGCGGCCGAGAGCAGGCGCAGCGAGGACAGCAGATTGCGGCCGATGACCGGCATCATGACGTTCAGCTCGAAGTTACCTGCCGCGCCGCCGAAAGCGACCGCGGCGTCATTGCCGACGACCTGCGTGCAGACCTGGCAGACCGCCTCGCAGATCACCGGGTTGACCTTGCCCGGCATGATCGACGAGCCCGGCTGCAAGTCGGGGATCCGGATCTCGGCGAGACCAGTCCGCGGTCCGGAGTTCATCAGCCGCAGGTCATTGCAGATCTTGTAGAGGCTGACCGCGATGGTCCGGGTGACGCCGCTCGCCGCGACGAGGCCGTCTCTCGCGCCCGCTGCCTCGAAGTGGTCCGGCGCTTCGGTCAACGGCAGCTGCATGCTGTCGGCAAGTCTCTCGATGGCCGCGGCGGCGAAGCCGGCTGGCGCGTTCAGCCCGGTGCCGACCGCGGTGCCGCCGAGGGGGAGTTCGCCGACGTCCGGCAGCACGTCGCGAGTGCGCTGCAGGCCGTGCCTGACGGCGGAGGCGTAGCCGCCGAACTCCTGGCCCAGGGTCACCGGTGTCGCGTCCATCAGGTGCGTGCGGCCGCTCTTCACCACGTCGGCGAACTCGGCGGCCTTGGCCTCCAGCGCGTCACCGAGGCGGCCGAGAGCCGGCAGCAGCGAGACCACGATCAGCCGGACCGCGGCCAGGTGGATTGCCGACGGGAACACGTCGTTGGACGACTGGGACGCGTTCACGTGGTCGTTCGGATGGACCGGACGGCCGAGCCGCTGGGTGGCGAGGCGGGCGATCACCTCGTTGGCGTTCATGTTCGACGAGGTGCCTGAGCCGGTCTGGAACACATCGATCGGGAACTGGTCGTCGTGCCGGCCGATCGCCACCTCGCGGGCCGCATCATGGATGGCCGTTGCCATGTCGTCGGGCAGCACGCCGAGCTTGGCGTTCACCGTGGCCGCGACACCTTTGATCGAGGCGAGCGCGCCGATCATGTCGCGGGACAGCGGCTCGCCAGAAATCTGGAAGTTCTCGACGGCCCGTTGCGTCTGCGCACCCCACAGG
>Ga0335074_10014054_pt1 | contig 11241 bp, 11 predicted proteins | sample Lox_Sample_23_FD_206715 | JGI IMG/M metagenome (GOLD analysis project Ga0335074, IMG submission 206715) | Soil microbial communities from Loxahatchee National Wildlife Refuge, Florida, United States - Lox_Sample_2.3 | ecosystem: Environmental > Terrestrial > Soil > Wetlands | place: USA...
CGCCAGAAGTCGAGATTGTCTTCCCACGCCAGCGGCGACGTGTCGGCGTCCTTCTCCGTGGCGTCGGCGAACGTGTACGCGTCCTGGTTGCCGCCCTTGAGCGGGTAGATCTTTACGGAGGTGAGCAGCTTGATCGCCGCGTCCAGGTCACCGCCGACGGGGAGGGCGCGCAGCGCCACCAGCACGAACCAGGTGTCCGAGCGGGCCGCCAGGTAGCCGTCGGGTACGGGTTCTTCCCAGCCAGGCGGCAGGATCAGGTAGCGGCCGCCTTTGCCTGCGTCTGCTCCCGCCAGCCCCATGTCGGTGATCCACCGCTGGTGGTGGTCGTCGGCCAGGCCGACCAGCGGGCCCGGCGGCAGCTCGACCACCATCGGGCCAGACTCGCGCAGGTCGAGGATGCCGCCCGCGTACGGAGTGTCTGAGTTCAGCGTGAATCCCACATGGCGGGGCCCCGCCACCACGAGCAGGGCCGCCTTGTTGTCGGCCGCCCCCGCCGCCCTGGTCCCGCGGATGATCGCTTCCAGCGAGACAGTCGGGTAGAAGAAGTGGTAGGCCTCCAGGGCCCGTCGCCGATCCTGCTCGCGGTGTGCCGTGTCGGCGCTGGGACCTACGGGGAAGTTGTGCTCGAACTCGATGCCACTCGTCATACCGGGATTCACTCATGGCCGGCTGGCGTGCCGCCTCATCCTGCCGGGATGAGCCGTGCTGTCGGGGCCTGAGCGTTTTTGGTCAGGCGCCCGTGTAGGCCGCGAGGTGCTCGCCGGTGAGCGTGGCGCGGGCGGCGACGAGGTCGGCGGGTGTGCCCTCGAAGACGATCCGCCCGCCGTCGTGGCCGGCGCCAGGGCCGAGGTCGATGATCCAGTCGGCGTGCGCCATGACCGCCTGGTGGTGCTCGATGACGATGACCGACTTGCCGGAGTCGACGAGCCTGTCGAGCAAGCCGAGCAGTTGCTCGACGTCGGCGAGGTGCAGGCCGGCGGTCGGCTCGTCGAGGACGTAGATGCCGCCCTTCTCCGCCATCCGGGTAGCCAGCTTGAGCCGCTGCTGCTCGCCACCGGACAGCGTGGTGAGCGGCTGGCCGAGGCTGAGGTAGCCGAGCCCGACGTCGGCGAGGCGGCCGAGAATGGCGTGCGCAGCCGGGTTCTTCGCCTCCCCGGCGGCGAAGAACTCCTGGGCCTCGGCCACCGGCATCGCGAGCACTTCGCTGATGTCACGGCCGCCCAGGCGGTACTCGAGCACCGACGCCTGGAACCGCTTGCCCTCGCACTCCTCGCAGGTGGTGGCGACGCTCGCCATCATCGCCAGGTCGGTATAGATGACGCCGACCCCGTTGCAGTTGGGGCAGGCGCCCTCGGAGTTGGCGCTGAACAGCGCCGGCTTCACGCCGTTGGCCTTCGCGAACGCGTTGCGGATCGGGTCGAGCAGTCCGGTGTACGTCGCCGGGTTGCTTCGCCGCGAGCCGCGGATGGGGGTCTGGTCGACCGACACCACCCCGTCCCGCCCGGACACCGAGCCGTGGATCAGTGAGCTCTTGCCCGAGCCCGCGACGCCGGTGACGACGACAAGCACGCCGAGGGGGACATCGACGTCGACGTCGTGCAGGTTGTGGGTGCTGGCGCCGCGGACTTCCAGCGCGCCTGACGGAGTCCGCACCTTCTCCTTGAGGGTGGCCCGGTCATCGAAGTGGCGGCCGGTGATCGTGCCGCTGGACCGCAGCCCCTCGATGGTGCCTTCGAAGCAGACGCTGCCGCCCGCCGTTCCGGCACCGGGGCCGAGGTCGACGACGTGGTCGGCGATCTCGATCGTCTCCGGCTTGTGCTCCACGACCAGCACCGTGTTGCCTTTGTCCCGCAGGCGAAGCAGCAGGTCGTTCATCCGCTGGATGTCGTGGGGATGCAGCCCGATCGTCGGCTCGTCGAAGACGTAGGTGACGTCGGTGAGCGAGGAGCCGAGCTGGCGGATCATCTTGACGCGCTGCGCCTCGCCGCCGGACAGCGTGCCCGCCGACCGGTCAAGCGAGAGGTAGCCCAGCCCGATTTCCGTGAATGAGTAGAGGGTGTGCTTGAGCGACGTGAGCAGCGGCGCCACCGATGGCTCATCGAGGGCGCCGACCCAGTCGGCCAGATCGCGGATTTCCATCGCGCACGCGTCGGCGATGTTGATGCCCTTTATCTTCGACGACCGGGCGGGCTCCGCCAGCCGGGTGCCGCCGCACTCGGGACAGGCGCTGAACGTCACCGCCCGCTCCACGAACGCCCGGATGTGCGGCTGCATCGCGTCGGGGTCCTTCGACAGCATCGACTTCTGAATACGGGGGACGAGGCCCTCGTACGTCATGTTGATGCCCGCGATCTTCATCCGGACCGGCTCGTGGTACAGAAAGTCGTGCAGCTCTCGCTTGGTGAAGTCGCGGACCGGCTTGTCCGGTGCGAAGAAGCCCGACTCGATGTAGAGGCGGGTGTTCCAGCCGCCCCCGGTATAGCCGGGCGCGGTGATCGCGCCCTCCTTGAGGGACTTGGACGCGTCGAATAGCTGGGTGAGGTCGATGTCGGAGACATTGCCCCGGCCCTCGCACCGCGGGCACATCCCGCCGGTGATGCTGAAGCTGCGCCGCTCCTTGACGGTCTTTCCCTGCCGTTCCAGGGTGACAGCGCCCGCGCCGCTGATCGAGGGGATGTTGAAGGAGAACGCCTTGGGCGAGCCGATGTGCGGCTGCCCAAGCCGGCTGAACAAGATACGCAGCATCGCGTTCGCGTCAGTGGCGGTGCCGACCGTGGAACGCGGGTCGGCACCCATCCGCTGCTGGTCGACGATGATCGCGGTCGTCAGCCCTTCGAGCACGTCGACGTCGGGCCGCGACAGCGTCGGCATGAAGCCTTGCACGAACGCGCTGTAGGTCTCGTTGATCAGCCGCTGCGACTCCGCGGCGATCGTGCTGAACACCAGTGAGCTCTTGCCCGAGCCGGAGACGCCGGTGAACACCGTCAGCCGGCGCTTCGGGATCTCAATGCTGACGTCCTTGAGGTTGTTCTCGCGGGCGCCATGCACGCGGATCAGATCGTGGCTGTCGGCGGCGTGCGCCTCAGGCGACCGCGTCTCTGGCTTCGTGGCCATGCTCACCCTGTCTCTATCTGTTTGCGCCGTCAGCTGGGTACTGCGGCCGTCGCGCGCGTGCTAAGCGGGGTCCTGCAGCAGCCCGAGGACGTTGCCGTCGGGGTCGGTAACTGAGGCCACCAGGCGGCCATTGCCGACATCGCGCACGGGGTCCTTCACGGTGGCGCCCGCGGCGGTCACCTCGGCCAGCTTCGCCTCGATGTCCGGCACGTGCCAGTAGGCCACTGGCGACGCCATGCCCTGCGGTCCGCCGCCCGGCACCAGCCCGATGTGCTGGCCCGCGGCGTCGAAGCCTACATAGTAGGCCGAGTCGGCGGAGGGCTCCACGCCAAGCAGTGCGGCGTACACGGGCTTGGCCTTCGCGAGGTCGGACACTGGGTGCAGGACGGTCTTGATTCCCTCGGTGGCAGATCCGGTCATGGTTACTCCTGAAGTCGTGGGTCGCATCGACAGCCCGATTGCCCCCGGAGCTGTCGCTTTGGTCTCGTCAGCCAGTATGCCGACGGCGCCCCATCGAATGCTTCTTCGTTCCTGCCCAGTCCGGCCGGTGTTTGCTGCCTGCTTGCCCGGGCAGGGGATTCGTCCGGCAAGCAGGCCTTGGAGGTGCCATGAAGAAGCTGGTGGAACTACTGCTCTGCATTCTCCACCCGGTGGCGGTCGTGCTCATGTGGATCAACCTGGTGACGCGAACCGACCTGTCCACCGTCGCCAAGCTGGCGTGGGCCATCTTCGGGCTGATCCCGCTCGTGCCCTTCTTGTATGTACTGACCGGCGGCGATCTCTTCTGACGCTGCTGGCCGCTACGCCGGGCGGATGAACTTCCCACGGCCTAGGATGTACGCGGCCAGGAAGATCAGCGCCGCTATGGCGAAGAACACCGCTCCCCACCGGTAGCCGTGAGCGAGCAAGATGCTGCCGAGAACCAGGTTCCAGATGCCGCCGGCGACGCGCATGCCTGCGGCAAGATATGGGTGACGGTAACCCCATGACGTTGCTGCGAACATTGTGATCTCTCCTTCTTCGGAGTGATGCCAGCCGTTCCGGTCATCTATCTCGATGCTCCCTGCGCGGCAAGAGGAGAGCCACCGTGTATGCACCCGAAACCGGCGTACGGCTAGCACGGTCAGGCGTCTTGGCTAGCCAAGTACGAGTGAGCGCGAGGCGTAGCCGAGCGCTGACGCCGCGGGTGACGGACACTGGTGAGTAGCAATCCTGAATGGACAGGGAGGACGCCGTCGTGGCCAGTCACGATGAATCGCACTACGCGAGAGCAAAGTACTTGGTCGGACGAAAAGACAAAGGGGCAGGTCGCCGCCCTCCCGGCGGTCATGTGCGTGATGCAACTGACCAGGAAATCGCCCAGGCGCAGGTGCACGCAACGCTGGCCCTGGTGGACGTCATGAGGGAGTTGCTCTCTGAACTGGCTGCCGTGCGTCAACGCGACTCGGACAGTCAGGTGTAGCTGTGAAGGCCGCCTTGCTACAAGGTCAGCTCGCCGACGACCTCTCCGCCGATTTCCTCCCCAGTGGGAGTGAAGCCCAGGCCCAGGTAAAAGCCTTCGGGACCGCCATCACCGCGGATCCAGAGCACAGTGATGCGTGACTGGCCACGCCGCCGCGCTTCCTGAGCGACCGCCTCGACGGCGAACCTGCCATAGCCCCGGCCTTGCTCGTTAGCAGCAATGTTCAGCCGCCAGATGCCAGCTCGGAAGGCGGCGATCTCGTTCTCTGGGTCGAATGCGCCCATGACGAACCCCACCACCCGGTCGCCGTCAAGGATCAGCCTTGGCCATGCTGTGCTGGGCTGTACGTAAGCCTCGGCGAGCGACTCGACCACTGGGGCGACGTACTTCTGCTGGTCGGGTTTGACTTGGATGTCACAGGCAGCTTTGACGTTTTCCGGAGTCAGTTCGACGAGTCGCACGGTCATGGTCGGCAGGCTAGCAAGGATGTCACCAATAGCGCGTCATACCGGCCCTCCCGGCGATGAGCCGGCAATGGCGATGAGTTTGGCTGTGGTGTCCAGTCTGTCTTCTATGCACCCGATATCCCGGCTCTCGAGGAGAGAGTCGTGACCGCTGCGCGCAGGAGGCAAGCGTGAAGCTTCTTCTCACGTCCGGAGGCATCACTAACACGAGCATCCGCAATGCGCTGGTCGGCCTGCTGGGCAAGCCGATCGCCGACTCCAGTGCCCTCTGTATCCCTACAGCGGAGTACGGCCACTCGATGTGCACGCCAGAGTCGGTCTGGCGCTTCATCGCCGGTCAGTCGGCACCCATGTGCGACCTGGGCTGGAAGTCGATAGGCGTCCTCGAGCTCACCGCGCTGCCAAGCATCGGCAATGAGCGCTGGGTCCCCTGGGTCCGGGAGGCTGACGTCCTCCTAGTGGACGGCGGTGATGCGACGTACCTGTGCCACTGGATGCGGCAGTCCGGGCTGGCGGACCTCCTGCCGTCGCTGCAGGACACCGTCTGGGTGGGGGTGAGCGCCGGAAGCATGGTGATGACCCCCCGGATCGGTGACTACTTCGTCACCTGGACGCCGCCCAGCGGGGACGACAGCACCCTCGGGGTCGTCGACTTCTCGATCTTCCCGCACCTGGATCACGAGGACATGCCGGGGAACAGCCTGGCCGGTGCGGAGCGATGGGCCGCCGAGATCGCCGGTCCGGCGTACGCCATCGACGATCAGACGGCCATCAGGGTGGCCGACGACACCGTCGAGGTCGTCTCCGAGGGGCACTGGAAGCTGCTCACCGCATAGCCGCAGCCAACAGCTATGGGTAACCGCGACCGTCCAGGTGGATCTGGCCTAGCTCCGACGGCTCTCCCGCGATCCGCGCTTGGGACTGTCGCAGGTGATCCTCGATGCTCCGTGGGTGATGTCTTTGAGGGCCGCTCCACTTAACGTGGATGAGGCCATCGGACCATCGGGAGGCCTGAGTTATGGCAGGAGAGTGGGCAGAAGTTCGATCACGTGGTCTCGGTGATGTTCGAGAACCGTACCTTCGACAACCTGCTCGGCCGACTGTACTGCAATCATCAGCATCTGATCCGTAGGAGTGGGCAACTTGTCCAGGACTGTCCACTGCCACTTTGTGTGCTAGGCAGATATTCCATACCTGTCGGCACCTGGCAGCTATAGTTCGGCGTCTTGGCAGCAGGTTAGGCAGCAGTAGCGTAAGGCCCCGGTAGTCAGACACTGAGCAGGCCATCCCTACCCAGGACTGTTACACCTTCCGTCCGCATGCCGCTTGCTCTACATCCCTGTCCCGGTCGGCTGCGGCGAAGTGATCCGGGCATGGCGGCGGCACCGTATCTATACCGGAGCATGTCGTTGCGCTCTACCTTCCAGGTGAGGCGTGATCGCTCCGGGTGCACACCGCTCAAAGGGGGGTCTTGACATGGATTTCGTCGCGCTGCTGAAGTTCCGGTCTTCTATATCGGCTGCCGACGCCGACGCGGCGCTCGGGCGCCGGGTCGCGTGGAAGTATCCGGATGGCGTCAAGATGATCGCCGAGTACTGGCCGCTGTCCACGGCAGTGCCGGTCGTGAGCATCATGTCGGCGGACAGCATCGAGAAGATCTTGGAGTTCTTCTTCGAGTGGAACGACGTGTTTGACATCGACGTCCACCCCGCCGTCTCGGCTGAAGAGGGCCTGCGAATCGGGCCGGCGGTCTTCGCGCGCCTGCCGCGTATGCAGCAGCCCGCCTGATCCGGAGAACCCGGAGTTGGTCGCCCGCGTGGCTCCCAGCCAGGCGTGAAACGGGCGCGTCGTCCGGGTGTCGGTCATCGCTGGGGTTCCCCAAGCTGGTGCAGGAAAATCCTGCCGCGTGCTGCGTAGGCAGTGAGGGGTTGAAACAGCGGGCTTGTCTCTTGGAAGGCGTACCGCACGGGCTCACGGCAGGACCACGCTTCTCTACTTCACTGCAGCGACGGCTTCGGGATCTGCACAGCCGACGACCCACTCATCCCACGGGCACCCTCAAAGTGCACCCTCACGCCGCGGGGCGTGTTGAGGTGGACCGCGACGAACATCTTCTCGCCATGGCCGCCAAACCCGATCTTGTACCCGGGCCCGTTCCCGCCCCAGAAGCGGGCGTCGTCGAGCACCTCGACGCCGCGAAGCGCCGACAGCGGCACACGAAGGTCGCCGTGAACTGTCTCGGCCTTCTCCCAATCCGATAGGTGAAGCACCAGTTCACCGTCTTCCAGCTGCAGTTCTGCCACGTCAGACTCCTCGCGCCCGGTGGGTCCAGGGTAGGGCAGAACTCCCCGTGCAACAGGAAGAAGTTGCCCCGGAAAGCTCACGGATCCGCAGGGTGGGTAGGGCGAGGTCACGGGTCTCTGAGGTCCTCGGCCATGCCACCATCGCCGTCACGAAGGACGTGTACGGGCACCTGCTCGAAGGTGACAAGCAGGCGGCGGCGGAGTCGATGAGCCGGGCTCTGTTCGGCGGCTGATCTGCGCCCGTAGCTCCCAGCGTGGCTCCCAAGAGCAGCAGAAAGGCCCCTTCCGGATCTGGTAAGGGGCCTCTGACCTGGGCGCGCTCGGAGGGACTCGACCCCCCCAACCTTCAGATCCGTGTAGCTACAGTACATGTGCTCGGTTGCTCGGTTCTGGCAGGTCAGAACGTCCGCAGACGTCTACAGCAGTCCTCGTCAGACTGTGCTTGTTGCGGGCGGCAAGAGAGCAGCCATCTCGCTAGCCGGCTGGCGGACCGCCTAGCCGATCGGTTCGAGTGAACAGCGATCATCCGCAGCGCTGACCTAGTGGGTGCGCAAGGAGGCGGTGCTGAAGGCAACCGGGGACGGCATGTTCGTGGCACCGGCCGACATCGAAGTCAGCGGTCCCGCCGAAGAGCCCCGGCTAATCGCGTGGAGCGCGGGCGGCGAGCGGAAGTACCGACGCGACTAATCGACCTTCAACTCGGCCCGGACTACGTGGGGTGCGTCGGGGTGCTCTCGCACCGGACGCCGCTGGCACGACTCATCGAGGGGGACGAGTTGCTGGCAGCCGCGGCAGTGCCGCTTCGTACAACCACGGGATAAACAGGTTCCGCAGAAACCGGGCCGAGTACTGCTCGGCGTGCTCGATGAACTGTCGCGTGCTGACGGAACCGTGCCGATGTGTCGCGGTCCACGCGTGGAGCATCGTAAAGAACGAGTCGTCGCCAACGGTGCAACGCAACGCGTGCAGGGTTAGGGCCCCGCGTTTGTACAGTCGGTCGTCGAACATGAGGTTCGGCCCCGGGTCGGCGATAACCAGGTCCTGCCGCAGTTCCGCCAGTTGCTCGCGGTGTCGTGCGGCGAGCTGGCCCGCGGACGGGCCGCCCGACTGCTCGGACCACAACCACTCGGCGTAGCAGGCGAAGCCCTCGTGCAGCCAGATGTGCTGCCATGACTCCACCGTGAGGCTGTTACCGAACCATTGATGGGCAAGTTCATGCGCGATCAGGCGCTCCTCGCCGTGCCCGCCGAGGAAGTCCGCACCGAAGATCGACATGGCTTGGGCCTCGACGGGAATCTCCAGGTCGTCGTCGGCGATCACTACGGTGTACTGGGGGAAAGGAAAGGGGCCGAACAGCTTTTCAAACACGGACATCATCGCCGGCTGACGGGCGAAGCGATCGGCAAATTGGCGGACCAGTCGTTGCGGGAGCGCGGCTTGTTGTCGCACGGGGCGCTTGGCGACCTCCACCACCTCGTAGGCCCCGATCTGGACGCTCGCCAGATATGTCGCCATCGGCTCGGGCTGGTCGTACACCCACGTCGTGCGACTGCCGCGGGCCGTGCGCGAGAGCAGGTTTCCGTTCCCCACAACGCGGTAGGACGAGTCTGCCTCCAGCGTGATCCGATAGCTCGCCTTGTTACTCGGGTGGTCATTGCACGGGAACCACGAAGCGGCGCCGTTTGGTTGGCTCGCGACGAGGGCACCATCCGTCAGCTCGTCCCAGCCGACCTCGCCCCACATGCCCCGAACTGGCCGTGGGTTACCGGTGTAGTGCACATCGACCATGATCGTGGCGCCGACGGGAAGCGGTTTCTCGGGCCAGATGTGCAGCTTGCGTCCGCGTACGGTGAACCGCTGGGCCCGGCGCCCGTTCACTGCCACCTTTGTGACGCGCAAACCGGCGAGGTCGAGGCTGAATCGCGTGAGCGAATGGGTGGCGACGGCGGATAGGCGAGCCCGCCCGAGGAGCAGGTTAGAACTAATCCGATAGGTCAGGTCGAGTTCGTAACGGGTAACGCGGTAGCCGCCGTTCCCGCTATGCGGCAAGTACGGATCCCCCGCTGTGCTCGCCCCGTGCCGTGGTACATCGCTGTGCTGCGACTTCACGGCATCGTCCACGGGGCGATGGGATTGCCGATCCACCGCGATCCCGGCGGCACCGCTTCCCCACGCATGACCAACGACGCCGGTCCCACAGTTGCGCCCGCGCCAATCGAAGCGGCGGGCAGCGCAATCCCGTGCGGCCCGAGCGTGGCGCCGGCTGCGAGTTCGACCGTGTCCATTCGCAGGATCCGATCATGGAACAAGTGTGTCTGCAGCACGCACCCGCGGTTGACCGTGGCGCCGTCGCCGAGCGTGATCAGGTCGGCCTCCGGGAGCCAGTACGTTTCACACCACACGCCGCGCCCGATCTGTGCCCCGAGGGTTCGCAACCAGAAGTTCAGCACAGCGGTGCCGGACGCGGCGTTGGCAAACCATGGTGCCGCCACCATCTCGACAAAGGTGTCCACTACCTCATTGCGCCACACGAACGGACTCCACAGCGGGTACTCGGTGACTCTGGTCCGCCCGACCAGCGCCCACTTCGCGACGGTCGCGGCTCCCCCGGCAACCGCTCCCGCAGCGAGCAGAACCAGCCCACTGAGCGTACCCGCCACCACAAACGAGATCCGTTCGGCGATCACGTCGAGTGTGAGCAGCACACCGACACCGATTGCGGCGGTACACATGGTCGGAATGATTCGGCACGCCTCGACCGCGCCGCGCGCGACCTTGAGTCGCGTGGGCGGAGCGAAGGTACGGCTCTGATCGGCGGAGTCGGCCGCGCGGCGCAGTTGGACGGGCGGACTTCCCAGCCAGGACGATCCTTTCTTTGCCTTCAGCGGTGCCGCGGAGAGCACTGCGACGAGGCCGTTCTTCGGTACTGTGCGGCCGGGCGCGGCCATTCCGGAGTTACCGAGGAAGGCACGTTTCCCGATCCGAGTCGGTGAAATGTGCAGCCAACCGCCGGTGAGTTCGTAGGAGGCGACCATCGTGTCATCGGCGAGGAATGCACCGTCACCGACCGTCGTCATCGTCGGCACCAGCAAGACGGTTGAAGCCTCGACATTGCTGCCGACTCTGGCGCCGAGGGCGCGCAGCCATACCGGAGTAAGCAGGCTCGAGTAGAGGGGGAACAGCAGGGTGCGCGCGGCATCCATCACTCGCTCGGTGGCCCATGCCTGCCAACCGATTCGGCTACGCACCGGGTGGTAACCCTCCCGCATCCCGAAGCCGAGCAGTCGCACGATGATCACAGTCAGGAGTGCGTACGCGACGAGCCAGGAGACTGTCGCGAGCGGCACCGCCGCCAGCGCGCCGGCGGCGGCGGTGCCGATCGAATCGGCGCCGCGAACGAACCATCCGATGATGAGCAGCCCTGGGACCGCGGCGAGCAACGGTAGTGCGGAGAACAACGCGGACGTGATGCCGTACACAGCGAGCCACGTGACGGCACGGGGCGGACGCTCGACCGGTCCGTCCTCGCGCGCGCGGCCCACCCTGGCTGCCGGCGAACCGGCCCACCGCTCGCCGTCCGGCACGGATCCAGACACCCACGACCCCGGCGCCACCTGCGCCCCCGCGCCGACCTGCGCCCCCGGGCCGAGGGTGCTGCGTGACCCGATGGACGCGTTCGGGCCGACGCGGATCCGACCGAGGCGAAGCACGTCACCGTCTACCCAGTACCCGGAGAGGTCGACCTCCGGTTCCACCGAGCTGTACCGGCCCAGGGTCAGCATTCCGGTGATTGGCGGCAGGGTGTGCACGTCGACCCCGCGACCGATCTTGGCACCCAACGCACGTGCGTAGTAGGCGATCCAGGGTGCGCCGGCCAGGTTCGCCGCGCCGACCGCTT
>Ga0335074_10014055_pt1 | contig 11240 bp, 11 predicted proteins | sample Lox_Sample_23_FD_206715 | JGI IMG/M metagenome (GOLD analysis project Ga0335074, IMG submission 206715) | Soil microbial communities from Loxahatchee National Wildlife Refuge, Florida, United States - Lox_Sample_2.3 | ecosystem: Environmental > Terrestrial > Soil > Wetlands | place: USA...
GCTGAATGCGGAAGTAGGCGGCCTGGCGCGTCGCGCGGTCGTAGTGGGTCAACGCGGCGCTCTGGGCGGCCTGCATGTCGGCATTGCAGTACCGGGAATAGTTATAGCCGCTGGGCGGAAAGTCTTGGCAGAGGAACTGCGAGCTGTCGTCGGGATCGATGCCCGCGTACCAGCCGACCACCGAGATGTCGAACTGGCCCTGCTGGAGGATGCCGCCCGCTCCCGCCGGGGCGAAGAGCACGTCCGCCTGATAGAACTTGATCTCCGCCTCGATGCCGGCTTGGCGCAGCATCTGCTGGAGCTGGATCGCCATGTTGCGCCGCGTGATGTTCGAGTTGTTGGTCACCATCACGAGGATGAGCGGTTGGCCGTCCTTGCGCATGATGCCGTCGGGCCCCGGCGACCAGCCGGATTTACGCAGCAGCTCGCGGGCCACGGCGGGATCGTGCGGAAAAGATTTGACGCGCGGGTTGTACGCCCACATCCAATCGGGAATGTCCTCGGTCGCGACCGTCTGGGTGCCGTAGGTCAGCGTCTTGACGAGCTCGCGCTTGTCGATCGCATAGGCGATCGCGTCGCGAACGTTTGGATCCGAGAGCCAGGGGCGAGCCAGGTTGATCTGGATGTTGTAGTAGCCGTTGACGTTGACCCAGCGCAGCACGATATCCGGAACGGTGCGCAGCGCCTCGTAGGTCTGCATCGACGCTTGGAAGATGTAGTCGATGTCGTGCGCGCGCAGCAGGTTCACGCTGGTGTTTTCGTCGGGAACGATCCGAACTTCGATGCGGTCGAGCTTCGGCTGCCCCAGAAAGAACTCGTCGTTGCGAATGAGGCTGATGTGGTCGCCGTGAACCCACTCGCCGAACCGGAACGGCCCGTCGCTCACGGTCGGCTCGCTGTTGAACGGGATTTCGTTGATATTCGGATACTTCGCGAGCACGTGGGCGGGGACGATCGAGAACGGCTGGTCGCTCTCGGCGAAGAAAGTGTCGACGAACGGCGCGAACTTCGTCTTGAGGTGCACGACGACCGTCCAATCGTCGGGGGTGTCGATGCGCTCGACGTCGTCGTAGCCGTGTCGCGAAACGACGTCGTTGTTCGGGTTCATCAGCGCCTGCCAGGAAAAGAGCACGTCCTTCGACGTGACCGGCACGCCGTCGGTCCACTTGACGTCCTTGCGCAGGTGGTACGTGATCGTCAGGCCGTCTTTGCCGATGCCGCCGTTCTCGAGCGTGGGAACTTCCTGCGCCAGCATCGGCAGGGGGTTGCCGCGGTCGTCGGCGGTGAGCAGCGGCTCGAACATCAAACGATCGACGAAGACGTCGGTCGTGTTCGAAGAGAGCAGCGGATTGAGGTTCTTGAGCTCGGCTTGGATCGCGATGCGCAGAACCCCGGGCTGCGTCCAGGAGTGGGGGCCGGTGCCGCTTCCCGTGGTCGAGGCTTTGGTGCAGGCGGCGAGCGCGGCCAGCACGACGGCGGCTGCGAGGAGGCGCCGCAACCTATACCGCCGCTTTGGGGGCGACCTTATTCCCGGGCACCGGATCGTAGCGCTCGTGGCGCCACGAGTAGGTGGCCAGGCCCTGCGTTGCCGTGCGCAGCTCCGTGATGTAGCGCGAGAGCTCGACTTGCGGTACGTAGGCTTCGACGACGTCGATGCCGGCTTTGTCGCTGGAGTTCATGCCGAGGATCTGCCCGCGCTTACCGGTGAGCTGCTGGATCACCGTCGAGGTGTAGGCGGTCGGAACGAGCACGCTGACGTGGACGATCGGCTCGAGCACGACCGGGTTGCATTTGGGGATCGCTTCGCGAAAGCCCATGCTCGCCGCCGTCTTGAACGACTGCTCGCTCGAGTCGACGTCGTGGTATTGGCCGTCGAAGAGCGTGACGTGCAGATCCGTGACCGGGAAGCCGCTCGGGCCGTGCAGCAGCGCCTCGCGCAAACCCTTCTCGACGGCCGGAATGAACTGTCGCGGAACGACGCCGCCGACGATCTTGTCCTCGAAGGTGAAGCCGCTCCCGCGCGGCCGCGGCTCGAAGCGCAGCCAGACGTCGGCAAACTGTCCGTGGCCGCCCGTCTGGTGCTTGTAGCGCGAATGCACCTCGGTGCCGCCGGTGATCGTCTCGGTGTAGGGAATCGTCGGCGGCGCGACCTCGACCTCGACCTTGTACTTGCGCGCCAAGCGCTCGACGGCGATCGAGACGTGCTGCTCGCCGGCGCCGAGCAAGAGCAGCTCGTGCGTTACGTCGGCGCGCTGCAGGCGCAGCGAAGGATCCTCGTCGACGATGCGCGCGAGCATCGTCGAGATCTTCGCTTCGTCGATGCGCTCCTTGGGCTTGATCGCCGCGGCGAAGACCGGCTCGCTCGCCGGAACGCGCGGCAGCAGCACCTTGTGGCCGTTCGAGGTAAGCACGTCGCCGGTACAGACGGTGTCGAGCCGGGCGATCGCGACGATCGCGCCGGGACCCGTCTCGGGGATCGCCTCTTGCTTCTTGCCCTGCAGCCGGTAGAGACCGCCGGAGCGCACCTTCTCGTCGCCTTTGGAGACGTTCGTGAGCGTGGCGTCGCTCTTGAGCGTGCCCGAGAGCACGCGCACGACCGAGAGCTTGCCGGATTGCGGGTGAATCGCGGTCTTGATGACGCGAGCCACGACCGGTGCGTTCGGCTCGGAGGCGATCGCGCGTCCCTCGGCATCGACTTTCGGAGCGTCCGCCGGCGAGGGGAACCACTTCTCCATCGCGCGCACCAGGGCGGCGACTCCGGCGCCCGGGCCGCCCGCCGCGCAGAGCACCGGGACGATCTGGTCGTGCGCGCACTCCTCGCAGAGATCGCGTTCGATCTCGTCGAGCGCGGGCTCGATCCCTTCGAGCAGCTCCTCCATGAGGTGATCGTCGAAGTCGGCCATCGCTTCGAGCAGCTCGCCGTGCGCCTTGGCGACCGCCGCTTGCGCGTCGCCCGGAATCGCGTCGTCGCGCTCCTGGTCGCCGTCGTAGCGGCGCGCTCTCATCTCGGCGAGATCGACGTAGCCGGCAAAGTGTTCGGCGCTGCCGAGCGGCCACTGCTCCGCGACCACGTGCCGCCCGTAGGCCGCCTGGAGCGCGGCCAGCGTGGCCGGGAAGTCGGCGCCGGGGCGGTCCATCTTGTTGACGACGAAGAGATGCGGTAGGCGCATCGACTCGAGATAGTCGACCAGGCCCTGCGTGTGCACCACGCGACCCGGATCCGCTTCGACGACGACGACGGCGGCATCGGCGCCGGCCAGCGCGTTTTTGGTCTCCTCGAAGAAGTCGATGAAGCCGGGACAGTCGACGATCGTCATGTCGATGCCGTCCGCGGTCGCGTGTGCGAAGGCCACCGTCGTGGACTGCGCGTGCGCGACGTCTTCGGGCTCGTGGTCGGTCACGGTCGTGCCGTCGGCGATGCTGCCGCGCCGTCCGATCGCGCCGCAGTGCGCCAGCACCGCCTCGACCAGCGTCGTCTTCCCCGCGTGGTGGGCTCCGACGAATGCGACGTTCCGTAGGCGAGCGATCTCCGCCATCCCGACTCTCCTGTGGTGTGTGGTGCGCTAGCGGCGCTTCGCCGCCGGCTTCTTTTTCTTCGCGGCCTTCTTGGCTGGGGCTTTTGCCGCCGGCTTGGCGGCGAGTTTCTTTTTCGCAGCGGCGGGCTTGGCCGCGGATTTCTTCGCCGTCGATTTGGCCGCCGGCCGGGCAGGCGCTTTGACGGCGGGCTTCTTGGCGGCGGCCGCTTTCTTTACGGGCTTGGCCGGCGCCGCTTTCTTCTTGGGCGCCGCCTTGGGCGCGCTCTTCGGTTTCGGCGCCGCCTTGGCAGCCTTCGTCTTTGCCGCCGGCTTGGCGGCCTTGACCGGGGCTTTCGCGGCCTTGACCGGAGCCTTCGCGGGCTTGGGTGCCGCTTTGGGCGCTGCTTTGGGTGCCGGCTTGGGTGCGGGCTTGACCGCAGCCGCCTTCTTCGGCGGTTCGGCGCTCTTGCGGGCCGCCTTCGCTTTGCTCGAGGAAGTCGAGGAGTCGGCCGAGCGGCGCGAACTGCTCTTGCCGGCCGGGGTGCTCGGCTCGGGGCGTTTGGTCGTGCGGGAGGCGTCGGCGGCGCGCTTCTTGGGCCCGACGTCTCGCACGGCGCGCGCGCGCGAGGCCGCCGGCTGCTCGGCCTGTTCGGGCAATCCGAGCTCGGCGCGACTGAAGCCGGAGATGCTGCTGCCCGGCGTCGTGGTCTCCCGCTTCTTGGCGTGCGCCTCGAGATGCTCGCGCGTCGCGCGCAGCACCACGCGAGCCAGGCGGCCGCCGACCGGAAAGACGATCTCGTTGACGCCGCAGCGGTCGAGCATCTGCAGCACGACGTCGAAGGCGTTGCCCTGATCTTTGGGGCTGTGCGCGTCGGAGCCGATCGCGATGCCGACGCCCTTGGCCTTGGCCTTGCGAATCAAGCGCTCGTTGGCCGCGAGGTACTTCGCCTTGAGCTCGTCGGGATTGTCGCGATAGAGGAAGCGGGTATTGATCTCGACCGCCATGCCGCGCGCGGCGGCGGCGGCGAGCATCCGGTCCTCGTATTCTTCGAGCTTGGCGGGCGCCGGCCAATGGCCGAAGTTGCCCGGCACGTAGAAGTGGCCGACGACGTGCCCGGGCAGCTTCTCGATATCGTCGAGCAGTTTGGCGATGTAGAGCTCCCACGTTCGCTCGGTTCCGACGACGTCGAAGAGATGCGCGAACTCGGGGTTGTCGAACGGCCACTGCCAGTCGGCGCCCTTCTCGGGATGGTCGATCGCGACGAAGTGCACCGTGCGGATGATGCCGTCGGGGCGCATCGCGTCGACGATGTTCTGCGCGTCGGGTCTGGCGCGCGGATCGTTGTCGACCTCGGCGCCGATCGAGAAACGCATTCCGCGGCGTAAGCCCTCGGAGACGATCGAGGCGTGCGCGACGTCGACGCCGGCGGTCTCGGCGGCGCCGTAGAGATCGCCCGCGTGGGCGAGCTTGAGCGCGCGGCGCACGGTGTGCACGGCGCCGGGATCTTCGAACGTCAGGTAGTTGATGTGATCGCTCACCATGAGAAAGCGCGGCGAGCCGCGCCGGCAGGCATGGTAGAACCACAAAAACAGCATTCGGGGCGAATACGAGATCGGCCGCTCCTCGGCAAACGGGCGGTGCTCGCCTTTGGCGTGGCCGTGAATGTCGGGTATCGCCGGGATACGCGGGTCGCTCAGCGTTCTACTTCCTTTACACCGCGGGGGATCCACATACGCCGGCCGCCTTTTTCGAGCGCCGGCGAGGCGATCGGTTCGGGGCCGCGTTGATCGACCCACGGAACGACGGTCTCGATCAAAATCTCGATCGCCTTCTTCATGAGATCGTACGACATCGAGGGATTGCTCTCCGACCCGGCGGCGATCGCTTGCGCCGGCAGGTACGGGAGATGCGCGAGCCCCACGATGACCGGTACGGAGGCGTTTTCGGTCAGCCCGAGGAGCTCGTAGAGCGCCTGGTTTCCGATGAACGTTCCGGCCGAGTTGGAGACGTAGGCGGGGACGCCGTTCGCGTGCCACGCCTCGATGACGCGGTCGAAGGGCAGATTCGAGAGGCGCGCGTCTGCGCCGCCGCGGCTGATGACGTCGCTCTTGCGCGCCACGCCGACGTTATCCGCGTGCTCGAAATCGAGCACGTTCACGGCCACGCGTTCCAGCGCGATCGAGCAGCGGCCGCCGAAGAGGCCCATGGCGAGCACGATATCGGGATCCTCTTCGAAGAGGATCCGTTCCATGCGCTCGCGCAGCGTCCGCGTCTCCACCGGCAGCACCCGTACGGAAATGGGACGGCCGGCGATGAGCCGGCCCTCGAGACTGCGGGCGACCATCTCGCTGGGGTTGATTTTGTCGCCGCCGAACGGCTCGAAGCCGAGAATCAGGACGTGTTTCGCCACCTTCGCTAAGGTTGGCGCCGCTTTACCGTTCCCCTTGCTCCATCTTCAAAAGTCGTGCCTTCATCTCGAGGCCGTAGTAGTAGTTGTGGAGCGCCCCGGTCGAGTCGACCACGCGGTGGCAGGGGAAGAAGACCGGCAGCGGGTTGCGCGCCATCGCCTGCCCGACCGCGCGCGCCGCCTTGGGGCGCCCGATGCGGTCGGCGACCCAACGGTAGGAACGCACCTCGCCGGGCGGGATCTGGGCGGCCGCTCGCAGCGCGGCCTGCTCGAACGGCGTGAGGTCGCTCAGATCGACGACCCCTTCGTCGACGGTCCAGGTCGAGAAGAAGCGGTCGAGGGTCTCGGAGAGCCATGCCGGTGCCTCGCCCATCACGATCGGGCGGCGCAGCCGACGCTCGACGTGCGCGCGGACCTCCTCGAGCGGCGTCCCGGTATCGATCCCCAAATAGGCGATGCGGTTCTCCTTGAAGCCGACGTACATCCGCCCGATCGGCGTATCGACGGCGGTCAAGACGATCGGCGCGCGGCTCTTGAACTTCAGGGTCGCGATGTGTTCGACGACCTTCTTGGTCAGGTTGCAGGACGGCTCGGGAGCCGGCAGGCACGAGAGGCAGAATGCGACGCCTTCGTACTGCTGGTAGAGCTCCTGGCACGAGGGGCAGGCGGCGACGTGGGTGTGGACGGTCTCTCGCAGCGAGGCGGTGCATTCGCCGCGGATCTCATCCCACAGCGCGTCGACGTCACGACAGCGCATGGATGGGAGCTCCTTCTGAAACGAAACGCCCGACTTGCGGACCGAGCGCCTTGCGCAGGATGCGCACGGCCCGGTGGACGTGCGACTTGACGGTGCCGATCGGCTGGTTGAGGATCTCGGCGATCTCGGGATGGCTGCGTCCCTCGATGAAGCGCAGCGTCGCGGCGGCGCGCAGGTGCATCGGAAGCTGCAGCAGCGCTCGCTCCACCAGCGCGATCTCGGCGTTCTGCTCGACGATCGCCTCGGGCCGGGGCGGGCCCTCGGTCGAGCCGCGCAGCAGGGCATCCGGATCGGCGAGGGCGTCGAGGGCGACGCTGGGCGGCCGCTTGCCGCGCAGCCGGTTGCGCGTCACGTTGAGGGCGATCGTGTAGAGCCACGGCTGCAGTCGAAGGTCGGCGCGCTGCTCCGGCGACATCTTGCCGAGCGCCCGGTACGCGCGCACGAACGCATCCTGCACGATCTCTTCGGCGTCCTCGCGGTTGCCGGTCATGCGCAAGGCGAAGCCGTAGAGTCGCCGCTGGTATTCGTCGACGATCCGCTCGAAGTTTTCGACGCTCGGCGCCGGAGGAGACGGCCGCGGGGCGGGCGTCCTCGCCGGTTGCGGTGGTGGCACGATGACTCCCCGAAGGAGCGGTGCGAGCGCGCTCATACAGACGCTCCGACCGCTTCCCGTAGGGCGCTGGTTTCAATCCTCGCGTAAAAAAACTTCTGTGGATGGCCGGAGGGGCCGCCCCCGCGCCGGTTTAAACCTCCAGTATGGTTCCTTCCCGGCCGGCGTCCGGCCACCACCGCTCAACCGCTTCCATCGCACGACGATGAAGCGGTTTTTTGTTGATATGAGGTGATGCGTGCAACAAGCCATCGAGCTCACGGAAATTTCGTTCGACGCGTACACGATGTGCAGCTTTCTGCCGAATCTCGATTCGGCCAGAGCGATTCCGCTGGTGTTGATCGGGTACCGCCAAAACGAGGATCCGTGGTTCGTGTGGCTGGTGCCGAAAGAAGGCTTGAGCGCCGAGGGGCTAACCGACGATCCGTACTACGCCAAGGTGCTCGCCGATCCGCACGCCTACTTCGTGAAGAAGCTTGGAAAGTACGTCGAGGAGACCGGCTGCGTGAAGCGCGGCATCGAGATGCTCGTCGACTGCCACCAGAACCATCTGGCCTTCACGCCGCTCACGGTTTTGCGCGATAACCCGTTCCGCCACCCGATGGAAGTGGAGTTGGTTGGAGCGTTTTAGCGTTGGCGCGAATCCAGCGCCGGTAGACGATGTGCACCGGCACGTAGCCGTTCTCGCCCTTGAGCTGGGCGGCGATGTCGAGGGTCTCGTCCAGCCCCAATAGGAGAGCCCGGCTGGCCCCGTAGTAGGCGGTGCCCGTCATGCGGATCTGGCCGGTCATCGCCGCGGCGGTGCCGCCGGCCGGGCTTCCCGTCATGATCCCCTCGGCTTCGAAGCGCACGCCGACCGCTTCGTGCCCGTCGACCACTCCCGGTTCGCCGGAGCGCAAGAAGCCGCGCAGCACCGCGTTCCCGCCCAGCGGCGAGGAGGCTTGGAACGGCACGGCGCCGCGCAGCGCGCGCAGATCGTGCAGCGTGGGTGCGTCGAGCTGGATCGCAAACGGCTGGTTGAGGACGGTGAGAAAGTCCGGATCTTCGTCCACGCGATCTTCGAAGGAGCCGTTGGGCAGGAGCACCTGCACGAAGCGCGCCTGCAGATTCTCGGTTCCGTCTTCGGCGTGGCGCGTGTACTGCGCGTCGACCACGTAACGCGTCGTCTTTCCGTCGCGCGCGACGGTGAGCCATTCGGCCCCGCGATAGGTGATGTGGGCCGTCGTTCCCGCCGCTCCCAGGCGAAACGCGTCGTCGCCGCCGACGTCGTAACGCTGGTCGGCGCGTGCGGCGGCGCTCGTCGCTAGGAGCGCGGCGCAGAGGATGACAGCGGCCCGTGCCGGAGGGAAGGAAATCGTGGGCTCCGTTTCTCGCGAGAGGTTTGGCTCTTTCTACACTATCATCCGCTGCAAGAAGCAGGCTGCGCGTCGCGATAGACCAGCAGCGTCAGCGCGGCGATCGGCGGCGTCAGGAGCGCGGTGAGCGGCGCCTCGCCCCAGAAGTCGGCGGCCGGGAGATGCGCCGCACCGAACGCCGCGGAGAGCAGGTTTGCGGCGCTGCCGGCCAGCAGCCAGAGTGCGAGGATGGCGATCGCGCGCATCAGCACGACCGCGTTCCACGAAACGCGGACGCTCCGCCAAAACGCCCACGGCACGAGCCACCACGCAGCGATGCCGTCCTCGGCCGTCGCGATCGCGTCGGCAAAGACGATCAGCCCGGAGAGCAGCAGGAGCGGCAGCGACGCCAGCATGCCGGCGAGGTCGCCGCCGGCCGAGGTGAGGAAGGCGAGGCTGAAGAGCTGCGTCGCGATGAAGTCGATGACGATCACCGCCCACGCGCGCTCGAGGAAGCGCTCCCAGATGGCGGGCGAGCCCGGCGGCTCGGCTTGCATGTCGGCCCACACGAACGCGTAGACCAGCGTCGTGAGCAGCGGCGGCACGACGTACTCGCCGATCTCCAGCGCGTGCGGTGCATGGAAGTAGACCGGCAGCGCTTGAAGGACGACCGCAACCGCAACGGCGGCCGAGTAGAGCGGCAGGCGCGCGGCCGTCAACCGCAGCGCTCGAGCGATGAGATCGAAAAAGGTGGCGTGCGCTCGCAATCGGTACTGCGATCAGCGGGTCACGCCGGCGCGGCGCTCGACGAAGAAACGCACGCTGACCACGCCTTCGCACACGACGACCGTCTCCGCGTCGGCGAACGTACGCCCGTCGATGTCGACGGTGAAATCGCCCGCGGCCAGGCCCGCGAGCGTGCGCTGCATGCTGCGCAGAAACTTGTCGTGCGGCGCGCGTTCGCCGATCGCGGCGCGCACCGCGAGCGCCAGCAGTTCGCGTACGCGCAAGGGCGTGGCTAGGGCGAACGCCGTCGAGCCGCCCATGGCGACCGTGCCGAGATCGAGCGGGACCCGCACGCGAATCACACGCATCCTTTTGGCCTTGCTTCGAGGAGCCGCCTGCCGGAGGGGATAACCGTATGGGCGTGTCTGTGTTCGGGGACTACTCGGCCGACGTGCTGGCCGGCACGGTCGAGAAGCTCGTCGCAAAAATGGACGAGGGGGAGCTAGCGGCGCAGTTCGGCCGCGACCTGCCGGCGATGCCGGGCCCCGCGTTCGACGCCTTCGTCGAGGCCGCGTTCGACGCGTTTCGCGACCGCGGTGAGTCTTCAGAAGACGTCGTCGAAGGCGCCGGTACCTCGCTCGCCGCGCTCGGCGAGCGCAAGCCCGAAGCCGTGGCGGCGATGCTCGCGTACGCTAGCGCGAATGCGGGCGTCCTCAAAGAAGCGATCGCGCTTTTCGTGGAGGAGCACCCCGATTTCGTTTCGGAGCTGCCCACCGCGCTGCGCAGCGCAATCGCCGAGCGTCTCGCGCAAGCACGGTGAGGGAGACGCCGCGCCGCCGGCGCTCGGAGGACGACGAGGGCGGCGGAGGGGGCGGCCTGCCGCTCTTCCCGCTCGTGCTCGCGGTGATCTTCGGCGGCTTGCTGCTTGGCGGCTTGCTCGCCCACTTCTTCGGCGGCCCGCGCGGCACCGCAAGCGTGAAATCCGTTCCGAGCGCGCTGCCGACGGTGGCGTTTACCGCTGCTCCGCCGGCCTACGTGCGGCCCTCCGGCTTGCCGTCGGCGACGCCGGCACCTCGGCCGAGCGCGCGCGCTGCGACGCCGGCTCCCAAACACACCGCCGCGGCGACACCGAAGCCCAAACCCACGCCGTCGACGACGGCCGCGCCGGCACGCGCCGCGGCGAGCGCCAAACCCGCGATGCTCGTCGTGACGCCGGCGCCGCTGCGGAGCGCGCCGGCGCGCACGAGCACGCCGCAGCCCGCACGCTCGGCCCCGCCTCGCGCGCCCGCGTCGCGCGCGCTCACCACGCCGGTCCCGGTGACGGAGGCGCCGGCGGCGGCACTCCCTGCCGCAAGTTCCGCCGCGAGCGGCGGCGCCTCGGGAATCGTTCGCGCCTATCTCGGCGCGCTCGAACGCGGCGACCGCGCGACCGCCGCCGGCTACTTGCTGCGCGGATCGCCCACCGAGAGCTTCATCGATCCGTCGTCGAGCATTCTTTCGGTCCGTTCCGACGCGATCGGCGGCGGCTCGTACCGAACGACCGCCGACGTCCACACCTCGAGCGGCGAGTACTACATCACCTTTACCCTCGAGCCCGGCCCCGCCGGCCTCCAAATCGCCGACCACTACGCCATCAAAGTCGGCCCCTAGCCCCCACGCCGCCCTTGTCACGACGACGGGCCGGCGCGCTTTGCATTGTCATCGTGAGCGTAGGCGCGCAGCGCCGAAGTCGAACGAGGCCGGCGCAACGTTGAACGTCGTTCCCGTTCGACTTCGCTCGCTCCGCTCGCTACGCTCACGATGACAGGGCCGGCGTGGGGCTGCGTGCCTTGTCACGATGACGGGCCGGCGCGCTTTGCATTGTCATCGTGAGCGTAGGCGCGCAGCGCC
>Ga0335074_10014058_pt1 | contig 11239 bp, 11 predicted proteins | sample Lox_Sample_23_FD_206715 | JGI IMG/M metagenome (GOLD analysis project Ga0335074, IMG submission 206715) | Soil microbial communities from Loxahatchee National Wildlife Refuge, Florida, United States - Lox_Sample_2.3 | ecosystem: Environmental > Terrestrial > Soil > Wetlands | place: USA...
GCTCGGTGCGCATGGCCACGCTCAACTCGATGGTTTCCGGTGTGCTCACTCAGATGTTCGCCTTCGGGCTGTTCGACAAGCACACGGCCGGGTCGCCGGACGTGAAAGCCACGACCGCTGCCCACCAGGCTGTCGCCGCCGCGCTGGCTGAAGAAGGAACAGTGCTGCTGAAGGACAGCGGCAACGTCCTTCCGCTCAGTTCCTCGGCTCGCTCGATCGCCGTAATCGGCGCGGATGCCGCCTCGGGCGCGCAGACCGCCGGAGGCGGCAGCGCGTCGGTCATCTCGAGCGGCACCGTCACCCCGCTGCGGGGCATCACTGCCGCAGCGCCTCGCGGAGTGCGCGTGCGATACAACAGCGGCGCCTCAGCCAGTTCGGCCGCCGCGCTGGCCGCATCGTCCGGCGTCGCGATCGTGTTCGCCAGCTACCCCGAGGCCGAGGGCAGCGACCGGACCAGCATCGACCTGGGCAGCGCGGACGACTCGCTGATCACGGCGGTGGCCGCCGCCAACCCGCACACGATCGTGGTGCTGAACACGGGCTCGGCGGTCACGATGCCGTGGCTTTCCTCGGTCGCCGGCGTGCTGGAGGCCTGGTATCCGGGCCAGGAGGATGGCACGGCGATCGCCTCGGTGCTGTTCGGTACTGCCGATCCGTCCGGCCACCTGCCCGTGACCTTCCCGGCCTCGTTGTCGGAGGTGCCGGCCGGCACGCCGGCCCAGTGGCCGGGTACCGACGGCACTGTCCGCTACTCCGAGGGAGTCGATGTCGGCTATCGCTGGTATCAGGCCCGCAACCTGACCCCGCTGTTCCCGTTCGGTTACGGGTTGTCCTATACCAGGTTCGCGTTCAGCAATCTGACGGTCGGCTCGCTGACGGCGGGCGGTGCCGCGACGGTCACCGCGACGGTGACTGATGCCGGTCCGCGGCCGGGCGCTGAGGTGGCGCAGCTGTACGTCGATGACCCGCCCGCAGCCGGACAGCCTCCGCAGCAGCTCGCCGGCTTCCAGCGGGTCTACCTGCAGCCGGGCGCGAGCCAGCGGGTGACATTCCATCTCACCCAGCAGAATCTGCGGTACTGGAACTCCGCCGAAGACCGGTGGGCGACGCCGGCCGGCGGTTACCCAGTCAAGGTCGGCGACTCGTCAGCGAACCTGCCGCTGTCCGGCACGCTGGCCGTCGCCGCCGCGCAGCTCGGCCAGCCAGTCACGATCGCCAGCCCCGGCCCGCAGGAGGGCACCGCGGGTACCCCGGTGTCGGTACCGGTCTCGGCCAGGGATCGCAACCGGCGGCAGACCCTGACCTACGCAGCGACCGGGCTGCCGGCCGGCCTGTCGATCTCGCCGGCATCGGGAACAATCTCCGGCCTGCCTGCGACACCGGGAACGCGGACTGTGCGGCTGACCGCTCGGGACCGCACTGGCGCTTTCGCCACCACGACGTTTACCTGGACCGTGGCACCGGGCCGGGGCGCAGGCATCGCCGGGCCGGGCAGCTAGCGGGTCCACCCGCGCTGCGTCCTGGTCAGCTCGGTGAACGGTGACGCCTGCAGGAACGCGCGTTCCTCGTCGTACCCCTGGCCGGTCTCGTCGCGCCCGCTGGAGTAGGTGTATGCGAGCAGGCTATCGACGCGTGCCAGCGCCAGCCAGTCCGCCGCGCGGCCGTGCAGCCAGGTCGCCACCCCGCGCCGCCGGTATGCCCCGGCGACGCACAGGTTCCCGACATCGGCCCAGCCGCCGTGCCGGGAGGTCCGCTCGCCGTCCTCGAAGATCTCAACCTCGATGTAGCCGATGACCCCGTCGTCCAGAACTGCCGACAAGCGCGTCCCGTTGAGCCCGACCGAGCGCCGCAAGCTCAGACCCGGCAGCGGCGGGTCCGCCGGGTTACGCAGGTCATCGACGACGGCCAGGTAGACCAGTTCGGTGTGCCCGTCATGGCGAAACCCCGCTTGCTCGTACAGCGCGCGGATGTGCGGCCACTGCTCGGGCACTCCGTAGACGCCCGGTACGGGCAGGTCGCCGTCCGCGTACTGGTGCGTGACCCCCCAGTCCTCGAGCTGGCGGACGCAGGCCGACATCAGCTCCCCGGCAGCCCCGGCCGCATCGGTCCAGTACGGCGAGCTGATCCGGGGGCCCTCGGGCCAGAACACCAGCCAGCTGATCTGGCCGGCGTTCTGGTACGCCGGGCTGACGCGCTCGTCCGCGGCGTACCGGAGCAGGTGCGCGGCCGCGGCAACGCGCTCGTGCTGCTGCGCGACCAGGGTCACCCGCTCGCTCACCCACGGATCGACGATGTACTCACCCGGCTGGCGTTCCAGCTGGCTGAGCATCGTCGCGACCGACACAGACAGGCCAGGGACGACGGCAGCCGCATGGGCGTTGACTAGGCGGGTGAGCTGTTCCCGGTCGCTGCGGCGGAACGGACGGACCTCGACAGAAGACATAGCTGGGCCTCCTCGGTGCAACTTGAGGATCCTCAAGTGACAGGCCCGCTACCGATGCGGTACGGGCCGGACTATACCGCAGCGCGCAAATATGGGGTCGGGCCGGAGGCCTGACCCCTGATAGCTTGAAATGACCGAGTGCCGCGACGGGAAGGACCAAGCCAGGATGGACGGAACGCTAGCTGCTGCTGACCTCGAAGTACTGCGTAAGGACTTCTCGGCTAATCCGGCCTACCGGCTGGCGCAGAACGCAGTCACCAGGGTCACGGTCGACGACGTGGCCATCAACCGGGAGGTCGTCAACAGCATCGACCACTCGCTGTCGACGCACCTGGACGACTGGAAGGTCACCAACCAGGAGCGAAGCGGCCGTTGCTGGCTGTTCGCCGGCCTGAACCTGCTCCGTGTCGGGGTGATGCGCAAGACCGGGATCAAGGACTTCGAGTTCTCCCAGAACTACGCGATGTTCTGGGACAAGATCGAGCGCGCCAATTACTTCCTCGAGGCCATCATCGAGACCGCTGACCGCGACGTCGACGACCGGACGGTCGCCTTCCTGCTCGAGTCGGTTGCCGGCGACGGCGGCCAGTGGAACATGTTCGCAGCCCTGGTCGCCAAGCACGGCCTGGTGCCGAAGGGCTATATGCCGGAGACTCAGAGCTCGTCGAATACCGGCAAGATGAATTCCATCCTGCAATATCAGCTGCGCCAGGGAGCGCGCTCCGTCCGGGCCGCCGCTGCCGAGAGCGTCGCCGCTGCCAGGTCGGTCAAAGCCGAGATCCTGGAGACGATCTACCGCGTGCTGTGCATCCACCTGGGCACTCCGCCGGAGCGGTTCGACTGGCAGTGGACCGACAAGGACAAGCAGTTCCACCGCGATGGCGTGCTGACGCCGCAGGAATTCGCCGCGAAGTACGTGGACCTGCCCCTGGACGAGTACGTGTGCCTGGTGCACGACCCCCGGCCGACCAGCGAAGTCGGCAAGACCTACACCGTCGAGTATCTCGGCAACGTGATCGGCGGACCGCGGGTGACCTACCTCAACGTCGGCATGTCGGTGATCAAGGACATCGCCGCGAAGACCCTGCAGGGCGGCGAGCCCGTCTGGTTCGGCTGCGACGTCGCCAAGATGATGAGCAACGACTACGGGTTCTGGGACGTCGACCTGTACGACTTCCCGTCGGTCTACAACACCTCGTTCGAGCTGGACAAGGCCGACCGGCTGGTCTACCACGAGACTCTGATGACGCACGCCATGCTCTTCACCGGAGTTGACGTGCTGGACGGGGTGACCCGGCGGTGGCGGGTGGAGAACAGCTGGGGCTCCGACCGCGGCAAGGACGGCTTCTACACCATGAACGACTCGTGGTTCGACCAGTACGTGTTCGAGATCGCGGCCAGGCGCAGCGCACTACCCGAAGAACTGCAGCAGGCCCTCGGTGCCGAGCCCCTCGTGCTCCCGGCCTGGGATCCGATGGGAGCCCTGGCCCAGCAGGCCTAGCCGGTGGCAACGCCGGGCGTCACCGTCCGGTTGCTGGCCGATGTCAGCGGCGGCGACGGGGCAGGACTGGTCCGCCGCTTCGTCGAGATCGCGAGCGGGACGCAGCTAGCGGACGCGGCGGCGAACGCGCAACTCTGGTACGTCGTGGCCGGCAACGGCGTGCTCAGGCTGCCGGACCGGCCCGGTCCGCACGAGCACGCCCTCCGCCCGGACCACAGCGTCCTGCTGCCGGCCGGGACCCGCTACCAGCTGACCGCGACCGGGTCGCTCCCGCTGCGGCTGGACGCTGTGACGCTGCCGGGACCCGCCGCCGCCCGGCAGCCGGCTCACGCCGAAGCGACGCTGATCCGCGCCCTCCACGAGTGTCCGGTGGAGACGACCGGGGACCGGCGTTTCCGGGTCTTGTTCGGACCCGGCCGCGACTGTGCGGTAGCGACGCAGTTCGTCGGTGAGATCCCGCCTGGCCGGGCGCCTGCGCACAGCCATCCCTATGACGAGGTGGTGCTGATCCTCGACGGCGAAGGCGTCGCGCACGCGGCGGGCGCTCAGCACCCGCTGGGCCCAGGTACCTGCATCCATCTGCCGCCGGGCGTCCTGCACTGCCTGGAGAACACCGGGCCGGGCACGCTGCGCGTGCTCGGGGTCTTCCACCCGGCCGGCAGTCCCGCCGCGAAGCTCGGGACCGCCGATGGACACCATTAAGCCGGCTGAGCGCCAGGCGGTCACCGCGATCAGAACCGAGCTGAGCCGGTCGGTCCGGTACGACGATGAGTCGATCGTCCACTCCCGCTGGGTCAGGCAGCGCTATGACTGCGGCTGTTACGCCAGCTTCGCGCCAGCACGAAAGGCGGCCGTGCGGACCGCATGGCACGAGGCCGGGCACGCGGTCGCCGCGCTGGCGCTGGGCTGCCAGTTCAGCTCGGCGAGCATTCATCACGGGCACCGGAGCGAAGGGCGGGTACACGGGGTCAGGGCAGCCGGCGAGCAGGCGTTCGTGATCGACGCGGCTGGCCAGATCGCGGAGCGGCTGATGGACTGGAACATGCTGGAGCGCGACGATGACCTGCGCGGCTGGCTGGCGACCTGGCGGCAGGACGGCGGAGATGCGCGCAGGTTCCGCCGCTCCATCGCCGTGCGGTTCGGCGGCGACGAGGTGGCCGCCTGGCGGTGCTGCGAGGAGCAGGTAGCGCCGCTGCGGCTGCAGATACGCGAGCTCGCCAGGGCCCTGCTCATCCATCCCCGGCACCTGCCCTACAACGTCGCTGCCAGCCTGACCGGCCCGTGGTAACCGGCCCTGTGCAGGGGGGCGATGGTCCCCTAGGCTCGTGCTGATGATGCGAGCGATGCCCGCCACGTCTGCGAGCCAGGACGTGGCGCAGCGGCTGACTGACGATGGCTACGTGGTCGTCACCGGCATGCTGGACGCGGCCAGGCTGCAGGCGGCGCGCGCCGACCTGGACCGGGTGCTGCGCAGCACCATGACGGGGCGGAACTTCTTCGAGGGTTTCGACACCCAGCGCGTGTACGCGCTGTTCGCCAAGACCAGGACGTTCGACCAGGCTGCCATCGACCCGCTGCTGATTGACGTGCTCGACCGGGTTCTTGGCCACTACCAGCTCAGCGCACCGGTCGGCATCTGCATCGGTCCGGGCGAGAAGGCACAGATCCTGCACCGGGACGACTCGATTTACCCGGTACCTGAGCCGCACCCTCCGCTGGTGGTCAACACCATGTGGCCGCTGGACGAGTTCACGGCGGAGAACGGCGCCACCAGGTTCATTCCCGGCAGCCACAACTGGGAGCCGGGCAGGCGGCCGACGGCCGGCGACCCGGTTGAGACCGCCGTGATGTCGCCCGGCTCGGTGATGTTCTACCTGGGCAGCCTCTGGCACGGTGGCGGGGCGAACCAGACTGCGGCACCGCGCCTCGGGGTCATACTCGAGTACGCGGCCGGCTGGCTCCGGCAGCAGGAGAACCACTGCCTGGCGGTCCCCGGCGACACTGTCCGCCAGCTGCCCGAACGGCTGCAGGAACTGCTCGGGTACAACATCTACCCGCCGTTCGTGGGCTACGTGGACGGCAGGCACCCGCGCAAGGTCCTGACCAAGGATTCCTGACCGCGGATTCCCGACCGGAGGCTGTCGATCCGGGCGGTGCCCGTTCGTGTAGCTGGCGACAAGCTTGCCCGCCCGCTCAGCGCCCGCCCGCGAGCCGGGACTGCATCCGGCGCATGCCGCGGAGCCAGCGGTCCCGATCGGCCGTCCGCCGCTGCTCATAAGTCGCGACGTCCGGATGCGGCAGCATGAGGAACTGCTCGGTAGCGATCCCGTCGAGCGCGCAATCGGCCACTTGCTCGGCGGTGAGCACACCGTCTACCGCCGCTTGCTCCGATCCACCCGCCCAGTCCGCGTCGGGCAGCAGGCCTCCGCCTACCTCACGGCGGCTCGTGCTCAGCAGGTTGCTGGTGAACGCCTGCGGGCACAGGCACGACACCCGCAGGCCCTGATCGCCGTACGTGACCGACAACCACTCGGCGAAGGCGACCGCGGCATGCTTGGTCACCGCGTACGGCGCGGAGCCAAGCTGCGTGAGCAGGCCGGCCGCCGATGCCGTGACGACCAGGTAACCCTCTCCCCTGGCGAGCATGCCGGGCAGCACGGCGCGGGCGACATAGACGTGACTGTGGACGTTGATCGACCAGATCCGGGACCAAGCCGCGTCCGGCACCTCCGGGCCGCCGCCCACGATGATCCCCGCGTTGGAAAAGAACAGGCCAACCGGACCGCACGCATCCTCGGCCCTCGCGACCAGCGCCTGGACGTCCGCCTCCGCCGAGACGTCTGCTGCCACCGCGATGGCACGATGCCCCGCAGCTTCGATCTGCCCCGCAACCTTCGCCGCTCCCTCGCCGTCGATGTCCGCGACGACGACCGCGGCCGCGCCGCGTTCGGCCAGCCCCAGGCTCAGCGCCTGGCCGACGCCGCTGGCACCGCCGGTGACGATCGCTACCTTGCCGCGGATCTCCATGCTCAGCCCCTTGCGGTCGCGCGGACGGCGGCATCGGCCCAGGCAGCGAGCTGCGGATCGGACTCGATGAGGCTCGCGTACTTCTTCCTGGCCGCATCCCGCTTAGCCGGAATGTACTCGGTCGGCCACAGCCCGGCATGGGGCTCGTAGCCTTTGAGCACATTACGCGCCACCGTGACCTTGTGCACCTCGTCCACGCCGTCGGCGATCGCCATCGTCGGCGCTGCCGCCCACATGGCCTGCAGCGGTGTCAGGTTCGTGGTGCCGAGCGAGCCCATGATGTGCAGCGCGCGGTAGCTGACCTCCCGCAGCACTTTGGCCATGGTGTACTTGCAGGCCGCGATCTGCGTCCGGGCCGCCTGGGTACTGGAGTTGTCGATCGTCCACGCGGTCCACAACACCAGCAGCCGCAGCATGTTGATCTCGGCGTAGGAGTCCGCGATGGCCTCCTGCACCATCTGGTGCTCCGCGATTACCTTGCCGTGCGACTCGCGGCTCAGCGCTCGCTCGCACATCATGTCGAAGGCCAGCTTGACCTGGGCCACGGTACGCATCGCGTGATGGATCCGCCCACCGCCAAGGCGGCGCTGCGCGAGCACCTTCGCGCCATCCTCCGGTCCGAGCAAATTTCCGGCGGGAACGCGGACTTCGTTGTAGCGGATGTGGTTGTGCATCGGGGGGTAGCCCATGATTTCCACGCCGGGTGTCTCGCGCGGCACCACGAACATGCCATTGGTGCACATCACGAAGATGATGTCGGCTCGCGCCCCGGCGCTGGTGAACCATTTCTCGCCGCTGATGACCCACTCATCGCCGTCCCTGACCGCACTGGTCTTGAACAGGTTAGGGTCGGAACCGCCTTGCGGCTCGGTCATCGAGTAGGCGGAGAAGATCTCCTGGTTCATCAGCGGGTAGAGCCACTTCTCCTTCTGCTCCGGCGTGCCGTAAGCCGCCAGCATCTCCATGTTCCCGGTGTCTGGTGCGGCGGTGCCGAAGACGACCGGGGCGGACCGGTACCGGCCGAGGATCTCGTTCAGCAACGCCAGCTTCAGCTGTCCGAAACCAGGGCCGCCGAGCTCCGCGTCGAGGAACAGCGCCCAGAGCCCGCGATCCTTAACCTGCTGCTTGAGCGGGTCGGCCAGTGCCTTGGCCTTCGGGTCGCGTGAGTACGCCGCGCCGGGGAACACCAGATCGAGCGGCTCCACCTCGTTCCGGCAAAAGTCGGCGACCCAGTCCAGTTGCTTCTGGAACTCCGGCTCGGTCGAGAAATCCCACGCCACGGCGACCTCCAGCTTGCCCGGATAGTACTAGAAGGCGATTCTAAAACCACCGTCCGGGCACAGGCCAGGATGCTAGCGCCAGCCGTGCCACTTGCCGTGGCTGCGCACCTCTGCCTTCAGCCGCTCGACGTACGCGTCCGCAGCGGCAGTCGACTCGGCTGGCTCTGGTCCGGTCGTCGACCCCAGCGGATTCCTGGGCGGCTCGCTAGCCGGCCCGGCCGATGACTGAGCCCGCAGCTCGTCGCGTAGGGTCCTGATCCAGAAGTACCCGCCCATGATCGCGAACAGTGGCCACTCGAATGTGTAAGCCCAGCTCAGCTCGTTGCCGGACTCCGCCCGGTGCAGCTGCCAGTCCCCGAGCCAGAGCATCCCGAGTATCGCCACCACGGCGAACAAGTGCCAGGCCAGCCACCGCGGCCGCAGCAGGATCAGCCAGTGCGGCCGGGAGCGCGGCGCAGTCACGGCCATAGTTACCCGTGCCAGGGCAGCAGCGCAGTGATCGCGATGACGGCGAACAGCAAGGTCAGGTACGCAATCGAGAGGTGGAACAGGCGCATCGGCGCAGCCCGCTCCGATGCGGCGACCCGTGCGTGCAGCCGATGGGCCTCGATCAGGAACCAGCCGCCGAGCACAGCAGCACTGATGCCGTAGACCACGCCCGCATACGGGGCGAGCGCAAGCGTGACGGCCACCATGACGTAGGAGTAGACCAGGATCTTGCGCGCGACGGCCGCGGGCGTGGCAACGACCGGCAGCATCGGCACTCCGGCCGAGGCGTAATCGTCCTTGAATTTCATCGCCAGGGCCCAGAAGTGCGGTGGCGTCCAGAAGAAGATGACCGCGAACAGCACGATCGCGGGCCAGCTGACCGTGCCAGTTACGGCAGCCCAGCCGACCAGCACCGGGAAGCACCCGGCCGCGCCGCCGATCACGATGTTGGAGGCCGTCCGCCGCTTGAGCCCCATGGTGTAGACGAAGACGTAGAACAGGATCGCGCCGTCGGCCAGGATCGCCGACAGCCAGTTGGCCAGCAGCCCGAGCAGCACGGTAGCGGCCGCACCCAGCAGGATGCCGGACACCAGCGCTTCGCCCGGCTTGACCGCGGTCACAGCTCCCTTGGCAACCAGCGGCCGGCGCGACGTCCGCTTCATGATCGCGTCGATGTCACGGTCGATGTAACAGTTGATCGTGTTGGCGCTGCCCGCCGCGAGGGCCCCGCCCAGCAGAGTGACCCCGATCAGGCCGATGCCGGGTAGCCCGCGGTCCGCGAGCAACATGGTCGGCAACGTCGTGACCAGCAGCAGTTCGATGATCCGCGGCTTGGTCAGCTGGAACAGCGCCCGGGCCACCAGACGGACGGAGCGTCGCTCCGCACCCCGGTCACCGGCGCCAGCCGCGGCCGGCCCAGCCTGCGCCGCCGCGGTGTCACCGGGCCCCGTCAGGGTGCCCGTGGCCGGTGTCACTCGCTAGCCCCCGTGCTGTCGCTCGCCGTGCTTTCAGTTGCGGTGCTCTCACTCGCTGGGCGCTCACCAGTCGTGCTGTCACTAGCCGGCGCCTCGCTGGCCGTGCCACTGGCGACGGCCGGACCGGTGGCACTGGCGCTTGCCACCGCCGCCGCACTAGCGGCCGCCGAGCCGGGCTGGCGACCCGCGGCCACTGCCGCGATCGGCCGGCCCGGCACCCGCCGGTGCGGCCGGGCGAACAGCAGGTACAAGACCAGCGCGACGACTATGAACAACAGCATCGGGAACGCGAACGTCCAGTTGTACCCGTGCGGCGTGTTGTCCGGGGTCACCGCTGCAAGGATCAGTCCGGGCACTGCTGCCTCCTGCCACGTTTGAGTTGGCTGATCACCGGATGACCGACCGCGATGGCCAGCCATTCCGCCGCGGGGCCAGCAACCGGTCCAGGCCGGCCGACAGCTCCGCAGACTCCTCATCTCTGAGCCATTCCATCATCAGCGCCACTGCCGCCACCATCATCGGCGGCAGGAACCCCATCCACCACACCGCGCCGGACAACTGCTGATCCGACAGCAGGCTCATGACGTGGTGCGCGGAGTTGGCGTAGCCGGGGTACACCACGTTCGACCCGAAGACAAGCACCATCCCGAGGACCGTGATCGCGGCCACGCTACCGACCACCAGCGCAATCCGGCGAAGCGGCGGCACCCGCTGGGTGTACGGGCGCGAGGAGATCACCTGCAGCCAGAACAGCAGCCCGGCTACCACGTAGGTGGCGTGCTCAGCCTCAGCTAGCGGAGCGCTGGAGCGCGCGGCATCGACCGCTGCCGGGACCTGCCAGCCGATCCAGACCACATTGGCGGCGATCGCCGCAATCACTGGTCTGGACATCAGCCACGGCCGCTGCTCCTGCTGCGAGCCGACGGCCCGTTCCGGTGGCCTGCCGATGGCGAGCCGCAAGGCCGTCCACGGCGCGCCAAGAACGATCAGCCCCGGACCGACCACCGCGACAAGTAGACCCTGCATGGCCCGCACCCAGATGAACAGGCTAGCGAAGTAGCCAACCGGCGAGACCAGCGCGAGCAGCACCACGAGCAGACCGAGGTGATACAGCACCGCTTCCTGGCACAGCTGACGGCGAGTCGCACCGGCCGCCATCCCCGCGGCCAGCGACTTGCGGAACCCGGCGAGATGCCACCCAGCCGCCAGGAGGTAGCAGATCACCGCCGGCCAACTCGCCGACCAGTGCCCGAAAGCTACTTCCACCTGTCTGCCTCTTCCAGTCCCGCTGCCGTCGTGACCCCTGCGCGCCTAATGGACCAGGTAGAACAAGATCCAGGCAACGACGGCCACCCCGGCGAGGTAGTTCCAGGCCAGGGTGAACGCGCTTAGTGCAGCCTGGAAACGCTGCACCGCGAACGCCTCGGCGTAAGTCGGCGGCTGCTCGACGAACGAGATCTCCGGAATCGTCCGGCACCGCATGATCAGCGTCTCCAGCCAGACCATGGCGCAGAACGCGATCGTC
>Ga0335074_10014059_pt1 | contig 11238 bp, 12 predicted proteins | sample Lox_Sample_23_FD_206715 | JGI IMG/M metagenome (GOLD analysis project Ga0335074, IMG submission 206715) | Soil microbial communities from Loxahatchee National Wildlife Refuge, Florida, United States - Lox_Sample_2.3 | ecosystem: Environmental > Terrestrial > Soil > Wetlands | place: USA...
AACCCGAAGACGGCGCGGACGAACGTCGGCGAAAACTACCACGGCTGCCTGAGGATAGACGTACTGCGCAGCGCCGAACTCTACAGGCGGATCGAGGGCTGGGTGTCCGCCACCACGACGCCATGTACCGTTAGCGCCGGATAGGTCCGGGCCGGTATCTTTGAGGTGGCCGCGGCACTTCGGCGAAGGTTGAATGTGTTCGGTTCTGTCCGGCGTGGGGTAATTGGCAGCCCACAGTCCTTTGGAGTCTGTTGTCCTGGTTCGAGTCCAGGCGCCGGAACCTGTTGTATCTTGTTTATTTTCACTTCTGCCCGATCTAACGCTTCAAGCTCCGTTCTGCAGGCATAGCTGGTGCCGCGCTGGGCAGTGGTACGCGCGGGAGCGACTGGACAGCACCGGCGCAGGCGGGCTGGGCGAATGCTGAGAGGCGTCTCAGAATCTGAGATGAGACGAAGCGCGCGCTCACGGCATTCATGCGGCCATTCGCAAGAATTCATCTTCGGGCCCTTGCATAACCTACGGTCTCGTAGGCTACGGTTACGTAAGCGTACAGGCCCACCAGCCGAGCGCCCTACCTCAGGGGAGAACATGGCAAGCACTCCAAGCCAGACGACGAGCACGACCTTCGCGCCGAGTGAGGACATCGCGGTCTCGCTCGATCCGACCGCCGCGCCGCTGCTGCGCAAGGCAGTGCCGGACCTTGACGAGGCACCTATGTCCAGGGCCCAGCAGGTCATGGTGGGAGTGTTCGTCTTTGTCCCGATGCTGGCGCTTCTCGCCGCGATCCCTTTCGCCTGGGGCTGGGGCCTGAACTGGCACGACGTCGTGATCGCCGCCGTCTTCTACTGGGTGTCCGGGCTCGGCGTCACCGTCGGGTACCACCGGTACTTCACGCACAGCTCGTTCAAGGCCAAGCCCGGCCTGCGGGTCGCGCTCGCGATCGCGGGCAGTCTCGCGATGGAGGGCCCGGTCGTCACCTGGGTCGCCGACCACCGGCGGCACCACAAGTACAGCGACAAGGAGGGCGACCCGCACTCGCCCTGGAAGTACGGCGACGACGCGAAGGCGCTCTTCAAGGGCCTGATCTGGGCGCACATGGGGTGGCTGTTCGACCCGAACCAGACCTCGCAGGAGAAGTTCGCGCCCGACCTGATCGCCGACCGGAAGATCCGCGTCGTGGATGCCTGGTTCCCCGGGATCGTCGCCTTCACGCTCATCGCCCCCGCGGTGATCGGCGGTTTCTGGACCTCCTCAGGGGTCTGGTCCTGGCACGGCGCAATCGAGGCGTTCTTCTGGGCCAGCCTGGTCCGCATCACGGTGCTGCACCACGTGACCTGGTCGACCAACTCGATCTGTCACACCTGGGGCAACACGGACTGGATGTCCCGCGACCGGTCGGTGAACGTCTCCTGGCTGGCCATCGGCTCCTTCGGCGAGTCCTGGCACAACCTGCACCACGCCGACCCGACGTGCGCCAGGCACGGCGCGCTCAAGGGACAGATCGACCAGTCCGCCCGGGTGATCCGGTGGTTCGAGCAGCTCGGCTGGGCCTACGACGTGCGTTGGCCTGACGAGGCACGGCTGAACGCCAAGCGCGCGGGCAACACGACGCGCAGCCTCGGTAGCATGACGATGCGTAACGAAAAGGCCGCGAAACGGGCCGAGCCGGCTGACAGGGCGGCGGCATAACGGCCATGATGTTCCGGTGACCGAATCCCCCAGACCCAGCAAACGGCGGATGACAGGTCAGGAGCGGCGGCAACAGCTGCTGGACATCGGGCGACGGCTCTTCGCCGAGCGGGGATTCGAGGGCACCTCGATTGAGGAGATCGCCGCCCAGGCGGGCGTCTCCAAGCCGGTGGTGTACGAGCACTTCGGTGGCAAGGAGGGCCTGTACGCGGTCGTCGTGGACCGTGAGGTGGAGCGGCTCACCACGATCACCATGACGCTGCTCGACGGCAAGCAGTCCCGGCCCAAGTTCGAGGCGGCCGCGGTCACCCTGCTCCGGTACATCGAGGACAACGCCGACGGGTTCCGCATCCTGGTCCGTGACTCGAGCCCCGGGGCTACCACCGGCACGTACGGCACGCTGCTGTCGGACATCGCGGGCCAGGTGGAGTACATCATGGCCGACTTCCTCAAGTCCCGTGGCCGGGACCCGAAGCTGGCCCCGATGTACTCGCAGATGCTCGTCGGCATGGTGGCGTTCACCGGCCAGTGGTGGCTGGACGCCCGCAAGCCCAAGCTCGAGCAGGTGGCCACGAACCTCATCGACCTGGCCTGGAACGGCCTGTCCCAGCTGGACTCCCAGGCCTGAAGAAGGCCTGAGGAACGACCGCCGGAGACCGGCCCCCTAACCGCTGTCCTTCACCCAGACCGACAGGTGCACGGGCTCGAGAGCCTGCTGCACGGTTCCGGTCAGGCTGTCCGTGAGCGCGGTCAGCTCAACGGCGCCCTGCAGCCCGGCGGCGAAGCCGGCGACGATCCGGTCCGCGTCGTAACGGGCCCGGTTGAACCGGCGGTCGACCACGTGCTGCACCCGTCGCCGGACCGGGTTGACCAGCGCCGCCGCGGCCAGCGTGGCAGCGGCCACCGCTACCTCCGTGTGGAACCCGAACACCTGGGTGGCCAGCAGCACCAGCCCCGCGTACACCCCGACCAGCAGCCCGGTCACGATCGTGTACGCGAGCGTCCTCGAGACGATCCTGTCGATCTCGTACAGCCGGTACCGCAGCACCGCCACCCCGATCGAGACGGGCAGCGCCACGATGCCGAACGAGATGACGTTCGCGATCGCCCGCACGGCGGCCGAGGCGCTGCCAGGCACCGCCAGGCCGCACACCAGGGCGAGCACGGCGATCAGGACGCCGCTGGCCAGCCATTTGAGCTGCTGGCGGCGCTCACCCGTGGACCGCCGCCAGGCCACGAACTGGCGGGCCACGCTCCACAGCAGGAACGGCAGGCCGATCAGGGCGAAAATCATCTGCACCAGCGCGAACCAGCCGGTCGCGTGGTCGATGACCGCTAGCCCGTCGAATGAGTCGAGGACCACGTGGTGCCCGGCGACCACGTTCGCCACCGCCACGCCGAGCGCCGCGGTGAAGCCAACCAGCACGGCCACGAACAGGCCCATGATCGCGCGGCTGGACCGCGCGGGCAGCGTGCCATCCGGGAACAGCAACACGACCAGGGCGAACAGCGAAAGGGCCGGGCCCCACAGCTCATAGAGAAACAGCGCGGCCGGACCCAGCGGGAGATGGTGGCCGAACGGGTAGCTGATCACCGCGTAGAAGCCGCTGTCGATGCTGAGCAGCAGGCAGATCCCGATGGCGAGGAAGAGCCAGCCGATCGGGTTCCGCGGCACCCGCCGGGCCAGCACGAACCCCACCACGCCGAACGGTACCGCGCCGAGTGCCTCACCGCCGTTCACCTGCAGGCTCTGCCTGGCCAGCAGCGACAGCGGCACCAGGGCCAGCGCGACGACAGCGAACAAGATGACTAGTGCCATCGCGGTACGCGGCGAGGCCAGCCGGAAACGACGGCCCGCCAGGTCAGCTGGGCTCATGACCGGCACGCTACGCGCCGAGCGTCCGGGAAACGTTACGGCGGGACGAGCGGCTAAGAGTCGCAACCGCCCGTTCTGGCGAATTCTGGCGCGAGAACCACGGCCGGGGAGGCGCCTGGGGCCACCACGGCGGCGCACTCCTCTGGCCGCGCCGTCGGCAGGCCGACGGCCGCCCAGGCAGCGTAGCCGCCGATCACGTCCGTCGCGTCCAGCCCGAGTTCCTGAAGTGCGACGGCGGCCAGGCTCGACGTGTATCCCTCTTCGCAGATCACGATCGGGCGCAGGTCGTAGCCGGTCACCCACGGCAGCCGCGCGTCGCTTTCCGGGTCGAACCGCCACTCCAGGTGGTTGCGCTCCACCACCACGGAGCCGGGGACCTCGCCCGCGGCGGCGCGCTGCCAGGCCGGCCGGATGTCGATCAGCGTCGCGCCCGCGCAGAACTCCTCGAACGCCTCCGCCGGCGTCAGCCGGGCTAGCCTGGCGCGCGCGGCCGCCAGGATCTCGCCGATCGTCCGGGCGCCGTCTGGTCGCTGTGTCACCAGTCCTCTTCTCCTTCGGTCGCGGCTACGACGAGCCCGCCCGGCGTCAGGTCGTATCTCGTCATCGCCGACAGCGGCGGCGAGTAGGCGTGCAGGCTGACCGCGACCGAGCCTGTCGCGGAGTTCCGCACGTCGTGCACGTAGCGCGGGCCGAAGGCCCGCACGTCGCCGGAGGCCACCTTGCTGACCGCCGCCCGGCTGTCGCTGCGCGGCACCACGCACTCGTCAAGCGCCCCCCACACCACGCCGAACGCCCCCGCGGAGCCCCCGTGGTCGTGGAATCCCGTCGACTGCCCGGGCAGCCAGCTGATCAGCCACACCTCGTAGCCGTCGGTCGTGTGTATTCGCTCGTACCAGCGCCCCTCGGGATCGAGCCGCACGCGGGCCACCCACTCCGCCGGGGCGGAGGTCAGCCGCCGTACCTCGGCGGCGAGCTGCTCCGGGCCGAGTATCCGCTGCTCGGTGACGCTGCTTCGTTGCACGGAACGATCATGACACGAATTCTCTAGTAACTCAATTGGAATTGCCGGATTAGCTGAGGCTGAGGTCCGCGCGCCGGTGCAGCACCGTGAACACCCTGCGGAAGGAGAACAGTATTCCGAACGTAAGCGGCTTATACGCCAGCCGTACCCGTTCCTCGTACTCGGCGAGGAACGTCTCGCCCTGGTCCGCGTCGAGGGCGGCAAGCACCGGCCGCAGCGCGCTGCCCTTGACCCACTCGACCACCGGATGCGCTGCGCCGTCTCCGAGGTCCCCCAGGATGTGGACGTAGCTCGTCGCCCAGGCGTCCACCTCGTAGCCAGGTCGCGCGAGCAGCTCCGCGTACTCTTCCGGGTCACCGGCCTGGCGGTTCAGCTTCACCCCGGTAAGCAGCGGCCGCCATCGCGCGGACCCGGCCAGTTCCCTGACGATCGCCTGGCTCGGCTGGTCGAAGTTCCCCGGCAGCTGGAACGCGAGCCAGCCGCCAGGCGCGAGCAGGTCAGCCCAGCGCAGCAGCAGGTCGTTGTGGTCCGGCACCCACTGCAGCACCGCGTTGCAGACCAGCACGTCCGGCGGCTGCGCTGGCCGCCAGGCGCGGATGTCGGCGAGCTCGAAGCGCGGGCGGCCGCCTTCCATCGCCGCTGCGGTGGCGGCGATCATCTCCGCCGAGTTGTCGACGCCGATGACCTCGGCGCCGGGCCAGCGCCGCGCGAGCACCTGGGTGAGGTTCCCCGGGCCGCAACCGAGGTCGGCGACATAGCGGGGCTCGGCTGCGCCGATCCTGGCGATCAGGTCGAAGAACGGGCGGGCTCGCTCGCCGCCGAACCGCAGGTACTGCTGTGCGTCCCACATGCCCGGTATCCCACCAAATCAAGCATCTTGACGTCAAGAGATACGCTGTGCCAATGGGGCGACTCGCAGACGAGGAGCGGGCCGGGGCGGCCGTGGCGCCCGCGGCGGACGGCGAACCGCGCGACGAGGTCGATGAGCTGGTGGCCGCGTGGCGTGCGCAGCGTCCGGATCTGGACGTCGAGCCGATGCAGGTGCTCAGCCGGGTCTCGCGGCTGGCCAGGCATCTGGACATCGCGCGGCGCGGCGCGTTCGCCGGCCACGGCCTCGAGGCGTGGGAGTTCGACGTGCTGTCCGCGCTGCGCCGCGCCGGGCCGCCATTCCAGCTCACCCCCGGGGCGCTGCTGCGCGCCACTCTCGTCACGTCGGGCACCATGACCAACAGGATCGACCGCCTCGCCGCGGCCGGCCTGGTGCGCCGCGAGCCAGACCCGAGGGACCGGCGGGGCGTACTCGTGACGCTGTCCGAGCAGGGCAAGGCCGCTGTCGACGCGGCGCTCACCGACCTGCTCAACAGGGAGCAGTCGTTGCTGGCGGGCCTGGACGCCGGCGAGCGCGGGACGCTGGCCAGCCTGCTGCGTACCTTGCTCGCCCCGTTCGACGCGACCGGCCGGTAGCCGGGTCAGCCGATGGACAGCTGGCCGGTCTGCAGGGCGCCCGCGATGACGATCGGCTGGTCCGTGGTCACGTTCGTCATCGTTATGGTCGCGCTGCTGGTGAGGACGCTCGCGATGGTCAGCAGCACCGCGCTGACCGTGGACGGAGTGAACGTCAGCGGGACGCCGAGCAGCGAACCGGTCAGTTTGGTGGCGTAGAGCGTGACCCCGCCGCTGAACGCGAGCGTCGGGCTGGACGTGACCGTCGTCGTCCCGCTTTGCGTAACGGTGTCGGTCACGCTGCCGGCCAGCGTGATGGAGTCCGCGGTGAACTTCATCATCGACACGGACCCGCCGCCCCCGACCGGCAGGGTGACATTGCCTGCGTAGGCGAAGTGGGCCAAGGTCGCTGAGCCGGCGGTGAGCACCTCGGTGGCCGCCGACGCCACCAGGCCCGGGTCCGCGCTGGCGTTCTTCTGCGCCGCCTTCTTGGCGTTTGCCTTCGCGGTTCCGCTGGCGGACGCGCCGGCCGGCAGGCTTGCTGGCAACGAGGTCCCCACCGGCAGCGAGACCGAGGGCAGCGGGAGCGGGTTGGCCGGTGCGGAGGACGCCGATGGCGTCGGAGTGGGCGATGACGAGGGGCCGAAGCAGATGCCCAGGATGCAGGTCTGGGCCGGCTGCGACCGCGTCGCCGCGCTGGCGCCTCCCGCGCCCACGGTACCGAGAATCCCGGCCACCAGCGCGAGCGACAGCGCGGTGACCGTGAGCGGTCGCCTCACGGCATCGCCGCCGGTTCCGCGCTCCGCTCCGCGGCCTCCTCAGGCTCCCCCGGCTCCCAGGCGAACGCGATCGCGCCGCCGACCATGGCGAGCAGCATGCCGATGAAGAAGCCGCCGAGGTTGGACGTGGGGAACGAAACGATGCCGAGGACGATGCCCGCGATCCCGTAGAAGACCCGGTGCAGCGGGTTGACCCAGATCATGATCCCCGCCGCGATCAGCAGCAGCCCGATCAGGACGCCGAACACCCCGCCGATCCCGATATAGATGACCAGCTTGATCGCGCCGTGGCCGAGGTCGCCGCCGAGCGGGATCAGCAGCAGCTCAAGTCCGGCGAGCAGAAGCAGCAGACCACCTGTGAAAGGGCGGGTGCGCCGCCACGCCCTGAAGCGCTCGCGCCTCGTCATGGCTCAGCAGCTCCCACCGAACCCGATGCTGAGCCCGGGCAGCGTGAACGTGCCTGCCGTGGTCAGCCAGGTGTGCTGCACCAGGTTGTCGATGGTGATCGAGTCGGCCTGCTGCCCGAACCCGCCGGCCTGGCCCGCGGTGCCCGGGTCCTCGGTGAGCGTCCCGGCGTCCTGGCCGATCGTGATGTTCTTGAACACCGCCTGGCTGCCGGTCTGGCCGCTGGCGTCGACGATCAGGTTGTCCGCGCTCACGTCGTTGCCGCCGCCGCCCGCGGTCAGCCGCAGGGTGACCGGGCCGACCTTGACGCTCTGGCAGAGGTTGGAAAGCGTGGCGTGGTGGATGGCGGAGACGATGACCGGCTGGGTCCCACTGCCCTGGCTGAGCGAGCCGCCGAACTGCTCGAAACCGGTCCCCGTCAGCTGGGTGGCGGTGACGAGGAACTCCTGGCCGGACACGGAGATGCTGGACGCGATCGCGCCTTGCGCGGTCAGCCCGACGAGGATGCCCGCGACCACGCCGGCCGGCACGGCCGCCATCGCGAACCGCCGCCACTTGATCTTGCCCTTCGCCTGAGGCCTGGCCGCGCGCGGCGCCTCATGCCGCTCGATCCTGCTGTCTTCAACCGACATGGCGTTCCCTTTCGGGGCTCCATGGTGCGCATGTCCGCGGCGGGGATCGCGATGCCCGGCACCGATGACGGGTTAACTGGGTGCGTATGAGATGCGGCACACCCTGCATTGCAGGGAAGTTACTCTCCAGTAAAGTAGCCGTCAAGCGCTTCAGGGAAACAAGACTTCTAACAAAAGGTCACAATTCGAGTGCGCTCGCGACCTCGAGCCAGCGCTCTTCGAGGCCCGCCCTTTCGGCCTGCACGGTACGCAGTTCGGCGCCGAGTTCGGTGAGCTTTTCATAGTCCATCGCGTTCGCGGCCAGTTCGGTGCTCAGCACGTCCTCCCGGGCCGCGGTGCGCTCGATCTGCCGCTCCAGGCGCTGAAGTTCCTTGCGGGCGGCACGCTCGGCGGCCGAGCCGGGGGCCAGGCCGCCACCGGATTCCGCGGCGGCCGGGCCCGCTGGCCGCGCGGGCCCCGCCGCCGCCTGCGCTGCGCGGCAGGCCCGGACCCGCTCCAGGTAGTCGTCCACGCCGCCGGGCAGCGCGGAGATCCTGCCGTCGCCGAGCATCGCGTCGACGTGATCGGTGACCCGCTCGAGGAAGTAGCGGTCGTGGCTGACCACCACGAGGGTGCCCGGCCAGTCGTCGAGCAGGTCCTCGAACTCGGTCAGCATCTCGATGTCGAGGTCGTTGGTCGGCTCGTCGAGCAGCAGCACGTTCGGCTCGGTCATCAGCAGCCGCAGCATCTGCAGCCGACGCCGCTCACCCCCGGACAGGTCGCCGACCGGCGTCCACTGCCGCTCGGCGGAGAATCCGAGCCGCTCGAGCAGCTGCCCCGCCGACAGTTCTCCCTTGCCGACCTGAATGCGCAGCCGGATCTCCTCAACGGCCTCGCGCACCCGCTGTGCCGGGTCCAGCTCGGTGAGCTCCTGCGATAGGTGCCCGATCCGCACGGTCGTGCCGCGCACGACGCGACCCGTCACCCGGATACCGTCGGCCGCGCCGTCGCCCGCCGGGCTGTTGCCTGCCGCACCGGGGCCGATCTCCCCGGCGAACAGCCGGAACAGCGAGGTCTTGCCCGCGCCGTTGACGCCGACCAGCCCGGCGCGTTCCCCTGGGCCGAGCCGCCACGTCACGTGGTCGAGCAGTACCCGGTCCCCCGCGGTGAGCGTGACGTCCTCGAGCTCGAGCACGGTCTTGCCGAGCCGGGCGGTCGCCATCCGGGTCAGCTCCGCCGTGTCCCTGGCGGGCGGCTCGGCGGCGATCAGCGTATTCGCCGCCTGTACCCGGAACTTCGGCTTGGTGCTGCGGGCCTGCGGCCCGCGCCGCAGCCAGGCCAGCTCCTTGCGGGCCAGGTTGCGCCGCCGCTGCTCGTCCGCCTCGGCGACGGCCTGCCGCTCGGCTTGCGCCAGCACGTAGGCCGAGTACCCGCCGTCCGTCTGGTAGACCTGCCCGTCGGCGATCTCCCACATCTCGTCGCAGGCGGTGTCGAGCAGCCAGCGATCATGGCTGACCACGACGAGCGCGCCGCCGCGGTCCCGCAGGTGCCGGCCGAGCCAGTCGATCGCCTCGATGTCCAGGTGGTTGGTGGGCTCGTCGAGCAGCAGGATGTCGCGTTCGGCGGCGAGCAGGGCGGTGAGGGCGACGCGCCGCCGTTCCCCGCCGGACAGCCGCCGCACGTCGGAGTCCAGGCTGATGCCGGCGAGCAGCTCGGCGGCCACCGAACGTGCCCGTGGCTCTCGTTCCCACGTCCCGCCGGCGTACCTGGCGCCGAACGCGATCTCGCCGACGATGCCCGACAGCGCGTCGCCCTGCGGCAGGTAGCCCGCGCGCAGCCCGGACGTCCTGGCGATCCGCCCGCTGTCCGGCTCGATCAGGCCGGCGAGCAGGGCGAGCAGCGTCGACTTGCCCGCTCCGTTGCGGCCGACGACGCCGATGCGCTCACCCTCGTTGACGCCGAGCGAGACTCCGTCGAGCAGCACGCGCGGCCCGTAGGCCTTCGCGATTCGTTCCAGGCTGATCAGGTTCATCGTTCGATCACGGTGGCACCGGGGACCGGGCCGCTCGCTCGCGTCACCGTCCGGCAGACACCCGCGCCGGACAGCGCGACCGCGAGGTCGGTCGCCTGCCTGGCATCGCGGGCGAGGAACAGGCAGGTCGGACCCGACCCGGACACCAGCGCGCCAAGTGCGCCGAACTCGCGGCCGACGTCGAGCGTCTTGCGCAGCGCGGGAAACAGCGAGATCGCCGGTGCTTGCAGGTCGTTGCTGAGCGACCGGCCGAGCCGCTCCAGGTCGCCCACCCGCAGCGCCGCCATCAGCTCCGTGCTCAGCTCGGGCTCCGCGACCTTGCCAGCCCCGCCGTTCGCGGCCCGCAGTCGGTCCAGGGTGCCGTACACCTCGGGCGTGGACAGGGTGCCGTCGGCGAACGCGAGCACCCAGTGGTACCTGGCGGCAGGCATCAGGGCGGGGGTGAGCCGCTCACCACGGCCGCGGCCCACCGCGGTCCCGCCGAGCACCGCGAACGCCACGTCGCTGCCGACCCCGGCGGCAACCTCGCACAGCTCTCGCTGGGACAGTCCGGCCCGCCACAGCTCATTGCAGGCGACCAGCGCCGCCGCGGCGTCCGCGCTGCCGCCGGCCAGCCCGGCCGCGACGGGAATCCGCTTGTTGATCGTCACCGCCACTTCGGGGCCAGCCTGCGCCCCGGCCACCGCGCGCAGCGCGCGGACGGCGCGCAGCGCCAGGTTGTCGCCGTCCGCGGGCACCTGGCCGGCGCCCTCGCCGGTCACCGTCACGCTGTCCGCCGCGGCGGCCGCCACCGTGATCATGTCGAACAGCCCGATCGCGTGGAAAACGGTCACCAGGCCGTGGTACCCGTCCGGCCGCAGCGGTCCCACCGCGAGCTGAAGGTTGATCTTCGCGGGCACCCGCACGGTCACACTCGTCACGATCAAGGAAGCCTACTTGCCTCCGCGACACGCGCGAACTCGGCGATCCCAAGGGACTCGCCACGTGCGCGCGGGTCGACACCCGCGGCGCGCAGCAGCCGCTCCGCCTCGGCCGGGGAGCCGGCCCAGCCGGCCAGCGCGGCGCGCAGCGTCTTGCGGCGCTGGCCGAACGCGGCATCGATGACAGCGAACACCTCTTGCCTGCTCGCCGAGGTCGCCGGCGGATCGCGGCGGGTAAACGCGACCAGCTTCGAGTCCACGTTAGGCACCGGCCAGAACACGCTGCGCGGCACGACGCCCGCCGCGCGCGCCGCGGCGAACCAGGCCAGCTTCGCCGACGGCGCGCCGTACACCCGGCTGCCCGGCCCCGCGCACATCCGGTCCGCGACTTCCGCCTGCACCATGACGACGCCCCGCTCAAGCGACGGCAACGCGGCCAGCAGGTGCAGCACCACGGGCACC
>Ga0335074_10014060_pt1 | contig 11236 bp, 13 predicted proteins | sample Lox_Sample_23_FD_206715 | JGI IMG/M metagenome (GOLD analysis project Ga0335074, IMG submission 206715) | Soil microbial communities from Loxahatchee National Wildlife Refuge, Florida, United States - Lox_Sample_2.3 | ecosystem: Environmental > Terrestrial > Soil > Wetlands | place: USA...
TCGGTCCAGAGCAGGCCGCCAGGGGCGCCGAGCGCCTTGGCGACGGCTTCCTTGGCCGCGAAGTACCCCGCCAGCGAGTGGACGGGCCGATTGCGTTCACTCTCAGCGAACAAGCGCTCCGCAAGTCCGGGGGTGCGCGCGAGGGCGTCTTCCAGGCGCGAGATCTCAGTGATGTCCACGCCGATGCCCACGATCATGCGCTAAGCCTGCCACGCTGCGCGCCCGCCAGAGAGCGGCTAGCTGAGCGCCTTGATGGTCTCGACGAGGCGGCCCGCCAGCCGCTGAGCCTGGCCCGGATCCTCGGCTTCCACCATCACGCGGACCGCGGGCTCGGTGCCGCTGGGACGCACCAGGACCCGGCCGCTGTCCCCGAGCTCCGCCTCGGCAGCAGTGACCGCGTCGGAGAGCTCTGGCGACTTCGTCACCCTGGTTTTGTCCACACCGGGCACGTTGATGAGCACCTGCGGGTACCGGGTCATCACGCTGACCAGGTCGGCCAGCGTGCGGCCGCGGCGCGCCGCCTGCGCTAGCAGGTGCAGGCCGGTCAGCATTCCGTCACCGGTGGTGGCGTGGTCCAGCATGATGATGTGCCCGGACTGCTCCCCTCCCAGCACGAACGAGCCGTCCAGCATCGCGGCAATGAGATAGCGGTCGCCGACAGGTGTCTCGACCACGTCGATGCCGGCGTCGCGCATCGCCCGCCGGAAGCCCAGATTCGACATCACGGTCGCGACCACCGTGTCACCGGCCAGCCGGCCTTCTTCCTTGAGCGCGATCGCCAGCACCGCCAGGATCTGATCACCGTCGATCACCTGCCCGGACGCGTCGACAGCCAGACAGCGATCCGCGTCGCCGTCGTGGGCGATCCCTGCGTCCGCTCCGGCCTCGCGCACGGCTGCGGAGAGCACGCCAAGGCTGGTCGAACCGCAGCCGGAGTTGATGTTGAGCCCGTCGGGGTCGGCACCGATCGCGATGACATCAGCGCCCGCTTGCCGCAGCAGGTCCGGCGCATACGCGGACGCGGCGCCGTGCGCGCAGTCCACCACCACGCGCAGACCGGCCAGCGGCGCATCCGGATCAGCTGGCAGCGTGCTCAGCAGATGTGCGATGTACTGCTCGCCCTGATGGCTGGCGTCGGTGACCCGGCCGAACCCCGCACGGGGAACGCCGACGGGCCCGTAGCCTGCGCCGTCGCGACCATGCTGCTGGACGAGCCGCTTCTCGATCTGGTCCTCGACCGCGTCCGCCAGCTTCACGCCGCCGCGAGCGAAGAACTTGATGCCGTTGTCGGGTGCGGGATTATGGCTCGCCGACAGCACGACGCCGAACTCCGCGCCCATCGCCGCGGTGAGGTACGCGACACCGGGAGTCGGGATCACACCGAGCCGGACGACGTCGACACCGCTGGCCGCCAGACCCGCGACGACTGCTGCCTCCAGGAACTCGCCGGATGCCCGCGGATCACGGCCGACAACCGCCACCGGGCGACGCCCGGCCACTGCGGTACCGGCACTCGACGCGGTCAGCACCTCGGCTGCCGCCGAGGCCAGGCTGAGCGCCAGGCCCGAGGTGAGCTCGCTCCCAGCGACGCCCCGGACACCGTCCGTGCCGAAAAGCTGGCCCATCAGAACGCCAGGCCCATCCGTGCCATCCCGGCCGGAGCGCTTAGCGCTTGGAGTACTGGGGCGCCTTCCGGGCCTTCTTCAGACCCGCCTTCTTGCGCTCGGTCACGCGCGCGTCCCTGGTGAGGAAGCCGGCCCGCTTGAGCGCCGGACGGCTCTCCGGGTCCACGAGCGTCAGCGCGCGGGCAATGCCCAGGCGCAGCGCGCCTGCCTGACCGCTGACACCGCCGCCGTCGATCCGCGCCACGACGTCGAACTGATCCTCGGCGCCGAGCGTCACCAGCGGCTCGCTCACCAGCTGCTGGTGAACCTTGTTCGGGAAGTAGACCTCGAGCGTCCGGTCGTTGATCTTCCACTGACCGGTACCGGGCTGAATCCGGACCCGCGCGATGGCCTCCTTGCGACGGCCGGTTCCCAGCGCCGTGCCGGTGACGACCGGCTTGCGGGCAGCCGGCTTCGGCTGCGCGTTATCGCCTGTGGAGGTGGTGTACTCCGACAGGTGCTCTTCGGGCGCGTCCGCCGCTGCTCCGGCTTCCAGCGTCTCAGTGGACTCGGCCACGTGTATTCCTCGTACTTCCCGGTTGACTCTTGTGCTCGCTGACGTTACTTGCCGCTCGGCTGCTGCTCGACCTGGCTGATCTCGAACGGCACCGGCTGCTGCGCCTTGTGCGGGTGCTCCGGACCCGCGTACACCTTGAGCTTGCGCAGCATCTGCCGGCCGAGCGCGTTCTTCGGGAGCATGCCCTTGACGGCCTTCTCCACGGCGCGCTCAGGGCTCTTGGCCATCAGCTCGGCGTAGGACATCGACCGCAGGCCGCCCGGGTAGCCGGTGTGCCGGTAGGCCATCTTGTCCTGCAGCTTGTTGCCGCTCAGGGACACCTTGGCGGCGTTCACGATCACGACGAAGTCACCGGTGTCCACATGCGGCGCGAAGACCGGCTTGTGCTTGCCGCGCAGCAGCACCGCGGCCTGGCTGGCCAGCCGGCCAAGGACGACGTCAGATGCGTCGATGACGTGCCAGTGGCGCTGGATGTCAGCAGCCTTCGGGCTGAATGTGCGCACAGTCGTAAGCCTTCGCGTGTGAGTCGTGAAATCTCTAGCCGCGCCGGGGACAACTCCTGCCTTGGCGCGGAATCCGCAGGTACCGGCCGCACCTCGCCTGGCCTTCACGGCATGGCGGGCATGCCAGTACGCATGGACGCCTACGAAGGATACCGGCCCTTACCTGCCATGGTCAAAGCGAGTCATCAGTCCCTGCCGCCAGCATCGGCACCGGGCGGACAACCGGGGCGAGCAGGCGCACGCGCGGACGGTCCGAGTACCCGGCAGAAACCCGTGACCAGCCGAACTTCGGGGCGCGGGACGATACGCTCAAGCGCATGCGGAACCCGGCCGACGACGCGGCAGACCAGCGAGGCAGCGACTCCGCTGACTCCCGCCGGTCCCGTTACCGGGTCTCCCGGCACGGCGGCAGCTTCCGCGGTTCGCGCCACAATGGCAGCTCACCGGCCAGCGAGACGCCCGGCAGCCCGCCTGCGGCCGGCAGCGGCCGCCACAGCGGCGGCGCTCCCGGCAGGGCCACACCCGGCGGCTGGACCGAGCGCGGAAATTCTGGCGGCTGGCCGGTAACCGGACCGGAATCGGCGAACGGATCCTCGGTGTTCACGCCGGGCTACGACACCAGCGGGCTGCACGGCGCGCCACCTCCGGCCGCGTCCGGATCGTCCTGGTATGGGTCGGCAGCAGGCGGCGCGGCAGGCAAGGGCCCGGTGCGGGGCTACCCCCCGGTGCCGGGGCAGCCGCCGCCGGTGTACCCGCCTGGCCAGTTCGCGGCCTGGAACCGCGGCCATAGCGACCAGGCAGGACGGAGTAGCCAGGCAGGCCAGAGCAGCCAGGCAGGCCAGGGGCCGCAGCCTGAGCGCAGCCGTCCAGGGCGCACCGGCCCGGACAGCGGCCAGCCTGTGCCGGGCGGGGAGCAGTCCTCCGGGCAGGCCGCAGCGGGCGGCGCCCGCTATTACGGCCGCGACGACGGGCTGGACAGCGAGCCCGGCTACTCCACGTTGGCAGTCAGCGACCCGGCTGCGGACGTCACCTCCACGCAGACGTGGCAGGCCGTCGGTGACGGGCGGGCGACCGGGATCTGGACAGCCCCGGACCGGCCCGGCGCGACCGGCGCAGGGGCGGCCGCGCCGGCAACCGGGCCAGGTCAGGACCCGGCCGCGCCCGCCGGACGCCGCGGAACCTCAGGCCGGCACACCATGCGCCCGAGCGTGTCCGGCCAGCACTCGGTGCTGGCGCCCGACCGGGTCGGTCCCGGCGAACGTGCCGACGGCGAGGCCGTGACAAGTGCGATCCCGGCGATCACCGGAGCCGCTGCAGCCGGAGCCGCCGCAGCCGGGGCGAGCGTCCCCGGCGGCACCGGCGACCACTTCCCGCGCAGGCCGGGCCATTCATCTGAGCCCGGCCCCGCCGGGCAGCCAGGTACCCCCGATCGCTCCGCCGTGAGCACGTCTCGCAGCCACGGCAGGGCTTCCGGCACCGGCACGCTGCCCCGGACTGACCCGGCATCCCGGCGCGGCTCCTCCGGCGGCAAGCGCGGCAAACGCCCGGCTAGCGTCAAACTCTCCATCGGTGTCGCGACGCTGCTGGTGGTCGCGGCAGCCGGCACGCTCGGCTACACGGTGCTGCACCGCAGCCCGAAGTCCAAGCCTGACGCCACGCAGACAAAGCAGCCTCCGGCCGCCACGCCCAGTCCGAGCCCCAGTCTCGGCCCGTACGGGCATATCGCCTCGCGCAGCGGCGACCCTGAGCCGCTGACGATCGCGCAGCTCTACCCGGCGAGTTTCACGACCGCCGGGCACCCGGTCACGATGACCGCCAGCAAGCTCAGCACGAGCTGCACCTCAGCGGTGGTCGGCGGCAGCCTGCAGACCATCATCAGCAAGGCACACTGCTCGCAGGCCGCTCGCGCGAGCTATCTGGCGTCGTCGCAGGGCATCATGGGCACGATCGGTGTGCTCAACCTCGGCACCGCTGCAGGCGCGACCAGAGCGGCGCGGCAGGCGTCGGCGAGCGACTTCATCAGCCAGCTCAAGGCCAAGCACGGCCCGACGCACAAGCTCGGCCAGGGCACCGGCATCGAGGAAGCCGCGGCCAAGGGGCATTACCTCATCCTGATCTGGGCCGAGTTCACCAGCCTGCACAAGCCCAAGACCAACGCGCAGCGGAGCCAGATCGAGAACTTCATGACCGAGCTGCTGCAGAACACCGCGAACGTCACGCTGACCACCCGGATGCTCAGCGGCACTCCGTAACGCCGGGGGCGGCTACCGGTCGTCAGGAAACGAGGCCGGCCGGAACGCTGCAGCGACGCGGGCGAGCCTCGTTTCCGGCTACGAATGCAGCGTCCGGATGTGCCGCGTCGCCGCTGCCCGGCTAGCCAGGTCGGCGGGGCCCGGGTAGCCCACTTCCTCGAGGCACAGCGGATGCGGCGGCGCCACCCGGGCGGCGGGATCGCGCTGACGGGCCGCCAGCAATCCGGCGGGCCAGCCGGGTGACCGGGTGCCGTCGCCGACCGCCAGCAGGGCTCCAGCGAGCGCGCGCACCATGTTGTGGCAGAAGGCATCGGCGACGACAGTCGCAACCGCCACGCCTGGCTTCGCCCTGGCCCAGTCGAGCCGCAGTAGCTCGCGGATCGTCGTCGCGCCGTCCCTGCTGCGGCAGAACGCGGCAAAGTCGTGCTCGCCGAGCAGCGAGCGGGCGGCCTCGTTCATCGCCGCCAGGTCCAGCGGTGCCGGGTACCAGAGGGTGTCGTGCCGGCGCAGCGGGTCTGCTTGCGCCGGGTCGTCGCAGACCCGGTAGGAGTACCGCCGCCACAGGGCCGAAAAGCGCGCGTCGAAACCGTCCGGCGCCGGGCCGATCGCGGTGACGCGGACGGCAGCGGGAAGCAGCCGGGCGAGCCTGCGCCCCGCGGCCAGCTCGGCGGCGGCCCACTGCCCGGCCGGGACGTCTGCGTGAGCGACCTGGCCGCGTGCGTGGACTCCGGCGTCCGTGCGCCCGGCGACCGTCAGGGCAGGGGGCTCAGCGAGCCGCAGAACGCGCCACAGCGCCTTCTCGACCGTTTCCTGGACGGTTACCTGCCCTGGCTGCGTGGCCCAGCCGTGGAACGCTGAGCCGTCGTAGCGCAGGTCAAGCCGCAGCCGGATGAGAACGGGATCTGAGGACTCGGGGAGATGCTGACCCGGCGATGCCGGTCCAGCGCAGACGAGCCCGGCCGGTGATGCCCGGCCGGGCTCGTCGTGTGCTGCTGACCTACTCGTCGGTCGCCTACTTGTCGCCGGAATCGTCCGAGGCCGCCGACTCGTCGTCGGACTCGGTCGACTCCTCGGCCTCAGTCGCGGCCGCGACGGCCTCGTCTGCCTCGAAGGCGGCACCCTCGCCGGCCGGCATGTCGCCGGCAGCGGTCTCGGGCGTCTCGTCCCCGGCTGCGTCGCCGGACCCGGCCGCGGCGGCCTCGGCTGAAACTGCCTCGTCTGAAACTGCCTCGGCTGAAACTGCCGCGTCCGAAACTGCCTCGTCCGAGGCGGCGGTGGCGGCCGCTGCCGCGGCCTGGCCGCGACCTGAACGCCCGGAGGCGGCCGCGGTGGCCGGTGCCCGGCGCGCGCGACGGCGGCGCGTCTTCGGCTCCGCCTCCTCACGCACCAGCTCGATCACCGCGAGCGCGGCGTTGTCGCCCTTGCGCGGTCCCACCTTCGTGATCCGGGTGTAGCCACCGTCGCGGCTGGCGAAGCTCGGACCGATCTCGGCGAACAGGTTGTGGACCACCGTCTTGTCGGTCACGACGGTCAGCACCTGACGCCGGGCGTGCAGGTCACCCCTCTTGGCGAAGGTGATCAGCCGCTCGGCCAGTGGCCGCAGCCTGCGGGCCCTGGCCTCGGTCGTGGTGATCTTGCCGTGCTCGAACAGCGCAGTGGCCAGGTTGGCCATCATGTGCCGCTGATGGGCAGGGCTGCCGCCGAGTCGGTGGCCCTTGGTGGGCGTGGGCATGGAAGGAATCTCCTGTCAGTACTGCTCTGTCTCGACGTAATCGTCTTCGTCGTCGGCCCCATAGCTGTCGGCCGCCGTACCCGGGTCGAATCCGGGCGGGGAGTCCTTCAGGGCGAGGCCCATGTCGGTGAGCTTCTGCTTGACTTCCTCGATCGACTTGGCGCCGAAGTTGCGGATGTCCAGCAGGTCCTGCTCGCTGCGGGCCACCAGCTCGCCCACGGTGTGAATGCCCTCGCGCTTGAGGCAGTTGTACGAGCGAACGGTCAGGTTCAGCTCCTCGATCAGCAGCGCGAGGTCCGCGGCCAGTGCCGCGTCCGTCGGCGACGGGCCGATGTCGATGCCCTCGGCGTCCAGGTTGAGCTCCCGGGCCAGGCCGAACAGCTCGACCAGCGTCTTGCCGGCGCTGGCGACCGCGTCCCGCGGCCGGATGGACGGCTTGGTCTCGACGTCCAGGATCAGCTTGTCGAAGTCAGTACGCTGCTCGACTCGAGTCGCCTCGACCTTGTAGGTCACCCGAGTAACTGGCGAGTAGATGGAGTCGATCGGGATGCGGCCGATCTCCTGCCCCGGCTGCTTGTTCTGCGCGGCCGAGACATAGCCGCGGCCGCGCTCGACCGTGAGCTCCATCTCCAGCTTGCCCTTGCTGTTCAGCGTGGCGATGTGCAGGTCGGGGTTGTGCACCTCAAGGCCGGCTGGCGGCGCGATGTCAGCCGCGGTGACCGGGCCGGGCCCCTGCTTGCGCAGGTACATGTGCATCGGCTCGTCGAGCTCGGACGAGACGACGAGGTTCTTGAGGTTCAGGATGATGTCGGTGACGTCCTCGGTCACGCCGGGGATCGTCGAGAACTCGTGCAGCACACCCTCGATCCGGATGCTGGTGACAGCGGCTCCGGGGATGGACGACAGCAGGGTACGGCGCAGTGAGTTGCCGATGGTGTAGCCGAATCCGGGCTCCAGCGGCTCGATGATGAACCGGGACCGGAACTCGTCGACCTGTTCCTCGGCGAGGCCGGGGCGCTGTGCGATGAGCATGACTTTTCCTTTCCGCGCTGCCCGCTATATGACAGTCGCGATGGCCGCCGGCGGATGGCCGCCGGCGGGTCTTTCTGGCAGTCGCGGCGCTGACGGCTGGCTGCCGTCGGGGCCCGCCTGTTACTTCGAGTAGTACTCGACGATGAGCTGCTCCTGGACGAGCGTGTCGATCTGCGCCCGCACCGGCAGGGCGTGCACGAGGACCCGCATCTTATCCGGGATGACCTCCATCCAGGCCGGCGGCGTGCGCTCGCCCGCCTCAGCCCGGGCCACCACGAAAGGCGTCAGCTCCCTGGCCTTGGGCGCGACCTCGATGATGTCGTTCTCGCTGACCCGGTAGGAAGGGATGTCCACCTTCTTGCCGTTCACCAGGACGTGGCCGTGGCTCACGGTCTGGCGGGCGGCGTCCCGGCTCTTGGCGAACCCGGCCCGGTAGATGACGTTGTCCAGCCGCGTCTCGAGGATCTGGAGGAGCACGTCACCGGTCTTGCCGCGCTTGGTGGTGGCCTCGGTGTAGTAGTTGCTGAACTGCTTCTCCAGCACGCCGTAAATCCGCTTGGCCTTCTGCTTCTCGCGGACCTGGAGCAGGAACTCGCTCTCCTTGGGCCGGTTGCGCCCGTGCTCACCCGGCGGGTAGGGCCGGATCTCGATCGGGCACTTGGGGCTGTCGCACTTGGCGCCCTTCAGGAACAGCTTCGTCTTCTCACGGCGGCAGCGCTTGCAGTCCGCACCGGTGTATCGAGCCATCTGTTGCTAACTCCTCAGACCCTGCGCCGCTTGGGCGGACGGCAGCCATTGTGCGGAACGGGGGTGACGTCCTGGATGGACCCGACCTCGAGGCCGGTTGCCTGCAGTGACCGGATAGCGGTCTCGCGGCCGGAGCCAGGACCCTTCACGAACACGTCGACCTTGCGCATGCCGTGCTCCATCGCCCTGCGCGCAGCGGCCTCGGCGGCCATCTGGGCGGCGTAGGGAGTGGACTTGCGGGAGCCCTTGAACCCCACCTGGCCGGAGGAGGCCCAGGAGATGACACTGCCGCCCGGATCGGTGATCGAGACGATGGTGTTGTTGAAAGTGCTCTTGATATGCGCGTGGCCATGCGCGATGTTCTTGCGTTCCTTCCGGCGCACCTTCTTGGCGCCGGTACGGCTCTTCGGAGGCATCCTGTTCCTCTAACTCCTGGAGGTGATCGGACCAGCTGCTCGTGTCTGCGCAATCGTTCAGCAACTCAGTGGCTCGGCAACTCAGTGACTCAGCGGCACCGAGGCGACGCGCCCGGACTGCGCAGGCAGCCTGCAGCGGACTACTTCTTGCCGGCCTTCTTCTTGCCGGCCACTGTCTTCTTCTTGCCCTTGCGGGTGCGTGCGTTGGTCTGCGTGCGCTGACCGTGCACGGGAAGGCCGCGACGATGCCGGATGCCCTGGTAGCACCCGATCTCGATCTTGCGGCGGATGTCAGCCTGCACCTCGCGGCGCAGGTCACCCTCGACCTTGTAGTTGGCCTCGATCCAGTCCCGGAGCCTGATGACGTCGTCATCGCTCAGCTGGTGCACCCGGGTGTCCGCACTGACGCCAGTGGCGGCGATCGTCTCGAACGCCCGGGTACGGCCAATGCCGTAGATATAGGTAAGTGCAACCTCAAGCCGCTTGTCACGCGGGAGGTCAACGCCGACGAGGCGTGCCATCGCGGGCAGTCTCCTTCTGTCTGTGGGAGGTCCTTCGCGCCGCGCCGCGTCCCTGCCCGGACGCGCCCCGGCCTCCCCCGGGGGTACGCGCTGCCAGTCGACCCAGGGCCGCGCTGGCAGCAGATTGCGGTGCGTGTGAGGTATTCAGTTAGCTGCGCGCGATGCTCACGCTCGCGCGCAGGTGTCCTGTCCGGGCCAGTGCCTCAGCCCTGACGCTGCTTGTGCCGCGGATCAGAGCAGATGACCATGACCCGGCCATGCCTGCGGATGATCCTGCACTTGCTGCAGATCTTCTTCACACTCGGCTTGACCTTCATTGCCTGGTCTCTTTCTATGGCGCTGGCCGCCTGGTGGCGGGTCCGGCGCCGGCTCGTTACTTGTACCGGTAGACAATCCGCCCACGACTGAGGTCGTAGGGGCTCAGCTCGACGACTACCCGGTCATCGGGCAGGATCCGGATGTAGTGCATCCGCATCTTGCCGCTGATGTGGGCGAGGACTTTATGCCCGTTGTCCAGCTCCACTCTGAAAAAGGCGTTCGGGAGCGACTCCACGACCGTTCCCTCAATCTCGATGGCGCCGTCTTTCTTGGCCATGCCCTCCGCGCTTCGCTGCTTATCGCGCCCAGCATGCTGTCATGCCTGCAAGCTGGTCGCTTGTGTGTGTCTGATCCGCGTCCGCACTTCTGCGTCCGCGCTGTCCGGCCCCGGTAGCTTCCGGTATGCCGACCGGACGGCCCGGCTGACTGACCTCGCCCCGTGCGGCATTACTCCGCGCGCAGCAAGCAGCTCACGAGCCGGGGAAAGTCTACTTCAGGTCCGCTCACAACGCGAACCAGCCCGGCCTGCCAGGTGATCAGCGGCTATAACGGTCAGGGCCAGGCGGATATTCCGCCTGAGCAGCGAGCCGGGCCAGCGGCCCGGCGAGCCGGACTAACCGGACCAGCCGGGCAGTTCCCGGCAGTTCCGGACTGCGCCGCGGTCCGGCGGGACCCTGGTCACCGCGGTGGCAGCTGGCCCTGACCGCGACGGCCGGGCAGGCCGCGCTCGTCGCTTCCGCTGCCAAGCGCGCGGGCGGTGACCCAGCTGCCCGCCAGTACCGCACCCGATGCGCCGGCTACCCACAGCGGCCACACGAACCCGGGGCCCGCCCAGACGACGAAGCAGATGATCACGACGGCGAACCAGACGGCCCAGGCTGCCCGCCAGGCACGGGAGTGGCCGCCCCCGCTCCGTGGCCGGCGCGGCTGCTGCTGGCGGGGGACCCTGGTCAGCGCGGCGTCGGGCAGCCGGTACAGGTCGATTCCGGGCAGGTCCCTGAGCAGAGCGTCGATCTCGCCGATGGTCCTGGCCGAGTAGGCCGCATCGATGCGATCGTTGAACTCCTCCGGCGTCAGGCGGCCGGCCGCCAGGTGCTCGCGCAGTAGCGAGGCTGTCCGGTCCCGGTCCGCATCCGAGGCCCGGATGCTGGGGTCATAGGCCATCGCGCGCCCCCCCGGCAGCTGCTGCCGACGCCGGATCACCGGCGGCCGGAGCCGGATCTGCTACCCGGCCAGATCTCAGCGCGGCGAATCCGGCGGCGCCGCCGTCGAATGCCGTCAGCACCCAGGGGCCGTCTTCGGTGATGGCCACCGTGTGCTCGAAGTGCGCGGCCCAGCTGCGGTCCGCCGTCTCGACAGTCCAGCCGTCGTCCAGAAGGCGAGTCCGCGGCGATCCGAGCACCAGCATCGGCTCGATCGCCAGTGCCATGCCCGCCTGAAGCACCGGACCGCGGCCGGCCCGGCCGTAGTTCGGCACTACCGGAGCCATGTGCATCGCGGTGCCGATGCCGTGCCCGGTGTACTCGCGCACGAT
>Ga0335074_10014062_pt1 | contig 11236 bp, 10 predicted proteins | sample Lox_Sample_23_FD_206715 | JGI IMG/M metagenome (GOLD analysis project Ga0335074, IMG submission 206715) | Soil microbial communities from Loxahatchee National Wildlife Refuge, Florida, United States - Lox_Sample_2.3 | ecosystem: Environmental > Terrestrial > Soil > Wetlands | place: USA...
GTCGGCCGTCCGCGCGGGCGGGGTGCGGGCCGGGCAGACGGTGGTCATCTACGGCACTGGCGGCGTCGGCATGAACGCGGTCCAGGGCGCCAGCCTCGCTGGCGCCAAGAACGTGGTCGTGGTCGACCCGGTCGAGTTCAAGCGGGACCAGGCGCTGAGCGTGTTCGGCGCGACCCACGCGTTCGCCAGCGCCAAGGAGGCGCACGACTTCGTGGTCGAGACCACCTGGGGCGAACTGGCCGACCACGCGATCATCACCGTCGGCATCCTGCACGACGAGGTGATCGCCAACGCGATCAAGATCGTGGGCAAGAGCGGCCAGGTCACGATCACCGCGGTCGGCAACGGGTGGATCAACGAGAATCCGGGCCTGCTGATCGGCTACCAGCGGCGGATCCAGGGGTCGATCTACGGCGGCTGCAGCCCGCTGGTCGACGTGCCGCTGCTGATCGGCCTGTACCAGGCGGGCAAGCTCAAGCTCGACGAGCTGATCACCCGCCGGTACAAGCTCGACGAGGTCAATCAGGGCTACCAGGACATGCTCGACGGCAAGAACATCCGCGGCGTCATCCTCCACGAGCATTGATTCGCGCCCGATGGCAAAAGCGGCCGTCTTATCGGCCGCCAATCAATGCATATCTCCCGGGGGGACGACCCCCCGTACCCCCCGATGCGGCCTTCGGCCGCGAGAGGTTAGAAGGGAAGCTCGAGATGAGCAGCATCACCACCCGCGCCGCGATTGCCCGGGGGCCGCACATCGGCTGGGAGATCACCGACCTGCAGCTCGATGAGCCGCGGGCGCACGAGGTCCGGGTCAAGATCATGGCGGCCGGGCTGTGCCACTCCGACGACCACATCACCGCGGGCGACGCCCCGGTGCGGATGCCGGTCGTGGGCGGGCACGAGGGGGCCGGCATCGTCGAGTCGGTCGGCCCGGACGTGCAGCGGGTCAAGCCGGGCGACAAGATCGTGCTGTCTTACATCCCGGCCTGCGGTGCGTGCCGGCCGTGCTCGACCGGGCACTCCAACATGTGCGTCAAGGGGCTGAACGCCGGGACGGGGATGTTCGAGGACGGAACCTGGCGCTTCCACGACGGGCCGACTGACATCGGCGGGTTCTGCACCCTCGGCACGTTCTCGCAGTACGCGGTCGTGTCCGAGTGGGCTACGGTCCCGCTCCGTGAGGACTTTCAGGACATCCCGTGGGAGCTGCTGTGCCTGGTCGGCTGCGGCGTTCCCACTGGCTGGGGGTCCGCCGTGCACGCGGCCGGGGTGCAGGCCGGCGACACCGTGGTGATCTTCGGGGCCGGCGGCGTCGGCAGCAACGCCGTCCAGGGCGCCCGCTTCGCCGGCGCCAAGAACGTCGTCGTGGTCGACCCGGTGCAGTTCAAGCGCGACACCGCGGTCAACGTGTTCGGCGCCACCCACGCGTTCGCGACCGCCAAGGAAGCGCACGACTTCGTCCGCGAGACGACCTGGGGGCAGCTCGCCGACCACGCGATCATGACCCCCAACGCGGTGACCGAGGAGATGGTCAACGCCGCCGTCCAAATGACCGGCAAGGGCGGCAAGGTCACGATCACCGCGGTCGGGCACATCAACGAGCGCGCCGTCCACGTCCACGCCGGCGCCCTCATCGGCTACATGCGCCAGATCCGCGGCGCTCTTTTCGGCGACAGCAACCCGCTCTATGACATCCCGCTGCTGCTCGGCCTGTACAAGTCGGGCCAGCTCAAACTAGACGAGCTCGTGACCAGGACCTACACCCTCGACCAGGTCAACCAGGCCTACCAGGACCTGAACGACGGCAAGAACATCCGCGGCGTCATCGTGCATGAGCACTAGGCGACGGGGCGCATCAGGTTTTCCGGTCCGGACGGCGGCGGGCATACGAACCAATGGCTCGGCCGGACCCGCACACCGCGTCCCCCGTTTGCCATGGAGGTGAGCAGGTCGAACGCCTCAGGACAGGCGACTAGACCGCGCACTTAGCAGTCCGCCAGCACGGCCTCCGAGTCGATTGCCGTGAGACCTCTTCGCCGTTTGCGCAGGAGACTCACCCGGTCGACGACCGCGAAGTTCTTCAGCGTGCACGCGTCAACGATGACGCCTCGGTGGATGGGGTTCACAGCATTGGCACTAGGTCGTCGGCGTTTTCCGCGCCAGCGGCCACTCCCGGCGGTGCCGGCCGCGGCGGCGCGAGTTCCTCAAGGAGGGCGTCCGGATCGACGTTGATCAACTGCGCGATTGGCCGGATGCTTATCCGCCCTGTCGCGTACGCCTCGACCGCTCTGCGCAGCAGTGCGCCTGGCCAGCGGTGGTCGTGGCGCGCCTGCAGGTCGCTCGCTCGGCCCTGGCGCAATGCGATCCGCGCGGAAGACATGCGCCGGACGGCATCGCGCCCGGCCGAGTTGATGATCCCCAGATTGTGCAGCCGGAAGGCCAGCGCGTCGAGGCTAACCCGGTACCTGGCCAGCAAATCCGCAATGAGCTTTTCGGTCGGCGCTGACTGGTTCCCGGCCGCAGCTCGCAGGGCTCCGGCGTCCGCGAGCAGCTGCTGCACGAAGATTCCGAGCGCTTCTGAGATAAGTGCCAGCTCAAGAGGCTTGAAGCCGCGCTTACCGGCCAGCGCCTTCGCCATCGTGGGGGGCCATGCCGATCGCCTGCCCGAGCGCGCGCTGAGACATCCCTGAAGCCTGCATGGCCTCACGGACCCTGTCAGCGAGCATCTCCATGGTCGGTGCCATGAGCTCAGGGTAGATAAGTTGCGAAAGGCAACCAGGCTAGCCGGGGAGAGGATAGCCCGCAGGCAAGCTGACGATGCGGGCAACCTGGTCTTCCAGCGAGTCGGTGGAGGTCTGGCGGTTGTCGATGGTGGCGTGCGGGGCGGCCGGGGACTGGTCCAGGCGCATCCGCGCGGTGAACGCGTCGAAGTCGGCCAGCTTGGCCGTGTCGCGGCCGGAGCCGCGGGCGGCGAGGCGGGCGCGCAGGGTGGCGGCGTCCGACCGGACCCAGATCAGCCGGACGGTGCCGCCGCCGAGTTCGGCGGCCCAGGACCGCCACCGGCCGGCGTCGTGGATCTGCGTGGTGAACGGCCCCGACAGCAGGACCGGGCAGCCGTGCGAGCGGATCTCGCGCGCGGTCGCGGTCATGCCCGCGTACTCGTGCGCCTTGACGTGCTCGTCGTACCATGGGCCCTCGCGCTCGCCTGGCGGCCGCCCGGCCGCCGCGAGCGCGGCCGCGACGAACGGCCCGTACATGGTGTCCTTGTCGAGCAGGGCCGGGGCCGGCTCGAGCGACGCCAGCAGCAGCCGCGCGACCGTGCTCTTGCCGGCCCCCGGCGGCCCGGCCACCACCCACGCGATCGCGTCATCCACGCTCACACGTTAGTGCGCGGTACCGGGCCTACAGCTTCCTGAGCTTGACTGCGGTGCCGTAGGCGCAGATCTCGGTCCAGTTGCCGCCCATCTCCGAGGTGTCGAAGCGCATCGCTATCACGGCGTCGCCGCCGCGTGTCTGCGCCTCGCCGCTCATCCGCTCGATGACCTCGTTGCGGCTGTCGATCAGGTTCTTCGTCATGCCCTTGAGCTCGCCGCCGGCCAGTGACTTGAAGGCGGAACCGAACTGGGAACCGATGTTGCGGCTGCGCACGGTCAGGCCGAACACCTCGCCAAGCACCTCGGTTACCTCGTAACCGGGGATGTCGTTCATCGTCGAGATCAGCACTGCACACCTCCGAGAGGGGTATGGCCCGCTCGTCCCGCCGGTAAACGCCCTAGTCAGCGCGGTGTACGAGCGAGGCTGGCAGCGGCATCCCCGGCCGGGAGACGGTCACATGGACGTGGCCGGCGGTGTGCCAGAGCGGCGGATTGGCCGGGCTGAGTTCCCGGAACCGGTACCCGCTCTTCTCCGCTACCCGGCACGACGCCGCGTTGCGCACGTCGTGGACCAGCATGATGAGCGGCAGGCCAGCCGGACCGAACGAGCCGAACGCCCATCGCGTCATCGCTCGCACCGCGGCCGGGGCGATGCCAAGTCCCCTGGCGTCGGCGGCGGTCCAGTAGCCGATCTCGCCGAAGCCGCCGTCGCCGACCCGGCCGCCCGCCCGGTCCTTCAGGCCGACCTGGCCGACCACGCGCGCGTGCTGATCAAGAACCGCGAGCGTCAGCCAGTCGCCGCCGTGCCAGCCGCGGTCCCGGTCGGCCAGCCACGCCGCCGCCTCATCGTCATCACCCGGCACGGTCCAGCGGCCGGGACCGGTCGTCACACCGGCATCCGCCCGGATTGGGTCCGGCGCGGCCAGCAGCCCGGGCAGGTCGGCTGCCCGCCAGGGCCGCAGCAGCAGCGGCGGCCTGCGGCCTTCGGCCGGCGCCGTCAATGACAGGGTCATCAGCCGGGTACCGGGCCCGCGCAGGCGAGCGCCTCCCTGATCGACCCGGCCGGGTCGCCTTGGTGGTACACGTGCTCGCTCGGCTCGATGTTGTCGAGGAACTCCTGATAGCGGACGGCGTACGCCAGGTGCGCCAGCGGTTCGGCGATCCGCAGCGCGTCGGCCGGCCGGGCGCCGGGTACGGCCGCCGTCCAGGCTCCGATCCAGGCGTCGGCCACCGCCCGCCGCCGGTCGGCGGGCAGGAAGTCGATCGCGCGCAGCCCGTCGAGGACCGGGTTGCCCAGGTGCGCGTCGGCGAAGTCGAGGACGACCGGCGGGCCGTCGCCGCGACGCCAGTTGCCCGGGTGGAAGTCGCCGTGCACCACCGTGTCGGGCAGGCCGCAGTCGGCCAGCAGCTCCCAGCGCGGCCGCAGGCTGCGCGCTGCCCGCACCTCGGCCGGGCTGAGCTCGGCCCCGGCCGGCCCGTCGAGCAGGCGGTCGACGGCCGCGGCGAGCGCGGCCGGACGCCGGTCGGGCAGGCCGGGCGGCGGGCCGGATGACGCCGCGGCAATGCGCGCCTGGGCGCGGGCCAGGCGACCGACGGTATCGGCCGCGAGGTCGGCCGACGCCTCCCAGCAGTCGACGCCGGGCAGGTCAGCCAGCAGCAGTCGACCGGGCGCACTGGCGAGCACGGTCGGCACCAGGCCCGGGTCGACCGCGGCGAAGGCGGCGATCGCGGCCGGCTCGGCGGCGGCGAACCCGGGGATGGCCTTGAGCCAGACCGGGCCGTCCGCGGTCGGCAGCGTGAACAGCCCCGATAGGTTCCACGACTTCCGCTGGACCGGTCGGCCGGTGACCGCCACCTGCTCGGACGCCCAGGCGAGGAGGTCCCGCACGCCCGACGGCCGGGCCCACGGCAGCCGGAGCGGATGATCGTCGTCGGCGAAGTCGCACGGGGCCGACCTGGCCGGCTCCGCCAGGGCCTCGGCGTGGTACGTGACGTGGCCGTCGCGCATCCCGTCGGCGCCCTCGACCGTCAGCAGTCGCAGCACCACCACCGGCACGCCCAGCTCGTCGCGCAGCCGCCCGGCGACCGACTCGACCTCGGACCACCAGGGGACCTCGACCGGGAACGGCCCGACCCGGCCGGCGCAGCGGCCGCCGTACGTCACCACTGCGGTCACCGTGCGTCCCATCGGGCCAGTGTGACCGATCGCCCGGAAAATCCCCATCGATTATCAGGCCGAGCAATCGCTGACACATTCTGTAAGCGATTCGCTACTTTCAGCCTCCGGCGGCGCGATAGCCTGCCGTTCCAGGGTCACGGGCCGCACCCTTGGCGGCCTGCCTTCGTGACCTTCTCGTTATCAATGGCTGTGTATCTAGCCGCTTGCCCGCGCCTCTGGGGGTGCCGAGGGCAAGGCTCGCGGTCGGCCCCGCCGCCGCGCGGTTCTTGGACTAAATGGGGGGAATTCCGGATGCCGCAGCCGTTCCGCACGTGGTACTTCGAGCCTGGCCCGGTCACGGGCGAGTCCGGGGGCACCGCCGTCGCGCCGGACATCGGCTACGTGCCGGCCGCGTCGCGGCGGCGGCACGGCGCCCGGCTGCTCGACCCGAGCGACGCGCCCGCGATTCCCCGCCCTCGGCCGCATGGCCGCGGCGGGATGCCAGGCTCCACTGTCTACCGGGCCCGGACGCTGCTGATCCCGGCCGACCTGCTCCGCGACGACGCGGTGGTCGCCGCGATCAACGCCGCCCTCGCGCCGGCGCGGATGAGCATCGCGCTGCCGGACCTGGACGCGCGCCCGGTCCGCAGCGGCGGCCGGGCGGCCGAGGCGCTTGGCCGCCTGCCCCGGATCGTCGGGCTGGTGCCGGCCGAGCCCGCACCCGGCCAGCCGGCCGTGCCGGTGGTGGTCGACGCCTGGACGGCGCTGCAGACACTCCGGGCGGCGGCCGGCCGATCGGCCCCGCCTGCCCGCCAGCCCAACGGGTCCGACGGCGTCGCGTCCGGCGTCGGACCGGACGCCGGACCTGTGGCGGCGCTGACCACGGATATCGTCAGCCGGATCGGCCTCGAGCACCTGCTGGCCGGGTCGGCCGTCAGCCCCAGCGCCTTTTGCGAGGGCAACGACATCGAGCCCGGTGGCGCCGTGACCGCCGATGCCGTCGCCGGCGGTGCGCCGGCAGCCGCCCGGATCGGCGCCAGCGCGATCTCCGGCACGCCGTTCAGCGAGGGCAACGCCGTGTCCGCGCCCGCCACCGGCACCTATGTCTACAGCGGCGGTCAGACCAGGACCCCGGTCACGCTGTCCCTGCGCGCACCCGGCCGGCGGGAACCGGGCGCCCTGCCCAGCCGTCGGCCGGTGGTGGCGGTCCTCGACACCGGCGTCCGTGCCCACCCGTGGCTCGACGTGCGGCCCGACCCGGCCGGCGGCTACCTGCTCGACCCGGTCGACGGGTTCGTGATCGACGATCCCGGCATCCAGGCCGCTATCTACGCCGAGTCCAGCTTCGCCGCGACCGAGCAGGGAGACACCTCCCGCCAGGTCATCGCCGGCGCCTGGGACGGGCCGGCCGTCGGCGACCGGCTGCTCGAGGAGTTGAACGACGCGACCGGGCACGGCACGTTCATCGCCGGGATCGTGCGCCAGGCCGCGCCGGACGCCCGAGTGCTGTCGATCAGGATCATGCACAGCGATGACGTGGTCTACGAGGGCGACCTGCTGTGCGCGCTGGCGCTGCTGGCGGACCGGATCGCGGCGGCCGAGGACGGCGGCATGGCCGAGATGGTGGACGTCGTCTCGCTGTCGCTCGGCTACTTCGACGAGTCCCCGGCCGATCTCGCCTACAGCTCGGGGCTCTGGCAGGTCATCGAGCTCCTGCTCGAGCTCGGGGTCGCGGTGGTCGCGGCGGCGGGGAACTACTCGACCAGCCGCCGGTTCTACCCGGCCGCGTTCAGCCTTCAGCCGGCGCCGGTCCCGGTCATCAGCGTCGGCGCGCTCAACCCGAACGGCTCCAAGGCGCTGTTCAGCGACGGCGGCCACTGGGTCCGGGCCTGGGCGGCGGGGGCGGCGGTGGTGAGCTGCTACCCCGACGACGTCAACGGCAGCCTGGCCCCCGAGATCCTGGTGCGCGGGCATCCGGACGGGCCCGGTGCGGCGGGCGGCCGGGCCGACGACCGCGAGGCGCTCGACCCGGACGACTTCCGCGGCGGCTTCGCCGCCTGGAGCGGCACCTCCTTCGCGGCTCCGCTGATCGCGGCCGAGCTCGCCGCGCGGCTGCTCGACCAGGCCTCGGGGCCGAGCCTGGCCGTGCCCGGCGGCCAGGCCGCGACGGGCAGGACGCTGGCCGCGCTCGCCTCGCTCGGCTGGCCGGGGGGCGGGGTCTGATGGACGAGCCGATGGCGGTCACCGCGCCGGCCGACCCGGCCGACCGCTCGGTTCGTTCCGACCGCAACGCCCGCATAGCGGACCTGCTCGACGCGGCCAAGGGCGGCAGCGAGGACGCCCTCGGCCAGATCACGGCCGAGCTCAGCCCGATGCTGTGGCACGTCGCGCGCGCGGCCGGGCTGGGCGCGGACGACGCCGAGGACGTCGTCCAGACCGCGTGGGAACGGCTGCTCTCCCATCTGGCCGACATCCGCGTCCCCCAGGCGCTGATCGGCTGGCTGGTCGTGACGACCAGACACGAGGCGTGGCGGCTGCGGTCGGCCGGCCGCAGGCAGCGGCCCGCGGATCAGGACTGGCTGACCGCCATCCCCGACCAGTCGGCCGGGGCCGAGGAGCAGATCGTCCTCGACGAGCAGCAGCGGGCGCTATGGCGGGCCGTCGGCCGGCTGTCGGCCCAGTGCCAGGAGCTGCTGCGCATCGTCGCCTTCATCCCCCGTCCTGACTACCAGTCGGTATCGGCCGCGCTGGGCATGCCGGTCGGCAGCATCGGCCCGACCCGGAGCCGGTGCCTGCAGAAGATCCGCGTGCTGCTGGCGGACGAGCTTGACGGGAGAAGCGCATGACATCCGACGACGACGCGGCCGGCCAGCCGCGCGAGAGCGACCTGGACACCGCGGCCGACTTCGAGATCCTCGACGGCATCCGCGGGCTCTTCGAGCTGATCGACCCGATGCCGGCTGACCTGCCAGAAAGGGTCAGGTTCGCACTCGCGATGCGCGGGCTCGAGAGCGAGCTGGCCAGGCTCGTCAGCGAGGACAGCCCGGAGCTGGCGGGCGCGCGCGGCACCGAGCGGAGCCGGACCGTCACCTTCGACAGCGCCAGCCTGAGCATCATGATCAGGATCGAGGAGAACAAGGACGGCTCGGTCCGGGTCGACGGCTGGCTGGTGCCCGCCCAGCCGCGCGAGATTGAAATGCAGACCGCGGCCGAGACGCTGAGCGTGTCCAGCGACGCGGACGGGCGCTTCGCCTTCGCCCAGGTGCCGTCGGGCACCGCCCGGCTCGTGGTCGTCGGGTCGGCCGGCCGTGACCAGGGCGCGGGCGGACCCGCGGTGGTGACCCCGGCGCTCGTCCTCTGAGCCGTGGCCGGCCGCGTCGTTCCGTCCCCCGAGCAGGAGGCCCGCCCGGCCGGGCCCGATACCGCGGCCGCGGCCGTCCGCCGGGCGTGGGCAGCGCATCGGCGAGGCGTCCAGGCGGGCGCGGCCGGGCGCCCGGTGTCCGGGGCGAGGCAGCTACGGACGGGGCTGTCGCTGCTGGGCTGGGAAGAGGCCGGCCCACGGCCGATCGTGGAGCAATGCAGGCCGGTCGCGGCCCGGCTGCTGATCAGCCTCGCTCACCTCGAAGCCGAACAGGGCCGCACCGAGCACGGGCTGCGGCTACTCGGCCTCGCCGAAGAGCTGACCGACCCGGCCGATCGCGGGGTGCTGCTGTCCCAGCGCGGCCTGCTGCTGATGCGCACCTGGCAGATGGACGCGGCGCTGCGCTTGTTCGACGCGGCGGTGCCGTTGCTCGACGGGTACGACGACGCCCGGGTGCTGGCGCGGCTGCTGCTTAACCGGGGCTTCCTGCATCTGAACGCCGGCCGGGTGCACCGGGCCCGGGCCGACTTCGCCTGGTGCGGGCAGATCGCGGCGGCCGGGGGACACGACTCGCTGGCGGCCAAGGCCACCCACAATCTGGGCTGCTGCGACGTGCTGGCGGGGGACATCCCGGCCGCGCTGACCGTGTTCGCCGCGGCCGAGGAAGGCTTCCGGCTGACCGCCTCGGCCACCCCGCAGTGGGTCCCGGTGCTGGCCGCCGACAAGGCCCGGGCGCTGCTCGCGGTCGGTCTCAGCCGCGACGCGATCGTCGAGCTCGACGGCGCGATCGCGGCCTTCCGCAGGCTGCGGCTCGATCAGGACCTCGCCCAGGCCGAGCTCACGCTGGCCCAGGCGGCGCTGGCGGCGGGCGCGCTGGCGGCAGGCCGCCGCTGGGCGGTCGCCGCCCGCAGGCGCTTCCGTCGCCAGGGCAACGCCAGCTGCGAGCAGCTGGCCGAGCTGCTGCTGCTCCGGACGCGGTTCGCCGAGCCCGGCCGCCGGCCCGGCCCGGTCGCCGCCCAGGCCGCGCTGCTGGCCGCCCGGCTGCGCGACGGCGGCCTGCCCAACGACGCCGACCTGGCCGAGCTGGTGGCAGCGCGGGCGCTGGTGGCGGCTCGCCGCCCGGCCGAGGCGAGACGACGGATCGCGGCCACCAGGCGCGGGCCCGGAGGATCGCTCGAGGTCGGCCTGCTCCGCCAGCTCGCCCGGGCCGAGCTGGCCGAGCTCGAGGGCCGGCCGGCCGCGATGCTGGCCGAGCTGCGAACCGGGCTGGCCCTGCTTGGGGCTCGCCGCGGTCGCCTCGGCAGCGTCGACCTGCAGACCGGGGCGGCCGCGCTCGGCGCCGACCTGGCCGCGGCCGGGCTGCGGCAGGCACTCCACCGGGGATCGGCGCCGCTGGTGTTCGGCTGGCTCGAGCGATCCCGGGCGCAGGCGTTCCTGGCCCGGCCGGTCCGCCCGCCGGCCGACGCCCGCACGGCGGAGGTGGTGGCGGAACTGCGCCAGCTCGAGTACCTCATCCGCACCGCCGAGCTGAGCGGTACCCGCGATCCGGCCGCGATCGTCCGCCGGTCCCGCCTGCAGCGCGAGTTCAGGCAGCTCAGCTGGCAGGCGGTCGGCCGCGGCGAGGCGGCCGGGCAGGTCAGCCCGGCCGAGATCAGCGCGGCGCTGCGGACGAGCGGGCAGCGTCTGGTCAGCCTGCTGGCGCGAGACGGGCGGCTGCACGCGGTGGTGCTGACCGGGCGGTCGGTGCGGCTGGTCGGGCTAGGCGACTTCGGCCTGGCGGCCGAGGCCGCCAGGAGACTCGGGGCCGACCTGGACACGCTGGCGGCGGGACGGCTGCCCGAACGGCTGGCGGCTGTGGTCAGGGAGTCGGTCCGCCGCCAGACCGACGTGCTCGCGGCCGAGGTGGCCTCACCGCTGGGGCCGCTCCTGGGCGAAGACGGCGTGGTCATCGTGCCCGCCGGGCCGCTGGCGTCGGTCCCGTGGAACCTGCTACCCGAGCTGCGCGGCCGGCCGGTCACCGTGTGCCCGTCGGCCTCCTCGTGGCTGACCGCGTGGCGTCGGAGGACGACGTCGCCGGCCGCCGGCGCGCCGCCGCTGCTGGTCGCCGGGCCTGATCTCGCCCACGCGGCGGCCGAGGTCACCGCGATCGCGGCGATCTACCCCGGGACCCGGCCGCTGCTGGCGGAGTCGGCGACGGTGAGCGCCGCCCTGCGCGGGCTCGACGGCTGCCCGCTCGCGCACCTGGCCGCGCACGGCCACGACGAGCGCGAGAACTTCCTGTTCTCCCGGCTCGACCTGGCCGACGGGCCGCTGATGGCGTACGACGTCCAGCAGCTGGCA
>Ga0335074_10014063_pt1 | contig 11236 bp, 10 predicted proteins | sample Lox_Sample_23_FD_206715 | JGI IMG/M metagenome (GOLD analysis project Ga0335074, IMG submission 206715) | Soil microbial communities from Loxahatchee National Wildlife Refuge, Florida, United States - Lox_Sample_2.3 | ecosystem: Environmental > Terrestrial > Soil > Wetlands | place: USA...
GCAGTCGCTGTCGGGGCGGCACGTCGACGTGGTCCACGTCGTCGGCGGCGGATCCCGCAACGCCCTGCTGTGCCAGCTCACCGCCGACGCCACCGGCCTGCCCGTGCTCGCCGGGCCCGCCGAGGCCACCGCGCTGGGCAACATGCTCGTGCAGGCCCGCGCGCTGGGCGCGGCGCCGGGCGACCTGGCCGGGATGCGGGCGCTGGTGAGGTCCACGCAGCCGCTGCAGGCCTATACCCCATCTGGCGACACCGCGGCGTGGGCGGCGGCCGAGGCCAGGGTCACAGGGTGACGAGGTGACGGGCTTCCCGCCGGCGCGGTTGCGGCCAGGGCGACCGCCACTGGGCGGATAAGGGGCTGACCGGCTCCCCGGCCAGCCAGGCCGCGCCCCGCTGGTACAGGCGCTCCACCTCGGGGCCGCGCACGCCCGGCATATCCGGCTTGACCGGGTAGCCGGCCTGGACCTGCAGGTACGCCAGGTAGCGGTAGCCCTCGGGGAAGCGGGCGAGCAGTTCGGGGTCCAGGGCGAGCTCGACGCCCTGCTCGACCGGATCGAGGCGGTCCTTCTCGTAGATCGGCTGGCGGAGCACGATTCCCCAAACGCCGTCGCGCTGCTCGAAGAAGTCGTAGAACCGGCCGGTGCACGCGACGTCGCAGACCACGCCGTGGACCTCGCCGCGCTGCATGATCGTCATCCTGGTCTGCGCGATGGCCCGCGTCCCGGCCAGGGTGATCCGGCAGCCGCCCGTGAAATGCAGGATGTTGACCCCGCGGGCCAGGCCTTCCTGGCTGACCCGGATGAAGTCCTCCTTCGGGCCCTGGAACCAGGTCGCCATCATGTAGCCGTCTTCGTGCCAGCAGGCCCTGAAGGCGTCCCAGTCCGCGGAGTCCCGGGCGTTAGCCCAGGTCTCGACCACATCCCGGATGGCTAGGCGGTCAGCGAGCGTATCGTCCACCTGCGCAACGTAATGCATGGGCGCGGGCTCGCACCACCGCTCGTTCGGGCAAAAGGTCTTGCTGACGGTGGCGGGGCTTAGAATCGGCCGCGTGCAGGAGCCCAGCGGAGCGGCGTTTGAGGTCCTGCGCCGTGTGTTCGGCTACGACTCGTTCCGCGGGCAGCAGCAGGAGATCATCGAGCACGTCAGCGCGGGCGGGGACGCCGTCGCGCTGATGCCGACCGGCAGCGGCAAGTCGCTGTGCTACCAGATCCCCGCGCTGGTGCGGGAGGGCACCGCGGTGGTCATCTCGCCGCTGATCGCGCTCATGCAGGACCAGGTGGACGCGCTGACCGTGCTCGGCGTGCGGGCCGGGTTCCTGAACTCGACCCAGGATCCCGACGAGCGGCGCGGGGTCGAGTACGCGTTCATGGACGGCAAGCTCGACCTGCTGTACCTGGCCCCGGAGCGGCTGCGGACCGAAGCCGCGCTGCGGCTGCTCGACCGGGGCACGGTGGCGCTGTTCGCCATCGACGAGGCGCACTGCGTGGCCCAGTGGGGGCACGATTTCCGGCCCGACTACCTGGAGCTGTCGGTGCTGCACGAGCGCTGGCCCGCGGTGCCGCGGATCGCGCTGACCGCCACCGCGACCAGGCAGACGCTCGCGGAGATCGATATGCGGCTGGGACTCGGGCAGGCCCGGCACTTCGTGGCGAGCTTCGACCGGCCCAACATCACGTACCGGATCGAGCCGAAGAACGAGCCGCGGCGGCAGCTATTGCGGTTGCTGCGGGCCGAGCACCCGGGCGAGGCGGGCATCGTGTACTGCCTGTCGCGGGCTTCGGTGGAGAAGACCGCCGACTTCCTGTGTGCCGAGGGGTTCGTCGCGCTGCCGTATCACGCCGGGCTGGACGCTCGGATCCGGACGGAGAACCAGTCGCGGTTCCTCCGCGAGGACGGGCTGATCATGGTGGCCACGATCGCGTTCGGGATGGGGATCGACAAGCCGGACGTGCGGTTTGTGGCGCACCTCGACCTACCGCGTTCGGTGGAGGGGTACTACCAGGAGACCGGGCGGGCCGGGCGCGACGGCGCGGCGGCCACCGCGTGGCTCGCCTACGGGCTGACCGACGTCGTGCAGCAGCGGCGGATGATCGACGAGTCCGAGGGTGACTTCGCGCACCGCCGGCGGCTCGTGGCGCACCTGGACGCGATGCTCGCGCTGTGCGAGACGGCGGGGTGCCGGCGGGCGCAGATGCTGTCGTACTTCGGGGAGACGGGGTCCGGCGCGTGCGGGAACTGCGACACGTGCCTGTCCCCGCCGTCGGTCTGGGACGGGACGGTGGCGGCGCAGAAGCTGCTCTCGACCGTCGTGAGGCTGTCCCGGCTGGGGGGGCCGTCGTTCGGGGCCGGGCAGCCCATCGACATCCTGCTCGGGAAGAAGACGCCTCGGGTGGCCTCCTACGGGCATGATCGGCTGTCTACCTTCGGCGTGGGAGTCGAGCTCAGCGAGGGTGAGTGGCGGGCCGTGGTCCGGCAGCTGCTGGCGTCCGGGCTGCTCGCGGTCAAGGGCGACCACGGGACGCTGGCGCTGACCGATCTGAGCGGCGAGGTGCTGCGCGGGGAGCGGCAGGTGATGCTGCGGCGGGAGGCGCCACGGCCGGTCGCGCCTTCGGGGTCTTCGGGGTCTTCGGGGTCTTCGGGTCGGGGCGGGCGCCGGGCTAAGGCGGCCGGCACGGGGGGAGGGACCGAGGCGGGCGGGAAGTCCCGGACCGGCCGGATCACGCGGGAGGAGCTGCCGCCGGAGGCCGAGCCGGTGTTCGAGCGGCTGCGCGCATGGCGCACCGGCGTCGCCAAGGAACTGGGGATGCCGCCGTACGTGATCTTCCATGACGCGACGCTGGCGGCGATCGCTGCCGCGCCGCCTGCGACGCTGGCCGAGCTGGCCCTGGTCAACGGCGTCGGGGAGACCAAGCTGGCCCGGTACGGCCAGCAGATCCTCGAGGTTCTCACCTCCGAGGGCTAGGCGGGGCCGCTTGGGACTGATGTCTGGTGCCTGGTGCCTGGTGCCTGGTCGCGAGGCATGGTTGTCGCTTACTACCCGCTTGTCGGGGTAGGTTGCCGCTTTCATGCCCTTCGGGCAGATGCCGGCGGGACTCATGAGAGTGGAGAGGCGGCGGTTCGGTTGGCCCGGGGGTGGGGGCCGGGGTTGGGTTGGGCTCGGGGCGGAGCGGCGGGGCGGCTAGCCGGGGACGGGGACCTCGTACCAGTAGCCGCCATTGAGGTCGAGTTTGTTGCCGGTGGCCTGGCCCTCTTTGCTGTCGCCGATGTAGGTGTACAGGGGATGGCCGTCGTAGGTCGCCTGCAGGGAGCCGTCCGGCCTCCTGATGGTGCCGAGGGTGCCCGTCACGCCCGGCCCGGCTTGGGGCCTGCCGAAGACGGGTGGCCAGTACGCCGTGCACGACCCGGTGCACTTGGAGGAGGTCGGGGTGTCGGGGACGAACAGGTACAGCGTCAGGCCCTGGGCGTTGGTGAGCACGGTGACGCCGCCGATGTTCGCGGTCTTCAGGACCACCTTGGTGGCACCGACGGAGGCCGAGGCGGGCCCGCCCGCGTTGGCCAGCCCGATGCCGAGCAGGGCCAGAGCGAGGACCGAGACGACGCCGATCCCTCCGATGATCATCGACACGGCCGCCTGCACCCGCGCCAGCAGGCGCACCATCGAACTGACCGACTCGTCGGCCTCCCGGATGGGATCGGCGGCGATCGAGGCCATGATCAGGACGCCGAACGCCGCGACCTCGATGAGCCCGGCGGCGATCCCGGCCCTCGTGCGGATCTCCCTGAACCCGAACAGCCCGCCCCAGATCGCGAGCAGGTAGGCGCTGATCGTGGACAGCGCGAACGCCGCGCTGGCGGCGGCGGCAATCCGGCTGTGGGTCACCAGGACCGCGACGGTGAGGATGTACCCCACGATGAACTGCATGAGGAACAGCCAGCCGATGGTGGGGATCGACCGGTATCCGGTCAGGTAGAGGTACAGGTGAATGGTGGCGGACGCGGCCAGCAGCAGCGCTCCAGCGACCCGCAGCCTGAGCTCCATCGGGCTGATCGGTCTGCGGCGGCGATGCCTGCCCACTACCCTGGTTCGCCTCGTGTGCCCACCGCCTTTGGGTACCGCCCCATACCAGTAGACGTCGCCCGCCGGGCGCGGGTTCATCCTGATTCCGCAATCGCGTAGGGGGCAATAGAGGCTATTCGGTCAGCTGCCGTCGGGGTAGCCGCCGCGGTGCAAAACCATCGGAAAATACGGCAGGACGACGGGCGGCATGACCCTGGCCCGCCATCCGTCGGGGTAGGGCTCGAGCCCGCCGAACAGCGGCGGAGGGCGGCCTTCTCCTGCGACCGCCAGCGCTTCCAGCGGCGGCCTGAGGGCGGCGATGGAGTCCACGCCGAAGCGGCCGCGCCAGCGTTCCTCGGTCGTCTGGAGCAGGTCCGGGTAGGCCTGCCGGGCGGCGGCCCCCCAGGGGGTCAGGCGCGCGACCTTTCCGCGGCTCGCTTTCGGGTCGGGCACTTCGGCCGCCAGATCCGCCCTGACCAGGATGCCCAGCGCCCAGCTGGCGGCTTCCTTCGAGATGCCGGTCAGGCCGGGAAGATCGCGGAGCCCCGTCCCTTCGGGGTTCAAGACGCGGAGCAAGTTGGCGCTGACCGCGAGCGAGAGCGCCGATTCGCGCTCGTAGTCGAGGGCGAACGAGAGCAGCACCCTGGACAGGAGGGCCGATAGGGGCAGCGTCGAGAGGTCGACAGGGCTGGGCCGCGGCGGGAGCGCCGGGTCCGGGGCGCGGCTGGTCAGGTTCGCCCCGAGGATAGGGAGGCAATCGGGCAGGCCGGGGTCAAGCTGGGTGACCACCGTGAGCAGGGCGTCCTTGAGGCGGCCGACCTGCTCGAGGCCGAATCGCTCGCGCCACCGCTGCTCGGTCAGGCCGGCGATTGGCGCCCATACCTCCCGTGCTTGCAGGCCCCGGGGGGTGGCGCGCAGGACGGCGTCCGGGCCCGGGCGGCTCTTGTGGATCTTGCTGGCCGTGCCGTCGATGGTGATGTAGCTCCAGCGCCGCATGCCGTCCAGGTTGGTGCCCGTGCGGGCCAGGCGCTCAAGTTCGGCGACGGTGATCGGCTCCTCGCCGACGAACTTGAGGCAGTTCTCGTACATGACCATCGACACCAGCCATGCGCCGGTGCCCTGTTCCGACGGACCGTAGTCCGTGGTGCGGTGCGGGATCCGGTGCTCGGCTTCGTTGTCGCATTCGATCGTGAACGCCACGAGGGCCTGGGACAGCAGGGCCGACAGCGAAAGGGAGTCCGCGCTTTGCGGGAGGGGGGTCGCCGGGGTCCGGCCCTTCTGGCGGCGGCGGGGTGTGCGGGATTTCTGGGCCTGCTGGGGTGTTCGGGGTTCCTGGTGTGAGGTGACCGGCGGCGTTTTCGGGTCGGCGGTGGCGGTGAGCAGGCCGGCCGAGTGCAATCGCTGGCGCCGGGCGGCCGGCTCGGGGTCCCCGGGGTTCTTGGCGCCGTCCGTGACCAGCCATCCCGCGCGGGCGAGTATCCCCTTGGCCTCGTCGGCCGCGAAGGCGGACCTGAGCGGCTCCCCCCTGGCGGCCACGGAGGCCCTGAAGCCAGCCCGGCCGTCGCGGTCAAACTCGCCGGACAGGGACACGCTGAGGGCCAGTCGACTGCCCGGGCCGGCGACCTGCCGGAACTGGTCGAGGACCGCGTCGACGACCGCCGGTTCCAGGTAGGCGGCGACCCCTTCGAGCAGGAACAGGCTGGGCGCGTCCGAGTCGAGCCCGGCCGCGAGCAGCAGGTCCGCTACCGGGTCCGCGGCGAAGTCGGCCGCCACGTACCGCACGTGCGCGATGTCGAGGCCCAGCCGGTCCAGCCGCTCCCGCTTGTCGGCCTGGGTCGCGGGATGATCGACCTCGAACCAGCGGACCTCCGGCTTGGCGTAACGCAGGGCCCGGCCGTCGTACCCGGCGCCACCGATCACGACCTGCCGCAGGCCCTCGTCGAGGGCACCCGTCACGATCCGGTCGAAGAACGCCGTGCGGGCGGCCAGGTACTCGTGCATGCGGCCCTCGGTGATGCGGAGATCGCCCGCCACGTCCCGGGCCAGCGCCTCGTCCGCGGCCTCATCGCCGTAGGGAGCCGGGACCCGGGTGAAGTCGAGCCGGTGCGCCGCCACCCGGCGGGCCGTCCAGGACGGGCCGCTCTCGTCCATGTCATGTCCCCGCGCTAGCTCCGCCCGGGCCGGTCCCCGTTACCCGGCCATTGTGCCACGCGCCCGGCCGGGCGGCCTGCGGCGTGTGGCAGGGTGGGCCGCATGACCACTGATTCCGCGCATCGCGGCGTACGGCTCGAACGCGTCCAGACCGGCAGGTACACGGCGATCAACGCCCGCGGCGGGCGGATCAGCGTGAGCAGCGGGGGCGACACCGACACCGATTTCACCCCGGTCGAGCTGCTCCTGGTCGCGATGGGCGGCTGCACCGCGGCCGACGTGGACTTCCTGACCTCACGGCGGGCCGAGCCCGACCGCTTCGAGATCGTCGTCGACGCGGAGAAGGTCCGCGACGAGCGCGGCAATCACCTCACCGACCTGGTGATCACCTTCCGGGTCTCGTTCCCCGACGGCGAGGCCGGCGACCGGGCCAGAGCGGTACTGCCGGACGCCGTCCAGAAGTCGCATGACCGCCTGTGCACGGTGAGCCGGACCATCGAGCTCGGTACCGCGATCACGAACCGGATCGAGTGATAAGCACCGCAGTTTTGGATGCGAGGCATGAGCCCATTTGCATACCATTCGCTCGCCAGTTCGCCTTTACGGCCAGACTTAACGGAAGTTTCGTGCTTGGTGGAGGAAAAGGCGCCATATTCGGCGCCTTAATTTCCGTCAGGCACGGATCTTCCGTGATCTTTCCGGGACCGGGGCTGGCCGCAGAGCATTCCTTCAGGTGTGCCAGCGGAAGCGCCAGGCGGTGAAGGCGGCGCCCGCGGCGGTCCACAGGGCGAGGTTCAGCAGGTCCCAGGCCGGGAAGGGGCGCACCGCGTAGGCGTTCTGGAGCACCTGGGCCAGGGCCTTGACGGGGAACGCGGCCACCGTGTGCGAAAGCCAGGCCGGCAGGCCGCTGAACGTGGGGTCGAACACGCCCGAGATGATCGCGATCGGCAGGAAGGTGGCGTACGCGACAGGCCCGGCGGATTCCGCGCTGGTGATGATCGAGCTGATGGCCAGGCCCAGGGTGGCGAAGCACACGATGCCCAGGGCCAGCCCGCCGGCCAGGGTCAGCAGCCCGCCCGCGCGGGGTCCGGCACCGAAGGCGAGCCAGCCGATCACCCCGGTGAATGCGGTGATGAGGATCGCGGTCGCGACGGTGCTCGCCAGCAGGCCGCCGAGGTAGGCCGCGGACGGCAGCGGCGTCGTCCTGATCCGCTTGAGCACGCCGTCGTGGCGCAGCACCGCGACTTTGGACCCGAGGTTCACGTAGGCGGCGACGATCACCCCGAACGCCAGGATGCCGGGCACGAAGACCGTGGTGTTCTTGATGTCCGTGCCCGGCAGGTGCGAGCCGACGTTGGCCGCCCCGATCAGGAGCAGGATCATCAGCGGGAAGACGAAGGTGAACAGCGCGTACTCGGCGCTGCGCCAGAAGCTGCGCTGCTCGAGCAGCGCCTGCCGGGCGGCCAGGCGAACCGATCTGGTCAACTCTGATCCCCGTTGAGCGTGGCCCCGGTGAGCTGCAGGTAGGTGTCTTCGAGGCTGGGCGCGGTCACGGTGAGCCCGTCCAGGTCGCCGAGGCGGTTCTCCAGGGCCCAGCCGAGCAACTGGCGGAGGGTCAAAGCGGCGTTCGGCGTATGGCAGACCGACAGCGGCCCGCGCGCGGCCATATCGATCCCGTCCGGCGGGGCGACCTGGCCCAGGCGCACGGCGGGCGGCGTGATGAACGTGATCCGGGTGGCCAGGCCGGCCCGCGCGGCCACCTCCTGCGTCGTCCCGCACAGCTCGATGCGGCCCGCCCGCAGGATGGCGATCCGGTCGGCCAGCCGCTCCGCCTCGTCCAGGTAGTGGGTGGTGAGCAGGATGGTCTTGCCCAGCCTGCGGAGGTTCTCGATCGCGGCCCAGCAGCGCCGGCGGGCCTCGGGGTCGAACCCGGTGGTCGGCTCGTCGAGGAAGACGAGGTCCGGATCGCCGGCCAGCGCGAGCGCGAAGTCGAGCCGCCTGCGCTGGCCGACGGACAGCCGGCGGACCTGGGTGTTCCGCGCCCCGGTGAGCTCCACGACCTCGAGCAGGTCGGCGAGCGGGCGCGGGTTCGGGTAGTACCTGCGCCAGATCTCGATCAGCTCGCCCACGCGAGCCTGGCGGGGGAAGCCGCATTCCTGGAGGACCATCCCGGCCCGCTCGCGGAGCCGGCCAGGCTGCGCGGCCGGGTCAAGCCCGAGGACGCGGACCATGCCCGCCGTGGGCGGCCGGAAGCCCTCCAGGATCTCCAGGGTGGTGGTCTTGCCTGCCCCGTTCGGGCCGAGCAGGCAGAACACCTCGCCATACCGGACATCGAAGTCGACGCCGTGCAAGACCTCCATGGAGCCGAAACTCATCCGCAGGCCGCGCACCTGCACCGCGAAGCTGTCCGTCATCACCTGGGATTATAGGAATGAGTGGATGGTTCACCTACTTCACGACAAGGAAAGGCGAGAAGTTCCCACGGTGTGGAATCAGGGACGATGAAGCCCGCCGACGTGACCTCGCTGCGGATGCTGCGCCGGGCCAGGGACCGGATCGACCGGGACTACGCCGAGCCGATCGGCATACCGGCGCTGGCCGCCGGGGCCGGTTACTCGCGCGAGCACTTCATCCGCGCGTTCCGGACCGCCTACGGCGAGACCCCGGGCCGGTACCGGACCAGGCGCCGGGTGGAGCGCGCGTGCGAGCTGCTCCGCTCGGCCAACCTGACCGTCACCGAGATCTGCTACCTGGTCGGGTTCACCAGCCTGGGCACGTTCAGCGCCCGGTTCACCGAGCTGGTCGGCCTGTCCCCCACCGCGTACCGCCGGGAGGCCGCCAGCCGCGGCGGGCCCGCACCCATCCCCGGCTGCTTCGCGCTCATGTGGCGCACCGGGCTCCCCGCTAACGCGTCACTTCCGGAGAAGCGCCCGCCACCCGGCACGCCCTACAGTCGCGGGCATGACACACATCGGCGGTATGCGGGCGGGTGAGACCTCATGATCAACGGCATCTCCATCGTCTCGGTCTGGGTTCTGGATCAGGATTCGGCCAAGGAGTTCTACGCTGACAAGCTCGGCTTCACGGTCACTAACGACATCACGCTGGAGGGCGGCATGCGCTGGCTGACCGTGTGCCCGCCCGGCAACCCGGGCCAGGAGCTGCTGCTCATGGATCCGCTGCACTCCATGCTCGACGAGGAGACCGGGCAGCAGGTCCGGGCGCTGGTCGCCAAGGGAGCGCTCTCGCCGGGGGTGATGGCCACGTCAGACTGCCGGGCCGATCACGACCTGCTCGCCGGGCGCGGCGTCGACTTCACCCAGCCGCCCGCCGAGCGCCCGTACGGCGTCGAGGCGGTCATGCGCGACGACTCGGGCAACTGGTACAGCTTCACCCAGCGCACCGCCTGACGACACGGGCCCCGGCCCGGTTCTCGGACCCGGGCCAGGGCCAGGCCCGCCGCGGTCAGCGCAGGCGGGCGGCCAGCTCGGCCGTCCGGCGGGCGAAGTCCGACCAGGCGGGAGCGCATGCCCCTGCTCCGGCCGGCGCCAGGGCGAGGTGACGCCGGGCGGTGGCGGCTCCGCAGGCGCGCTGGGTCCAGCCGCGCAGCCGGCCGCGGCGGACCTTGAAGCGGACCAGCACCCCGCCCGCCCAGCCGTACACGTCGAAGTCGGACGGCTCGGCCTGGGTGACCTTCTGCTCGGCGGTGACCCAGTCCAGGGCCTCCAGTTCGCCCTGCATCCGGCCCGCGAACTCGAAGGCCAGCCGGGCTGCGGCCGCATCACGGCGGGCCGTCATCCCGGCGCGCAACGCCGCCACCGCGGCCGGATCCCGGTCCAGGACCGCCGCCACCGCGGCAGCCGGGCCGGCCGTGGTACCACACGCGCCAGCCAGGCCGGCCGGGGTCTCAGAACAGGTGCCGCGCGCCAGAGCCAGCTCACGCTGGGCCCCCGCGAACCCGTCCGCGGCGTGGCCGAGTGGCAGCATGCGGCGCAGCCCTGACACGGCATCGCGCACCTTCTGCCCGCCCAGGTACGGACCGAAGTAACGGGCCGGGTCACCCGGCCGCGGCTGATGCACCGTCCTCAGGCCGGGCGCCAGCGCGGATTCGCTCAGCCGGATCCAGACCTCTACCTCCTGGCCCCCGCTGGGGCTCCGGTTCCAGGGCGGCTTGCGGTACTCCAGCAGGTTGCGCTCAAGCCACGCCGCCTCGTGGGCGGAATCACACGGCACCGCCTCCACGCGCGCGATGCGGGCCACCATCGGGGCCAGGTGGCCCCGGTCACCGAGGTCACCCCAGTACGAGGCGACTCGGCGGCGCAGGCTGACAGCGCGGCCGATGTACAGGACGCCTCCCGCCGGGTCACGGAAGCGGTACACGCCCGGCCCCGGCGGGAGTCGCGTGGCACAGTCGCGCGGGTCGGATCCGATGGCCACGATCCGAGCCCACCTCAGCCGGCCGACCGGCGTCAAGGACCCGGGGCCGCCGGCGGGGCGGCGACTTGTGGTGCGGGGCCAGCCCCGGGCTTAAGGTTTTCCCATGACGGATTCCGAGCCCGGCCACGAGGTGGCCCGGAGCGAGCTGCGCGCCTCGCATGACGACCGGGACCGGGTGGTCGAGATGCTGCGGGTGTCCGCGGGGGACGGGCGGTTGACCGCAGAAGAACTCGACGAGCGGCTTGAACTGGCCATGACGGCGCGGACCTACGGTGAGCTGGCCAAGCTGGTCACCGACCTGCCCGAGGCCGGGTCCGTCGTCGCCGTGCCCGCAGCGCGCGCCAAGGACGTCGTGCGCATCGACTGCCGTAGCGGCCACGCCAAGCGGGAGGGCCGCTGGGTGGTGCCGCAGCGGCTCGAGGTGAAGGTGACCAGCGGGCACGTGCTGCTGGACTTCAGGGACGCGGTCATCACGCAGCCCGCGCTGCGGATCGACGCGGAGGTGCGCAGCGGGCACCTCACCCTGGTCACCAAGCCGGGCATCGTGGTGGACACCGACGACGTGGTGGTGCGCAGCGGGCACGTCAAGGTC
>Ga0335074_10014065_pt1 | contig 11234 bp, 7 predicted proteins | sample Lox_Sample_23_FD_206715 | JGI IMG/M metagenome (GOLD analysis project Ga0335074, IMG submission 206715) | Soil microbial communities from Loxahatchee National Wildlife Refuge, Florida, United States - Lox_Sample_2.3 | ecosystem: Environmental > Terrestrial > Soil > Wetlands | place: USA: Florida...
GCGCTCGGCCATCGACCGGATCTGCTCGTACTGGATGAGCCGCTCGCCAGCCTCGACCCCGTGGCGCGCCGGCTCTTTCTCGAGGAGCTGGTGGAGGTGGCGACGGATACGCGGCGCGCCGTGGTGTTCTCATCACACATCGTGTCGGACATCGAAAGGCTGGCCAACCGGATCTGGATCTTGAAGGACGGACGACTCGAGTGGCAGGGCGACGCCGATGCCCTGAAGGAGTCCATCGTGCGAGTGCACGTGCACGCGACCTCGGCATTGCCGCAGTCCCTCGCGATCCCCAACGCTCTATCGGTGCGCCGTGCGGAGAGCCACGCGGTCGCGGTCGTGCGCGAATGGACCGAACAACATCGCCGCCGGCTCGAGGATGAAGCTCGGGCAACCGTCCACATCGAATCGCTCGCGCTCGAGGAGATCTTCCTGGAATTGCACCGGTGAAGGCGATCGCGAGGCTCACTTACCTCTACTTGTTCGGCGCGGCGGGGTTGCGCTGGCTGTCGGGCGCAGGACTGATCTCGCTCACCGCGTGCGCGTTCTTGTGGCGCTGGCGAGCCGACTGGCTGCCAGCCGTCCTCTTTGGCTGGTCGGGGCTTGCGGCGCTCTTCATCGGCACGGCACTGATGCCGGTGATGATCGCGCGCACGGCGGGTGGCCACTGGAGCCTGACCGTCCCGTACTTGCGGATCAAGCTGCTCGCGAGCGCGCTGTTGACGGTGCTGCTCGTATCCACCCCCGTCCTGGTCTTGATGTACGCGGGCGTGGGTCAGACAGCCGCGCACGCGGCGAACATCAAACTCGTGTGGATTGCGTTCCTCGTCGCGGCGAATCTGTTGACCTGGCTCTACGTTGTCGCGTGGCTGGTGACCAGCCGGCGCACGGTGGGGGGCCTGTGCCGCGCGCTCCTCGTCCTCTCGTTGGTGCTGTACGCGCCCGTGAGGGATATCACGACGCTCGATGCCTCACTGCGGATGAACCTTGCGCAGCTCGGCGCGACGTGGACGGCGTGCGCGGCTCTGTTTCTGGCGTGGCCACGCTGGAAAGCGCTCGGCAGCCGTGTCCTCGGCCGCCTCTCGCTCGCGGGATGCGCTCCGACCCCAGCGATCCGGCGCGCTCGCCCGGGACGGATGACCGATCTTCTCCTGGGCACCGCTCATCCGTGGGCCATGGCAGCTGCCCTCGCTCTGCCGACGCTGCTCGCAATCCGCATCAGCGCTTATTTCCCGGGCGGTTGGCTGTACTGTCTCGTGCTGTTCTCGATTTCCTCGGCCGCGATCGCGGGCCAGGCCGCGGTGCGCAGCCGGCCACTTTGGTTACGTGGGGACTGGTCGCGCGCGCAGCTGTTCCGCGCAGTCGAATGCTCGTATTGGCGGCACAATTGCGTCGTGCTGGCCGTGCTTGTCATCGTGATGGTCGGCGTCGGCACGTACGTGCGCCTGGCACCGCAACTGATCGCGCTCGGAATACCGTTGCTCGCCCTGAGCACCGCCCTCGGTACGTACCTCGGGCTGATGGTCACGCGCGGGATGGGCTGGCAAGAGACCACGCTCGGGATCCTCGTGATGCTGTCGCTCATGGCCGGCGCGCTCATGGCCGATCGCGCGCACCTCGATGAGGCCGCGGATGTGGCTCGATTGAGCCTGCTCGGCGTCGCGCTCATCGCAGCCGTGGTCAGTTTTCGTGTCCTCTCCCTGCGGCGATGGCAGCACATCGACTGGACGGTTTCGCGCCCGGACCGTGCGTTGCGGGTGCGCATCGCAGCCTGAGCCGCGGGCCGGTGGTGATCAGACGGCGCGGCTGAGCGCCCAGGCGCAGACCAGAGTGCAGGCGAGGCCGAACGCGAAATAGCCCCACGCGCGAAACCGCTCGCGCCGCTCGAGCCGCTCGGGCGTCGTGGGCGCGATCATGAACGGCTTGCCGTCCGTGGGCTCGGAGATCACGCTGACGCGGGCGATCGCGGAGCTCAGGTTCTGCACCTCGCACTCCTTGGCGGCAGCGGCGCGCGCCCGCTCCCATTCCGCGGGGCTGAGCATGCCATCATGGTCGGCGTCGAAGCGCGTGAGCAGCGTCTTCTGATCCTGCTTCCACGCATGGAGCTTGGCCGCGATCGCGGTGCTCAGGTCGCCGGTCTCGGAGTGCGAGCGGAACTCACCCACGACGCACAGCTGCGCCCCGACCGCGAGGATTTGCTCCTGATAGCGGTAGCGGCCCCTGAGGAGCGCGGTGTTGACCGAGGGCGGGGGCCCGGTGGGACGGGGCAAGTCCCCATACCAGAGGTTGCGAATGCTCGGGGTGACCTCGGCCTGCACGGGACCGACGAGACACTCCGCATCGTCGTCCACGAGCGTGAACGGCTCGACGCTGGTCGCGCGCTCGACGTTGACCCAGTTTCGTCGGCCCTTCTCGTCGGTGCTTTGTTCCTCGTCCACCCGGAAGTCCCACCACACGCATGGCCGGCTGCTGAGCGGCGCGGCGGTCGGGGTGCCCGAGGCTGGCCGTGCCCGTCCCACCACCTTGACGTAACCCTGGGCGGCGGAGCGCACGCGCACGAGCGGCGTATCGGCGACGGCGCGGTCGCGGCGCATGCGCGAAAAGAACCCGTACAGGCCGATGGCCGCGAATGCGGCCGCGACGCCGGCGAGGACCTGAGCGCCCGGTGGGGTCATAAGGGACGGTCAAACACCCGCGCGTGAGGGACGGCTCTGGGCCAGCTGAGCGTGTGGCAGCCGCGGCCGGTCAGCGCGAAAACACGGCCTTCAGGTCGACGTCTGCCCTCTCCTCGGACTGGAAGTGCAGCAGCTGCGCCTCCGGAAAATTGCCCATGCCAGCGACCAGCACGCCCGGGAAGCTCGAGATGCGCACATTGTTGGTATTGACCGCGTCGTTGTAGGCCTCGCGGCGGTCGGCGATCGCGGTCTCGAGGCCGCTGATGCGCTCTTGCAGGTGACGAAACGGCTCGCTCGCTTTGAGGTCCGGATAGTTCTCGGCGACCGCATAGAGGCCCGTGAGTCCCGCGCGCAGTTCGCGCTCGGCGGAGCCGAGGGAAGCGACGTTGCCGCTCGTGCGCGCGGCGTCCACGCCCGCGCGGGCGCGCATGACGCGCTCGAGCGCCCCGGGCTCGTATTGCATGTACTGCTTGCAGACTTCGACCAGCTTCGGCAACTCGTCGTGACGCTGCACGAGTAAGACGTCGATGTTGGACCAGGCGAGCTTGATGGCCGCTCGCACCTGCACGAGGCCGTTGTAAGTGCCGATGAGGTAGCCCACCAGGGCCAGGAAGAGGAACAGCGCGAGCAGCAATGCGACCATGAGATGACTCCTGGAGTCAGGCGCCAAGCGGGCGAAGGATACCGGCCGTCCCACGACGGCGGTGTGAAGGGGTTGGCAGGCTGGTCCCGCGCCCTCCGCGCCCCTCACCACCGCGCGCGCGGGTCCTGCTGTCTTTGTGACGCGGGTCGCGCCGTACCTGCCGCGCGGGGGACCGGTTCTTTGGCCTGCCAGCATCGTGGCATGATGGCGTCATGCCGTCGATCGCTGGAGCCCGAACATGGCCGATACGTCCGAGTACACACCGCCCAAGGTCTGGTCCTGGAACAAGCCGAGCGGCGGCCGGTTTGCCAACATCAATCGTCCGATCGCAGGCGCGACGCACGAGCAGGCGTTGCCGGTCGGTCGTCACCCCCTGCAGCTCTATTCGCTCGGCACGCCGAACGGCGTCAAGGTCACGATCCTGCTGGAGGAGTTGCTCGCGCTCGGGATATCCGGCGCGGAATACGATGCGTGGCTGATCAATATCGGCGAAGGCGACCAGTTCGGCAGCGGCTTCGTCGCGGTCAATCCAAACTCCAAGATCCCGGCCCTCGTCGACCGAAGCGGCCCGAAGCCGATCCGGGTATTCGAGTCCGGCGCGATCCTGCTCTATCTCGCCGACAAGTTCGGCGCGTTCGTGCCGACGGAGGCCGGGCCACGGGCCGAGTGCCTCTCATGGCTGTTCTGGCAGGTCGGAAGCGCACCGTATCTCGGGGGCGGATTCGGCCACTTCTACGCCTACGCGCCCGTGAAGATCGAATACGCGATCGATCGGTTCGCCATGGAGACGAAGCGCCTGCTCGACGTGCTCGATCGGCGCCTGGCGCAAAGCAAGTACGTCGCCGGCGAGGTCTACACGATCGCCGACATCGCGATCTTCCCGTGGTACGGGAGTCTCGCGAAGGGCTGGGCGTACGAGGCCGCCGAGTTCCTGAGCGTGACAGACTACAAGCACGTTCTACGCTGGGTGGACATGCTCCTCGAGCGCCCCGCCGTACAGCGTGGGCGCATGGTGAACCGCACCTCCGGCGAGCCGCCGGGTCTGCGCGAGCGCCACGATGCGCGCGATTTTGAAACCGTCACGGCAGGAAGGCCCGCAGCGGGAGACTAAGGACCTGCGAGTGCCCCAGATCCGCCGCGACCCGAGCGGGACTTAGTTAGCGACTATCCCGCAGCGCCCACAGCCCGAGCCTGCCCAGACTTGCTCCCAACGCCAAGCGGGCGATGCGCCAGTCGGAGAGCGACTGGATGCGCTGTTGCTGGGCGCTCGCGTAGGCGGACTGCGCGCTCAGCAGCTCGAGGATGTTGCCCGCTCCGCCTTCGTAGCGATGCTGCGCGGCCTGCAGTGACGCGCGGGCGCTGTCGAGCAGCACCTGGGAATTGGCGACATTGTCGGTGCCGGCCTGCAAAGCGGTGTACGTGTTCCAGACGTCCGCCGCCACCTGCTGCTCGGCCTGCTGGAGGGCCTCCTGCTGGATCTCCACTTGGGCATGGGCTTGCGCGATGCGGCCGCGCTTCCATAACGGATCGGAAATCGGCAGTTTGAGCTCGATGCCGATCGACCGGTTGCTCACGCTTCCGGGCACCGAGGGGCTGCCGAGGCTCGGAGTGAGGGGCTCGTCCGAGCGCCCGAGCTCCCCCACGACGCTGATCGTGGGATAGCCGTGCGCTCGCGCGGCACGCTCGTCGGCCTTTGCGGCGGCGAGCTCGCTTGCGGCCGCGGCAACGCTCGGGTGGTTGCGCTTGGCTTCCTCGATGAGCCGGTGCAGCGACTCGGTGAAATCCTGGCGCACGCTGATATTCAAATCGGCCGGCGGCAGCATCATCGCGCTGTCGGGATCGAGGCCCATGTCGAGCGCCAGTGCTCCGCGTTCGTACGTCAGCTCGGCTTGCGCCTTCACGCGCGTGAGCACCGCTTGCGCATGCGCGGTCTGTGCTTGCAGCTCGTCGCTGACGGGGGCGACGCCGCGCTGCATGCGCGCGTGCGCCGCGCTGAGGCTCCCCGCGCTCAGATCCTCGATCTGCCTGGCCGCATCGAGGCTCGCCTGCGCGGCCTGCGCGCCGTAATAGTCGGCGGCCGCCTGCAGGAAAATGTGCTGCAAGTTCAGATCGAGATTGGCCTGCGCCGCGGCCAGCAGATCGCGGGCCGATTCGAGCTCGTTGCCGCGCTGTCCGAAATCATAAAGCACCCAGCTCAACGACACGGTCCCCTCGGGATAGAGGGCGTGCGCGCTCGTATTCAGAGCAGGGTCGTGATTGATCTTGGTCTCGGTGTCGCTGTCCTGCCCGCTCGCTGTTGCGTCGAGGTCCGGCAGGTAACTCTCCTTGGCGGTGCTCACTTCGGCGGCGTAGAGCTTGATGCTCACCCAGGCGCCGCGCGTCTTGGGGTTGGCGCACAAGGCCCGGCTCACCGCATCGCCGAGCGTGAGAGGCACGCTCAGCGCGTCCATGACGCAGGGATCTGCCCCGTTCGGCTGCGCCAGCATCGGCGCCGCCGGAGATACGGGCACGCCCTCCGGGCCCCCGGCCCAGCTGGTGTGCGTCGCAGCGAGCGGCGCGAGCAAAGCGGCTAGGGTGGCTGATCGCGCAACGGACTTTTGTTTTTCTTTTTGCATAACCGGCTCGAGGCTCTTCCTGTACCGGCGCGGCCGCTCAATCGGTCGACGCGTTTTACTCGATCTTGGTCGTCTTTATTCTAACGGGCGGGCTGCGCCGACGGCACGGTGCACTCACTCATAACCCCGCAATAGATAAAGCAGTTTTCGCATCCGACCCCGGATGCGCGCGCGGTTCGACCGTTTAAGCCACTCGCGCTCGTGGACTTGTTCTCGCGAATGGACGCATACTCTCGATCACAGGGCGGTCTTGGTTAGTGTATCCGCGCGCACGCGGTGTGTGAAGCGACGATCCGCGTGCGAACAGCCGCGTGCAGCGGCTCATTTGCGTCGGCGCGCCATAGCAACAATAAGTAGTGGCACATGAACAGTGTCCCCCATTTGGATCCGATCACTCACGCGAGCGGGAAGGCGAGTTCAGGCGCGAGGCCGCCCGACTCGGCGACACCGCGCGACCCCGGCCTCACGGCGCTCGCGCTGATTGCGCGCATGCACGGCATCGCCACCGACGAGGCGCAGCTGCGCCATCAGGCAGGTCTGCGCGAACGTCGTTTCGGCGAGGAGGATCTGCTGCGGGCTGCGAAGGCCTTGGGCCTCAAAGCGCGCCTCGTCGCGCTCGACCCGGAGCGCTTACCCTATCTGACGCTGCCGGCGTTGCTGTTCGATTGCGAGCACAACCATTTCATCCTCGCCAAGCTCGCCGACCAGCGCGCGTTGATTCAAGGCGGTGATCACTCGCCGCCGCAGATCATCTCGCTCGAGCAGCTGCGCGCCCGCAGCAACGGACGGGCTTTGCTGGTTGCCTCCCGAGCTTCCTTGGTCGGCGATCTGGCGCGCTTCGATTTCTCTTGGTTCATCCCGGCGGTGGTCAAGTACCGGCGGCTGCTGCTGGAGGTGTTCGCCGTTTCGTTCCTGATTCAGATGTTCGGCCTGGTGCCGCCGCTGATGTTCCAGGTGATCATGGACAAGGTGCTGACCAATCGGGCGTTCGATACGCTCAGCGTGGTCGCGGTTGCCATGTTGCTCGCGTCGGTGTTCGAGACGCTGCTGACGGGGCTGCGCAACTACATCTTCGCGCACACGACCAACCGCATGGATGTCGAGCTCGGCGCGCGCCTGTTCCGTCACCTGGTGCAGCTCCCACTCTCGTATTTCTCCGCACGGCGCGTCGGGGATTCGGTCTCGCGCGTGCGCGAGCTCGAGAACATCCGCAATTTCCTCACCGGACAGGCGCTCACGGCGGGCCTCGATCTCATCTTCTCCGGGGTATTCATCGCGGTGATGGCGCTCTACAGCGTGAAGCTCACCCTGATCGTGGTGCTGTCGCTCGGCTTTTACGTCGTGATCTCCGCCGTTCTCAATCCGGCCTTTCGCAAGGCGCTCGATGTCAAGTTCGTGCGCGGCGCGGACAGTAACTCCTTCCTGGTCGAAACGGTTTCGGGTTGCGAGACCGTCAAGGCGCATGCCGTTGAGCCGCAGTTCGCCCGCAAGTGGGACAATCTGCTGGCCGCGTACGTGACCGCCGGCTTCCGCGTCAACACGCTCGCCAACATCGGCCAGCAGCTCATCCAGCTGGTCGGCAAGCTCGTGACGCTCGCCGTCCTTTTCTTCGGCGCCTATCAGGTCATCGAAGGCAAGCTGACGATCGGACAGCTGGTGGCGTTCAACATGCTGGCGCAGCGCGTCGCGACGCCCATCCTGAGGCTCGCGCAGCTGTGGCAGGACTTCCAGCAGATCGGCGTGTCGATGGCGCGTCTCGGCGATATTCTCAATACGCGCACCGAGGTCCCCCCGAGCTCGCAGACCCTGCCAGCCATGCACGGAGCGATCGACTTCGAGGACGTGCACTTCCGCTACAAGGCCGATGGGCGGGTGATCCTTCACGACATCGACCTGCACATCAAGGCGGGCGAGCTGGTCGGCATCGTCGGACGGTCGGGATCCGGCAAGAGCACGCTCGCGAAGCTGCTGCAGCGGCTGTACGTGCCCGAGCGCGGCCGCATCCGCATCGACGGCATCGACCTTGCGCTCGCCGATCCGGCGTGGGTGCGCCGCCAGATCGGGGTGGTGCTGCAGGAGAATCTCCTCTTCAACCGCTCGATTCGCGAGAACATCGCGGTCGCCGATCCGGGAATGCCGCTCGAGCTGGTCATCGAGGTCGCGAGGCTCGCGGGTGCGCACGAGTTCATCTGTGACCTGCGCGAAGGATACGACGCCATCGTGGGAGAACAGGGCTGCGGACTCTCGGGTGGCCAGCGGCAGCGCATCGCCATTGCGCGCGCCCTGGTGAGCAACCCGCGCATCCTGATCTTCGACGAGGCGACGAGCGCGCTCGACTACGAAACCGAGCGTACGTTGCAGCAGAACATGCCCGCGATCTGCCATGGCCGCACCGTCATCGTCATCTCGCACCGTCTGTCCGTCGTCCGGCACGCCGACCGCATCCTCACCATGGAGGATGGCAAGATCGTCGAAGTCGGCAAGCACGAGGAGCTCGTGAAGCGCCGCGGGCCGTACGCTCATCTGGTTGCCCTTCAGACGCCGTAGGGCGCGATGACGCACGGAACCGCAAATGGAAACGCATAAGGCGATCGATGACGGAACTTCGGGGTGGTAGAGATGCGCTTCGCTAGGTTCACCGGGCTCGGCGCGCTGTGGCGCAGGTATTCGGCCGTATTCCGCCAAAGCTGGCGCGTGCGTCGAGAGCTCGACTCAAAAGGCAAGCTGCCGGACGAGGTGGCCTTCCTGCCGGCGCATCTCGAGGTCGTCGAGACGCCCGTGCACCCGGCGCCGCGCTGGATCGCCCGCATCTGCGCGATGCTGGCGCTGTGCGCGCTCGCGCTCGCCATCTTCGGCCGTCTCGATATCGTGGCAGTCGCGCCGGGCAAGCTGGTGCCGAACGGACGCGTGAAGGTCGTTCAGCCGGCGATCACCGGGGTCGTGCGGCGCATCCTGGTGCACGACGGCATGCGTGTGCAGGCGGGACAACTGCTGATGGAGCTCGACCCCACGCAGGCGGCGGCCGATACCGACAAGGCAACGGCCGCACGCCTCAACGCGGAGCTCACGGTGGCGCGCTCGCAGGCGCTGCTGCTGGCGCAAAAGACGGACACCAAGCCGGTCGTCGCGCGCGTCGCGGATGCCCCAGCAAGCCGCCGGATTCAGACCCAAGCGCTGGCCGACGGCATCTACAGCGAGTACCGCGCCAAGATCGCTTCACTCCAGGCCGAGCTGTACAAGCGCCAGGCGGAGCTCGCGACGACGGATGCCGAGATCGCGAAGCTCCAAGCGATGGCGCCGCTCGCCGAGCAGCAGGCCGACGACTACCGTGCGCTTTCCGCCAACAACTACGTCGCCCGGCACGACTACCTGGAGAAACAGGAGAATGCCCTCGCCCAGACGGGCGAGCTTGCCGCGCAGATCAGTCACTCGCACGAGCTGCAGGAGGCGATCGCCGAGCAGAAGAGCGACGTCCAGACGACGATGGCGACGTTCCGCAGCTCGGCCCTCGAAGATCTGGGCAAGGCCCAGGAGGTACTGTCACAGGCGAGCGACGATCAGACCAAAGCCGAGGTGCGTGAGGCCCTGATGACACTGGTCGCGCCGGTCGCGGGAACGGTGCAGCAGCTTTCCGTCCACACCGTCGGCGGGGTGGTCACCACCGCAGAGCCGTTGCTCGAGATCGTGCCGGACGACACGCTCGAAGTGGAGGCGCGCTTGGCGAACAAAGACATCGGCTTCGTCGAGGTCGGACAGCCCACGGTGGTGAAGATCGAAGCGTTTCCGTACACCCGCTTCGGCTACTTGCGTGGCACGGTCCGGGACGTTTCCAACGATGCGGTCTCCGACAAGAAGAGCGGGCTGTACTTCATCGTGCGCGTGAAGATCCCTCGTAGGCAGTTCCGGGTGGACCGTAAATGGGTGAACCTCACCCCGGGCATGGAGGTCAGCGCGGAAATCCACACCGGCACGCGCTCGGTGGCGGAGTACTTCTTGAGTCCGCTCATCACGACAGCCAACGACGCGCTGCACGAACGCTGAGCACCGCGCGAGTGAGAGCAGTCAGCTTTTATCCTCGCGCCCCGGGGGGATCGGTGCTTCCGGCTCGATGGCGTCGAATTCCTTTACGGCACCCTGTAAGCGCGTTCCCGCTCGCTGCATCAGGAGCCGCCAACGTATTTTGACAGGCGGAGCGAAGATTGTGGGGTGGATCGTGTCGGAATCCCTTACGGCACTAACCCGCGAGTCGTGATCGGCGTGCGTCGCGCGCCGCTCACAAGATAAAGTTTTCATATCCGTGTCGCCTTCCTCGGCGGTTGTCTTCCATATGTCAACCCGCTGAATTGCCGAGCTATAGGTCGCTTCAAGACACGACTCCGCGCGCCCATGGCGACTCCTCGCAGCGTGAATGTCATTTCCTGCTACGAATTGTGCACAGGAATTGCTTAGGCTTCGCAATGCCGTGCGCACGGCCTCAAGGGGGGCTGTGCGTGTGCGCGTTGTAGAAAAAGACGAAGAGTCGAGGCTGAGGGGGAATGAATACCGATAACCGTCCGGACCTGGACACCAGGCCACGGCGCCCGATTTCGAGCCTCACCTGCATATTCACAGTGTCAGCCGGCCCGCTCGCGGGCAGCGAAGGGTAACGTCATGGGCACCAAGACCTACACCGGTACCGCGGGAACCTCTGGAACCAGCGGCACCGGCACCAGCGGCGCGGGCGGCCCCGGTGGCGCGGGTGGCAACGAGTACTTCAGCTACACCGGCGCGGCTGGCCAAACCTCCGTCGTCACGCGGCTGACCGGCGGGGCCGGTGGAACGGGCGGTAGCGGGAGCGCACCCAACGGCGCCGCCGGAGCAGGCGGAGCAGGCGGCTATGCGAAGGCCACGACCTATACCGATCAAGCCACCACCTCCACGTTGACCGCCAATGCCTACGCCACCGGAGGCGCTGGTGGCAGTGCCGGCCCTCTGGAAGGTACCGGCGCTGGCGCGAATGGCGGCGCGGGTGGCTACGCGAGCACCGACGCAACGTCGAAGAACAGCTCCGGAGCTGCCTCCGCGCTCGCCGCCGCGGCCGGCGGCGCCGGCGGTTCGGGCAGGGGGAACAATTATTTCGGCGGTGCAGCCGGCGCCGCTTACAGCAAGGCCACCGCGTCCGGCACCACGTCGGCTTCCGCAACCGCCGAGGCAACGGGCGGTGCGGGCGGCCGTGGGTACAGCGGTGCGGGCGGCGTTGCGGGTGGGGCGGCAACGACGGGCGCGGTGACTGCGACCTCCAGCGGGGCTTCCTCGACGGCGACG
>Ga0335074_10014067_pt1 | contig 11233 bp, 4 predicted proteins | sample Lox_Sample_23_FD_206715 | JGI IMG/M metagenome (GOLD analysis project Ga0335074, IMG submission 206715) | Soil microbial communities from Loxahatchee National Wildlife Refuge, Florida, United States - Lox_Sample_2.3 | ecosystem: Environmental > Terrestrial > Soil > Wetlands | place: USA: Florida...
CGTCCCGCCCCGAACCGTCCTGGGCCGGCGGAGCCAGCGCCGGTGGCGTGTAGCCGGGGGTGTGCTCGGTGAGCAGCTCCGCGAGGGTGACGGTATGGTCGCGCAGCCGGAGCACGTCCTGGTCGTCGGGGAACAGTTCGACCGCGTCGGAGCGGAACACCGCCGTGCAGCTCGGCTCCAGGCCCACCAGGAAGCCGCCGTCCCGGACGTGCGGCGCCAGTGCCCGCACGGCCCGCTGGAGCATCCGCTTGCCGGTGGCCAGCTGCCCAGTGGAAATCCAGGTCAGCCCGCAGCACAGCGGTTCGGACGGGATCTCGACCCGCCAGCCCGCGCGCTCGAGCACCTCGACGGCGGCCTGGCCCACGTGCGGGTGGAAGTAGTTGGTGAACGAGTCCGGCCACAGCACCACCGTCCCGCGGCGACCTGCGTCGCTCCTGTTTTCGAAGCACTGGTCGCGGCCGGCGAACCACTGCTGGAGCGTCTGCCCCGCGAACAGCGGCACCTCCCGGTTCTCCAGGCCGCCGGCCAGCGTCGTGGCGCGGTGCAGCAGCGGGGTGCGGGTGACCGCGTTCACCACCGGCGCGAGCCGCAGTCGCGACACCGCCCGCGCGGTCAGCGGCAGCCAGCCGAGCGCGAGGTCAGACCGCGGCCGCCGCCACTGACGGCCCTTCCAGTGATGGGCGAGGAACTCCGCCTTGTAGGTGGCCATGTCCACGTTGGCGGGGCAGTCGGCCTTGCAGCCCTTGCAGGACAGGCAGAGGTCGAGGGCGCCGCGGACCGCCTCGCTGCGCCAGCCGTCGCTGACCGGGGAGTCGCCGTGGCCGTTCAGCATCTCGAACAGCAGCCGCGCCCGGCCCCGGGTTGAGTCCTCTTCCTCCATGGTGACCTGGTACGACGGGCACATGACGGTGCCGCCCTGGTTGTCGTGGTGGCGGCATTTGCCGACGCCCACGCAGCGGTTGGCGGCCTGTGCGAACGAACCGCCGTCGTCCGGGAAACGGAAGAACAGGTCCTGGGGGGTGGCGGGCGCCCAGTCGCCGCCGAGCTTCAGGTGCTCGTCCAGACGCGCCGGACGGACCACCTTGCCGGGGTTCATCTTGTCGCCGGGATCGAAGAGCGATTTCAGCTCTCCGAACGCCCGGATTAGGTCGGTCCCGAACATTCGTTCGAGCAATTCGCCGCGGGACTGACCGTCGCCGTGCTCGCCGGACAGCGAGCCGCCATGCGACACGACGAGGTCGGCGGCGCGCTCCATGAACCGCCGGTAAGTCGCCACGCCCGCGCTGGTGTAGAGGTCGAACGGGATGCGGGTGTGCACGCACCCCTGGCCGAAGTGGCCGTAGAGGGCAGGCATCGCGTCGCTGCTGTAGCCGAACTCGTCGTAGAGCTTCTGCAGGTCGCGCAGGTAGTCGCCGAGCCGCTCGGGGGCGACGGCGGAGTCCTCCCAGCCTTCCCAGGTGTCGCGGCGGTGCGGGACGTGCGCGGTCGCTCCGAGGCCCGCCTCGCGGACCGCCCACAGCTCGTCCTCGCGCTCGGGGTCGTCGTAGAACGAGACGTTTGGCTCATGCTCGGTGTCGTGCAGGTCGTCAAGCATCTTCTTGGCGGCCTTGTCGACTTCCTTCCGCGTCCGTGCGCCGAACTGGACCATCAGGAACGCGCTGCCCGCGGGCAGGTCGGCGAGTGCCTGGGGGTTCATATGCTTGACCTGCTCGTCGTCGAGGAGCTTGTGGTCCAGGCCCTCGAGCGCGATCGGCTGGTGCGGCAGGATCTGCGGCACGGCGTCGGCCGCCCGGTCGACGCTGTCATAGCCGAGCACGACCAGCGACCGCTCGCGCAGCACGGGAACCAGCTTGAGCTTGGCACGCAACACGGTGACCAGCGTTGATTCGCTGCCGACGAGCAGGCCCGCGACGTCGAACCCGTGCTCGGGCAGCAGCGAGTCGAGGTTGTAGCCGGAAACCCGCCGGGGGATGTCCGGGTATTTGTCCCTTATCTGCCCCTCGTAGCTGTCCCGAAGCTCCCGCAGCCGCCGGTAGATCCGCGCCCGCTGGTCGCCGCGGTGTTCGATCTCCGCGTACTGTTCGTCGCTGGTCCGGCCGCACCAGAACCTGGTGCCGTCGTACAGCAGCACCTCGAGCGCCTCGATGTTGTCGACGACCTTGCCGGTGGCTTGCGCCGTCGCGCCGCACGAGTTGTTGCCGATCATCCCGCCGATCGTGCAGTTCATGTGCGTCGCGGGCTCAGGCCCGAAGCGCAGCCCTTCGGGCTTAAGAAAATCATTGAGAACATCCAGAACGATCCCCGGTTCCACGACGCACGTCCGGTGCCCGGGGTCGACGTCGCAGACGCGGTGGCAGTACTTCGACCAGTCGATGACGACCGCGGTGTTGGTGCACTGGCCGGCCAGGCTGGTGCCGCCGCCGCGAGACAGCAGCGGGACGCCGTGGGAGCGGCAGACGGCCACCGCCTGGACCGCGGCCTGCACGGTGCGGGGCAGCACAACGCCGATCGGCACCTGACGGAAGTTCGAGCCGTCCGTGCAGTAGGCGCCGCGAGTGCCCGCGTCGAACCGCACCTCACCGTCGACCGCCTTGGCCAGGTCGCGCTCCAGACGGCGGACGTCCGCCGGCCCGATAGCGCCGGCTGGACCGGCGGAACCGTCGCCGGCTGCGCCGGGGCGGGAAGTTCGGCGAAGGCCGGTGCGCGGGATCTCGGTGTCGGTCATGCCGCAGCCGCTACCCGTCAGCCCCACCCGTATGCGCCGGTGAGCTCAGAGGATGCGGACGGCCACCAGGCAGGCGTCGTCGCCGGTGTCGGATAGCGCGCCGCGTACGACGCGGTCCGCGTAGGTCGCCGCGTCCGGGTCCGCCGGGGCGGCGGCCGCCGTGAACTCGTCGAGCGCGTCGCTGATCGAGCGGTCGCGGCGCTCGATCAGGCCGTCGGTGAACAGCAGCAGGGTGTCGCCCGAGCGGAGCTGGAGAGTCGTTTCCTCGTATTCCGCCTCCGGGTCCAGGCCGAGCAGCACGCCGTCGGGCAGCGGAAGCGCCTCGGCCCCGCCATCGCGGGCCAGCACGGGCGGCAGGTGCCCGGCCCGTGCCCAGCGCAGCACCTGGGTGTCCGGCTCGTACCGGCCGCAGACCACGGTCCCCGCGATTCCCTCGGTCAGGTGGCAAGCGGTCTGGTTGAGGTGCCTGAGGAGCTCCGCTGGTCCGGCTCCGGTGGCGGCGAGCCCGCGCAGCGCGTTCCGCGCGGCCACCATGCCGGTCACCGCGTCGATGCCGTGACCGGTGATGTCGCCCACGACCAGCAGCAAGTCCTTGTCCGGCAGCAGCAGGGTGTCGTACCAGTCGCCGCCTACCAGGTGGCCGCTCTCGGCGGACCGGTAGCGCACCGCGACTTCCACCCCCGCGGCGGCGACCGGCGGCTCGTCCGGCGGCATGATGGCGCGCTGCAGGCGAAGCGCGAGCAGGTGCTCCTCGGCGGCGCGCTGTTCGGAGTCGGCGAGCTCATCACGGGTGGCGGCCAGCGCCACCTGGGTGTGGTAGTGCGCCGACACGTCCTGGAAGGCGCCGCGCAGCGCGACCAGGCTGTCGCCCGCGAGGACCGGCTCGGCGAAAACGCGGAGCTGCCTGACTGCGGCGTCTCCCGGCCGGACGATGCGGAAGGTCGCGACGGCCGGCTCGTGGCGGCGGAGCAAAGACTCCTGGAACCGCCGCACCGGCGTGCGGTCCGCCGCGATCACGAAGCTGTGCAGCTCGGCGACGGGGATCGGTGCGGCCTGGGTCGGATCGAGCCCGAACAGCGCGAACGCGGCCCTCGTCCACCGGACGATGCCCGCCGCGAGCTGTTCCTCCCAGCCGCCGATGCTGCCCAGCCGCTGGGTGTGATCGAGCAGCTCCGCGAGCTGTTCCGGCTCGCCCGGCGTGCGCCAGGTGAAAAGCACGCCCGCGAAGAACGGAACGGCGTGCAGGTCCGCGACCGGCGCGGCGTCCGGGCCGCCGCCAGCCAGCGGCGCCCCGCTGACGCCGGGCTGGTGCTCGGCGTGCCCGGTAGACAGCACCCGCAGCGCCCGGGCGAACAGGCCGTCGCCGGAGGTGGCCGCAGGATAGGCCTCGAGCACGGTGAGCCCGGCCAGATCCGCGGCCGGCCGGCCGGCCGGGTCCGCGTACCCCGGGCTCAGGTACACGATCGCGAAGTCGGTGATCTCGCCGCCGGCACCGCGCAGCGGCCGGGCGACCAGCGCGGAACCCGCGATCTCGGCGAGGGCCGCGAAGATCGCGGGTGACGGCGCTGCCGAACCGAGCGGGCCGTACCCGAGACGCAGCCCGAGGACCTCGGTAAACCCCGTCACGATGGCGGTCAGCCGGTCGCGGGTGGCCGCGTCGAATTCCGGTCGTGGCGACGGCCACCATATCTCGGCCACGCCGAGCAGGTTCCCCGACCGGTCCCGCAGCGCCAGGATGGCGCGAGCCGCGTGCCGTCCCCACGGCGCCGTGGCGGGCACCGGGTCGGCCGCCGGCGGTCCGGATTCCCACCACAGGTCAACCCCGGTGGCGGCGACCCGCTGTTGCGGGCAATCGAACTGCGGGGGCAGGCGGCGCCACCGGCTCGACTCGGCGCCGCCAAGCCCGTCCTGCCCGAGCAGTTCGAGCGCGCCGTCGGCGTCGAGCAGCCAGACTGCGACCGCGGCCACCCGGAACCGGGGCCGTAGCTGCTCGGCAAGCGCGCCGACCAGCTCGGCGCCATCCCTGGCCCGCGCGGTGGCCGCCATGGCGATCGCATCGCCAGCGGTCTCCAGCTGCTGTCCGGGGTCAAGCCACTCTGCTGGCTCTGGCCACTCGGCCGGGCTCGTCTCGCCGCCGGAACCCGGCCGCTCCGGCTCTGGCTCTTGCCCGCGGCGCCCCGCCGCTTCCCGATCGGCCGGTTCCTGCCGCACCGACTCCTGACCCGCCGTTTCCTGCCGGAGCACGGCGGCGGCCATCTCCGCCAGCGGGATCCCGGCGGCGGCGGCCATGTCCGCCAGCTGGCGGGCGGCCTCGGTCAACGGCCAGCCATGCCGTTCCATCAGCACACCACGAGCGAGCGCCGCGACCTCGGCCGCCTCGCTTTCCGCCCGGATGCGGGCAAGCTCTGTCCGCTGGCGTTCGATCACGGCGGCGAGCCGCAGCAGATCGGTTTCGTCGCCTGCCACGAGCACCGCCTCCTCCCGCCAGGACGCCGCGATGCGGAAACCGTACCACCGGTGGCGCGGAATCCACCGGGGCGCGGCGGCTTACCGGCCCATGTTGGGGGTAATCCTGATTGCCGGGCATGTTGCCGGCGGAAGCGGCGGATTATATCGGCAATACTGGCCCGATGGCCTCGCAGATCGCGGTTATCGTGGAACAGTCGTTCGTTGCGGATCTTCCACAGCGGGCTTTGCGAAGGGGAGCAGCCAATGACGGACGCTCATCAACGGCCTCGCCTGGACCGGGCGGCCCTCGAGCAGCTGCTCGCCGGGCTGACCGCGGTCCGTGGCGGCGACTTCAGCCGACGCCTGGCGCCGACCGGCGACCCCCTTGTCGACGAGATCGCGACGGTCTTCAACGGCATGGCCGACCAGCTCGACCAGTTCACCGCGGAGGTGACACGGGTCGCCCGTGAGGTGGGCACCGAAGGCAAGCTGGGCGGCCAGGCGCACGTGGCCGGCGTGTCCGGCACCTGGAAGGACCTCACCGACTCCGTCAACGCGATGGCGGGCAACCTCACCACGCAGGTGCGGAACATCGCGCAGGTGGCCACCGCGGTGGCCAAGGGCGACCTCACCCAGAAGATCGCGGTGGACGCGCGCGGCGAGATCCTCGAGCTCAAGACCACCCTCAACACAATGGTCGACCAGCTGTCCGCGTTCGCCGACGAGGTCACCCGGGTCGCCCGCGAGGTCGGCACGCAGGGCAACCTCGGCGGCCAGGCGGTGGTGCACGGTGTGTCGGGCACCTGGAAGGACCTGACCGACAACGTGAACTCGATGGCGGAGAACCTGACCAGCCAGGTCAGGAACATCGCCCAGGTCACCACCGCGGTCGCGCAGGGCGACCTGTCGAAGAAGATCGACGTGGACGCGCGCGGCGAGATCCTCGAACTCAAGACCACCATCAACACGATGGTCGACCAGCTGTCTTCGTTCGCCGCGGAGGTCACCCGGGTGGCCAGGGAGGTCGGCCGGGACGGCAAGCTCGGCGGACAGGCCGAGGTCGAGGGCGTGTCGGGCACCTGGAAGCGGCTGACGGAGAACGTCAACGAGCTGGCGGGCAACCTCACCCTCCAGGTGCGCGCGATCGCCGAGGTGACCAGCGCGGTCGCGGCGGGCGACCTGACCAGGTCCATCTCCGTCGAGGCGCGGGGCGAGGTCGCGGAGCTCAAGGACAACATCAACACCATGGTCAAGTCGCTGCGCGAGACCGTGCAGGCGTCGCAGGAGCAGGACTGGCTGAAGACCAACCTGGCGAGCATCGGGTCGATGCTCCAGGGCCATCGTGACCTCGAGGTCGTCGCCGAGCTGATCATGGAGGAGCTGGCGCCGCTGCTGAAGGCGCAGCACGGGACGTTCTTCCTCGCCGAGGACGCCGACGGCGAGACCAGGCTGCGGCTGATCGCCGGATACGGGCTGCGCGCCGACAAGGACGCGCCGATCCAGTACCGGATCGGGCAGTCGCTCATCGGCCAGGTGGCCAAGAGCAAGCGGCCGATCGTGGTCGACGAGATCCCGTCGGGCTATATCAGGATCTCCTCGGGGCTGGGCGACGGGCCCCCGGCCAACCTGGCCATCATGCCGATCCTGTTTGAAGACCAGGTGCTCGGCGTGGTCGAACTCGCGTCCTTCTCCAGGTTCACGCCTATCCAGCTGGATTTCCTCGGGCAGTTCACCGAGACGCTCGGAGTCAGCGTCAACGCGCTCATCGCGAACTCCCGTACCGACGCCCTGCTCGAGCAGTCGCAGCTGCTCACCACGGAGCTCCAGGCGCGCTCGGAGGAACTCCAGGCGCGCTCGGAGGAACTCCAGCTGTCCAACGCGGACCTGGAGGACAAGGCCGCCCTGCTAGCGGCGCAGAAGCAGGACATCGAGGCGAAGAACGCGGAGATCGAGCGGGCCAGGGCGGAGATCGAGGAACGGGCCAGACAGCTCGCGCTCGCCTCGCAGTACAAGTCGCAGTTCCTCGCGAACATGTCGCACGAGCTGCGGACGCCGCTGCACAGCCTGCTGATCCTGGCCCGGCTGCTGGCGCAGAACCCGAGCCGGAACCTCACCGTCAAGCAGGTTGAGTACGCGAACGTCATCCATTCGGCCGGCTCTGACCTGCTCCAGCTCATCAACGACATCCTCGACCTGTCGAAGGTCGAAGCGGGCCGGATGGACATCCGCGTCGAGCGGTTCACGCTGGCGGCGCTGATCGAGGATCTGCAGGCTACCTTCCAGCCGCTGACCACCGAGAAGGGGCTCGAATTCGAGGTCTCGGTGGAGCCGTCGGCACCCGCCGAGCTGGCCACCGACCGGCAGCGGCTGCGTCAGGTGGTCGGCAACCTGCTTTCCAACGCCGTCAAGTTCACCGAGCGCGGACGGGTCACCCTGCACGTCAACGCCGCGCCTCCCGACCCCGGGACCGCGGCTGAGGCCGGCGTGCTCTTCTCTGTCACCGACACCGGGATCGGCATAGCGCCGGAAAACCTGGCCGCCATCTTCGGCGCCTTCCAGCAGGGCGACGGGACGCTGAGCCGCCGGTACGGCGGTACCGGGCTCGGGCTCTCTATCGCCAGCGAGGTCGGCGCGCTGCTCGGCGGCCGGATCACCGCCACCAGCGACCTGGGCAGCGGCAGCACGTTCACGCTGTTCCTGCCCGACTCGCCGCCCGAGTCGATCCTGGCCGAGTGGACACTGGCGGAGAGCGGGCCTGATGCCGCCTCGCGGGACGGATCGCTAGCACCGGACGGACTGGTACCCCTCGGCGCGCCGGGCGGGCTCGCGGCGAGCGTGCCGTCGGCACGGTTCGCCGGGCAGGACAGGAACGTCCTGGTCATCGAGGGCAGCGGCGGCGGCCTGCTAACGCTGCTCGCGAACAGCGCGATCTCCGACCTTGCCGAGATCAGCCCGGCCGCGCGGGTCAGCACCGCCACCGGCCCGGGTCAGGGAATCGCCATGCTGGCCGCGGAACCGTTCCGGTGCGTGGTGGTCGACCTGGGCCTGCCGACAGCCGTGGAGTTCCTCGAGCAGGTGCGGGAGAAAGCGGAACTGCGGGAGATCCCCGTCCTGGCGCACGCCGCGGGACAGCGGGACAGCGCCGCGGCAACCGGCCTCGCGGTGCTGCGATCCGGTTATCCGACGCTGGAACTGCTTCCGTCCCTGGACGAGTTGCGCGAACGGATCGCGCTGCACCTGTCGGCGGCGCAGCCCGGCCAGGTGCCCGCGCTTGTCAGCGAGGAGGCGGCCCGGGTGACGACCCCAGCAGCCGCCGAGGTCGCCGGCGCCGGACATCCCAGCCTGGAGGGCAAGCGCGTGCTCGTCATCGACGACGACGCGCGCAACGTCTTCGCGATCGCGAGCACTCTTGAGCTGTACGGCGTCCGGGTTACCCGGGCAACTGACGGGCGGCGCGGAATCGACGCGCTGCGCGCCGAACCGGAGACCGACCTGATCCTGATGGACGTCATGATGCCGGGGATGGACGGCTACACGACGATGGCGGCGATCCGTGCGATGCCGGAGTTCGCGCGGCTGCCGATCATCGCGGTCACCGCTCGGGCGATGCCCGGCGACCGGGAGAAGAGCCTGGCCGCCGGGGCCAACGACTACATCACCAAGCCGGTGGACACCGACGAGCTGCTCGGCCGGATGGAGCGCTGGCTGTCCGCGTCCTGAACGTACCGACGTCCGGCGCCCGCCGCCGTGGCGGCGGGCGCCGGCCTTGACCAGGCCGGGGTCAGCTCGGTTGGTTCGGGATGAGGGAGATCTTGATCTTGGATCTTTGCGGTCAAGCCGGCCGGGTCCGGTCGCGAGCGCAGGATAGTGCGGAACCAAGAGGCGCCCGCGAGATTGAGCGCCGCGATCACCAGGAAGAACGCTGCCCACGGGTAAGCGCCGTACCAGCGGCAGCTGAAGCCCGCGGCGGACATGAAGAACCCGCCGGAGCCTGGATCGGAGGAGGCTCCGGCGGGTGGTCGAAGGGCACCGGGCATTTCTGCCGCGGTGCACCTACCCTCGAAACGAACGGCTCACCACCGGTACCAGCGGCGGCCCTCGCCGATCCGGACGGCGAACCCGATGAGCCAGGCGACCAGGATGATCGCCGCGATCCACCAGAGGGCGTGCAGGGCAAACCCAAGGCCGCCGAACACGATGGCTAGCACGAGGACTAGCAGAATCAAAGCCATGATCAGCTCCTCGATTGTGGTTCTGACCCTGTCCGGCTACCCACGCGAGCCGGATTAAACGTGCGGGCGACGGCGTCTCACGCGATGGCCAGGTGGCATAGGGTTCCTAACAGCAATCGAGTGCGACGTGCGGGATGGCGGAGATGCAGGGCGGATGGCCTGAAGACGCGCTGGCAGGCATGGCGGCGCGACGCGACGCGCTGCGTCAGGCGGCGGACCTCCCGAGGGCCGACCTGCGAGCGGTGGTCGAGGCCGCGCTCACTGAACTCGACGGCGCCGTCGACGCGCTGGCGTCGGTGACCGGGGTGGACGCGGCCGGCGGAGACGAGCCGGACGGGCTGCCGGAAGCCGTCAAGGCGGAGCGCCGGCTGCTGCACGCCGCCTTCCAGCGGACCCCGGTCGCCCTGTTCCTGCTGGAGCAGGACGGCACCATCAGGCGGGCGAACAACAAGGCCGCCGCGCTGCTCGGCGCGCCGACCGGGTACGCCACCGGCAAGCGGCTTTCGGTATTCGTGGACCCGCCGTTCCGCGCCGCGGTCCAGACGCAGCTCGCCGCTGCCGCGCGGACCGGAACCGACCGGGTGGTCCCGTGCCGGGTGCTGACATCGGACGGTCCGCTCGACGTGACGCTGACGGTGGCCGCCGTCGAGTTGCCGGGCGACCCGTCGCTGCTCATGGTGGCCATCGCTCCGGTCGCGGCGACGCCCGTCGGCGGCGCGCCCCCGGCGGATGCCGCTGCCGATGCCGCTTCCCCGGCCGAGGAGGCCATGTCCCCGGCTGACACGGCGATCGGCGCGATGACCAAGAGGCTGGACATGGTGACCGCCGTGACCAGGTCGCTGCTGGACAACAGCACGTTCAGCGAGGCGGTCACGTTGCAGCGGTGCGCGCGGCTGCTCGCGGGCGAGCTGGCCGACTGGGTGATCATCGACATCGACCGCGGCGGCAGGCTGCGGCGGCAGTTCGCGGCGGGCGCGCGTGACAGCCAGGCAGACAAGCTCGCGCGCGCGGTGCGCGGCATCGACCCGGACCCGGAATCCGCTCCCTGGCAGGTACACGCGACCGGCAAGGCCGTGCTGCTCGCCCACCCGGATGACGGCACCGTGCTCGGCACCGGGCCGGACGGGACGCCGCTGCTGATGGCCCTCGGGGTCACCTCCCTGATCTGCGCTCCCATCTCGGACGGCAGCACCGGCTACGGCACCATGACGCTCGCCCGCCAGCCGGACAAGGGTCCCTTCGGCGTCGCCGACCTGAGCTTTGCCGAGGAGCTCGGCGCGCATCTCGCGATCGCGGTCCGGGTCGACCGGATGTTCCGCCAGCGGACCCAGGTGGCCGAGGCACTCCAGGCCAGCCTGCTGCCCGCCACCTTGCCCACGGTGAGCGGCCTTGAGTTCGCCGCCGCCTACGTCGGCGCCACGCAGTGGCAGGACATCAGCGCGGACTTCTACGACGTGTTCGAGGCCGGCGACGGCTACGCGATCGTGATCGGTGACGTCTGCGGCAAGGGCCAGGACGCGGCAGCGGTGACGGCGGCGGCCAGGCACTCTATCCGCGCCTTGTCGCACGTTCACGCCGCGCCGGCGGACGTGCTGCGCGCCGCGAACGACGTCCTACTCGCCGGTGACTACGGCGAGCGCTTCGTGACGGCCTCGCTCGCGTTCCTGCGGCGGCGCGGCCGGAAGGTGCAGGTGCGGCTGGCCGGCAGCGGCCATCCCGGCCCTGCGGTGGTCCGGGCGGACGGGCGGGTGGAGATCCTCGAGCTCGACGGGATGCCGCTCGGGCTGTTCGGCGATGCCGAGGCAGGCCAGGCCGAACTGGAGCTCCG
>Ga0335074_10014068_pt1 | contig 11233 bp, 10 predicted proteins | sample Lox_Sample_23_FD_206715 | JGI IMG/M metagenome (GOLD analysis project Ga0335074, IMG submission 206715) | Soil microbial communities from Loxahatchee National Wildlife Refuge, Florida, United States - Lox_Sample_2.3 | ecosystem: Environmental > Terrestrial > Soil > Wetlands | place: USA...
ATTTCGAAAAGTTCGTTCTTTTGGTGGTGTTGATTTCGCTGCTGCCGGTGATCCTGCACGCGGTGCAAGGAATGCGCGCCCGCAAGCCTGCGTTACAGCCGGGCGACTAAGCGTTCGATCGCCGCGCGCACGGCCGGATCGCGCTGCGCTTCCACTTCGTCGCCTTTAGCCACTCCCAGCGCCTGATTAAAGATCTCCTGTTTCAGCCGGCTCTGCACCCAATCGCGCTCCTCGGCCCATTCGCCCACCGAGGGCTGGATACTGCGCTGGCCGGCGTACACCTGAAAATCCTCCAGCAAGGCGGGCGTCACTTCAAAATCAGATTGGTTTATCTTTGTCTCGTGCTTTTGGAGGTAATCGGTGGCGAACGAAGCGAAGATGCCGCTCGCATCCAGAGCCACGCGCAAACGCGTTTGCGCCTCCGGCCCCACCAGCAGGTCCGGTTGAATTCCTCCGCCGCCAGTGACGCTGCGGCCCGAATCGGTATGAAACTGCTGGGCCTGTTTTTCGATTTCGAGGTGCCCGCTTGCCAGAGGCTTCTGAATGGACCGGCCGCTGGGCGTGTAATAGAACGCGGTGGTCAGCGCCAGAGCGGTATTGCCGGTCAAGGGGAATACGTTTTGCACCAGGCCCTTTCCATAGCTCGGCTCTCCGATCACCACCGCGCGGTCGTGATCCTGCAGCGCGCCGGTCAGGATTTCCGAGGCGCTGGCCGTTTTGCCGTTCACCAGGATCGCGAGCGGAAACGGATAGGGAGTGGCGGTCTTGGGAACTTCCACGGACTGTTCCTCAATGCTTCTGCCTTTGACGCTGAGCACTTTTTGCCCGGGTTTCAAAAAAAACGAAGCGGCTTCCAGCGCCGCCTGCACCACGCCGCCGGGATTATCCCGCAGATCCAGCACCAGGCCCTTCAATTGGGCGCCCCCTAACTTCTCAATGGCATCGTGCAGTTGTTTTCCGGTCTGCGGATCGAAAGCATCCACCCGGATATAGCCGATGCCGGTCTGCAGCATAAACGCGCGATCCACGCTAGGCGAATCCAGCAGCTCCGGATCCAGCACGAACTGCAGCAGCCGGACATTTCCGGGACGCCGCACGATAAGCTGCGCCCGGTGTTGGTGCGATTCGCCGAGAAATCCCACAATCTGCTCGAACGGCAACCGCGCCAGCTCGACGCCGTTCACCGCGATGATTTCATCGCCCGGTTGCAGGCCGGCTTTGGCCGAAGGAGTTCCGGCCATGGTTTGCAGAACGATGACGCGGCCCGGCAGCACCGACACGACGGTCCCAAAGCCTTTGCGCTCGGAGTTCTCCATCTGCTTGAGCTGCTCGTTCTGATCGGGATCGAAGAAGATGGAATGCGGATCCAGCGTCCGCAGCATGCCTGGGATCGCTCCGTCGTAAACGGCCTGCTGCGTGTTCACCGGATCGGCGGCTTCCGTTTCCACGATAGAGATAACGTCCGTGAAACGTTTCAGCGCGGCTTCCAGGTCTTCGGTGGAAGGCGGGGTGGCGAACAGAAAGAGAATCGGTAAGAGCATCTACTTCGACTACGTCATTTAGAGTAACGCAGGCGCTGCTTGGCGGCGTGGCGTTCCAAAGCCAGCTCAATCAGCCGGTCGATCAGCTTAGGCATGGGCAATCCGGAATATTCCCACATCTTAGGGTACATGCTGATGGAGGTGAATCCTGGGATGGTGTTGATCTCATTGATGTACAGTTTCCCGGTGGAGGCTTCGAGCAGAAAATCCACCCGCGCCATGCCTTCGCATTCGACAGCCTTATAGCACTCGATAGCCAAGCGCTGCATCTCGGCGGTTTGCTCGGGCGAGAGATCGGCGGGGATCACGGTCTGGGCCGCATCCAGAAGATACTTATCGTCGTAATCGTAGAACTCGCGCGAGGGCAGGATTTCGCAAGGAGTAGCTGCCATGGGATCGTTGTTGCCGAGCACGGCGCATTCGAATTCGCGGCCGGTGATGCCGCGCTCTATGATGATCTTGCGATCGTAGGCGCGGGCCAGTTCCAAAGCCGCCTTCAACTGGTCGCAGTTTTGCGCTTTCGAGATACCGACCGACGATCCCAGATTCGCCGGCTTCACAAAAACCGGAAACCCGAGCTCCCCACACGCTGGATCGGACGATCCGGATACGATGTGGTACTCCACCACCGGCAGCCCTCGTTCCCTGGCGACGCGCTTCATCATTTCCTTATCCATGGAAATCGACGAAGCCAGCACGCCCGCGCCGACGTACGGCAAATCCGCAAGTTCCAATAGTCCCTGTACGGTGCCGTCTTCGCCGAACGTGCCGTGCAGAACCGGGAAAACAACATCAATGCCCGGATTGCCACCCGGCTCGGGCACGATGGGCCGGGGACTCCATTTGCCTTCCTTCGAAATCACGTAGTGCAGGGCTTTGTATTTCTCAGCGTCCAGCGCTTCGATCACGGATTTGGCCGAACGCAGAGAGACTTCGTGCTCGCCTGTGCGCCCTCCGTAGATAACCGCCACTCGCGTTTTCATAAAATCCTTTTGCCCATGGCTGACAGCACCAATTCCACCGCCAAGATGGCGGTCCGGTTCGCCTCATCGATCACCGGGTTCACTTCCACCACTTCCATCGAAGTCATACGACCCGCATCCCCAAGCATCTCCATCGCCAAATGCGCTTCGCGATACGTGATGCCTCCCTGCACCGGGGTCCCGACGCCCGGGGCCTCCCGCGGATCTACGGCGTCCATGTCGAGTGAAACGTGAAATCCGGCGGTACCGGCGCCCGCCACGCGGATCGCCTCCTCGAATACGGATTGCATGCCGCGCTCATCGATATCCCGCATCGTAAACGCATGAACCCCGGAGCGCTGCACAATGTCGCGCTCGCATGTATCCACGGAACGGATGCCGACCAAAGCGACGTTCGCCGGATCCACCTTGGGCGAATATCCAAAGATGCCCGTCAGTTCCCCGGGTCCTTCGCCGATGCAGCAGGCCAGTGGCATGCCGTGCACATTCCCGCTGGGGCTGCTTTCGGGCGTATTCATATCGGTGTGCGCATCGATCCAGATTAAGCCCAATTTTTCGCCGCGCCGGTGAAAATGCTCCGACGCGCCCGAGACGGTACCCACAGCGATGGAATGGTCGCCGCCCAGGACCAGCGGAAACTTCCCCGCGCCCAAAGCTTCCAGCACCATCCGAGCCACTTGTGTACAAGTTTCCGCAATCTGTGGCAAATACTTCGCACGGGAATTGATTTCGCCCTGGCTCTCCGGCTGGACCACGGGAACGTTGCCCAGGTCCTCTACTTCATAACCAAGCTCCGCCAGGCGTCCGTTGAGATTGGCCACGCGAACGGCGGAGGGTCCCATGTCGACGCCGCGCCGGCCCGCGCCTAAATCCAGCGGCGCGCCAAGGATCGCGATGTGCCTGGGACGCATGAATCGCTAGGGCCGCGTGCGGTAGAGCATGCGCGGAAACGCGATGGTCTCGCGAATATGCTCCAACCCGCACATCCAGGCCACGAAACGCTCAATGCCCATGCCGAAGCCCGCGTGCGGGACGCTGCCGAACTTGCGCAGATCGATATACCAATCGAACGCCTCGCGCGGAAGATGGTGCTCGTCCAGACGCTTGAGCAGCAAATCGAGATCGTAGACGCGCTGGCCGCCGCCGATGATTTCGCCATACCCTTCCGGCGCGATGAAGTCCACGCCCAGCGCCAGCTCCGGCCTCTCGGGATCGGGCTCGAAATAGAACGCTTTAATCTCGGTGGGGAAGCGGTCCACAATGAGCGGACGGTCCAGCCCTTCGGTGATCAGCGTCTCGTCGGTATTGCCGAAATCGCCGCCCCACTGGATTTCACTACCCTTCTTTTGCAACTCGGCCACGGCGTCATCATAAGTCATGCGCGGAAACGGGGATTGCACGGTTTCGAGTTTGCTGGTGTCGCGCTCCAGCTCATGCAGTTCGTTGCGGCGATTTTCGAGCACTCGCCCGACCACATAGACCACCAGTTCTTCGCCCACGCGCTTCACGTCTTCGAGCGTCGCGTAGGCCATCTCCGGCTCCACCATCCAGAATTCCGTCAGATGCCGGCGCGTCTTCGATTTCTCGGCGCGAAACGTCGGACCGAAACAATACACCTTCCCGAACGCCATCGCGTCGGCTTCGTTATAAAGCTGGCCGGATTGCGTCAGGTAGGCCTTTTCGTCTTCGAAGTAGTTCACCTCGAACAGCGTCGAGGTGCCCTCGCAGGCCGAGGGAGTGAAAATCGGCGTATCCACCAGCGTGAACCCGTGATTGTCGAAGTAATCGCGCACCGCGCGGATCACCTCATGCCGCACTCGAATGGCGGCGTGCTGCCGCTTGCTGCGCAGCCAAAGATGGCGATGATCCATCAGAAAATCGACGCCGTGCTCTTTGGGCGTGATGGGATAAGGATCGGATTCCGGAATGCGCTGCACCACCTCGGCGCCTTCCACGTCCATTTCGTAACCGCCCGGCGCGCGCTGCTCGGCCCGCAGTTTGCCGCGCAGGATCACCGAAGATTCCTGCGTGAGGTTCTTCAGCGACTCGAACGTCGGTTCATCCAGATTGGCCTTCACGGCCACGGCCTGTATGGTTCCGGTGCCGTCGCGCACCAGCGGGAACACGATCTTGCCGGATTTTCGCAGGTTATATAACCAGCCCGCGATCTCCACCGGCTCGCCGGCGTGCCGTGCGGCGTCTTCTATTCGAATCCGGGAGTATGCCATCAGAGCTGTGCCATCAAAGCGTCTCTAGTTTTTCAAAAATCTGCTTCACCACCTCCAGCGATTGCGGGAGCGGAAACTCGGGATAATCGCGTAATTCGAGCAGCAGCGGATACCGTCCCGGCTGGGAGCGCAGCAGGCGCATGGTCTCGGCCCAATCGATCGTCCCGTCCTTGGAGTGGAACGGCCAACGATGGCTGTCCTCGGCGCCATTGTTATCGTGCAGATGCGTGGACCGGATGCGGTCCTTCAAAATCTCGAACGCGGCGGGCACGCCCTCATTCATATGGGCGTGGCCGACATCCAGACAGAAATTCAATCTCAGGTGCGTTTGCTCCAGGAATTGCACCAGCCGCCGGGCGCTGGAAAGGGCGTTGGGCGTGTTTTCCAGCAGCACTTCCACACCGCGCGCCTGGGCAAACAGATGGATTTCTTCGAGCGCTGTAAACGCAGCTTCCACTTTGCGCTCGTCGTATTCCTCGTCGAACTCGCCGATGTGCTGGATCAGATAGCGGAACGGGATCACTTCGGAAATATCCAGCGCGCGCTTGATCTCATCCAGCATGTCCAGGCGCTTCGACTTCACAGGCTCGGTGATGTTGATATGCGCGTTGGGGCCGGATCTGCCCCACATGTCGTCGCTGTACATCGGCGAATGCAACGAGTGGAGTTTCAACTGGGAGTCCCGAAACCAGTGGCCCAGCTCGTTGATTTGCGCGCGATCGCGATAATCCAGATGCTGGCGCGCGCAGAAAATCTCCACCGCCGGTATCCCGGCCTGCCGAACCTTTTCCAGCCAGACGGTGTTCAGGCGATGATTCACCAGCAGGTGCGTCGAGAGAACATGGTCCATGCCGTCAGTACCCTTCCGCTTTCCCGTTCCCTCGGGGATCGGTCGCGCCCTCCAGCCACCCGCCGTCGTTCAAAATCGCCTCCACGCGCGCCACCACGGGCGACGCACCTTCCATCTGGGAAACCTTGTGCCCCATGCCGCGCAGGATGTTCACGGTGTCCGGCGAGATGCCTTTCTCCACATACAAGACGTCCGGCATCCACTGATGATGAAAGCGCGGCCAATCCACCGCGTCCTGCACGTTCATGTGGAAATCGACAACGTTGAGAATCACCTGGAGCACCCCGTTGATGATGCGCGGACCGCCGGGCGCTCCCAGCATCAGAAAAAGCTTGCCGTCGCGCAGCACCATCGTGGGAGTCATCGAGGATACGGGGCGCTTCTCGGGCTGGATGGCGTTCGCTTCGCCTTGCACCAGATGAAACAAATTCTGGGCGCCAGGCTTGGCGGCAAAATCGTCCATCTCGTCGTTCAGCAAAAACCCGAGTCCCGGAAGCGTGACGCCGCTGCCGTATCCGTCGTTCAATGTGTACGTCACCGCGACGGCGTTCCCATCGCTATCGACCACGTTGAAGTGGGTGGTTTCCGTTCCCTCGCGAATATTCAGTTTGCCCGGGCGGATCTGATCGCTCGGCGTCGCATGCAATGGATCGATACTGGCGCGGCGGCTGGCGATGTATTGCGGGTCGAGTAGTTTTTGAATCGGAACCTTGTAGAAAGACGGATCGCCAAAGTATTCGGAGCGGTCCGCAAAAAAGCGCCGCATTACTTCGGCGACGTAATGGATGGATGCCGCCGACCCCGCGCCGGTCTTCTCATATCCCGAACCATCCAGCATTCCCAGCATCTCAAGCAACCCGATGCCACCGGCGCTGGGCGGAGGTGCGGTAATGATCTCGTAGCCGTGATACTTGCCGCGCAATGGCTCGCTTTCCGCCGCTTGGTACGCCTTCAAATCGGCCAGCGTGATCAAGCCGCCATGGGCCGCTTCGGCGGCGGCGAACTCACGCGCGGTTTGGCCGTCGTAGAAATCGCTCGCACCGCGATCGCGGATGCGCTGCAACGTCGCGGCCAGTTCGGGCTGCACGAATTTTTCGCCGTATTGCGCGTTCAGAAAAATCCGCTTCGATTCCGGAAATTGCGACAGCAGCTTCAGCGCGCCCGGAGTGTGCAGCGAAGCATCGAGCGCATAAGAAACGGGAAAACCCTGGCTGGCTAGCTGAATGGCCGGGTTCAGCAATTCGGCCCAGGATTTTCGTCCATATTCCTGGTGCGCCAATGCCAGACCGCGCACGGTGCCGGGCACGCCCGCCGCGCGCCATCCCACGACGCTATCTTCGGTCACGTTCCCGGCGGCATCCAGGTACATATTGCGCGTGGCGGCCAGCGGAGCTTTTTCGCGGAAGTCGATGAACCTGGTGCGGCCATCGGCCAAACGCACCAGCATAAATCCTCCGCCGCCGATATTGCCGGCAAAAGGATACGTCACGGCCAGCGCGAATCCAATGGCCACCGCCGCGTCGATCGCATTTCCTCCCGATCGGAGCACCCGCAGACCGACGTCCGCGGCCAGAGGTTCCTGCGCCACCACCATGGCGTGCCTGGCATGCTCCGGCTGCGCCGCGAGCAAACAATAGCTCGCGAGCATCGCACAGCCGATTTTCATTCGCATCGATACTTCGATTCTACCGTGGGGATGGAGGTGACCATTAACTCCGGCGCCATTTACGCGGTCGACAACTGGCTCTGGCGCGCTCGATGGTATTCCGCCAGAGCGGCGTTCGCCGAAGCGATGGTGGCCAGCTCTTGCGCCACGGCTTCCAAAGCGCGGCCGGGAAGCGCGGCATAGAGCTCGTCTTCGCCGATCCGGGTGTAGACGCGATTGCCGACGCAACCCGCGCTAGTAACCATCCCATGCGCCAGGGCCGCTGGAATGGCCATGCAGGTGGGCCGCGCGAGCAGCGGCAGCTTGGATGCGGCGCCGGCCCGGATGGCCGCTTCTTCCAGCAGCATCAGGTTTCCGGGCGCCAGCACGAACAGCACAACGTCCGGATCCACCGCCGTGTCGCCCAGGGGCGCGAAGAGAATGTTCTTGGGGGACTCAGGCAGAACCGGGATTCCAGGCACTTCCTCCATCTTGAGATAGCCCAGGCTCGTCATTGTTCCCAAGATGGACGGCAGCTCTTGGGCGCGGCCTTCCGGCAGTGCGATGTGGTGAGTGTAGGAACCAACCGGGCAGTTGTAATGATCCGATGGCGTAGTAGCGAAGATTCGGCCCTCCGCCGCCAGCCGCCAGAAGCTGCATCCGGCCGGTTCGGAGCCCGCGAACCGATCCATGCTCGCGGGTGCCTCGTCGGGGAACGCAACAGCCACTGGACGGCGGGTCAAATTGAGTACTCGTTGGAATTGATTTTCGAGCGCTTGATAGTCAGGCATGCGGTTGTGTCTCTTTATCTTTGCACGCGCGCACGTGCAAAAATCGAATGGGATGTCCTCCACGGCCAAAGCGCTCACCGCGCGGCAATTTTTTTCGCGGCACGGCATCTTGTCGAAATGGCACCCGCGCTACGAGTTTCGTCCCGGCCAGCTCGAAATGGCCGAAGCGGTGGAAGCCGCGCTGGCTGAAAAGAAGCACCTGCTGGTGGACGCCGGAACGGGCACGGGAAAAACGCTGGCTTATCTGGTGCCCGCTCTGCTCTCGGGCAAGCGCGTGGTGGTTTCTACCGGCACCAAGAATCTGCAAGAGCAGCTCTTCTACAAGGACGTCCCGTTTCTGCAGAAACATTTCGACCGTCCCCTGCAAGTCTGCTACATGAAGGGCCGCGCCAATTTCGCTTGCCGCCAAAAGATTTACGACGCGGATCGCGAACCCATGCTCGCCGGCCTGGAAGAGATCGCCGATTTTCAAATCATTCGCGAATGGGAGAAAATCACGCTCACCGGCGACCGCGCCGAGATCAAGACCCTGCCCGAGTCGAGTTCGGCGTGGCAGAAACTGGACGCGCGGCGCGATCTGTGCACCGGGCAGAAGTGCCAGCAGTTCGAGCGCTGCTTTCTTACCCAGATGCACCAGCGCGCCCACGAGAGCGACATCATCATCGTCAATCATCATCTGTTCTTCGCCGACCTGGCGGTGAAGGACGACGATTTCGGCGGTATCATCCCGGAGTACGCCGCCGTGGTGTTCGATGAAGCCCACGAAATCGAAGACGTAGTGGGCAAGTACTTCGGCGTAGGCCTGAGCAACTACCAGTTCCAGGAACTGGTGCGCGATATCGCGGCGGTTTCGCGGGCTAAACAGTTCGGATCTGGGGAACTCGATCGCGTCCTCAACACGCTGGACGATCGCGCCCAGCAGTTCTTCTTGTTATTCGGCGAAACCGAAGGACGCGTGGCCTTCAAGAACCACACCGCGTTTTTCGATCAGCACGGCGAGGCGCTGGAGGACCTGGCGCGCGCGCTGGAACTCATCGGGTCGCACCTGCAACTGGTGAAGAACGCGCCCGACGAGGTGATCCCGCTCTTTCGCCGCACCGTGGAGTTGCGCGAGCGCCTGGAATTCTGGCGCAAAGGTTCGGACCGGTCGTTTGTTTACTGGGTGGAACGGCGCGGGCGAGGCTCGTTCCTGCAGGCCACGCCCATCGATGTCTCGTCCCTTTTGGAAGAGAAGCTTTTCGACGCACTGGATACCGTCATCCTGACCTCAGCCACGCTCGCGGTAGGCGATACGTTCGAATTCGCCGAACGGCGCCTGGGCATCCGTCACACGCGGTCCCTGGTGGTTCCCAGCCACTTCGATTACCAGAAGCAAGCGCTGCTCTACGTGCCCCAGCATCTGCCCGATCCGCGTTCTCCCGCGTTCTCGCGAGCCGCCGCCGAGGAGATCGCGCGCATCCTGCGGCACAGCCAAGGCCGGGCGTTCGTGCTCTTCACCAGTTATTCGCAGATGCGCCTGGTGTACGATCGTGTGTCGCTCGAAATCGACTATCCTACCTTGCTGCAAGGCACCGGACCGCGGAGCGCGCTTCTGGATGAGTTCCGCGCCACGCCGCATTGCGTGTTGTTTGCCACTTCGTCTTTCTGGCAAGGCGTGGACGTGCAAGGCGATCAGCTCAGCTGCGTGATCATCGACAAGCTGCCTTTCGCCGTGCCGAGCGATCCGGTGGTGGAAGCGCGCATCGAGCGCATCCGGGAAGAGGGCGGCAATCCGTTTTACGAATACCAGATTCCGCAAGCCGCGCTGGCGCTCAAGCAGGGCTTTGGCCGGCTGATCCGCGGCAAGACCGACCGCGGCGTGTTGGTGTTGTTGGATAATCGAATTACCAAGCAAAGGTACGGCCAGGTATTTTTCGACAGCCTGCCGCCGTATGGTTTCACTACCGAACTAAAAGACGTGCAGAAATTTTTCAAGGTTTGAATTGAACGAGGTTTGAATTGAACGAGGTTTGAAACTGAGCAATGTTTGAGGCAACTCATGTTTGAAGTTACAGTGGAACAGACTTTCGCCGCCGGTCACGCCTTGCGCAATTATCACGGCAAGTCCGAGGACGTGCACGGGCATAATTACCGGGTGCGGGTGACGGTGGAGGGCGCCGAGCTCGATTCCACCGGGCTGCTGGTGGATTTTCTAGAAGTGAATAGCCTGATCACGGGCGCAGTCGGGTATTTGGACCATCGCTTTATCAACGACCTCGCTCCCTTCGATCAGATCAATCCGTCGGCCGAGAACATCGCCAAGTATTTTTACGACCGAATCAATGGCGGGTTAAAGCAGGGCGGGCTGACGAACGAAGTCCCAGTGCGGATCTCGGCCATTCAGGTATGGGAAACCGACACCAGCTCGGCGGTATACCGCCCGTAGAGCTATCGCCCGAAATAGTCGGCGTTCATCTTGGTGAAACTCGACCACTTCTCCGGCAGATCGTCGAGGGCGAAAATCGCCGAAACCGGGCAAACCGGAACGCAAGCTCCGCAATCGATGCACTCCACCGGATCGATGTAGATCATGTTGTGCTCGGCGAATTTGGGTTCGTCTTTCTTGGGATGGATGCAATCCACCGGACAGGCGTCGATACAAGCCGTGTCCTTGGTGCCGATGCAAGGTTCTGCGATAACGTAAGCCATTTTGTCTCCAGGGCGCACCTTCCAATGAGGCTGCGCGTGGGGTAAACATCATTATAACGTGCGCGCCGTTTCCCTCGCCTCGGAAGGGTCGAAAGGCCTTTTTCGAGCGCTAGATGGAAGAAATCCGGGGGCGGTGCGCCATGCTATGCTTCCAGACAGATGGCGACCAAATCGCAGATTACGGCCGAGCAGTACCTGCACATGACGTTCGAGCACGACGCCGAGTTCGTTCGCGGCGAGCTCGTCGAGCGAGCCATGCCGGACAACACGCACTCTCTTATTCAATTCCTCATTCTCATGGCGATCGGACGCCTCGTCCAATCACATCCCTTGTTCCCTCGTCCTGAACTCCGATTGCGGTTGGCTCGCGATGTAAACCGCATTCCCGATATCTCGGTTTTTGCGGGCGAAGCCCCCAAACAGGGTGTCCCATCCACGCCCCCACTACTGGCGATCGAAATTCTATCCAAAGATGATCGCTATCACGACGTGATGCAAAAACTCGAA
>Ga0335074_10014069_pt1 | contig 11232 bp, 5 predicted proteins | sample Lox_Sample_23_FD_206715 | JGI IMG/M metagenome (GOLD analysis project Ga0335074, IMG submission 206715) | Soil microbial communities from Loxahatchee National Wildlife Refuge, Florida, United States - Lox_Sample_2.3 | ecosystem: Environmental > Terrestrial > Soil > Wetlands | place: USA: Florida...
TTCGCTATGAGCTGTATTTCCCTGAATCCGTCAACGCCAAGGGGAACGGCTCTCTCATGCAGATGAACGATTACGCCACGACGGATGGCTATATGCGTGTGGCGGGGTATGGCAATATAGCGAGCAACATGGGATGGGGTGCAGCTACCAACGCATGGAACCCACGTGTGGGTGTTGCCTATCAGATTAAGCCAACTACTGTCATCCGCGCCGGCTATGGCCGGAGCTTTGACTTGGGCGTTTTTGGATCCATCTTCGGCCACGTCGTCACGCAAAATCTTCCTGTGCTCGCAAACCAGGAATTGAGTACGGGAGTTCCGACCGGTTATGTCTTCTGCCTTGTCCCGGACGCGGGATGTGCACAGCCCGCAAGCCAGCCTGCTGGCGGTGGACCTGTTCCTTATGTATTTCCAACCGTGCCCTCGAGTGGACTCCTGCCGAATCCCGGTTATGCGGTTAGCGCAAAGGCACGCCCCAGCACGCTCAGACTGCCCACCATCGATGCCTGGAACCTCTCTCTTCAGCAATCAATCACACCCACTCTTTCATTAACGATTGCTTACGTTGGGAATAAAGCCACGCACACATTGAGCGCTGGAGACGGGAATAACACAAACCCGAACGAGGCAGCTATTTTCCTGCCGGCTGCCTACAGTATCGAGGGCAAAACATTGCATTATGATCCCAATCCAAAAAACCCTGATGCAAATGGGATCGGCGCCGATGGAGGCACCAATAACACGAATTTCCTGTCACGGTATTACGGAGGCAGTCTGACTGCTTGTAAAGATCCCAACTATGCCACTCCCACGAATGAGCCAGGAATCGCACCTGGTATGTGCGGTTGGACTCAAGGCATCGGCTATTACGGCGATGACCAGAACAGCGAGTTCGATGCCTTGCAGGTAACTGTTGCCAAGCAATTCTCGCGCGGCCTGTCGTTTACTTCAGCTTATGCGTGGCAGCGCGGGTGGGATTACGCCTCTAGCTACTCGACATGGAATAGGCCCGCAGTACGGGGCGTCAATAATGACATCCGTACGCAGCAGGAAATCCTGTACGGTGTCTATAACTTTCCATTCGGCAGGGGCCAAACGTTCCTGACCAATTCGCCGGGATGGTTGAATGAAATCGTTGGCGGCTGGACATTCAGTCCAGTGATGACGTGGGCCAACGGCCTGCCGTTTACGCTTTCGATTGGAAATTGCGGTCCCTACACTCCCGGTGATGCACCATGCTACCCGAACGGAAAGGCCGGAAGCCTGAAAACGAGTGTTGGATCGTATAACCCTATCACACACAGCCGCCTCTATTTCAATGGGAATGTCCCGAGTGGTACTTTGCCTCCGGGATTCAGCTACCCAGGCTTGGATCAGATCGGCAACGGAGGAAGGAACGGAGGGCATGGGCCGGCCTACTTCAATACCGATATGTCATTGATGAAGAACTTTCCAATCTGGGAGACGCTGCTTCTTCAGTTCCGCTTTGATGCATTTAACGGCTTCAACAACATCAACCTTAACTTCAACCAAGATGGGAGCGCGCCAATCGACCAGGGGCCGCAGTACATCAGCAGTATGGCGCCTGGGGCGAACGGAGTTGGCAGTCCCCGCCAGTTGCAGTTCTCATTCCGCCTGCAGTTCTAGCGCACTGTTACCCAAAGAGGGGAGCCCCGGCTCCCCTCTTGCATTTCGTCTACACTTAGTCCTGTTCTCTATGGGTCGTCTGCAAAAAGCGCTATTATTCCATCCACTCCTTATTTTTCTGTTTTTGTTATCCCTTTCTGCAATTGCGCAGACTTCCAATCACACGTCTGACCAAGCGCCGGATGCACAAGCCACAGCCGTCGGGACTGCTTCGGCCGAAACATCACCAACGCTCGCGCAACTTCGCGTAATGATTGATCGTGGACAGGCTGCCGAAGCTCTGAAACATCTGGATGCCCTGGCTGCCCAACAGCCTATCCCAGCGGGTGTTAACAAATTGCGCGGCCTTGCGTTCTATTCGTTGAACGAATTCACTGAAGCAGATTCAGCCTTTGCCAGCGCACTGAAGGATGACCCACACGATCTCGAAGCAGAGCAACTGCGTGGTCTCACATTGTTCCGGCTGGGAAGATCAGCAGATGCGATTCCGCTGCTGGAAGCGGCTTCTCAGTGGACGCCCCACACGAAAGTTGATCCCAGCTACGTCCTGGCTCTGTGTTATCTGGACACGCGGCAATATGACAAGGCCCGAGGAGCTCTTGCGGCACAGTACGGCTTCGCTCCCGAGTCAGCGCCTGCATATCTTTTAGCTGCCCGGTTCCTGTTTCGTCGTGAATACCTGCCAATAGCGCAGCAGTATGCAGAGAAAGCGCTGGAAATCGATCCTCAATTACCCCTTGCGCATGAACTGCTCGGCGAGATCGCACTTGCGGGTGAGCATCTCGATGTGGCGGTCGCGGAGTTCGAAAAGGAACAGAGCCGCAATCCACTTGAGGGCGGCATTTATGACAGGCTGGGTGACGCTTACACCCGAGAGGGAGACTATACAAAAGCGCTGCAATCGCTGGAACGTGCTTTGCTGCTGGAGCCCACCTCCACGGGACCATACATTCTGATTGGAAAGGTATATCTTCGGCAGCAGGATCCAGCGAGCGCTGTGATGTATCTCGAGCGAGCCGAAAAAATGGATCCGAACAACTATATGACCCATAGCCTGTTGGGCCAGGCGTACCGCGGGCTTGGCAGAGCGCAGGACGCCAGCCGCGAGACCCAGATATCCGAGAAAATACAGGCCGCAGGGGAACTCAAGCTTGAGCCGGTTCACTAAGTCGCAGGGAATAAGCTGCCGGGAATGACGCAAATCAGGGGCTCATCGAAGGAAACCGTTGTCCGACCGCTTAAAACCTCGGTGAGCGTCAGTAAGTCTCTGCGGAATGCTCGGAATCCTGTTGCGCTGATATTTATCACGGCGGTAACTGCTTTCGCTGTTTGTGTGGCCCCAGATTCCCAGATAGATGCATTCGCCAGGTCTCCGTCGCAGCTGAATTCGGTGCAACCTCTGCACAACCCAGACCTGGTTTGTGCTGGGTGCCATCGGGAAATCTATGACGCGTACGAGCGCACCCCGATGGCGCGAGGAAGTGGGATGGCTGTAGATGGGCTGCTGCAGGGGAGTTTCCTGCATGCTCCTTCCGGAATCCGATACAGTGTCTTTCTGCGTGATGGCAAAGCATGGATGTCTTATGAACGCGACCAAAAGCCTTCTTTGAAAGGTGAAGAACAACTTATCTACTACATTGGCTCGGGGCATCGCGGGAGAACCTATCTTTATCAGAACAACAGCCAATGGTTTGAGGCGCCAATCAATTTTTATAGCAAGAAGCATATATGGGATATGGCTCCGAACTATGGCTCGACCAGAACTCTGCCCGCAGCACTGCCGGTTGACTCGAACTGCCTTCATTGCCACGCGACGAGTGTCCAGGTTGCTCTTCCCGAAGCGCGTAACAAATATCAGGGCGCGCCCTTCTTGCAGGGAGGAGTCGGCTGCTCCGCCTGTCACGGAGACCCATCGAAACATCTGGCAGAGCAAGGGCACGGCCTGATCGTGAATCCAGCCAAGTTGGCCCCGGCTCAGAGAGACAGCGTCTGCCTGCAATGCCACCTCGAAGGAGATGTCGCTATCTATCGGACCGATAAGTCTCTTGCACAGTTTCGTCCGGGAGACAATCTCGCCGACTATGCGGTGTACTTCGTGAAAGCCAGCGCTGAATCGGGCGGAGGGCGCGCCAGCAGTCAATATGAGGCCCTGCTGCGCAGCAAATGCAAGATCGCGAGCGGCGACAAGCTAACATGCACGACATGTCATGATCCGCACAGGTCACCATCACCCCAGGATCGCGTCGCCTATTTTCGCAGCAAGTGCCTGTCTTGCCATACCGGTGTTCAAATGGCGGCAAGACATCATCCTGAGGAGCCGGATTGTACTGCGTGCCACATGCCTGTCCGCAACACGAGCGACATATCGCATGAGCAGAGAACGGATCACGATATCCGGATTTTGCCTTCGCTTCAACTGAACGAGATTGCTGGTTCGGACCAACTTGTTCCTGTAGGCGGAGTATCGGCTGGACCTCGAGAACTCGGATTGGCATACGCGCAATTGGCAGAGCGCGGCGACCAGCAGGCTGGCGAGAAGGCGTTAGGTCTGCTACGCAAGGCGGAACAGGACGGCACGACAGATGTTCAGGTACATACGCAGATAGGCTTTCTTGAGCAGATGTCTGGCGATCAGATGGCAGCCCGAAAGGAGTATGCAGAGGCGCTGTCAGAAGACCCATATGACGCGACCGCGATGGCGAATCTCGCTGTTCTTGATGCCGCATCCGGACACACTGCAGATGCAATTCACTTATTGCAGCGCGTCGTTGAAGCTGATCCAAGCCAGACGGCCGCAGGGCTTGACCTTGCTTTCATCGATTGCAGAATGGGTCAGAAAGGTGAGGCAGTGAAGATACTCAACAGTATTTCTGTGCTGAATCCCGATGACCCTGCTCTTCGTAAGTTTGCAACTTCCGGGATTTATGGCGGACAGCAATGTGATCTTCGTTGAAAGGGGCTGACGGAATGTTCTTGCATGGATATAACCGAATATTGTCTACTCAAAACGTCATGCGGCGTTGTTCTGGCGCAGTTTTGTTCTTAGTCGGCTTTCTGACCGCGGCTGAGGTCTGCGGGGCATACGGGTTACAGGCGCCCTTCGGTTACACCTTGAATGGCCAGCCAGTGTCGGTTCTCGCGTATCCCGATACGAAAGCTGTTGTTCTTTTCTTTGCGGCGACCGATTGTCCCATCTGCAATCGCTATATTCCCGAGATACAAAGCCTCGAAAACAAGTATGCGGCGCAGCATGTGGTGTTTTGGTATGTCTATCCCAATGTCGGAGAAACCGCAGCCGGCGTGCGCCAGCATGAGCACGACTTTGGGGTGGAGCAGCATGTACTCCTCGATCCCCATCACCAACTCGTCGATTTTGTTCACGCGCGTATTACGCCGGAAGTTGCAGTTCTCGTTCCCGCGCAATCGGCTGCTGAGCCGTTTCGCGTTTTTTACCACGGTCGCATTGATAACCGCTATATACAAATCGGACTGCAACGGCCCAGCCCAACAAGGTTTGACCTCGATCAGGCGATAGAGGATGTTCTGCAGCATCGTCCGGTACAGCCGGCTGATGGCCCTCCAGTGGGATGCGGAATCATAGGCCAGCAATGAAGTGGCCAAGGGCAGGCAAGCTTCTTGCTGTTCTCACTGCACCTGTCGCGCTCAGTTCAGTTCTTCTCCAATCGCCGCATGCGCGTGTTCATGCCGCGGCAGACCGGGTTACGTTTAACCGGCAGATTGCGCCGATCCTCTACAGCCACTGCAGCAGTTGCCATCACCCTGGAGGCGCCGGACCGTTCAGCCTTTTGACGTATGCCGATGCGAGGCGATGGGGAGCTGTGATCGAGAACGTCACACAGAGCCGGTTCATGCCTCCATGGCTGCCCGAGCCTGGTTATGGTAACTTCGCGGATGATCGGCACCTTCCTGATGAGGATCTACGGTTGATAAAGGAGTGGGTTACGGCCGGGATGCCGGAGGGAGATCCTGCAGACGCACCCAAGCCGCCTGTCTACTCAACGGACTGGGCGCTTGGCCCGCCTGACCTGGTCCTTAAAGTGCCACTGCCGATGCAGGTTCCTCCATCCGGCACGGACCTCTTCCGGAATTTCATCCTCCCTGTTCCAATCACGCAGACGAAATATGTTCGCGCCATAGAAATCAAGCCCGGTGCGCCGCGTGTAGTTCACCACGCCAATATCATCATCGATCGCACGGCTTCTTTACGACGGCAGCATCCGAACGACTGGCAGAAGGGTATTCCAGGGATGGAGGTGATGTTTGATTCAGGCGATACCTTCGATCCCGATAGTAGTTTTCTATTCTGGAAACCAGACACGCCCGCTTTGATTGAGCCTGAGGGCATGCCGTGGCGGCTCGATCCCGGGAATGATCTTGTTCTAAACATGCATCTGAAACCCACAGGCAAACCCGAAACCGTGCAAGCCACCGTGGGTCTTTATTTCACCGACAAACCGCCGGTGGCCCATCCTATGCTTCTGGAGCTTGAGGATGACGCAGCTCTCAATATTCCCGCCGGAGACCCACACTTTGTTGTCGAGGATCACCTGAAGCTTCCTGTCTCCGTTGACGTACTCGGGGTGTATCCGCATGCCCATTATCTTGGCAAGCGGTTAGAAGGTTATGCCATTCTTCCCAGTGGGGAAAAGAAATGGCTCATTCTTATTCCCAACTGGGACATTGATCGACAGTCGGTGTATCGCTATAAATCGCCAATCTTTTTGCCGAAAAGCAGCGTGATTTACATGCGTTATACCTATGACAACTCCACGGCCAACATTCGCAATCCCAATAGCCCACCAATACGAGTCCGCGCTGGGAATCGCTCGGTGGATGAAATGGGCCATCTCTGGCTGCAGGTTCTGCCTCGACCGATTCCTAACTCAGATGAGGACCCGCGACTCCTTCTCGAGCAGGCGTGGATGGAGGATCGACTCAGTAAGGACCCAGACGACGAGACTGCACTCTACAATCTTGCTTCGGTCAAAATGAGTGAGAGCGACTTCGCTTCCGCGACAGATCTCTATCGCCGCATCCTGACGGGCGACACTGAAGATACTCGTACGCTAACGGCTCTCGGTACAGCGCTCGATAAGGAAGGGGACTGGCAAAAAGCGGAATCGGAATACCAGAAGGCGCTGATATCCGATCCACAGTATGCCGACGCGCAGTTCGATCTTGCGCAGCTGTATTTTAAGCATAACAACGATGCTGATGCTGAACAGGAATTCCGCCGTCTTGTTGTCGAAAACCCCAAGGACGCCGCCGCCCACAATGGACTAGGTGCAGTGCTGCTCGCAACGAACCGGCCCACGGAAGCGCAGAGCGAGTTTCAAGCTGCCGTCTCGCTTGATCCAGACAGCTTCGATGCTCTTTATAATCTGGCGAGCATCGAAGCTTCCGATAATAACTTTCCTCAAGCCATCGATCTATTACAGCGGGCGCTGAAACAGAAGAACGATGCTGACGCGCATCAGTTGTTGGGTAGCATTTACATTCAATCCGGCAGGCTTGGTGACGCTCTGCAGCAGTTCAAAGCGGTTCAGGAGTTGCGACCTCAGGATCCTTTGCCACACCGCCAGCTTGCGCAGTTGTACGATCAGGTCGGCCAATTAAACGATGCAATCCGCGAGCTCGATGCTGCTCTTGCGCTGGAGCCTGGAAATGCGGACGATTGGAATAACCTAGGCGTACTCCAGGCCAGGGCGGGGAATACTGCGGCTGCCCGCAAAGACTTTGAACACGCTTTGACCCTCGATCCACAACACGCTGCTGCGCGCGCGAATCTGGCGCGCCTCTAGTAGAGTCGAGCCACAAGCCTGTATAGGCGTAGTCGCTCTTGTGGATGGCGATATGCTGAACATCAACGCGGCGATTGAATTTTGCTGCGTTTCATGTCAGCCATCAAAATGACAGCTTCGGCCACGTCACGCAGCGGCTTGCGTTTCTGCCGGCTTTGTTTTTGAAGCATCAGATAAGCGGCTTCTTCGTCGATGTTAAGTTCGCGCTGCAAAAGGCCTTTGGCTCGCTCCATTACCTTGCGGGTTTCCAGCTGATCGGTAAGCTGCGACTTCTCATACTCCATGCGCGCCAACTCGATTTCGGCGCCAACCAGATAACCAATCATGGTGATCAGCCGAACCTCGCGGCGCGAATGGTTGTGAGGCTCGCGATGCTGTAGATTGATGACCCCAACGAGCTTTCCGCGGCAGAGAATCGGAACTGCCAGAAAAGCCTGAAAGCGGTCTTCTGGAAGGTCGATAAAGCTTGCAAAGCGCGGATCGGTCCAGGCTTTCGCGGGCAACGCAACTGTTTGACGATGTTCGGCGACCCATCCGGTTACACCCTGCCCCACAGCAATTTCAAGCTGGTCTACGACGTCTTCATGAGGATTTTTTGAGGCACGCAGCACCAGCTTGTCTTTATCAAGAACGTAAATGAAGCATGAGTCGCAGCGCACTGCTGCTGAAACTACTTCAATGATGCGGTCAAGCACCTCGTGAAAGGGGTCGGCGGCGGCCATCCGGCTTCCGATGTCATGCAGAAGGTCAATATCACTGACTTCTTCCTTCTTCCTTACTGGTTGATCCAAAATCGACCCTCCTCATGGCATTCCGTGTCTCAACACGGCGCGCGGATCTGAAATGAAATCTTCATGCCTCGCTTGGCGAGTTACAGTTTGCACTTTGATTCAACAAGGAATGCTTCTGTCGATCGACATGGAACAACAGGGGTATAGAAATCTTTAATGCGGGATCGATTTTCCAGTGTATTTCTACCGAACCCCACTCAAAATTTCTTGCAAATTTTATAACGCTGTGTCAGTAATGTAGGACAAGCTTCACCGAATAACAAGGTGAAGTTGTCGGTATCCTGCTTCCCAGTTCGCAAGCAGGTAGCGTTTGCCGTCAAGTCCTTCCAAGTTGAAGACCCCAAATAGATGTGGATTCAGTCGCAGTGATGCGGTGCATGTCGCTCTGCGCAGCATTGCTTCGCTTCGGCAGCGTTGGTTGTCGAAGCCCAACCTATTTTTCGGAGGTCGTTCTTATGTTGTTCCATCGGTCAGGCCCTGGTGTCATCGGCGCTCCTCGCGCTGTCTCCGGTGCCATACGGAGTGTTATTCAGTTCTTTGCCTGCTTCTTCGTGTTGGTTGCAGCTATCTGCGCAAATGCGCAGACCTTCCGCGGCGGCATCAACGGAGTTGTTACCGATCAGTCCGGTGCTGCCATTCCCGGAGCAACGGTACTGGCTGTTGAAGACTCAACCGATGTTGTCCATAAAACCGTCTCATCAAGCGCCGGCGAGTTCAGCTTCTCCGACGTACCTCTTGGCTCCTATACCGTTCTTACATCGGCTTCGGGTTTTGACACCCTCCGGGTCAGCAAGGTAAATGTGGTCGCTGGTGTAATCTACAGTCTTCCCGTCAAGCTTACGGTGGCAACGCAATCGACAACAGTTGAGGTCTCAGCCGCCGCGCTTGCGCTCGACACCACCACCACAACGCAGACGACGGTTATCCCCGCCAAGCAGGTACAGGATATCCCTCTTAACGGCCGCGACTTCACCCAGCTTATCGCTCTCACGCCCGGCTTTGCTGGGTATGTGGGAGGTGGCTATGGTTCGCTGAACGGCACCCGCGCCAACCAGATGAACTGGCAGATCGATGGTATCGACAACAACGATTTATGGCATAACATCCCCGCCGTTAATCAAGGGGGCGTTTCCGGAATCGCCGGAATCGTGCTGCCCATCGATGCAGTAGAGAATTTCTCAGCACAGACACAGGCTGCTCCGGAATCCGGCCGGAATCCTGGTGGCACGATCAACCTGTCTCTGCGATCCGGCGGCAACGCGCTCCACGGCACTATGTATTACTTCAACCGTAACGAGGCTCTCGGCGCAAAGAACCCGTTCACGCCGACAAAGCAGGAAGTCCGAAACCAGAACTGGGGATTTTCCGCCGGAGGTCCGTTTATCAAAGACAAGTTCTTCTGGTTTGCAACCTTCGAAAAGCAGAACTTCGTTATTGGCGTCCCGGCTTCTGCAACCGAGCCTTCGCTTGCCTATCAGGCGGAAGCCGAAGCTGTGCTCGCTAAATATGATGTCCCTGTAAACCCCGTTTCCTTGGCGCTGATCAACGGCAACGGTTCGGCCAAAGGTCTATGGCCGTCCTATGCATTGCAGGGACCGGCGCAGACCGGCAACTATACCAGTGTGGACCCGGAATATGGCTACAGCTATAACGGCTTGGCCAAGCTTGACTACACAATCAACGCAAACAATAGCCTTTCTGCACATTGGTTTGTAGGACAAGGCAACCAGGTGGCTCCAGTTGGTTCTGTACTAAAGCCCTATTACGAAGTGGCACCGATTCACGTGCAGAACTACGCGCTGGTCTTCAACCATGTTTTTTCACCGACCATGACCAACCAAGTGTTAGCTGGTGTGAACTATTTCAACCAGGTATTCAGCGACTTTGAGACCGACTTCGATCCGGCGGCGCTCGGCTTGGTTACGAATTCACCCTTTCCCGGTGCTCCCAATATAAATATTGGAGCCAACGGTGAATTCGATCCGACTGGTGAAACACCGCCTGAGGGCCGTAACGATATCACTGGCCACCTGACGGATGACTTTTCCTGGACCCTCGGCAGGCATCAGATGAAGTTCGGCGGCGAGTATCGTCAGGCGCAGCTCGATGAATTCTACAATCGTCACGCGCTTGGATCGCTGACCTTTGACGGACAGCAGGGTCCCTGGGCCGGTGATCCTACAATTACCGACACAAACCTGTTTCCATTGGCTGACTTCATGGCCGGATACGTCTCTCCGACCGGCTCTTCCATTGCTATTGGCGACCCAAGACGTCAGGTCTTCGTGAACACCTGGGACCTGTTCGCGCAGGATTCATGGCAGGTCTTTCCCAGGCTTTCGGTCAACTACGGTCTTCGCTACGACTATGAAGGTCCGTTGCATAACGGATACAAAAACCTGTCTGTTTTCCGCCCCAGCCTCGGAGGCATTGTCTTCCAGGGCGACCAGATCAGTTCTCTATTTGATCCGTATTACGGCGCAGTCAGCCCTCGTGTGGGTTTCTCCTACCAGGCAACATCGACGACCGTCGTACGCAGTGGCTTCGGCATCTACTTCGATACGCCGAACCTAAACCCGTTCCTCGACAACCGTCCAGGTAACGGCGCTCCGAATGGCGTCGAAGGCAATCCGAGCGGCCCTTCGCCGGTTCTTACTGTTCCGCCGAATAATATCGGCGCAGCAGATCCCATCGTCGGCGGCGAGCCCATCTTCCCGACGAGCGGCTCTGCAAGCTGCCCTTGCGCTCTTTACTCAATCGACAAGGGCTTCCGCCCGTCTTACAACATGAACTTCAATTTTCAAGTCGAGCATAGCTTCAGCTCAAAGGTCGTCGCACAGCTCGGTTATGTGGGCAGTCAGGCGCGTCATCTTCTTAGCTTGCTCGATATCAACCAGTCGTTCCCCAATGGGGTGACCGCGACGCCTGGTATCTACGCTACTTTCGAGCAGTCCAGCGTCTTCCCTGACGGGC
>Ga0335074_10014070_pt1 | contig 11232 bp, 10 predicted proteins | sample Lox_Sample_23_FD_206715 | JGI IMG/M metagenome (GOLD analysis project Ga0335074, IMG submission 206715) | Soil microbial communities from Loxahatchee National Wildlife Refuge, Florida, United States - Lox_Sample_2.3 | ecosystem: Environmental > Terrestrial > Soil > Wetlands | place: USA...
AGACCGTGGCGCGCGGAAACTTGGGCGCGCCACCGAAGCCGCCAAGCTGCGTATCGAAGGTGCGGCGGAACATCAGGTAGCCGTGCTCCAGCAGAGCCCGATCCACCGGGCCGTACCCCGGCTCTACGGCGGCGTGCTGCTCCAGTTGGGCGATCACGTCGCGGGCCGATTCCTCAATCCGCTCGCGGCTGTTGTGCCAGGCGTCGGCGATCTGCGTCAGGATCGAGGCGAACCCCGGATGGCCGTAGCGGTTCTCGGGTGGGAAATAGGTGCCGCCGTAGAAGGGCTGCAGCTCGGGCGTCAGCCACACCGACATGGGCCATCCGCCGCTGCCGCTGGTGGCCTGCACAAACGTCATGTAAATGCGGTCTACGTCGGGGCGCTCTTCGCGATCTACCTTGATGGAGACGTAATCGCGGTTCAACAGCGCGGCGATGCGGTCGCTCTCAAACGACTCGCGCTCCATCACGTGGCACCAGTGGCACGTGGAATAGCCGATCGAGAGGAAGATCGGCTTATTCTCAGCGCGGGCTTTGGCGAAAGCCTCCTCGCCCCAGGCGTACCAGTCCACCGGATTATGAGAATGTTGCAGCAGGTATGGACTTTTTTCGTGTTCCAGCCGATTACTAGGCATGAGCTTTGGATGCCGCCTCAGGCGGCCGCGAAGCGGCTGGTCCCCGGCAGGTATTTGTGCGCGCGCAGCCGTTCGATTAGTACGGCTACTCGCCGCCGCACTGGCTCGGGCATGGGCAGGATCGGCTTGCGGCACGGCCCCACCGGCATGCCGGCCATCCCCATGGCCTCTTTTATCACGCCCGGGAAGGTGTGCCAGCCGTGCAGTTCGCCCACTTCCGTGGCCAGCGATTGCAGGCGCGCGGCCTCCTCCGGCCGTCCTTCGCGGTGCGCGCGATACAGATCCACGAACAGCTTCGGGCACAGATTGGCGGAAGCCGTCACCGTGCCCGGACAGCCCCGCTCCAGTGCCGGAAGAATCAGGTTGTCGAAAGCCTCGAAGACCGCCAGCTTTCTGCCCGGCGTGCAATCGAGGTATGCCAGAGCCTGTTCCAGGCGTCCGCTGGAGTCTTTGATACCCACCAGGTTCCCGCAGGCGGAGGCAATCCGGCCGAGGGTTTCGGCGGCCAGTTCCACCCCGCCGTGGAGCGGAAAATTGTAGGCCACCACCGGCAGATTGACGGCGCGGCAGACCTCGATGAAGTGCTCGGCCAACTCGCCCTGCGAGGGCTTGAGGTAATACGGCGTGACCACCACCACCACGTCCACGCCGGCCGACTGGGCAGCCTGTGCCAGGGCCACGGATTCGCGCGTGGTGACCGCACCGGCGTTTCCATATACCGGCACGCGCCCGGCGGCGGCCTGCCGGCAGAAGCGCAGCGCCACGCGCCGCTCCTCGTTGCTGAGCGAGGCGAACTCGCCCGCCGAGCCGCACACGAAAAGGCCGTCCACGCCGGCCGCGATCTGGGTATCGATCAACGACTGCCAGGCACTGAAATCGATGCGCTCATCCTCACGGAAGGGGGTCACCAGGGCAGGGAGCACCCCTTCGAACACGCGCTCAGCCACGCTCCTATGGTAGCAGGGGCAGCCCCGCCTGACGGTGAATCTCGACGACGACGAGGGCGACGCCGCTCGCGTTTCGGGGGCGCGCAGCAGGAGGCCGGGAAACGGTCGGGCCGGTGCGGCGGCGGCGCCTGCGCCGTCTCAGCGGAGACGCCGCGGTGCAGGGCCGATCGGCGGCGAAGCTTCATTCGCGCGGGCGAGCACTTCCGCAACGGCCCTCCGCAGCCCGGTCTTAGCGGCCGGGGAGAGACGCCCGCCGAGGCCGAAGTCCGCGCCTCCAATGCCGGCGCGCCAGGCTTGCGGTGTGGCCGTGTACAACTCGCGGACGAGGCGGAGCAGGGACTCGGGGGTGGCATGGTGCTCCATCATGGGGGCGCGCCGGGCGGCTGCGGACCGCAGCGGGGCGGCCTCAACCGGCGCCATCGCTACCTCGCCCGGGGCGAGGCGGGCGTCGGCGTCTACAAAGACCACCGTCCGCGCCAAGGCGATGGATTCGGCAAGCTCGGGGGTGAGTTGGGGCACGGCCAGGGTGCGGAAGCCGCGGCGCGCCAGCAGGCGGGCGGCGTGCAGCCCCACGGCATCGTCGCCGCGCAGGCGGCTGCCATAGCCGATAATCAGCCAGCCTTCAGTCACTGGCAATCTCGTCCAGCAGCGTGCCTGCGGCGCTCACAAGCTGAATCCGCAGCGCCAACGTTCCATCGGCGTGCGTCGAGCAGCTCAGGCACGGATCGTAGGCCCGCACCACCGCCGACACCCGGTTGAGCATGCCCTCCTGGAGGTGATTGCCATCCACGTAGCAGCGGCTGGCCTGCTCCACCGAGCGATTGATGGCCAGGTTGTTGTGGCCGGTGGCGACGATCAGGTTGGCCCACTTCATGGCGCCCTGCTCATCCACCTTATAGTGATGGATCAGAATGCCGCGCGGCGCTTCGGCCACGCCCACGCCTTCGAGGGCGTTCACCGCGGCTCGGGCCCGCACGTGCTCGTCCAGGATGCCGGGCGTATCGAGCAGCGCCTCCAGTCGTTCCAGGGCATAGACAATCTCGATGAGCCGCGCGTAGTGGTAGTGGAAGGAGCTTTCCACTACCCGTCCGTAGCGCGCGCGGAACTCGGCCAGCTCGGCATCGGCGGCCGGCGTGCCGCAGCGCTCGGCGGTGTTGAGGCGCGCCAGGGGGCCCACGCGATAGATACCCTGCGGATACCCCAGCGGCTTGAAGTATGGCGACTTCAGGTAGGAGTCCGGCATGGCGGCTTCGCCAATCCAGCGGGCGTAATCCTCGGCATCGAATTCGGCCGCCACTTCCCCGGCAGCGCCCAGGAAGCGGATACGGCCGTCATACAGCCGCAGGGAGCCGGCCGGGTCCACCAGGCCCGCATACATGGTGGGCATGGAGCCGAAATTGGCGATTTCGGAAGCGAAGCCGTCGAGGATCGTCTTGAACAGGCCCAGCGTGCGCCGTGCGATGGCCATGGCCTCCGGCAGATCCTTTCGCAGGGCGTCGCGCGCGGAGGCGGTGAGCGGGCCGGCGACTCCGCCGGGCACGATGTCCGGCGGGTGGATGCGCTCGCCCGCCAGGCATTCGATCACGCGCTGGCCGAACTTGCGCAGGGCGATGCCATCGCGCGCCAGGTCCGGGTGCTTTTCGGCCAGTCCGAGCACGTTGCGCCGGGGAATGGCGGAATCCATGCCCAGCAGCAGGTCGGGCGCCGAGAGATGAAAGAAGCTCAGGGCATGCGACTGCACAATCTGCCCGCAGTGAATGGCCTCGCGCAGCAGGGCGGCGGCGGGCGGAATGCGCACCGCCATAATGGCTTCGGCGGCTTTGACGGAGGCCAGCATGTGGCTCACCGGGCAGATGCCGCAGATGCGCGCGGTGATCGCCGGCATTTCGTAGAACGGGCGGCCTTCCACGAACTTCTCAAAGCCGCGCACCTGGGTGACGTGGAACTGGGTGCGCTCCACTTTGCCATCCTCGCCCAGGTGAATGGTGATTTTGGCGTGTCCTTCGATGCGCGTAACCGGGTCGATGACGATTTTTCGCATACCGGCGCTCCTATCCGAATCTCACCGCCGGCAGCTTTGGCGCGCGCCCGTTGAGCACGTCCGTGAGGACCGACAGGATGGCCTTGGGCTCGGGCGGGCAGCCCGGAAGATGAAAATCCACTTTGACGAATTCATGCAGCGGCCGCGCCTGCGCCAGCAGCGGTGGGACGCCGGAGGTGGGGACACCGGGGTTCACATCGGCGCCCTCCACGTAAAGCCGCTGCATGATCAGCTTCACCGGCAGGCGGTTGCGCATGGCGGGAACATTGCCGGTAACGGCGCAATCGCCCAGCGCCACCAGCACGCGGCTGCGCGCCCGCACCACCTGCAATTTGGCGGCATCGTCGAGCGACGAGACGGCGCCTTCCACCAGCACCACGTCCACGCCCTCCGGGAATTCCACCGTGTCGACCAGGGGCGAATACACCAGGTCGGCGCGGGCCGCCACGGTGAGGATGCCCTCGTCGAGATCGAGCAGCGACATGTGGCAGCCGGAGCAGCCATCCAGCCACACGGTGGCCAGTTTCATTTTGCCGGGCCCCGAGGGCGCCCCGGCGGGCGCTTTAGATCCCACCCCGGCGTTCCCGCCGTTGGTTCCTCCGGCGGCTGGCGTGGTGCTCATAAGGCCGCCTTCTTGCGCCGGGCGGCGTTGGTCACCTGCCAGGTGGCTTTCGCCATCTCTTCCACGGCCTTGCCCTTCTCGGCCAGCGCGCCGGTGGGGCACGATTGGACGCATTTGCCGCAGTCGGTGCAGCTTACGGCGGAGGCCCAGGGCCGCGCCAGCTCGCTGATCAGCCGCGAGTGAATGCCGCGGCCCTGAATATCCCAGACGTGCGCGCCTTCCACCTCCGCGCACACCCGCACGCAGCGGGTGCACAGGATGCAGCGATTCTGGTCCAGCACGAAGCGGGCGTGCGAAAGATCCAATGCGAGGCCGGGATAGCGGTAGGGGAACCGCACGCTGGTGACCCCCAGGGCACTCGCCAGCGACTGCAGCTCGCAATGTCCGTTGGCCACGCAGACGGCGCAAATGTGGTTGCGTTCGGTGAACAGCAGCTCCAGAATCACGCGGCGGTATTCGGCCAGGCGGGGCGAATTAGTGATCACCGCCTGGCCCTCCTGCACCGGCGTGGTGCAGGCCGGCGCCAGGCGTCCGCCGCCGCCCAGGTCCACCAGGCAAAGCCGGCAGGCGCCCACGTCGGTGAGGCCGTCCATGTGGCAGAGGCTGGGAATGCGCCGCCCCGCGTCGCGGGCCGCCTCCAGAATGGTTTTGCCCTCCGTGGTGGAGACCAGCTCGCCATCGATCCGAATGGAGATTTTCTTCTGTGGCATACCGGTTCCTCGTTTTCAGGCCCGCACGTCGCAGCGCAGGCACCGTCCGCACTCGGCCGCCGCCTGGCCCCTGGTGAGGCCCACTACCACTTCCGCGTCGCTCTTTACGCGCATGGCGGGGGCCAGCTCGGCGGCGCGCTGCCGGGGGGTCTCGGTGGCCGGCTCGGCCTCATAATCGCTGGCGTCGAAACCGCCGGACAGGCGCTGGAAGCGCTTCACGCCCATCAGCCGCTCATCGATTTTGCGGGCCGCCTTTTTGCCGTAGCCCATGGCGTTGGAAACGTTGGAGGCGCCGGTAATCACGTCGCCGCCGGCGTAGAACTTGGGGCGGCTGGTTTCCAGGGTGAACCGGTCCACCACGAAGGTGCCGGTATCGCGAAGGGTCAAACCAGAGCCGCGAGCGAAATCCAGGTCGATGGTCTCGCCTACCGCCAGGATCACCGCGTCGCATTCGATGCGGGCGATTTCTCCGGTCAGGACGGGCTTGCGCCGCCCGGTGAGGTCGTACTCGCCAAGCCGGGTTTTGGCAATCTCCAGGGCCCGCACATTGCCGTGGGCATCTCCCACGATGCGGTGCGGGGCGGACAAAAACAACAGCCGGACGCCTTCGTGCTCGGCCGCATCCACCTCTTCCCGGATCGCGGGCATCTCTTTGCGCTCGCGGCGGTACACGATGGTGGCATCGGCGCCCATGCGCAGCGCCGTGCGGGCCGCATCCACCGCGGCATTGCCGCCGCCGATCACCGCCACCCGCCGGCCGATCTGGCTGACCGTGGCGGAGGCGACGCCTTCCAGGAAGAGCAGCGCCGGGATGACGTTCTTCAACTCCGTGCCGGGCAGGTGCACCCAGGATTCCTTCCAGGTGCCGATGGAGAGGAACACGGCATCGAACTGCTCATCCAGATCGTGCAGCGAAATGGCCGAGCTGACCGGCATGCCGAACTCGAACTTCACGCCCATGCGGCGGATCAGCTCCACTTCGCGTTCCAGGACGTGCTTGGGGAGGCGATACTCGGGAATGGCATAGCGCAGCATGCCGCCGGCCTCGCGCTGGCTTTCAAAGACGGTGACATCGTGGCCCAGGAGCGCCAGGTAGAAAGCCGCGGTGAGCCCGGCGGGACCGGCGCCCACTACGGCGGTTTTCTTGCCGGTGGGCGGCAGTTTGCGGTCGGCCACGCGCGCTACCATGGCGTCGAAATGTTCCGAAAGCAGGATGGAATCGGCGATGAAGCGGTGCACGTCGCGCATGTTGACGGCGGCATCCATGGTGAGGCGGCGGCAGCGCATGTCGCAGGGATGCTGGCAGACGCGCCCGGTGGAGGCCGGCAGCGGATTATCCAGAACCACCGATTCGAAGGCGTCTTCCAGGCGCCCGCGCTTCAGCAGGCCGAGAAAGCGCGGGATGTTCATGTGCAGCGGACAACTGTTTTCGCAGGGCGAAAGCGCCAGGCTGTCGCAGACCCCCGCGCGGCAGCGGCGCGCGATGATGTGGTCGTCGAATTCGTAGCGGAAGTGCCGCAGGGTGGTGAGCACCGGGTTGGGCGCGGTCTGCCCCAGGCCGCATAAGGAGGTGTCGCGGATCATGCGGCTCAGCTCGTCGAGGAGGGCCAGTTGCGAGCTGTTTCCGGCGCCCTTGGTGAAGCCGTTGAGGATTGCCAGCGCTTTATCGAGACCCACCCGGCACGGCACGCACTTGCCGCACGATTCCGAATGGGTGAACTCGATGAAGTAGCGCGCGATATCCACCATGCAGTTGTTTTCGTCCATCACCACCATGCCGCCCGACCCCATGATGGACCCAAGCTGCGCCAGCGTTTCGTAATCCACCGGAGTATCGAACATTTCGAGCGGAATGCAGCCGCCCGAAGGGCCGCCGGTCTGCACCGCCTTAATGGGGCACTCGGCCACGCCGCCGCCGCCGATATCGTAAATAAAGGTCTTCAGCGGTGTTCCCAGGGGCATCTCCACCAGGCCGGTGTTCTTGATTTTCCCGACCAGCGAGAAGACCTTGGTTCCGGCGCTGCGGGCGCTGCCGATTTCGGTGAACCAGGCGGGACCCTTGAGGGCGATGGGGGCGACGTTGTACCAGGTCTCCACGTTGTTGATGTTGGTGGGTTTGCCGAACAGGCCTTGCTGCGCCGGAAAGGGCGGGCGCGGCCGGGGCCGGCCGGAGTAGCCTTCCAGCGAGGCGATCAGGGCGGTCTCTTCGCCGCAGACGAAGGCGCCCGCGCCCTCCACCAGCTCGATATCGAATTTCACCCCGCGGCCCAGCACGCTGGAGCCGAGGATGCCGTATTCGCGCGCCTGCTCAATGGCGCGGTTGAGACGGTGGACCGCCAACGGATATTCGGCGCGCACGTAGACGATGGCCTGCTGGGTTCCGGTGACGTACCCGCAGATGATCATGCCTTCCAGGAGGCCGTGGGGGTCGCTTTCGATTTCGTTGCGGTTCATGTAGGCGCCCGGGTCGCCTTCATCGGCATTGCAGATAATGTACTTGGCCGGATCTTTCGCCTTGGCCAGAAACTCCCACTTCAGGCCGGTGGCATAGCCGGCGCCGCCGCGGCCGCGCAGCTTGGCAGCCTTGATCTGCTCGATCACCATCTCCGGACGGCCGTCGATCAGCACCTTGTACAACGCCTGGTAGCCGCCTACGGCGATGTACTCGTCGATATCGTCGGGGCAGATGAGGCCGCAATCGCGCAGGACGATTTTCTTCTGCCCGTGGAAGAACGGAATTTCATGCCAGTGGGGCAGTTCGGGGAAGCCGGCCCCGTAGCGGATGCGCGCGGTGATGTGGTCCCACTCCTCGATCTTGCACCAGGCCAGGTCCGGCGGAATGCGTCCCTGGGCCAGGTCGGCCAGGATGCGGCCGGCATCGGAGGAGTGTACGCGGCGGAGGAGGACCAGCGGCTGGCCGGGAATCCAGACGTTCACCAGCGGCTCCTCCGAGCAGGCGCCGAAGCAGCCCACCGCGGCCAGGCGGATATCCAGGCCGTGGGCCTCAATGGCGTCGGCGAAGGCGCGGTAGACCTCCTCGGCGCCGTTGCCGCGTCCGCAGGTGCCCATTCCGACAGCCACGCGCGGCACCGGGGGCATCAGCTTGGTCATGCCGGCTTCGCGCGCCGTGTTGAACGTGCCGATGTCCGCAATGGGGGTCATTGGTGGGTCTCCTGTCGCAGCGCATCCACCTCGCGGGCCAGCGCGCGCTCATTCAAGTGCCCGCAGATGCGATGGTCGAGTTCCACCACCGGCGCCAGCGCGCACTGCCCGAAGCAGGCCACCGTGCGGATGGTGAACTTGCCGTCGGGCGTGGTGAGGGTCAGCTTATCGGCGCCGCCTTCCTCGGGCGTTTCCCGGATTCCCAATTCCAACCGCAGGCTTTCCAGCAGGTTGCGCGAGCCGCGGGCGTGGCAGGCCGTGCCGCGGCAGATGTAGATGGTGTGGTCGCCCTGGGGTTCCAGGTTGAAGAGTGCATAGAAGGTGGCCACGCTGAAGATCTGCGAGAGCGGCAGATTGGTCTTCGCGGCGATGTAGCGCAGGTCTTCAGAGCAGAGGTACTTGCGCGGGTTATTTTCCTGGACGGCCTCCAGAATGCCGAGCAGCGACCCGGGACGGCCGTTGGCGTGGGCAATCGCGCCGTCGATGAAGGCGCATTTCTCGGGGTCCGGCTGGTGAGCGATTACGGCGATGGGCAAGGTCATGGGGAAGCCTCCAGAGGACCCCCGTGTGCAGCGGGTCGACTACACCATATTATAAGACCTTTAACTACTGAAATTGCGCCCGTGGCTGGCAGACGGGCTGCCAGGGCCGCTCGCCCACAACCGGGCGGCCTGAGGTTTCTGCCACCAAAACGCGGCTCGCAGAGCAGAATCGCCCGGAAAACGTCAGCACTTTACCGGAAAGGATGGCAGGGGCAGGCGTCAGGCCGAAACGCCTCTGCCCAGCCGCGCGCCGCGGCGGTTTCCCAGCGGCTGGAATCCGGCGTTCTCCCCCAAGCTGGCGATCTGTGCCTGAGGGTGACACGCCATCGCTCCCCGAACCGCTGTCGAATCCCTAAAGCACGTGGAAATAGCCGCCGCGCTCCAGCACTTCCACCGGGATGCCGAACAGGCCGGACAGGGTTTGAGCTTCCAGCAGGTCGCGCTTGGGGCCATCGGCATAGACGGCGCCGCCGCGCAGCATCACCACGCGGTCGATTTCGGGGATGATGTCCGGCAGATGGTGGGTGACCATCAGGATGCCGACGCCCGCGGCCGCCAGCTTGCGCAGGATCGCGCGCAGTTCGTGGGTGGCGTGCAGGTCCAGGCTGGTGGTTGGCTCGTCCAGCATGAGCGCCTGCGGATCGTGTACCAGGGCGCGGGCGATCAGGATGCGGCGGGCCTCGCCGGAGGACATTTCGCCGGTGTTGCGCTCGGCCAGGTGGGGAATTTCGAGCAGCTCCATCACCTCGCGGGCCTTATGTTCCATCTCGGCGGTGACGTGGTGGTTGGGCCAGATGCCCACGCTGCCGAAGAAGCCCGAGAGGACGATCTCGAAGCCGGGGTAGTCGCGGGTGCAGAGGGCCATCCAATCGTTCGAGACGATGCCGAGATGGTGGCGGAGGTCGAAGAGATGCCAGCGGTCGCGGCCGAGAATGCGGAGCGACCAGGGTTCCGGTTGGAGGCGCGGGTAGAGTTCGCGCGAGATCACCTTGATGAGCGTCGATTTGCCGCAGCCGTTGGGGCCGAGGATGGCGGCATGCTCGCCCTGGGCGATGCGCAGGGTGACGCGGTCGAGCGCCGTGCGGGCGCCGCGCTGCACGGTGACATTCTGGAAATCGAGCAGAGGAGTGGGCAACCCATATTTTAAACGGACCGCCAGTGGATTTATGCTTAGACATGGCGTGCCCGTGGAGAATCCTGGCGGCGGCCCTGGTGGCGGCGGCAACGGTGGCAGCGCAGGGGTCCGGGCAGGCCGTCCCGCCGGTGCCGGGCGCGCCGCCCGCGCAGACCACCCCGACCACCCCGCCGGGGGACGCCCCTCAGGCCGTTTTCGGCATCACGGTGGTGGACAATACCGGCCTGGAAGGCAAGATCTACCTGATGAAGCCGGGGTCGGACGGGCTGCCCAACTTCAAAAAGATGAAATCGGTGGGGAGCATCTACACCACCATGCTAAACATTCCTTCACGGAGCTTCACCACCGGTTTCCCGGGAATTACCGAGCGGTTCGAGTGGTTCGCGATCGATTATACCGGCCGGTTCTGGATTGAGGACCCCGGCTTCTACCTGTTTGCGCTGCTGTCCGACGATGGCTCGAAGCTGTTCATCGACGGCCATGAGGTGATCGATAACGACGGAATTCATCCGGCCACGACCGTGGAGGGGAGGGTGAAACTGGCGGTCGGGGTGCACCGCATCCGGGTGGAGTATTTCCAGGGGCCGCGCGACCGGCTGGCCCTGGTGTTGGGGGTGGCGCGACCGGGTGGGACCTGGCACGTTTTCAACACCAGCGATTTCCGGCCGCCCAATCCGGACGAGGGAAAACAACCGGCGACGGATGCCAGCGACGGAAAGCGGCGCAAGTAGGGTGAAGCCGCGGTTGCCCGCGATGGGCGGAACGGGCTAGTTCTTGGCTGGCGGCCGTGCGGTGTGCGTCTTCCGGGTCATATCCCCGCTGTGCAGCAGCTTTTCGATCTGCTCGCGCAGGTGCTTCTCCTGCACGTCGTTGGCGAAAAACTGGTCGTCGCCTTCGAACTCCGCGCGGATGGTGCCCTGCCGGTCGATAAATACCAGCGAGGGCACGTGCATGATCAACATGGGATTATGTTGCAGAAAGGCGGCCGACGTGTCGTAAGACACGTAGCCCACCGGGAAGTTGGGCGTGAAAGTCATGATGAAGCCGGGCACCAGCGACGCGGCGCCCTGGTCGATGGCCGCTTCCACAATCTGCAGCCCTTGCGGGCCGAATTCGATCTGAAACTGTTTCAGCAGCCCGGTGGTGTACTGGCAATGCGGGCAGGAAGTCAGAATGAAGGCCAGCAGCACCGCCTTGCCGCGAAAGCTGTCGAGCTGTAACTTTTTGCCGCCGGGGAGACCGATTTCCAGCGCGGGGGCTTTTCGCGGCAGGTCCACGGCGGACGCGGTAGCCGCCATTGTTACCGCCATCGTGGCCGCCGCCAGAAGCATTCCCAACGCTCTCCGCATACTCATATACTCCTCAGTGTAACCCAGGGTCCAGCCCTTCTACGCTGGTGACGATGGCGCCTTTGCGGCGCAGTTCGAAGCGGCCGTCGT
>Ga0335074_10014071_pt1 | contig 11232 bp, 7 predicted proteins | sample Lox_Sample_23_FD_206715 | JGI IMG/M metagenome (GOLD analysis project Ga0335074, IMG submission 206715) | Soil microbial communities from Loxahatchee National Wildlife Refuge, Florida, United States - Lox_Sample_2.3 | ecosystem: Environmental > Terrestrial > Soil > Wetlands | place: USA: Florida...
GGACAGCGATGGCGTCGAAGGCACGTACTACGTCTGGACGCCGGCCCAGATCACCGAGGCACTGGGGGAGGCGGACGGCGGCTACGCGGCGGCTGTCTTCGGGGTAACGCAGGCGGGCACCTTCGAAGCCGGCGCCTCTGTGCTGCAGCTGCGCGCTGACCCGCCCGATCCCGAGCGGTTCGCGAGGGTTCGGGAGGGCCTGCTGGCCGCTCGGGCCAGGCGGACAAGGCCGGGCCTGGACGACAAGGTAGTGGCGGCCTGGAATGGCCTGGCCGTCGCTGCCCTGGCCGAGACGGGATTGCTGCTCGGCCGGCCAGACTTCATCGCTGCCGCAGTCGACGCCGCCGAGCTCCTGGCGAGCGTCCATCTGAGCGGTGGCCGGCTGGTCAGGACCTCGTCCGGCGGCCGCTCCTCAGGCACGGCTGGCGTGCTGGAGGATTACGGCTGCGTCGCGGCTGGCCTGATCGCGCTGGCTGGCGCCACGACCGCGGACGCCCCGGCGGGTGGGCAGGGGGCCTCTGAACGGGGACCGGCGCGGTGGCTTGCGGTCGCGGGCGAGCTGCTGGACGGGGTGCTCGCCCATTTCGGCACCGGAACGGGCGGCTTCTACGACACGGCCGATGACGCCGAGCGGCTGATCTACCGGCCGTCCGATGTCGCGGACGGGCCGACGCCCTCCGGCACGTACGCGGTCGCGGACGCGCTGCTGAGCTATGCGGCGCTGACCGGCTCGGCAGCCCACCGGGAGGCGGCAGTTGCTGCCCTGGCCACCGTTCCCGCCCTCGCCTCGAGGTATCCGCGGGCGGCCGGCTGGGGGCTCGCCGTGGCCGAGGCGGTGCTCTCCGGTCCGGCGGAGATCGCTGTCGTCGGCGCGCCTGGCCCTGGGCGAGCTGAGCTGCACCGGGTCGCTCTGCACGCCGCGCCGCCCGGCGCCGTGATCGCGGTTGCCGGTGCCGGTGCCGGTGACGGGGCCGACGGGGACTCTCCACTGCCGCTGCTATCCGGGCGTATGCCGCTCGACGGTCGGCCCACCGCGTACGTCTGCCGGAACTTCACCTGCCGGGCACCGGTGACCGAGCCCGCCGACCTGCGTGCCGAGCTGGGCTGAGCCGTCCACTTCCGGTGGTCGGGAGCGTCCCTGGCGGGTAGCAGGAATGGCTGCGCCGCCGTCGGCAAAGTGCCTGCGTGAAGAAGCATGCGGGTGCCCGGGCAGAGCCGACCGGGTGCGCTACAACCGCTCTACCTGGCCTCTTGCCGGACCGGATGTTAGTCAACGATCCGGCAGAAGTTCGCCTGGGGTTTGCCATGCATACCGTTCCGTCGCTATTCCTTGTACCATCATCGGGATTCGCGGGGTATCTGCGTGGGGCATGCGAGCCTCATCACGATGACGGGCTCGGCCTTGCTGAACCGGCCGGGGTGAGCCCGCGAGGGGAGTGACCAGTGCGCGACGGACATCGCCGTTTGCGTGCCGGTCTGTGGATAGCAGTCGCCGTTGGCGTGATGGCCGGGCTCTCACCACGACTTGTCCTCCCGTCGCTTCCGCATCCCGGTGCGCACGCGCAGCACGGCGGCACCGGCGAAGGCCGGCCTGCCCACGGCCTGGCGGGCAGTGCAGCCCAAGCGCAGCGGCGGTATGCGGCGATGCTGGCCGGGATTGGCACGGCGGCGCCTTCGGCGGGCGGCAGCGCGGTCGCGCAGGCGGCTGCCGCGCTCGCGCAGTCCGGCCAGACTGAGACAGCCGAGGCGCAGCAGGCCGGAGTCCTGTTCCCGGCCACGTCGGGCGGCTCGCCGGTGCGGACGGTCCCGGTGGCGCCGGTCGTCAGCGTGGCCGACACCGCGCATCAGGCCCCGGTCCGGCCGCTGCGGACACTGCGGCCCGCCGACCTGCTCGTCATCGCGCCAACGACGCTGCCGCGGGCCGTCCTGTCCGCGATCCGGAAGCAGCACGGCGTCAGTGCGGCTGACCAGCTGGACGCAGCTCGCCTCAAGGTCAACGGCAGTCTGATCCCGGTTCTCGGCGTCAACCCGTCGGCGTTCAGGCCGTTTGCGGCCAAGCCGACGGCGAAGTCGGCCGCGCTCTGGCGGAACGTCGCGGGCGGGTCCATCGCCGTCTCCTATCTGATGGGCAAGCAGGAGCGGCTGCCGCTCGGCGGCGGTGTGACGGTGACCGGCGCGAGGACCGAGAAGCTGACCGTCGGCGGGTTCGGAACGGACGGCATCGGCGGCGTGGACGCGGTCGTTTCTAACTCGGTCGCCAGGTCGCTGGGGATGCCGTCCGGCAACGCGATCGTCATCAGCGCTCCGCACACCCGGCTGGCCGCCCTGATCAGCAAAGTGCAGCGGATCCTGCCGAAGGGCGCCTCGGTCGCGGCACTGGTGGCGCAGGCGGCCGAGAAGGGCGCGCCGGGCTCAGCGGGCGCCATTGACATCACGGCTTCCGATGGCCCTGGCCTGACAGTCACCCAGATCCGGGCCTTCCTGACCGCCGCGCTCAGCCGGGTCGGAATGCGGTACGTGTGGGGCGGCGACGGGCCGACTGTCTTCGACTGCTCGGGCTTGGTTCAGTGGTCTATGCGCCAGGCCGGGATCGTCATGCCGCGCGTTGCCTCGGACCAGGCTCAGACCGGGCCGCAGGTCCCGCTCTCCGAGCTTGAGCCGGGCGACCTGCTCTTCTACCACACCGATCCGACGGCCCCCAACTACATCTCGCACGTCGCGATCTACCTGGGCAAGGGCCTGATGGTCCAGGCACCAGAGCCGGGCATGGACGTCGAGGTCGTGCCCGCGATCCTGGGCGGCGCCGGATTTGCCGGGGCGGTAGAGATCTACCCCCGGGTAGCGGCCGCGGTGGCGGCCGACCCCGCGGGCTGACGGCCCCATCGCCCGAAGGCTGCGTGCCTGGCCGAGGAGCGCACTTTTCATTCGATTGGTGGCCCTTTATGCCTGGATTGCGTTGTTAGGACGCCATCAATCGAATGAAAAGTGGCGCCATCGGGGGCACCCGAGCGGGCGAGCTACGACGCGCTACAGGCCTCTTGCAAGGACGACGCAACGGTGTAATCATAATTACATGGCTACTGAGAGCACCGAGGAAGCCCTCCGGGGCTGGTTCACTGGCAGGCTGCCCGCGGAATGGTTCACCGGACCGCCCCAGATCAAGGTGGATCGCGAAGAGATCACCGTCGTCGGTCCGCTCGCTGACACTGAGGGGGCGTCGGCCGGTTCCGAGGCCGAGGCTGCGGCCGCCGCCGAGGGCCGAAGCCGCCGCTTCCGCGAGGAAACCCGCGAGCACCGCATCGAGATCGCCAGGGAGGCCGAGCACAAGTTCGGCCGGAAGGTCTCCTGGGGCGTGGAGTGCAACGGGCGCAAGGTGATGTTCACCACGTTCTCCGTACCGGTCATGACCAGGCTGCGGCAGTCGGAGCGCCAGGTACTCGACACCCTTGTCGACGCTGGTGTAGCCCGCAGTCGCAGTGACGCGCTCGCCTGGTGCGTTCGCCTTGTCGGCGAGCATGAAGACTCCTGGCTTGCCGACCTGAGGGCCGCGCTCCGAAAGGTCGAGCAGGTCAGAGGCGAGGGACCGGCCTGATATCGAGGTCTGGCGCGGGCACCCGAGCAGACGCCCGCGCCGCTGGCTGACCGGACCGTGAGCGGCACCGGCAGCAGCGGCGGCCGCTCGCCCGGCGGGACTGGCAGTGGCGGCCACGTTTCCGGCTGGTAGGGTTTTTGTTACTGGGCGTGATCACAAAGGCCGATTGCGCACACGATTCGCTCAGCCCGGTCAGAATCGACCGGCTCGCGCCGGGGTACACTCCCCCAATCCCGGCTTACACGGTCTTCCCCCAGCGTGCAGCCGGGTCGCCAGCAGCGACGCCGCTGCAAGGTCGTTGAGGAGGGCCAGTCGTGGCGTATGACGTGAAGGTGGCCTCGGCGGAAGGTAACTCAGCCGGCGATCTTGAGACGACACTCGATGAAGCCGGCCTGAAGAACCGCTACGTTCGCGAGTACGTCCGGCACTGGGCGGAGCACACCGGTGCCAGCCGGGTCGAGGTCATCGGCGCGGCCGACGACGCGAGGCTGATCCGGGAGTCGCTCGCCGCAGGCGAGATCCTGCCAGCTGGTGAAGGCAGGTACTACGCCCGCAGCTACGCGAAGGACACCGCTCGGTCCGAGGAGCGGACCATCGTCGCGACCGCCAGCCCAGCGGATAAAGGCGTCTACAACAACTGGCACCCGTCGGCCACGATGCGGCCGCTGGTCGAGAAACTCATGCGCGGCGCCTCGGCCGGCAAGACGATGTACGTGATCCCATACCTGATGGCTCCGGCCGGGTCGCCGCTCGAGCCGTATGCCGCGGGCGTCGAGCTGACCGACCACCGCACCGTCGCGCTGCACATGATCCGGATGGCGCGGGTCGGCGTCGAGCACGTGAACAACCTTGACGACCCGGACACGTTCGTGCGCGGCGTGCACGTGACCGGCGACCTGGAGAACCTCGGCCAGGGCACGCCGGAGGACAAGCGGTACTTCGTCACGCTGGCGGACGAGCGGACGATTCTGCACTTCGGCTCGTCGTACGGCGGCAACGCGCTGCTCGGCAAGATTGCGCACGGACTGCGGCAGGCGGCCTACGACGGCTGGGCATCCGGGGAGTTCCTGGCCGAGCAGTTCATGCTGATCGGCATCACCGACAAGCAGACCGGCCGCACCTGGCATATCTGCGGCGGGTTCCCGAGCGCGTCCGGCAAGACGAACCTCGCGATGATGCTGGCCCCGAACAGCCTGGGTGACCGGTATCACGTGTCGTTCTACGGGGACGACATCGCCTGGCTGCGGGTCGACCCGGAGGACGGGAAGATCTATGCGATCAACCCGGAGAACGGCGTGTTCGGCGTGGCCAAGGACACGAACGAGGTGACGAACCCGACGGCGCTCGGGTCCGTGGCGGCCGGCACCGGGGTGCTGTTCACCAATGTCGCCTACAACGAGGTGACCCAGGACGTGTGGTGGGAAGGCCGGACGCCGCAGCCGCCGGTCGACGTCACCGGCTGGCGGGACTGGACCGGGAAGCTCATCTCCGAGCGCTCGGGCGACGAGGTTGGCAAGCCGTGGGCGCATCCGAACAGCCGGTTCACCACGACGCTCGCGAACGTGCCCAACATCGCCGCGGACTACGAGTCCGGCCAGGGCGTGCCGATCGACGCGATCATCTTCGGCGGTCGCACCCGCGACCGCGAGCCGCTGATCCGAGCGATGACCGATCTCGCCGAGGCCGTCTACGACGGCCTGACGCTGGGAGCAGAGGCGACGTTCGCGGCCGAGGGCGTGGACGGCCAGCTCCGGTACGACCCGATGTCGATGCGGCCGTTCATGTCGTACCCGGAGGGCGCGTACGCCGAGCACTGGCTGCGGATCATCGGCGCCGCCAGGGAAGAGCCGATCTTCGCGCACGTCAACTGGTTCCAGCGCGACCCGGACGACGGTCATTTCCTCTGGCCCGGGTACCGCGACAACCTCCGGCCGCTGCTATGGCTGCTCCGGCTCAAAGACGGCCAGGTTCGCGGTCGGCAGACCCCGGTCGGCATCGTTCCGACGGCGGCGGAGCTGGACCTGACGGAGTGCGGAGTACGGCCGGAGGACCTGGCGAAGCTGCTCTCCATCGATGCCGCGCGGTGGCGCCAGGAGATGGCGCATCGCGAGGAGCACCTGGCCCAGTTCGACGGGCTGCCGGAGGCGATCTGGGCGGCACACCGACGCGTCGCGGCTGCCCTAGACGCCGACGGAGACTGAGTTCCGGCTTGCTTTCATGATCGTGGACGGTTAGGCGGCACACTCGTAGCCCTAGGTTCCACGATCATGAAGTCGCGGTTCGAGGCGTGGCCGCCCCGGTGAGTAGCAGGCGTGATGTTAACGTTCGGTCATGGGTGGACTACGTTGCGTAGATGGCTCCGTGCTGTCCGTGCACGCCGTGACGTGCCGCGATCGGGCCGGCCAGGCCTACGAGATCACACTCCGGCTGGCCCGGAACTCGGAGCCGTTCGCCGTAGTCGGACAGCGCTGCGGTTACCAGCTATCGGAGCTGGCCAGGCAGATCAGCGCGGCGAGAGACGATCCGCAGCAAGCAACGGCCTGGCCGGACCCGGATGACAGGTTCCCTGCCGCCGGGATCGGCGAAACTGCCCTAGCAGCTAATAGCGAAGCGACAGCTGACTGGGAGGCAGCGGCTGACCGGGAGGCAGCGGCTGACAGGGAGGTCCGGGCCGCGGCGGACCCGGCTCGCAGGGCGGAGTCCTCAGCAGGCCAGACGGAGGCGTCAGCGCCGAACGCGCGGGTCTCGTCCGGTGCGCGTTCTATGCCTGGCGAGCACGAGTACTTCGCCCTCCGCTCGCGCGACCGTGACGACATGCCGGGTACCGGGGAACTCCGCTGCGTGCTGCGGTCGAGCGCGGTCTGGGTCGGCGAGTGCATGGGCACTGGCCCGCATGCGGAGGCAGGCGTTCCGCGCCAGCGGCGGTCGGTCGGCCGGCTTCCGGACGGTAGTCACGGCAGGTGGCGGCTGACCAGGCGAGCGGTCATCGAGGCCTGGGGGGCTAGCGGGGTCGGTGTGCGAGCTGTCCTGACCTCAGCCGAACTGATGGCATTCTTGGATACGGTGCTGACCGAGCCGGACGGCGAAGTTCGCGCCGACCGGGCCGCGGCGGTGCAGGACCCGGCTGGCAGTTAGGCGGTAGCGCAGGACCCGGCTGGCATCAGGCGGGTAGTGCCGGATCCGCCGGCAGGACACGGTGGTACCGCATCCGGCGTACGGACCCCCGTCGATGCAGGGACACTGCCGGAGGGCCCCGGGTAGCCGGGAGCACGGGCAGCCGGGAGCACGGGCAGCCAGAAATGCGGGTGGGCTGGAGACGCCGGCGTCCGGTGACACCCGGCAGGTGGCAGTGGCGGCAAAGGAAGGGTGCCAGATGGGGTTGCGGGATCTGGTCTACCGGATCTACGAGCACAGGCTCGAAGCCACATTGCTGCCGCAAGCGATACCCCGGCACGTTGGCGTGATGTGCGACGGTAACCGCAGGTGGGCCCGGTCGGCCGGGCTGACCGACGTCAGCAGCGGGCACCAGGCCGGCGCGGACAAGGTCTTCGAGCTGCTGGAATGGTGCCAGGAGACCGGTGTCGAGGTCGTGACGCTGTGGCTGCTCTCCACTGACAATCTGGCCAGGGAGGAGGGCGAACTCGAGTCCCTGCTACGGATCATCGAGGACACCGTCAGGGATCTGGTCGCCGAGAACTATCACGTCAAGCCGGTGGGTGCCCTTGACCTGCTGCCGGCCGAGACCGCCCAGGTGCTGAAGGACGCAGCCGAGACCACGGCCAGATATGACGGACTGCTGGTGAATGTGGCCGTCGGCTACGGCGGACGGCGGGAGATCGCGGATGCCGTCAGGTCGCTGCTCCAGGACCACGCGACGAGGGGAACCACGATCGAGGAGCTAGCCGAGGTCCTGGACGTCGAGCACATCGCCGAGCACCTGTACACGGCCGGCCTGCCGGACCCGGACCTGGTGATCAGGACCTCCGGGGAGCAGCGGCTCGGCGGCTTCCTGCTCTGGCAGAGCGCCCATTCGGAGTTCTACTTCTGCGACGCCTTCTGGCCGGCCTTCCGGCGGGTCGACTTCCTCCGGGCGCTGCGGTCCTATGGCGACCGGAACCGCCGGTTCGGCGCCTGAGGCAGTCCGCTGGAGGCTCGCAGGACCTTCGCGCCAGCGCAGAGTGATACGCCACACACGAGGCGTGATGACCCGATCGGTGCAACGGGGACTTCGTGAACACTGCGTTACGCCGATTCCGCTCGGCATGAACACGTCGTTACGGTACTTCCCGCAGCTTGATCCCTTAGGTACGGTCATTAGTGACGGGCGGTACGTAGCTGCCCGCCGGGAAGGCCCTTGAGATCCTCGAGCTTCGCGTCCTGGTGCGCAGGCGAGATGAGCGATGGGCCGGGTTCCCGGCCCCTCGCTGGGCGGACCCGGTCCCGCCGACACATCTGTTGTGTCCGACCGCGGCGCCGCTGCGGCGCCCAGGGGAGAGCGAGTGGCCAGTTCCTCAGCACGGCGAACCCTCCAGCAGGATCCTGCCCAGTCATCGTCAGCCGCGGCCCTGCCAGCGGCGGCAGAGTCGGCTCATGCCACGGCCGGGCGCACCCAGGGTCAGTCAGACGCTGAGCCGGGACGGGATCAGCCTGGCTCAGGCCGGACTGCCTCCGGCCCAGCCGGCTCACGCCGGACGGATCGAGCCCGCGGCTCGGCTGGATCAGGCCCGGCTGGATCAGGCCCGGCTGGATCAGGCCCGGCTGGATCAGGCCCGGCTCGGGCCGCTTCTGGTGAGCGAGCGGCCAGCCGATCGGCGCCGGTTAGGCAGCCTGCCGGGTCGAAGCAGCCTGCCGGACCGGCTCCCGCCCGGGCGACCGCCCGTGCCGGGACGGCCAGCCGTCCCGACCACTCTCGCCGTACCTACGTTCTGGACACCAGTGTCCTGCTTGCAGACCCCGCGGCCATCGGCAGGTTTGCCGAGCACCGGGTGGTGCTGCCTGTCGTCGTCATCACCGAGCTTGAGGCCAAGCGGCACCATCCGGAACTCGGCTACTTCGCCCGCCAGGCGCTCCGCTATCTCGATGACCTGCGGATCGAGTACGGCCGCCTGGACGCCGACCTGCCGATCGGGGACACCGGCGGCAGTGTCAGGGTCGAGCTGAACCATTCCGATCCGTCGGTGCTGCCAGCGGGCTTCAGGCTCGGCGACAACGACACCAGAATCCTCTCCGTAGCTTGCAGCCTCGCGGTCGAAGGCGAGAGCGTCATCCTCGTCAGCAAGGACCTGCCGCTGCGGGTGAAGGCCGCGGCCGTCGGGCTGACCGCGCAGGAATACCGGGCCGAGCTGCCCCCGGACTCGGGCTGGACCGGCATGGCCGAACTTGACGTCACAGCGGGCGAGATCGACGAGCTGTACGAGAACGGCAGGCTTGAGCTCGCCGCAGCCCGCGACCTGCCCTGCCATACCGGACTGGTGCTCGTCTCCGGGGTCACCGGAGCGGGCAGTGCGCTCGGCCGGGTCCTGCCGGACAAGTCGGTCAAGCTGGTACGCGGCGACCGGGAGGCTTTCGGCCTTCGCGGACGCAGTGCCGAACAGCGGATCGCGCTTGACCTGCTGCTGGACAACGAGGTCGGCATCGTCTCGCTGGGCGGCCGGGCCGGTACTGGCAAGTCGGCCCTGGCTCTGTGCGCCGGGCTGGAGGCCGTGATGGAGCGGCGGCAGCACCGCAAGCTGGTGGTCTTCCGGCCGCTGTACGCGGTCGGGGGCCAGGACCTGGGCTACCTGCCGGGGTCCGAGGCGGACAAGATGAACCCCTGGGCGCAGGCGGTCTTTGACACGCTCTCCGCGGTGACCTCGCAGGCCGTCATCGACGAGGTGATCGACCGGGACATGCTCGAGGTGCTGCCCCTCACGCACATCCGCGGCCGGTCCCTGCACGACTCCTTCGTGGTGGTGGACGAGGCGCAGTCGCTGGAGCGCGGCGTGCTGCTAACCGTGCTGTCCAGGATCGGTGCCGGGTCCAGGGTGGTGCTGACGCACGACATCGCGCAGCGGGACAACCTGCGGGTTGGCCGCCATGACGGCATCGTGGCCGTGATCGAGAAGCTCAAAGGCCACCCGCTGTTCTCGCACGTGACGCTGGTCAGGTCCGAGCGCTCGCCGATCGCCGCCCTGGTCACCGAGATGCTGGAGGACTCAGGGCTGTGATCGAGCCCGGCCGCCGCCCGCCGGGACAGAGCCGTCACCCGGCTCTGCGCACGGACCGCCGGCCGAGCCAGACCCTGCAGGCCGGTCCGACCCGGCGGGCCCGGCTCGCGGAACGGCCGCCGGGAGGGTACGGTGACTCGCGAAATGAGCCACCTGCGCGATGCACCGAGCGGCGGACCTGCCTCTTATCCAGGCATCGGCCTGCGCGAGCCCGTGTCCGTGGTGATGCCCGTGCGCAACGAGGAGCGCTACCTGGCCGAGTCGGTCGCCAGCATCCTCAGTCAGGACTACGACGGCGAGCTGGAGCTGGTCCTCGCCGTCGGCCCGTCGCGTGACCGGACCGCTGACCTCGCCCGGAAGCTGGCCGCGGACGACCCGCGGATCGTCGTGGTGGACAATCCGACTGGCCTGATCGCGGCGGCGATCAACAGGGCGATCCGCGCCTCCAGGTACGCCGTGGTGGTGCGCGTTGACGGCCACTCCATGCTCCCGGACGGCTACATCAGAACCGCCGTCCAGACGCTGCGGGAGACCGGCGCCGTCAACGTCGGCGGCATCATGGCGGCCGAGGGCGTGACACCGTTCCAGCAGGCCGTGGCATGGGCGATGACGTCCCCCTTCGGAGTCGGGGCCGCCAGCAACCACACCGGCGGCGAGCCCGGTCCGGCCGACACCGCTTATCTGGGCGTCTTCCGCCGGGAGGCGATCGAGCGGGTGGGCGGCTACAACGAGGAGTTCGTGGTCGCGGAGGACTGGGAGCTGAACCACCGCATTCGCAAAGCGGGCGGCCTCATCTGGTTCCAGCCGGACTTGCGCGTCACCTACCGGCCGCGGGCCACGGTGGCCGAGCTGAGCATCCAGTACTTCCGGTACGGCAGATGGCGGCGAGTGGTCTCGCGCCAGCACGCCGGCACGATCAACCTGCGCTATCTCGCCCCGCCGATCGTGGTCGGTACGGTAGCGGCCGGGACTCTGGCCGGGCTGGCCGGTCTCGCCGGGCTTGCGGCAGGTGCGACCGGTTCCTGGCCCGCGCTGCTGACGATCGGCTTCACCGCTCCGGCAGGGTATGCAGCGGGCATCGTCGCCGTCGCCGCGGCGGCCGCCAGGCGCCTGCCGCTGCGGGTAGCCGTCCGCATTCCGCTCGCACTCGCCACCATGCACATGTGCTGGGGAACCGGGTTCCTGACCAGCCCGGCAAGCCTGGTCCCCGGCAGCGGCCCGAGGCCAGCGGACGAGGTTTCAGCACAAGATGCCGATTGATGCTGCTCTAGGAGGCTGATGGGCCTGCGACGCGGTTAGGGCAGCGCAGCGCGGCAGGCCGGTCCGGCAGCCCGCCCGGCCGGTCCGGCAGCGCGGCAGACCCGTCCGGCAGCCCGCCCGGCCCGCCCGGCGGCGCGGCAGCCCGCCCGCCGGGTTAGTGCTCGGGCCGATCAG
>Ga0335074_10014072_pt1 | contig 11232 bp, 5 predicted proteins | sample Lox_Sample_23_FD_206715 | JGI IMG/M metagenome (GOLD analysis project Ga0335074, IMG submission 206715) | Soil microbial communities from Loxahatchee National Wildlife Refuge, Florida, United States - Lox_Sample_2.3 | ecosystem: Environmental > Terrestrial > Soil > Wetlands | place: USA: Florida...
GAAAGACGATTCATCGCATCCGAAAACCCGGCAGCGATACTGTACTGGATGCCATTTCTTACGAGGGTTGCAAACGTTGCTTCCTGATGCACTTTTGGCATCGATCCGCCTCCCCGTAATTTACGTTGCAGTATCAAACTCCTCCGAAACAGGGCGATTTGTTCGAGAAAATACGTGATGTGGCGAGCACAGAAGTGGTTCACAATCTCCCACAGCGTAAAGAGGCGTTTTCCTCTCTCGCTTTTCCCTTCCCCCTTATCATCCTCCCCCTCACTTGATTCTTCAAGTATATTTGTGCCGTACGTTTTGGTTCTTTTTTGTACGCGATTTTCGGGTTGTTGTGTTGAAAATAAACAAGTTAATGTCCAAAATATACCCCAGTGGGGTATAGAAAAAATTTTCCCAAATTGCTACCCCCAAAATCAGGTTGAGGAGAGCCGGGCGTGAGGGTGAGCGGTTATCTCCATTATGCGCGTTGCGGAAAAATGATATGAAGTGCCGGCGAGATTTATATTCTCAGTGGAATGAGGAGGATGGGGCCATTTGTGAACGTGGTGGCACTTGACAAGGCGAGGGAGTGAGGGAGCGGGAGAGCGAGGGAGCAGGGAGCGAGGGAGCGAAGGCGGGTGCAGCGGGATATTCTCTTTCGCCTGGAGCGGCAACGCGGGAACAATTGAGTAAGCGCAGGTGTCTAAAGAGAATAGTCCGCAAAGACGCTCCGGCGCGCCTGAGCCGCGGCGCCGGCCGGAGGTTCGCCTTGGAGTGCGTCCATGAGAGTCGGCCGAGCAAATGGCTTGCTTTCGGCTCGCTGTTCAGAAGGTGGCTCGGCTTCGGCTGGTTGTTCCTGGTTGCGACACAAATGATGCCGATCGGCAAAGCAGGCGCACAGCAAATGAACAAAGAGCGCGGCGCCGATCCGGGAGAAGTTTGGGAAAAGGCGGCAGGCGGACCGCAGGAATTTGAAGTAGCCAGCGTGCACGCCAATAGGAGCGGCGGCGATTCGTACAGCAGCATGGCGCTGGACGGAGACGGCAATGCCTATTGGGTAATGACCGGGCACGACAAGCTGTCGCCGGAGGGCAGCCTGTTCTCTGCGAAGAATCAGTCGCTGCTGCACTACATTGTCTTTGCGTACAGGTTGAATGGCACCGAGGAGCTGGCGTTGCGCTTCGACTATTTCAAGGGAGCGGAGCTGCACGTTCCGGACTGGGTGCGCAACGACCGGTATGACATTGAAGCGCGCGCGCCTCGTTCGGCAACCAAGGACGAAATGCGGCTGATGATGCAGAGCCTGCTGGAAGATCGATTCAAGCTGCGCGTGCACTGGGAAACCCGCCAGGTTCCGGTGTTCGCGCTGGTCGAAGAGAAACCGGGAAAGCTCGGGCCCCAGCTCAAACCCCATCCCGCGAGCGACGATTGTTTGAAGACGAAGTTTGCCCCAGGCGAGGGAGCCGGCGCACCCGCGGTTTCTGCGCTTCCCATTCCATGCGGCTGGATTGCGCGGTTGCCCGTGAGCCAGCCGGGCGAGGATCGCATCGGGGGACGCGATGTGCCGCTTTCCATGCTGGCTTCGTCTCTGCCCTGGCAGACCGGCCTGGTGGTTGTCGGGCGGCCGGTGATTGATCGCACCGGGCTTGGCGGCGACGTCGACTTTCAGTTGGATTGGGTGCGCGACGACACAAGCGAAATGAATAACAGCGAGAGCGGCGGAACGTTTCGCGAGGCGCTGAAGAATCAGCTTGGGCTGAAGCTGGAGCCGGCGAACGGTCCGATCGAGGTGCTGGTGATTGATCATGTGGAGCAGCCGGGAGAGAACTGAGAAGGACAGGGAGCAGGGGAGCGAGGGAGCAAGTGAGCAAGGGAGCGAGTTGGCAAGCGAGCGAGGGAGCGAGGGAGCAAGGAAGCGAGGGAGCGAGGGAGCAAGGAAGCGAGGGAGCAAGGGAGCGAGGGAGCGAGGGAGCAAGGGAGCAAGTTGGCAAGGGAGCGAGGGCGCAAGCGAGCGAGGGAGCAAGGGAGCGAGGGAGCAGGGGAGCGAGGGAGCAGGAACATTCGGTTGTGGGCTGGCGTAACAGCAGAGCAGGCGACAGACCGTGCGGCAAAAATCCGGTGGATGGGGAAACAGACCCGGCGGGTGGTGCGTCTTATCCATGTATCCTTTTGAATGCGTGGAAAAACAGGGATTTATGGGCTCACGGCCCTGACGGGCCGAGGAAGATAGAGGTCTTTTTGTGATCAATCTGAAAGACGTGGGCAATGGAGTCCGTTGCGGCGGGAAATGTGTGCCATGGCGGTGCGTGGTCTTCAGTGCAGCGATAGCCACATTGGTTGCGATGGGTGGAATGAAGGTAAGGGCGCAAGCGGCTGCGCCGGCAGAGACGGGGCAGAGTGCGCAGGCTGCGTCTGCGCAAGGAGCGGCGCCAGCTTCAGCGACTGACCTGGCGGGAATCTGGCAGGGGACGGTGATGCCGCCGAATGCGCCGAAGGGCGTGAGATTCGTCATCAAGATCACGAAGGGCAGCGACGGGTCGTACAAGGGAGCGCTGTATAACGCCGATCAAGGACAGCCGCCGCTGTCGTTCGCCACAGTTACGCTGCAGGGGACGGACGTAAAGCTGGCGAATTCAGTGTTAACGATTTCGGGAAAACTGAGCGCCGACGGAAAAACGATCGACGGCGGCATCAATGGCGGGGGACCGAATCCGCTTCCCGTTTCATTTGCGCGCACGGCGCCGGATGCGGCGTGGCCGATACCGGAGGCGATCAAGCCGATGGCGGCGGACGCGGACCCGGGATTCGATGTAGTTACGGTGAAACCGAGCCAGCCGGGCCAACCAGGCAAGCGGTTCACGCTTAGCGGAACACACGTTGTCTTTTTCAATGCGAATCTGAACGATCTGATGGCGCTGGCGTTCGGGGTGCACGCAAAGCAGATCATTGGCGCGCCGGAGTGGGCCGACAAGGACCTTTTTGATGTAGATGGCGTGCCGGATGTGGCGGGCCGTCCCAACCTGAAGCAGATGGGATTGCTGACGCAGAAGCTTCTGGCCGACCGCTTTGCGCTCAAGTTCCATCACGAGCAGCGGGAGCTTTCGGTCTACGCTGTCACGGTGGCGGCCGGCGGACCGAAGTTTAGCAAGACGACGGCAGCTGCGGGAGATCCGCCGGGATTTTTGTTCAGGGGGCTTGGCGACCTGGTTGTGCGCAACATGACGTTGAAGGACTTTACCAACGGGATGCAGTCGACCGTTATGGACAGACCGGTTGTGGACCAGACGGGGCTGACGGAGCGGTACGACTTCACACTGAAGTGGACGCCGGACGATTCGCAGTTTGCGCAGTTCCGGGGAACGAACGGGCCGGTTCAGCCGCCGGCAGGAGACAATCCGAACGCGCCGCCGAGCTTGTATACGGCGGTGCAGGAGCAACTGGGGTTGAAGATCACAGCGACGAAGGCCATGGATGACGTGATTGTGATCGATCATGTGGAGAAGCCGTCGGCGAATTGAGAGCAGAGAGCAGAGAGCAGAGATAAGAGACCCTATTCCTGCAAACGAAATCGAGGTTGCGCACGTCTGAAGTGTGACGGCGTGTAACAGCCAGCCAGTGCAGTCCGGCCGGAACACGTCCTGAGGCAGGATTCCATTCTTCTTGTTGGGGCATCGTCAATCATGAAGAAAAACCAAACGCACCGCGGAGTGAGGATAGGCCTGGCTGTTGCGGCGTGCGCGCTGATCGCGGTTTTCGGCATGCGCGGGCAGGGCGCTTTAAGCCAGCAGTCGGCAGCGCCAACCGCAGGCGCGAACGCATCGGCCGGGCAGGCGGCGGCAAGCGGCGAGTCTCAGGCGCTGCCGGCATGGGATGTTGTGTCGATCAAGCCGCATAAAGACGAAGGCATGATGATGCGGATCGGAATTTCCGCGACGCCGGACGGGTTCCAGGCCGATGGAGTGCCGTTGCAGATGCTCATTCGCCAGGCGTTCGGGTTGTCGGAAGACCGGATTCTGAGCGAGCCCGATTGGACAAAATCGGCCCGCTTTGACATCAACGCCAAGGTTGCGCCCGAAGATGCGCCGAAGATGAAGGCGCTCAGCATGCAACAGCGTTCGGAGATGTTGCTGCCGGTTCTCGAAGACCGCTTTGGCTTGAAATATCACCACGAGACGAGAGAGCTTCAGGTGTACGCGCTGGTCGTGGCGAAAGGCGGGCCCAAGCTGAAGGAGTCGGCAGTGAAAGAGGGCGGGGATTCGCCGGCTCCGCCGCCCATTCCGCCCGGTGGCGGACCTGGTGGCGGGGCATCGTTTGGGCCCGGAGGCGCGGGGAGCGGCCCGAGGACCATCATGCGCATGTCGACGCAGGGGATGACGCTGGACGCGCGCGGGACGTCGATGGAATCTCTGTCGCAGATCATTTCGCAACAGATTGGCGCCACAGTTGTGGACAAGACCGGACTCACGGGGAAATACGATTTCACGCTTTCATTTACGCCGGAGATGGGCGTAGGCGGTGGGCCCGGTGGTCCGATGATGAGACCGCCGGCCGGTGGGACGCCGGATGGCGCGCCGGCGCAGGAGCCGGTGGGGCCTTCGCTGTTCACGGCGGTGCAGGAGCAGCTGGGATTGAAGCTGGAAGCACGAAAAGAGCCGGTGGATGTGGTGGTGATCGATCACGTCGAGCAGCCGTCGGGAAACTAGGGAATAGGGAGTAGGCAATAGGGAATAGGCAATAGGGAATAGGCAATAGGCAATAGGGAATAGGCAATAGGGAATAGGCAATAGGCAATAGGTGCTAGGGGCGAGGGGCGAGGGGCGAGGGCATTTGATGCGGTGGGCAGGACAACTTGCCGGGGTTGCTTTGCTGATGGCGAGTGCTGCGATTGCGGCGGCATCGGCGAGGGCGAGTACCGCGCAAACGGCTGCATCGAGCGGCGGATCTGAGGCGCTTCCGGCGTGGGATGTTGTTTCAATCAAGCCCAATCAGTCGAATGCGATGATGATCCGGGTCAACATGAAACCGGATGGTATTTCGATGACGGGCATGCCGATGCACATGATTCTGCGCGAGGCGTTTGGAGTGACCAACGACCGGTTGCTGGGCGAGCCGGATTGGGTGAACTCGGAGCGCTACGACGTGGAGGCGAAGGTAGCGCCGGAAGATGCGCCGAAGCTGAAGGATCTGACGCCTCAGGAGCGGTGGGAGATGCTGCGGGCGGCCCTGGAAGAAAGATGCGCGCTGAAGTTTCACCATGAGACGCGCGAGTTGACGGTGTATGCGCTGGTGGTGGCGAAGGGCGGGCCAAAGTTGCAGCCAGCCAAGCCCGAAGACAAGACGGGCGAGCCGGGGCCCGGGCGGGGGCTGGGTGCGCGGAGCGCCGGGATGAGCATTGGCGATAAGGGTATGACGATGACCGGGCACGGGAGCTCGATGGCGTTTATTGCGCGCACGCTTTCATTGCAGATGGGCAGCACCGTGGTTGATAAGACGGGGTTGACGGGCATCTACGATTACACGCTGCAATTTGCGCCGGATGAGAATATGCGGGGCGAGATGCCGAGTGCGGTTGGACTGCCGGGACCGGACGACGCGGCGGGGTCGCAGGGGCCTTCGATCTTTACTGCGGTGCAGGAGCAACTGGGGTTGAAGCTGGAAGCACGGAAAGAGCCGGTGGATGTGGTGGTGATCGATCACATGGAGAAGCCGACGGAAAACTAGGGACTAAGGAGCAGGCAATAGGCAATAGGGAATAGGGAGTAGGCAAGAGGGGCTAGGGACGAGGGCATTTGATGCGGTGGGCGAGACGACTTGCCGGGGTTGCGTTGCTGATGGTGAGCGCTGCGATGGCGTTGGCGTCGCCGTATCGCGGCGTGGTCACGTTTGGTGGATTGCCGTTGCCGGGGGCGACCGTAACGGCGACGCAGAATGGAAAAGTGCTGACGGCGATCACGGACCAGAACGGCGCATATCAATTTGACGATCTGGCCGATGGGCAATGGACCATCGATATTGCGATGCTGTGCTTCGAGAAGATCCACGCCGTAGTGACGGTGGGGCCGAAGATGGCGGCGAGCGCGTGGGAGATGAAGCTGCTGCCCGAGGACAAGCTGCTTGCGGCGTCGCAGGCGGCAAACGCGAGTGAAGCGGCGCAGTTGCCTGCGGCGCCGAATCCCGCGGTGGTGAAAAAGCCCGAAGGCGGGCAGGCTGGGCAAAATGGGGCGCCGACCGAGATTCCGAAGGCTCCGGAAGAAGACGAACAGAGCGCGGACGGGTTTCTGGTGCAGGGCAGCGTGAACAATGCGGCGACCTCGCCGTACGCGACGGCGGCGGCGTTTGGCAACACGCGATCCGGATCGAAGGGATTATATACGGGCGGTTTTCTGGCGAGCGAGGATAACTCGGCGCTGGATGGGCGGCCGTTTTCGCTGAGCGGAACGGAGGCGGCGAAGCCTGCCTACAACAACTTTACCGGGTTTGCGATTGTGCAGGGGCTATTGAAGATCCCGCATCTGATGCCGCGGGGCCCGAATTTCACGGTGTCGTACCAGTGGACGCGGAACTCGAGCGAAATCATCAACACGGGCCTGGTGCCGACCCAGGCGGAAGAGGGCATCGGGCCGGGCGGTGCGCCGCTGGGGTATGCCGACTTGAGCAGCCTTTGCAGCACCGGCTTCGATGCCTCGGGAGTGTGCACGACGGCGAGCCAGCAGATCTACAACCCGTTCACGAGCCAGCCTTACGCGAATAACCGAATCCCGATGGCTGCCAGTCCGGCGAGCTATGTTGAGGGGGATGTGAGCCCGCAGGCGCAGGCGCTGCTGGCGCTTTATCCGCAGATGAACATCCCCAACATCACGAATTACAACTACCAGGCGCCGGTGGTGAACAACGCACACCAGGACAATCCGCAGTTCCGGCTGGACAAGACGCTGGGGCGCAAGGACGAAGTGTATGGGAACTTCAATTTGCAAAGCACGCGGGCCGATACGGTGAATCTGTTTGGATTTGTCGATCACACTGGGACATTGGGCATGAATGCCAATGCGCACTGGGCGCACCGCCTGAAGCCGCGCGTGTTTCTGTTCGCGGCATATTCGTTCAGCCGGCTGCGGACCGACGTGACGCCGAACTTTGCGAACCGGATGAATGTTTCGGGGATGGCGGGGATCGAGGCGGGGAGCACCAGCAGTTTGCAGGGGCCCGGGAACCTTCAGGACGCAGCGGACTGGGGACCACCGGCGCTGGGATTCATCTCGGGAATTGCCCAGTTGAGCGACGCGAACAGCGCCTTTAATCGCAACCGGAGCGACTCGCTGACGGCGTCAACGATGATCTATCGGGGCAAGCACAACGTGACGATCGGCGGGGAGTTTCGCAAGCAGGAGTACAACGAGCTGTCGCAGGAGAATCCGCGAGGCTCGTTTGAGTTTACGGGAGCGGCGACTGGATCGGACCTGGCGGATTTTCTGGTTGGCGTGCCGGATACGAGCAGCATCGCGTTTGGCAACGCGGACAAGTATCTGCGCGAGACGGTGTACTCGCTCTATTTCACCGACGACTGGCGGGTGTTGCCGATTCTGACGATCAACGCGGGGGCACGGTGGGATTACAGCGCGCCGATGACGGAGCTGTTTGGGCGGCTGGTGAACATCGACGCGGCGAGCGGATTCGCGGCCGTGGCTCCGGTGGTGGGCAGCGATCCGGTGGGTCCGTTGAGCGGCGAGCATTATCCCTCGTCGTTGATCAGGCCGGACAAGACGATGTTTGAGCCGCGCGTGGGGATCACGTGGCGGCCGATTCCGGCGTCGACGGTAGTGATTCGTGCAGGCTATGGAATCTATCCCGACACATCGGTGTATCAGAACATCGTGCTGGAGATGGCGCAGCAGGCGCCGCTCTCAAAGAGCGTGACGGTGGAGAACAGCGCGGCATGCCCGCTGACGCTGGCCAATGGTTTTACGCCGTGTTCGACGGTGACGAGCGATGTTTTTGGAATCGATCCCAATTTTCGCATTGGTTATGCGCAGAGCTGGCAACTGGGCGTGCAGCGCGACATGCCGTTTGCGATGCAATTGACGGCTACGTACCTGGGAACGAAGGGAACGCATGGGCCGCAGGAGATTCTGCCGAACAGCTATCCGCTTGGGGGCGCGGCGAACCCGTGTACAGACCCGACGACGGGCATAAGCACGAGTTGCCCGTCGGGATTTGTTTACGAAAGCTCGGGCGGGAATTCGATTCGCAACGCGGGACAACTGCAATTGCGACGGAGGCTGAGGAGCGGATTTGCCGCGGCGCTCGAGTACACGTACGCAAAGTCGATTGACGATGACGCGTACCTGGGCGGGCAGGGGCATACGACAGCGAGCACGGGCGGCCAGGCGCAGTCGGCAAACCTGACGACGCCGAATGCGGTGGTGGCGCAGAACTGGCTCGATCCGCGGGCGGAGCGGTCCCTCTCGAGTTTCGATCAGCGGAATCTGTTGAGCGTGCAGGGGCAGTATACGAGCGGGCAGGGACTGGAGGGTGGAACACTGCTGGGCGGATGGCGCGGCAGGGCGCTGAAGGAGTGGACGGTGCAGAGCAACCTATCGTACGGGTCGGGGATGCCGGAAACGCCGATTTATCCGGTGGCTGTGCCGGGAACGGGGTTTACGGGAATTATCCGGCCGGACCTGACGGGGGAACCGATTTATAGCGCGAACGGGAACGCGCATCTGAACGCGGGCGCGTATACGGCGCCGGCCGCGGGACAATGGGGAACGGCGGGGAGGTTCTCGATCACCGGGCCGAACCAACTGACGCTGAGCAGCCAGCTGGCGCGGACCTTTCGGCCGCATGGAAAGTTGTATCTGGATGTGACCGTGAATGCGACGAACACGCTGAATCATCCGGCATTCACGAGCTGGAACAACGAACTGACCAGCACCCAGTTCGGGCAGCCGGTTGCGCCGGGCGGCATGCGCGATCTTGCGATGGCGTTTCATTTGAGGTTCTGAAGATGGCCGGGCAGGAGATCATTCGCGGAATTTTGGCAAAAGCGGGGGGAGACTTCCCCCAGGGGCTAAAGCCCGCGTCATGCTGGCGGCCTAACGGCACGGCAGAAGGCGTGCCTCAGCAAAGCCACGGGCCAACGTGCTCGGAAGAAAGACAGAGGGTGACGACAGGAGTAAACTCGTGCCCCGATGCCGCTGGTTTTTTCCGCATGCCATTGCGGCGCTCTGCCAAGTTTTGCGGTGTCATGTTGCTGGCAGCGGCTATGGCATCGGGTCCATTTGCCCAGCAGGTGGGGCAGAACAAGGGACCCGGCGAGACGCAAAATTTTACGCTCACCGTGAAGTCGCAACTGGTGATTGAAGCCGTGGAAGCGCGCGACAAACAGGGCAACTTTATCCGTGGACTGACAGCCAAGGATTTCACATTGACCGAGGATGGCGCGCCGCAAACGATTCGCTACTGTGAGCCGCAGGACCTGAATGAAATTGCCAAGCCACTGCCTGCGGAGACGCCCGCGAGCGAAGACGTGAAGGTTTATTACAAGCTGGCGCCGAGCCAGATTGCGCCGGAATCGATGGAGAAGGAGCGCTACAAGGATCGCCGGCTTCTGGCGTTGTATTTCGATATGACATCGCTGCCGCCCGCCGACGAGATGCGCGCGCTGACGGCGGCGGAGCAGTTTGTGCGCACGCAGCTGACCACGGTGGACCTGGTGTCGATCATGCGCTACAACGGCGGAGCGGTGGAGATCCTGCAGGACTTTACGAATGATCGCAACCGGCTGCTGAGCATTCTGGAGACGATGGTGGTGGGCGAGGGGCAGGGCTCGGCGGACTCAACCGACGATGTGAGCAGTACGGACACGGGGGCAGCGTTTGGGCAGGATGACAGCGAGTTCAACGTGTTCAATACCGACCGGCAGCTATCAGCGCTGCAAACGGCAGCGACGATGCTGGGGCACGTGAACGAGAAGAAGTCGCTGATTTATTTTGCGAGCGGGCTGCGGCTGAACGGGATCGATAACCAGGCGCAGATGCACGCGACGGCCGATGCGGCGATCAAGGCCGGCGTGGCCATTTGGACAGTGGATGCGCGGGGGCTGGTAGCGGAGGCGCCGTTGGGCGATGCGACGCAGGGCTCACCGGGCAACCAGGGGATGTATAACGGCGCGGCAGCACTGGCGGTGACGTCGAATTTCCAACGGTCGCAGGACACGCTGTATGCGCTGGCGGGCGATACGGGCGGCAAGGCATTTCTGGATAACAACGATCTGAGCCGCGGGATCGAGCAGGCGCAGCAGGCAATCTCTGACTACTACATTCTGGGTTATTACACGACGAATACCGATGCGAACGGGAAGTTCAGGCGAATCAGGATTTCGCTGAACGGAAACCAGGACGCGAAACTCGAGTACCGGCAAGGCTACTTCGCGGATAAGGTGTTCTCGAAGTTCAACGATGTCGACCGGGAGCGGCAACTGGAAGACGCGCTGATGCTGGAGGATCCGATCACCGATTTAACGATCGCCATGGAGATTGACTACTTCCAGCTGAACCGCGCGGAGTATTTTGTGCCGATTGTGGTGAAGATACCGGGGCGGGAGCTGGCGCTGGCCAAGCGTGGCGGCGCGGAGCACACGCTGATTGATTTTGTGGGTGAGATCAAGGACCTGGTGGGCGGAACGACGGTGTCGAATGTGCGCGATAACGTGAACATCAAATTGAGCGACGCGACGGCGCAGGAGCTGGCGAAGCGGCCCATTGAATACGACACGGGATTTACGCTGCTGCCGGGGAAATACTCGATCAAGTTTCTGGCGCGCGACGATGAGACGGGACGGATTGGCACCTATCAGACAACGTTTGTGATCCCCAATCTGAATAAAGAGGAGAAGCGGGTTCCATTGAGCGCGGTGGTGCTGAGCAGCCAGCGAGTGGATTTGAAGGACGCGATCTACGACGCAGCCAAGGCGAAGGAGAGAGCGAAGGACGAGGCAGTGAATCCGCTGGTGCAGGACGGGAAGAAATTTATTCCGAGCGTGACGCGGGTGTTTGGAACGGGGAAACAGATTTACGTCTACTTCCAGGCGTACAAACAGCATGCGGTGGAGCAGGGGCAAGCGACGACTTCGGGGTCGCGGAAAACGGGTGCGGCAGCGGGCGCGACGCCGGCCAGCGTGCCGGAGCAGCCGCTGTTTGCGTTTGTGAGCTTGTACCAGGGAGGGAAAAAGCTTTATGAGACGCC
>Ga0335074_10014073_pt1 | contig 11231 bp, 11 predicted proteins | sample Lox_Sample_23_FD_206715 | JGI IMG/M metagenome (GOLD analysis project Ga0335074, IMG submission 206715) | Soil microbial communities from Loxahatchee National Wildlife Refuge, Florida, United States - Lox_Sample_2.3 | ecosystem: Environmental > Terrestrial > Soil > Wetlands | place: USA...
CGGCTGGCCGATTGGGGGCTCGTCTAAAGGTAGGACAGCGGACTTTGACTCCGCTAATCGTGGTTCGATTCCACGGCCCCCAGCCAGGACAGCCGAAACCGCCATCTCCAGGGAACTCTAGAGGTTGCAAGCCGTCGAGTGCTACAGACGGATGCACCAGATGTCGCTCAGAATGATCTTGCCTACTCGCCATCCCCGAACCGGCCTCTACCACATGAGGCTCGCCATACCGGCCCACCTACGGGACGCTACCAAGGCCCTCTACGGCAACCGTCACGAGCTTATCGTGAACCTGAAGACCCGCGATCCGAAGACCGCCAAGGCGCTCGCACCAGCGGCGCAAGCCAGACTGCGGGCGATGATCGAGAGAGCCGAGAAAGTGGCCACCGAGGCGCCCAAGGAGCCGTCACGTCGGGGGGTCGCCGAGTTGGTCGGCGATTGGTATCGGCGCAGGGTAGGCGCCCAGCATGCGGATCGGGCGCTACGGCACCTGCATGAGGAGATCACGCTGGAACTGGCGGAGAGCCCGGAGTTTGCCCAGGAGCTACCAGAGGCGGTGGTCACCGAGCTTGCCCAAGGTCTACTCCGCTACCACGACTACGCGGTCACCGAGGAGGGTGTCACCCGCGTGGTCACCGCCCTACAGCGGGGCTTCCAGGACTACCGCGCGTTCGTCCAGCGGCGACTCGACGGCAACTGGAGCGACGACGACCCGGCGCTGGTCCGCTACCCGGCTCCCGTGCAGTCCACCACAGCGGCTCCTGTCGGGGCTCGCTGCACAATGGACGACCTATTGTCCGGGTGGGCTGCTGATCAGGGTTATTCAATGTCCGCGCAGCCGATGCCCCGAGCCCTCTACGACAGGCTACGCACCGTCGAACGTCTGGCAAGCTTCCTGGGACACCGCGATGCCGCCGCAGTCACCAAGGCCGATGCTGTCCGGACCAAAGAGGACATGCAGGCCCGCGGTTTGCACGCGAGCACCGTCAGGAACGATCTGGGGGAACTCCGGGTGATCTGGCGATGGGGGCTGCGGCACGGCAAGCTGAGCGGGGAAAACCCCTGGGACAACATCAGCCCACCCAAGGCCAAGCGCCGAGCACGAGCGGTGCGTGCGTTCACACAGGCGGAGGCCCTCATGATCCTGGAGGCTGCCCGCCGTGAGCGTGGGAGCTTGCGGTGGTTGCCCTGGGTGCTGTGCCTTACCGGTGCCCGCGTATCGGAGATCGCTCAGATGGCCGTCGAGGATGTCACTGTGGCGGACGGGGTGACGGTGTTCCGGGTGACCGATGAGGGCGAAGGGGACGAAGCTCGAAGCGTCAAGACGGAAGCCAGCCGGCGCGTCATACCGGTGCACCCCGCGCTGGCCGGTGAGGGGCTCCTGGACTACGTGTCGTCCCTGCCGCCGCGGTCGTCTCTGTGGCCAGACTTGAGGCCAGCCAACATGTTCGCCAGCCGCGGGGTGACCGCCTCTAAGAGGATGGGACAGTGGCTCCGCAAGCTGGGCTTGAAGGACCCGGCGCTGAGCCCTGCTCACTCATGGCGGCACTGGTTTGTGGACGCCTGCCGGGCCACCCAGATGCACCCCGAGGTGCGCAGTGCACTCACCGGCCATAGCGCGAAGCGCGACGAGAGCGCCGGCTATGGAGCGGGCATGGGGTCATTCGTCAAGGTGCTTGCGGAGAATATCGCCAAGGTTCGCGCGCCGCTTCCATAGGCGACCGGCTAGCGACGCCTTAGCCAGGCCCGCAGCGCCCCAACCCACAGCGGTCCGCCTCGGCGCGACGCCAGAGGTGATGGCGGGAGGCGATCCGGTGTGGCCCGCGTGAAGCCAAGGTCAGCGGTGGGCTGAGTGACGTTCCGCGCCCTACCCCGCGAGCGTGCGATCAGCGTCCGCAGGAGCCGCGCTCGCACCAACTCTCGTTGCCACGTTCTCATTGCGCACTAACGATCCGCGGGGTCGGTGGTTCTCGGGGTGACGCGGCCGAAGGAAGGCGCTGGGGGCGTCTGACGGGCCTGGAGGTAACCCAGGAGCCCCGGCAAAGCGAGCCGCCTGTGGCGAGTCCCACGGGGTCCTGGGGCCGGCCCTTTGGAGGTCCGATCGGCGCTGAGGGGGCGCAGTGGGCGACGCGAAAAGCGCCGGACACGGGCTCGGGGTTGGCAGCATGATCACGCTGCTGGCAGAGGCGATGGAGCGCGTGAGGTGTCCGGTGGGGGAACCGGCGAGGTCACCAACTTAGGGCCTGGGCATCAGTGCGTCCCTACGAGCGCCGCAATGGCGATGACGGTGATGACCGTGATCAGCACGAAGATGATTGCGGCCGGGCTGGCCCGCTCGGCTCCATAGCCGGGCCGCGGCGCGGGCGCGGGTTTCGGCGCGGGGGCTGGAGCCACGAAGCCGATCTGCTGCCACGCCGCCAGGGCCCTCCAGCTTGTCGCCAGCCTATTGCCGCTTCCGCCCTTGGCACGCCCGGAGCGCGGCGAACCACAGGGGACCGCGGGGCGATAGTGTTGGCGCTCGATGAGGCACGGCCAGCGCCACCCCAGGATCGCCAGTGGCGCCTGCGACACTGACCGTTCCGTTATGCCCGCGCGCCAACAGCCCCTGCATGAGGCGCGCCATCAACAACTCTCTCTGCCAGCGTTGCATTAGGGCTCAACGCATTGCGGGCGGGCTTGGTTCCGAGATCGTGATCAGGCCCCGTGGCACAGCCTGCGGCGCGATGGCATGCCACCGGGGAGGCCGTGAGGCTGCCGGCGGTTGGTAGCCCCCTCGGGGGCACCTGGAGCACACCCCGGCAAAGCCGGCGGTGATCCTGACGCAGCGCATCGTGGACGCTAAGCCCCCACGCAGGAGCCGCAAGCCGAAGCCTGCGGTGATCCTGACGCGGCGGATAGTTGACCACAGTTGGTGGGAGCCAGAGCGAGCGATCGTGAAGCCCGGTCAGAAAGTTGCCCTAAAGTCGGCAGGCCACCGACACGAAGCGGCATAACCTGGCAGCATGGTCATTTTGCCAGTCGCATCGCAGCACGTTTTAACCATCGGAGGCTTGAACCATGCGTGAATTGATTCTTCTGCCAGTCCTTCTGTTGCCCGGCCTTGCCGCCTGCACGGTCGAGCCAACCCCGCAACCCACCGCGACGGTCGTGACACCCCAGCCGCAGACGACCTATGTGGTGCCCCAGCCGCAGACGACCTATGTGGTGCCGGCGCCGACGACAGTTGTGCCCACTTACTAACAGCGTTACCTGCTCAGCGATTGCGGAGCAGTCTCGATGCCGTCCTCTAGGAGCTGCCGCGCCCGGTATTCAGTCTCGGAGCGCGGCGACGGGACCAGCTTGAGGTAGCCCTCAGCAGCTCGGATCACCTTGTCCGGGTGGCGGGTCAGGTGTTCGATCTGCCGGGCGCGTAGCCGGGGCGCACGGCCCCTATACACGCCCCTCGGCGTTCCCGGGGCGCGGATTTGCACGGGGATCGATCTTGGCGCCGTCCACGAGTCTGCCAGCCGGGTCGGCGTCTGACCGGGCTGGTGGAGTGCGACGGCCCGGCCACTCTTATGACGGGCCCAGGTCAAGGTGATATGGGTCAGGGCTGGGAACAGGCGGCCTGGGGAGCAGAAGCGGCGCATCCGCGACTCGTGCACGATCGGATATAGGGCCGACAGTAACGAGCAAAAGGCTACCTGAGCATGAAGCGCCGTCCCTCACTCTGTGCCCGCTGCGTGGCCGCCGGCCTCGCCGCGGCACCGTGTCTCCTTGCTGCCCATCGCGTTCTGCCCGACTGCGTGTGCGAATTGCACGTTCACTCAGAACTGCCCGCACCAAGCGGCGCCCCCTTGGCGCCTGCCGTGCTCTACGCGACAACCAGCAGCAATGCCACCACCGCCAGCGTGACGGTCATGGGCAATCTGCCGCACCTCGTGTAGCCGCCGCCCTTGCGATTCGGCTTCTCCGGTTCAGCACCAAAATGGCTTCCATCCCGTGGTTCCGCCATGAGTGGCCTTGCGGGGGGGACGATGTCAGCCGCCGATATGCCCATGACCACCACCGACACGTCCCATGCGCGACGGCCCACTGGTGAGCCATTGGGGGCACATACTGCCGCAGAGAGCGCCCCACAGGCAGTCCGCCAGGGCCGTCCAGGCACCGCCCCGCTACCAACGTCGCGGCCGTGTTAGTGAGCCGCTAGTGAGTCGATTTGGCGACCCGCAAACTGGCCTTCCACCGTCATGGGCTCCGTAAGTTGTTGATCCGACTCCTAACGGACGAAATCTAACGGAAACCTACGGTAGCTCTACGGGCACCGGACGATTCGCGCTAACGCTGGGGACGGTAGGGGCCAAGGGGTGCCCCGAGATATTCGGGCGGCCCTCTCCCTCGGCGACCAAAACGCCCGCTGCTCCCGCCGGTCGCGCCCAAGGTTGCGTAGAGTCCCGCCACAGCCCCGACACGGCCCTCGGCGCTTGCGGGGTGCTCGTGCACGGGGATCGTTCTTAGCGCCGTCCACGAGTCTGCCAGCCGGGTCGGCGTGTGGCCCGCTGCGACCCGGCAGGTGTCGCGCGTAGAGGCCGCAGGAACGGCCCCCCTTGGGCTCGTCACGTATCAGTGCCTCCTGCCACAACGCTTCCGCCAGACGAACCCTGGCGCGGAGCTTCCCTAGCTAGTTGCAGATACTGGTTCGATCCCGGCCATCCGCTGGGGGTTCAGCACGGGAGCCCCGCGCTATGCCGTAGGCTGTGCCGCTACTGTGCCAGGAAAGCTGTGGGACACGCTTTCGACAGTCGCCTGTAAGTGTCGGCATCGAGGTGCATCAACGGGCGACGGTGGGCGCCAGCACGGCCCCCGCCTGGATCATGCGTGCGAGCACGTCGCGGCAGACTGCCGGATCGGTCTCGAACAGCTCGCGCTCTATGTCCCACCCAAAGACACCGAACGCGTGGTGATCATCCACGGTCTTCCACTTGACGGCCCGGTATTTATTGATGACGCCCGCTAGATCCATGTTCTCAGCCCGGCAGGCGACCGTGATGGACGGCGGGCTCTCGGGCACCACAGCGAGGTGATACACCGTAGCCTTGGCGTGAGCCGTGAACGTGAGTAGCGCCAGGACAGGAAGGAAGCGTTTCATTGAGTGATCTCCCGGTTGTCCAGCAGTCTCGCCAACTGGGCGGCATTGCTGTGTTGCTCAAGGTGGGCGTAACGGCGCATCATGGTCGGGCTCGCATGCCCGAGCACGTGCCTGAACCTCCGCCAGGCCGGCGCCGTGTAGGAAGCAAGCACGGCGTGAAGCTATGACAGAGGCTGTGCGCGGCCCCGACGAGACGACCGAGAACGGTGGTTTCACTCAGTAGCTATTCCATCCCTGGCGGTATGTCGGGTCGGTCTTCCGGCGCACATCGGAGGCAGCAAGCCGCTGTTGGGCAGCCAAGCAGCCAGCGTTCCAGTCCTGCTGCGCAGGTGTCGTCGGGTTACCGCATGACGGCGGGTTAGGTAGGCTGCGGTGAGCGGACCACCACTCAGCGCCTTGCTGGTAATCGCCCGTCAGTCCCGAATACCACTGTTCCCAGCTTCGACGGTCTGTGAGGCCCTGTTGGAAATCCGAAGGTTCGTCTGGTGGGGTTGGCGTAGCGGGCGCCCTCACTGTTCTGACCGTGTTGCTTGGAGGAGCGGATGCGGGCAACGGCGCGCAAGTCATCATCGCCAGACTGCCCGCTTCGACTCTCCCCGGAGAGCCATCCGGTAGCGTGCACGGCACTAAGGGCGGCGAGCCGTCGCCAGCAGTTACAGGAGCTACCGGTGCGGCGGTCGAAGGCGGAGCCTCCGCGCCGGGCGACCCCGTCGTTGGCGCTGGCGGCGCAATAGGAGCGGCAGGAGGCGCCGTAGCCTCGGCTGATTGCTCCTTCCTTGCGAACACCGCTGCTCCAGCCATGAACTGTTGCACGGCAGGAATGGTGATGAAGTAGCTGACCGTGTTTGCCAAGCTGGCCGCTGCCGGGTCTTGGTCATACTCGCCGACCGCCTTCGCAATGCCCGCAAGTTTCCACACGCCGTCACGCATGATGTAAACGCCACCGCCGGAATTACCCGGCCATGCTGGCGCGGAGCCCTCGCGGTGCGCGGGGTCAGCTTCGTCGGCGGCGCTAATGTAGCCGGTCGTGATGCTCAGGGAGGTGTCCAGCGGGTAGCCAACAATCAACTCCTGTTCCCCCGCCTGTAACGGTCCAAGGTATGGGCTGGCGGCCGGCCAATTGCTCGCGACGCCCACGTAGGCGAGATCGAGTGCCTTGTCTTCGTAGAGGATCACGCCGAGGACGGTCTGCGTGCCGTGCGTTACCAGCACCGATTTAGGCGCTGGCTCCTTGAAATCGTCAGTGAGCACATGATCGCACGTCAGGATCAGTGAGGTGGCCCCAGTGGTGCCGTCGGCGCTCGCCCGTTGTGAAACCACCACTACCCCCGAGCCTATGTCGTGGCCCGTGCTGATTTTCACAGCGTAGTCCATGGTGGCCGCCGGCAATTCGTTGGCCGAGGCAGACGTAACCACGGACAGAGCGATCTCGGCGGCCAGCAAGGCTATAAGCCCAGTGTTGCGCGTCATCGCCGCGACGACCCCAGCGCCCACACGCCGCAGCACGCGAATGCTCAGCATCATGCCCCCATCGTCTCACTCTGAGCGATCATCGGTTTGCGCAATATCAAATTCTCCGATACCGTCCGCTTAGCGTAACACAAGCACACTCCGAACAAAACATTTATGACGTGCGAGACCATCGAGCGTGTCGAGGCGTAGCAGTGTTGGGGAGAGACAAGAGGAAGGCCCTTGAGTCGCGTTCCTCGCCGGTCCGAGCAGCAGATAAAGCTCAGCCGGTGTCCCGAGGGGATGGCTGCTGGCGTAGCGCTTAGGTGGGCTTAGGTAGAGAACGACGAAGGATTGACCATCATCGCCAGACGTGCCGGAGAAGCTGAGCGAGCAGCGCCAAATAGGGCGTCATGCCTTAGACACTCTTTGGTTGCGCCGCTCGGCGAATACAACCACCGGATACTTCTACCGAACCCTATATGTCCTATACGATCTGGTAGAACTATCCGGAGAACGCTGAGGGCATGTCACCGGGATCGGGCTCGGCAATCACCCAGGGTCCCTCCAGCTTCAGCACATAGCTCCTGCCGGTCTTCTCGCGGATGACCCCGCGGGCAGCCAGCGCATCTGACCATTCGGCTCTATTCGCCACGAGCTTCCCCCAGTTGTTCGCTGTGACACCGAGCGTCTTCCTGACGTTGGCCTCGGGTAGCTCCGGGATGCCCACCGCCAGGACTTGGTCGATGTAGTCCACGGCTTCCCTGAGCTTGCCCGTAAGCTCGGCCTTGATCGGCGTCCATCGTCTGACCTTGCAGCCTGGAAACACCTCTGCCAGGCAACCGGGTATACCGCTCCTGGTGTCCGCGATGACGAATGCCTCCATCGGCAAACACCTGTCAGCGTCGAGCTTCCGCACGCGGCCCCGGCCGATGGCTTGCAGGAGCAGGTGTTTGTGTTCACCCAGGGCTGTCGCAGCGACATCCTCGTCGCTGACGGTGGAGGTGCCCACGGGTTTTCCTTGGGTCATGTGCGTCAGTGCAGCGTAATGGCTCGGCCGCAGGAATAGCGTTCCGGCCAAGATCACGTTGCCAACGTCAGCCCACTCATTGGACGCTTGGTGCCTCCCCCACGGGACGAAGTGGACACGCTCAGAGACCTCAGCGGGAAGCTGGCGGGCGATCTCGCGGGGGACGTTGGGTATCCCGTATTCGGACTTGTGGTGAACAACCAGCCAGTCCTCATCTGGCTTCCGCAGAACCGTCAACACGACCCCTTCGATCAACTCGGCGGCGTTCTTCTTCCAGGCCGACTTGCCGCCGCCTCGGTGCCAGACATTCACAGTCAACGGCGAGTAATCCTTCGTGGCCGTAGCCAGACGCTCCAGACCGCCCCGGTGCTGTTCTACGTTGTGGTAGGTCTGGCGGATGCGTCCGCTCGCATCGAGGACCAGCAGCGGGGCTAAGTCGTTCGGTAGGGTGTCACGGTAGGTCAACGCGGAGCCGCCATACTGTCCATCGTGATGGACGCGCGCGACGTGGCCTCCTAGCACATACAGGCTGGTGACGACCTTGCTGGCAGCCTCGCCCAGCCGGTCAACGGCTCGAAGCGCTGAGTGTTGGTCGAGGTCGTGTTCGTGTTGCCAGTCGGGGACTGGGATCACCGCGCCGTCCTCCGCCGCCTTGACTTTGGCGAACAAGTCGAGAAGGGCATCGGCCATGGGGCGACAGCGAGACGCGAGGGCAGCGATAGGCGCCGTCATCTCATATTGATTCAGCGCGATGGCAGCGCCCGGCAGCCACGCTTCGTCCCAGACGCGGACCTGTCGTGGCCGGCCGCGATACCAGAATGCTTCGGCTGCTTCGAATGAGCCTTCCCCGACGGTCTGCTCAATGCGCTGCTGGGTGACAATCAGGGTTTGCGCCGAGGTGATGTCCGTGCGCTCTCGGAGATCGACCGAATCGCGCCCGGTGGTGCCCGTCTGGTTCACCATGACATTCGAGGTCGCGACTGCGAGCTTGCCTGCGGGCGCCTGCAAGTCAGCCGCTAGGCTCTCCGCTTCGCTCAGCCTGCCGACGCAGACGATGACACCCACGTCGTCATACGAAGGGTCGCCCATGAGGGCGCGGAACATGTGCACCGCGGTCTGGCTCTTGCCGACGCCGCAATCACACGATGACAGGAAGATGGTTGGCGTGGCGGTTCCATCGGCCATCGCTTGGATTGTCCCGGCGATCTCCCGCAGCGCTTGCCAATGAGCTTCGCTCGGATAGTGGTTCCGATGACCGAAATAGGAGCCGAGGGTGGCCAGTGCACGTGCGCTCAGCGGCCCGCTTATGGCGGGTGAGGTGTCGAGGGGCATGATGGGTCCTGGAATAGGGGGCTTCTGCGTCGCCTGCGGTGCACTGCGAGCCGCGCGCCAGCATCCGCGCTGGTGCTGACGCAGGAGCTGCCTAATCGCATCACGCCGTCCGCCAGACCAGAGCCGATCATGAAGACCAGGACTGCGGCCATCGAAGCCGCCAGGATGGGCTTCGCTGCTCTCTATGCGGTCCCGGCACGTCCGCCTCATCCGCTGCGGGTGCGGGGCTCCTCAGCCAACAGCACGAGTTGGCGTAGCTTGCGCTCCCGGCGCACAGCCCAGCCGTAGAAGATCAGGGCGGCTAGGCCCACGACAATCAGGGTGAGAAGGGTCGGCAAATTCAGTCCTTCGCGTTGAAGCCCGAGCGAATGGGCGGCGAGCCACCTAATACACGATCACGCGGTCGTGAGGCGAAGCGGTTCTGCATGGCTGACGCCGCAGGGGGTGAAGCCAGACACCCCACCTGGAGCACCTCAGCGCCCGATAAGCTGCAATCCGCCCGCGGCCTCGACGGCCTCCCAGGCCGTGTTCACAGGAATGCCCCCTGGCCCCTGCAAGCCGCTGGCCGCCCTCCCTGCAAACCACCCCTCCCGCAAACCCGCGGAAAACCGTGGGCTGCTGATGGGGTCTGCGCGCCCCTCCTGGCGGCCTCCGGTAGTGGTTTTCTCTTCTCGCGAACCGCTCGCCCAGGGGGCGTTCGCTGATTAGCTCTCGGCCTCCGCTGCGGGTTTCACTGGGCCATCGCGATGCCCCTTCCGAGCCCCGATGGTTCGGGCCGGTTGGCGACACGCCCAGGCCGCCCTCGCGGCGCCCCCCCGCTCTGGCGTCTACTGTTGCGAGCCGATCAGCCTCGCGCGGCCGCAAGCGTCGCAGCTGGTTTGGTTCCCGTTTGGGTTGGATCGGTCAGCCGGCACACGTGCCAGAACGTTGGCCACGGCGGTTGGGGTCCAGGCACCGCCGCGGAGTGTCTGCACATGATCCGCTGTAAGTTGCGCGGCGATCTGTCGCAGGCTCATGCCCTGCTCGCGCATCGGCCGAATGATGGCCCCGACGCCTTCGGCAAAGTCCCGGCACTGACGCTGTCGCGCTTCTACGCCGAGCCTGTGATCCACCACATGCGTTCCACGGCGACCACCCAGCACTACACCTCTCGCCTTCGCCGCGGCCAGCGCGGCTTTCGTCCGGCCAGCGATCAAGAGCCTTTCATGCTCGGCCACAGCCGCCAGAATGTGCAGCGTGAAGCGTGTCGCGTGGGGATTGTCAACGGCGACAAACTCGACGCCGCTGTCCATCAGCGCCGCCAGGAACGCCACGTTGCGCGACAGGCGATCGAGCTTAGCAATGACCAGCGTTGCCCCGGTCAGCTTGCATCGCTGCATTGCGGCGGCGAGTTGCGGCCTGTCATCGTGCCTGCCGCTTTCAATCTCTGGATACTCCGCGAGTAGCTGCCAGTCACCCCCGTTCAGATACCGGTGGACAGCTTCGCGTTGCGCGTCGAGCCCGAGACCGCTGGTGCCCTGCGCCTTCGTCGAGACCCTGTAATACGCGACGTAGTTGCCGTGAGCCATGCTGTCCATCCACAAGCGACGAGCGTTGCTTGTCGGCATACACACTGCGGTGGTGGATGACTTCAGACGAAACGGAATCGCTGCGATTCGCGAATTGCATGGCTGACGCAAACTCCGATCGCCGGTGACCCGGTGCCGAGACGCTGCCGCCGTGCTGACCATCTCGACCAAGACACCGCGCCGGCTGGCCCTAGCGCCCGTTGATGGCTCTCCTGTGGGTCCTGCCGCGACGGTCACCATACGCCGACAATGCGCACCACAACGCGACTGGGCGATGAAAAACGCAACGCGCATACGCGACCGCACACCATGCGCTGGGGACCCTATCGACCATGACCCTACCGGGGGTCTCTGAGAGCAATTCCAAAAAGTCGGCTTCGTTGGTGTTGTTATTCATTCGACGGGGATTGGGTATTCAAAGGGGACCCGCCGGCTGGCTGGGGGCCGGGGGTGTCCGACGGATTGCGGACCCCCACCCGCATTGTTTTCCCTGAGGGGGACCCTAGGCCGGGCCAGGGTCTACCCTGGGAACTCTAGTTGCACCCGTAATGAATTACTCAATGCCAACCTGATCGGGGCCGGGGGTGGCCTGACCGATCTCCGCACAGACCCCGGGCGCCAGTCGCCGATGGCCGCCTTGCGTCTGCTACAGACTAACTGCTACAGAACGCGCTGAACTCGACGGTCAACCCTTTGACTTCCCGGCGTTTCCTGCCCGGCTCCT
>Ga0335074_10014074_pt1 | contig 11231 bp, 13 predicted proteins | sample Lox_Sample_23_FD_206715 | JGI IMG/M metagenome (GOLD analysis project Ga0335074, IMG submission 206715) | Soil microbial communities from Loxahatchee National Wildlife Refuge, Florida, United States - Lox_Sample_2.3 | ecosystem: Environmental > Terrestrial > Soil > Wetlands | place: USA...
AGCCGTGTTTTCGGCGTCGAAAGTTTCAGCGAGTTGCAAGCGGTTTCAAAACGGGCGCTGACCACCGAGTTTGTTTCGGGCTGTTTCAAATGGTTTCACGCGGTTTCAAAGTCCAGAATTTTTGCTGATTCGATGTCCCGACCTGGCTCTGCCGTTTCCTTAGTAATTGAGGGAGCAATGCAGGCGTCAACGGACCCTAATCTACGGTCGCGCCGAAGAAAGCCAAGAATGGACCTCGTCCACTTGCGCTCCCTCCTTTCAACTCGACCCGCGACCGGCATTGGGCAAGTAGTCGCGGCATGGAAGGAAATTGAGGCGGCGCTGCTGCAGGGAATGAAAATCCGACAGGTTTGGGAGGCCGCAAAACTCGACGGACTGGATGTCCCGTACAACCAGTTCCGGGTCTACGTATCGCGGCTTCGGCGGAGGCGCCCACCCGGATCAGCATCAGAGCTACCGCGGCCCGCATCGAGTGGTCCCGACAGCAGTCGGCCGGCCCGGTCGCCTTCCGATCCCTTCCGCAATCTGCGGGAAGAACGGGAGAAAAAGGAAAGATCCGGATTTGACTTCGATCCGTTTTCGACAAATAAGAACCTGATCTGAGCGATCAAGAGAGGCGTAACCAGTGACAGAAACAGCGATTAATGGAAATGGAACTTCGGCATCGGTTCATCTTGTGCTACAGGGGAAGGGCGGCGTGGGCAAGAGCTTCGTCGCCGCCATCCTCGCCCAGTACTTTCGAACGAAATCCGCCTCGGTGCAATGCATGGACACCGATCCGGTAAATGCAACTTTCGCGCAATACCGGTTACTGGAAGCCGAGCACTTAAAAATACTAAAGCGCGGCGCAATTAATGAGAAGCCGTTCGACCTCTTCGTCCAGCGCGCATGTAAGGGAAGCGGTGTGTTCATCGTGGACACGGGTGCAACGACATTTGTACCGCTTTGGAACTACATTCTCGATAACGAAATCCTCGAGTTTTTCCGACGCTACGACCGCAACGTATTCGTGCATTCTGTCGTAACCGGCGGCCAGGCCATGACTGACACGCTAAATGGTCTCGAACGTTTGGCCCAAACGACCTCGCACAAGAACGTTGTGGTCTGGGTGAACGAGTACTTCGGCGAGGTAATCAAGGACAATAGAACCTTCGAGCAGTTTCAGATAGCGGAGGAATACGCACCCAAGCTTCTTGGCACGGTCGTGATCCGCGACAGAAATCCTCGTACCTACGGGGATGACATTCGCGAGATGTTGGAACGGCGGCTAACCTTTGATGAAGCCATCAAAGATGAGGATTTCAATCTGGTCTCGAAGCAGAGATTGACGATCGTGCGGCGTGATCTGTTCGAGCAACTCGACAAGCTGGAGATCGGGTGACACCTATGGCCGATGAAAAAAGCTCGATAGATATCCAACGGATCATTGCGGAAGTTGCCTCCCGGCACAAACTAGTCCTAAAACCAGACGATGCCGGGATGGCGCTGGTCACGATGAACCAGCTCATGATGGAAACAGCGATCGCGAGAATGCAGAAGGGAATCCAGGAAACGCTCTCAGGATTTGACGCGTCGTACCAGAAAGCAGAAAGGCGAGCTGGAAGCGTGCTCGCGCAAGAAGTGAAAGAGGCTGCGACTCAGATGCGCGAAGGTTTGCAGAACGACATTCGCTCCGCCGGTCTAAAGGCGCGCGAGTATGTCCATCTAGTGAACGAGGCTCACCGCCGCCCGGTGCGCATCCGCTGGGCTGGTGCGGGCGTCTTCGGAAGTGCGGTGCTATTTGGGTGTGGCGTTTGGCTGGGATTCTTGATACATTAGCGGTAGTCAGGGAAGGCATCCGCGATGTGGATTTTCGTATTTCTATTGAATTTGTTGGCGCGGAGGAACTTTGTCCGCCTTCTCGCGGCCTGGACGCTGATCATGGCTTTCTTCCTTTACTGTTTTGTTCACGAAGCCTTCGACCAGCCAATGTCTCAAAATCTTGTCCTGATGCACAGGATCACAGCTTCAGCACCTGCTCGCTAACGCCCGCGACCTAGAGCGGCGACAGCCTTCTTGATAGTCCGTTCCACATACTCGTTCTGCCGCCGATCATTCCCCTTATGCGACAGATCGCGTGACCGGATCTCGGCCTCGACCTGCGCCGGTTGCACACCGTGGGCCAGAGCATAGACGGCGTAGGCTAGATCGATCCGGGTTCCGTCTCCACCATAGCGGCCGTCCAAGCGGAATGCATCAATGCTCTTCAGGCTGCCTCGGTGTTCACGCGCCTCTTGGATGAATTGGCCCATCCGTTTTTGCCGCTCGGCTTGCTGCCGCTCAAGATCGCTTTTCACATGAGCCAGGAACCGCTCCGCCTCTGGATAAACTGCTCCTGCAGCTTCCGTCAAACGAACGAAGGGGTACAGGCCAGTCCTTGCATCGAGGTATTTGGTCTTTCGGTTGGTGAAACCGGCGAGCCGTCCAAAGTGTCGCCAGTCGGCCGCGCCCCTATCCCCGCCGAATTTCTCCGCCAAAGCCCGCGCGACGGCTGTGCTCACCTCTTTAGCCAGGCGTTCTGGGTGTTTCAGCCATGCTTGGTAATTTCCTTCAGAAGTTTCAACGACGATGGCAGGGTCAAAGCCAGCTTGCTTCATCGCCAAAATTCGCCTCTCCGAAAGATCATCAACCAGGCTGAGGTCATGCACACCCTTGGGCCGGATGTAGATGTTGCGCCCCTGCCGATTCTGGTGGCGCAACCATGGCACCGACTTCAGAATCGTCTGAGCGTCCCAAACGCGCGGAATCATGCTCGGTTCCCGGGCGCCTACGTCTGCCTTGTAAAGGCCCACCTCGAATAGCTCGACACCCAATGCGCTGACTTGTTGTTGGACGGCGTCGAAAGTGGCACTCTTTTTTGCGCTCGGCACGGCCGAATTCACAATGCGCGCTTTCATGCCAGCGTGAGGCCTCTACTACTAAGGAAACGGCGGGAACCATCTGAGACGCTGAAACCAAAATTTCGGCCGAGAATTCTTGGCTGTTATGGGAGGAGATCTCGGGCGCAGCAATGACTTCAGGGCGTTCTAACGCGGAACTTAGCGCGTCGCCGTCTCCTGCTGGAGTCAAGTCCGACTCGAAACGGTCGTTCTTACTAAGGTCCGCCGAGAGCCACCTTCCCGTCATGCCCCTGTACTAAAGGAATTGCTAACTTCTTGCCGACTACAGCAGATCTTTTGGGAGCGCGGGCGGAATCGGTATCGGGCCGAGCGTCAGTTACTTTAGAATGACTCACTTTCCTGGGAGTTGTTCGGAGTGGCCGACCCGCTGGAAGGTTACTTGTCCGCAGAAGGGTCAGCTGCCTCGCGATGCCGTCGCACGCCCGCGACGAATCGCTGACGACTTCAGGGTTGACGGACGGTGATACTTTCTCGATTGCCTTGGTTATTTCGTAACCACGAGAATTGAAAACGAATCGGCGACCATCCCTCTTCCATACCGGCCACTCCCGCCCTTGGCGGCCTGGTTGGATGTAGAAAATCCGCAGCGATCAGCAGGATCCGGTTTGTATTGCTGTCCCACACCATCTGTTTGGCACTCTCCTTCGTTTGGCACGGTCTGCTCCTTGGCGAAGCTGGTGGGACTCGTTTCCTTAATAATGGTAAGGGTCCCATCGATCTGCGCGCTGTAAGCTTCATTCGTTTCCGGGTTGAAAATGGCGGAATCGGCGGTGGATCCGACCGAAGCGCAATTTCCCAGCAGCTTCTTGCCCGCTCGCACACAGATCAGCTCCTGGCGTGTTCCCGTCAAGCTTGCCAATATCGGCTGTCGTGTTTAGCTACCCGCCGAGCTGAATACCTTCTGGGCGGGAGCCGTACGAGGCACCGCGCGTACGAGCACCAACGTCTCGTCGTCTGTCTGTCGCCCATGCTGCCGGACCGCCCCGAATACTGACTCAGTTATTTCCGAGAGGGGCGCTGCAGGGTTCCTCGCGATTATTCCTCCTATTCGATCGAGGCCAAATTGCTCGTCTTTGGCACCCGTCGTTTCGGGCAGCCCGTCCGTTAATAACGTAAGGATGTCCCCCGGTTCAGTTTCGACGACGCCGGTCTGAAATGTCGCTTTCCGGAACAGCCCGAGTGGAAACTGCTCCATCCCCAGTTGTGTGATTGTCATCGAATGAGCGCGGTAGTGCAGGATCGGCCCACTGCCGGCGAGCGAATACTCAACGCTGCCGTTCTCACCGCATCGAAGGCAGGCAAACGTGACATACGTCGCCGGTGTGGTCTTGACCTCGAAGACGACGCGGTTAAGATCGCCAAGCAACCCCACCAACGGCCCCGGCCGTAGCAACGCCGTTCGGACGCTGCTCTTGACCATTCCCATAAAAACGCCCGCCTGAATTCCATGCCCGGCGACATCGGCCACATAGACGGTCATCCCGTCGGGGTGATCCACAGCATCAAGGAGGTCTCCGCCCATCTGACTGCCTGGGGCGGACCGACCGTGGACCTCATAGCCGGCGCTCCAAGTGGCGAGCGGAGGAGCCAGGGCTTGTTGCACCTGCTCAGCCAGCGCAAGCTCGGCGCGAGTGCGCACGTGCTTTATTCCTTGCGCGATCATGCTTCGGAAAAATAGGACGTAGCCCAGAGACAACGTGATGAGTGAGATGGTTCCATCGAGAGCCACACGCCACGGGATGTTTTCTTGGACTGGTCCGGTGAACTTAATTGTCTGTGCAAGACCGGAGTCAATCCGAGTGAATACGGAGAGCAGGACGATGGCAATTGCGAGAGCGGCAATCGAGAGTAACCTCTTCTGATGCCTAGTCGCCGTCAATGACAGGGCTCCCGTCAGACCGAAAACAGCGCCCTTGACGAGAACCCACCAGAAGGGCCCTCGCAGACCGTTCATCAGATCTATGTCCACCAAAACGCAAGCCTGGGTGAAGAAGACCGCCAACATCAGCCCCGCGAACGCCTGCCTGGGTAGAGTTGGCAGGTATTGTTCCTGATCCCTGCGCCCTTGAAAGATTGCTTCAGGCATGCTGCGGATCGCTTCGGCGCCCCTTGGAAGACAACACCAGCGACCCTACAGCCACGCGAGTTCGCCGTATTTTTGGCCGGTAAGGTGCAGGAAGAGCTCTTCCAGGGAAGTGAAATCGCGCTCATCGAACTGCACCATGCCATCGTTCGCGAGCACCGTAATGTCGCCCTGCCACAGTAATTTGCCCGGCTTCGCGATGACGGCCACGCGGTCGCATAGACGCTCTACGGTCTCCAACACGTGGCTCGTAATGAAGACGGTGCGGCCCCGCTCCGTGAATCGGCGCAGCCACTGCTTTAGCAGCGCCACGCCGGCCGGGTCGATGCTCTCGAACGGCTCGTCCAGGAACAGCACGTCGGGGGAGTGAATCACCGCCGCCGCGAAGGACACCCGCTTGCGCATGCCGGTGCTGTACTCGGCCAGGGTCTTGCCGCTGTCGGTCAGCTCCAGCGCGGTCAACAACTCTTTCACGCGCCGTTGCACTTCGCCTTCCTGCAACCCGTAAATCCGCGCGACGAAGGTCAGGAACTCGTGCGCGCAGAGCGGTTCGAAGAGGCCGAGCGTTTCAGGCATGACGCCGATGCGCCGTTTTGAATCGGCGCTTTCCGTGGTCAACCGGCCGCCTAGAATCTCAACCGTACCGGAAGTGGGATTGAGCAGGCCGGTAACGCAGCCGATGGTGGTGCTCTTCCCGGACCCGTTCGGGCCTAGGAATCCGAACATCGATCCTCTGGGGACATTGAGCGAGAGGTTCTCCACCGCGAGAGAGTTTCCGTAGCGTTTCACCAGATTGGTAATGCGTATCGCGTCCGTCTGAGAAGTCATCGAATTCACGCCTTGCCCTCCACCACCGCCAGCAGCCGTTCACGCCGGCCGCTAAACACGCGGCCCGCGGTGCGCAGGCATGCGATGTAGATGGCGATTGCGAGCAGCGCCAGCAGCAACATCCACCAGTTTTCGCGCGACACGAGGGCGGGCGCCGCCTTGCGCAGCAACTGCGGCCCCGCAATGCAGGTGAGCACGCTTCCGATCACGACGATGTTGCCCAGGAGCGACATGTCATTGCCCAAGCTCTTGTCGTACTTGCCCTGGCGCGCTCCGAAGAGCGTCGTCCACAGGCCTGCGGAGTTGAACAGGAACAACACCGTAATGCCATTGATCACGGGTAGGACAAAGACGCCGAAATCGAGCGGGCGGGGAGCGAAAATGGCCCAAGCGATGCCTGCCGGAACCAGAGCAGATCCGCCCAGCAACACAGAGGCGTAACTACCTGCGCGCAAGCTGGCCGCCGGATTGGTGGGAAACAGAAGGAAGCGCCGGAACGCATCGCCCATGTAGCCGTACAGATTCACAGCAATGCGAGACGGGCCGAGGAACGCCACCATCGGAACAGTTCCCAGCGCCGCCACGAACATGTCGCCGTGGCCCTTCGGCAACTGGCCGAGGTCGTAAGTGAAAAACGCCGCTATCGGAAGAGAGAGCAGGTAGAACATGCGGAATCGTTTATTGCGCACGAAGAAGCGAAGCCAATAACTCACCAGCGGCGCCATTTCCGGCGAGAATAGCCCGCCGAGGTGGTCAAAGAAATCCGGATTGCCGGCGACGTCGCCCCGCACGACCTGGCGCCGCGGTGCCGGACGCCGCTGCAACCACACCAGAAACACCCCTAGCCCGATGGACCAGAGGATAATCAGCCCCAGTCCGGCAAAGGCCGTCTCGCCGGTGTGCGTCATCGCTGCCGCAGCACCGAACGGCGGCGTGAACCGCAGCACCGCCAGCACCTGCTGCCGCGCCGCCGGGTTCTTCTGAAGGACCGGCAGCATCATCCGCGGCACGAACGAGATCAAGAGGATTAGTAGCAGGACCACGCCCGACCCCGACCGCGTCGCCATTAACCCGTCGATCCAGGTTCCCATCGCCTGGGCCAGCAGGTATCCGCAGAGGAACAGCAGCAGCGCCGCCGCCGTCCCATACCCGAGGGAATAGGCGCCCCGCACATATATGCCGAACACCAGCCCCAGTTCCAGGATCAGCACCAGCATCCAGAACGGGTCTACAATTCCTAACAAGTGGCGGGCGACAAACCGCTCCCGCTCGCGCAACGGATAACGGAGCAGTTCGGTTTCGCTGAACACCGCGCTCATGCCGAAGCCCAGCAGAATAGTGGCCATGACAGCGTCCACGAAAAGACCCGAGAGCACCAGCTGCGCCATGGGTTCGGCCTTGCCGGTTTGGATTGCGACGATCCCCGCGCCCACGCCGCCGAGGGCCACCAGCGCCGCCACCATCGCAAACAGCAGGTAGCCGACGAAGAACAGTGCGATCTTGCCGTTGCGCGACCGCGTCTTCGCCCACATCAGTTGGTAGCGCAGGCGGCTTAGCTCGCCGATCCGCTTCCAATTCATTGAACGCGCTCCTCAAGGGCGGCTTTCATCGCCGCCAGCCGTTCCAACAGGGGCTTGTACTCCATGGTGTAACGCTTCGCACGGACCTTAAGTCCGAAAGCAAACGCCACGAAGGGTAGGAGGGTGACAGCGATATGAGAGGCAATGCGGGACGGAAGGCATTCGGTTGCCGATCGGCCCGCGAACATCAGGTTAATGCCCACAGCAACCAGCGCGATACACATCCATCCGATCCAGCGGAATGGCGCGTTGGGATCCCGCAGCCGTTCCAGCGTGGCGTCGACAAACCCCACGGAGGGATACGTGAAATCCAGCCGCGTGATGGCCGACTGGATTCGCCAGTCAATGACCACGGTGCTGATGAACCCGGCCACGAACAACCCCACACCCAATCCCGTGAGCACCGAAAGTCCCAGCCGCGAGAGCATGAACCAGGTCAACCAGACGATCACTGCCAACTTAATGCCGTTGATGAGATACTGCCGATGTCGGAAGCGCCGCAGCGTGGCGGCTATTCCGCTCGATTCCGCCGCCAAGGCTGGCCCGTCAGGCTGCGGCTGGTTCTGCCAGAGTTGCTGGAGTTCTTCAAACCGTACCATGATTGACCTCTGTCATCAGCTGTTCCAATGCTTGCTTGATCCGCGAGATTTTGACGCCCACGTAGTTGACCGTGATGCCGGTGATGTCGGCGATTTCCTTGTAAGTGAGACCTTCCAATAGCAGCGACACAATTAAACGGTCCTGGTCGCCCAGTTGACCGATGGCCCGGTGCAGGGCCTGCAATTGCTCCTGCCGCTCCAGGTCCCGCTGCGTGGAAACGCGGTGGTCCGGCATGTCATGAAGTTGCTCTGACGGTCTTCGGCGCCGGCGATGGATCAGAGCGGTGTTCACCGCAATTCGGTACACCCACGTGCTCAGACTGGCCTCGCCGCGAAATTTGGGCAGGTTGTTCCAGACGTTGGTCATAATCTCCTGAAACAAGTCGTCCACCTCGTTGACGGAGTTCAGGTACGAATAGCAGAAGCGGCGTATCCCCGCGCGGTTCTGCTCGAACATTCGAACAAACAGCCGTTCGCGTTCCACGTACGTCATAAATCCAAAACCTTTAGATTCGCTGGCGGGAAATTTCTTACAGCCGCTCTTGCGGCTGTCAGTTTCCCTTCTCTAAGGTCACAAATTGCAGCGTCGCGCCTGAGCCCGGACCCGGTGGGGTCCGCGAGCCGTTGCGCGACCTCGTCCAGGTGTAGCCCTGGCGGAGCATCTTCAGTACCTCCTGGTACTCCCGCCCCCGGGCTTCGTTGATGCGGGGTTCGATCAGATCCAATAGCACCTTCTGGTCATAGACTTCGTCGTACCCCTTGGACGCGTACAGCTCTACTTCGATCGAATCCAAAGTCAACGGGAGGAAATGGCTGACATACCAGGGACTCGAAACAGTCTTTCCTACTAGGGTCCGCTGAGAGCCTACGGCCCGTTCAGGCCCTCGCGGGCGATTCGCCCGTCACGGAGCCGGACTTCATTGACGCCAGTGTGCCCGTTCGACCCGACTCCGTTTCGATGGCCGTCGATCAAGGAGACGCGGAGCCGTGGCAGCGTCAACAAGCATTCCCGGCACCTGTTTATGGTCAATCGGGGCGAGGCCCCTACGGCCGCCGTAAACGGGCCTGCCTTGGCGTGCACGTAAATGGTGCCGATCGAGATCAGAGTCTTCCCTTTCCACATTCCGCTATCGCGCTGGCGGAACTCGCTACATCTCAAGGCTTCGCAATGCATGCGATAGCGAGCGATTGTGCAGGGTGCGGCGTTTGCGGAATCACGTCAGTTCAGCGAGCGGCACGGTGCCGCCTTATGCAAAGCCGGAAACTGCTTATAGAATTCGATCCTCGAGGCGATATCTTTCGGGATGGTTGTCACAAGCCCTCTTGTGGAGGGAAGCGGTCGCGTATTTAGAGATGCTTTGATCCTGGGATTCTATCGTGGCGATTGGGTTGAGCAGGCATGAGCGCACTCCAACCGTTTTGAGCCCTGGAAGAAGCACCTTTATTCGTATCGCAAGGATTCCGCTAAGCTGACCCGCCCGGCGCGAATCGCGGGAACGCAGACGGCGATGAAAGCCACCAGCGCCAGGACTGCGGGTACGGCCAAGAATACTAGCAGATCGTGAGCCTTCACGCCGAACAGAAAAGTTTGTAGCAGTTGAGCGAGGGCCCAGGCAGCGGAAAGTCCGAGCGCGACTCCCGTCAGCGTCAACGTCATTCCTTGCCGCACCACCATGTTGCGCACCTGGCTGGTCTCGGCCCCGAGAGCCAATCGGATGCCGATCTCCTGAGTCCTTTGCGCGACGCTGTACGCCATCAAACCGTAGATGCCAATGGCCGCAAGCAACAGCGCCATTGTTCCGAAGAGCGTCATGAGCAGCATATTGAAACGCTGCCGTGCTGCGGAATGCGAGATCACTTCGTCCATGGATCGGACGTCGGTGACGGGAAGCCCGGTGACGCGTCGCAAAACCTCTTCGACGGGTTTCGCGAGCTGACGTGGATCGCTTTGAGTGCGCATCACCCACGAAATCGGGCCCAGTGCCGGTAAGATCGCGGCAGACAATTGCGATTCGGGCACGTAGACCGTTGGTCCCGTATCAACATTCAATCCCCGGTTATGAACATCGCCGACAATGCCAACGATGTGCCGCGGCTCATCGTTGAAGTCGCGGAGGAGGCCGCGCCCCAACACGATTTGATCCTGGAACGGATCGCCGTCTTTCCAAATCTGCTTGGCCATGGCCTCGTTGATGATCGCCACCGGGGCAGATCGGCCGTCATCGCGATCAGTGAAAAGTCGGCCCTTCCTGAGCGGAATCTTGAATACGTTGAAGTATCCCGGGGCAACTGGCGACCAGCCCGCAACCCCGCTATATCGCCCCTCGACGGGCGCCCTGCCGGCGATGTTGAATGGAAGGTTCGCCTGGCCTTGCAGAGGAATGAATTGGCCGGCGGAGGCATTCAGAACGCCGGGAATGGCTCGAATTTGCTGCACAGCATCGCGAATAGCTTGTGTGACACCCGCGGTGTTTTGATACCGTGGCCCGGTCATCAGCGTGCGCATGGTCAAAACATGTTCGGGATCGAATCCGGGATTTACGGAATACAGCGCGGCGAACGTTCGGATCAGCAGAGCCGCGCCGATTAGCAGAACCACGGCTAGTCCAACTTCACTGATCACCAGCGCGGAGCGAGCTTTGTTCTGACGGAGCCCCGTACCCGATCTGCCGCTGCTGTCTTTGAGCGCGACATTGAGATCGGTCCGCGAGCCCTGCCATGCCGGGAAAAGACCGAAAATAATGCCGGTCGCAAACGAGAGCCCCCCGCGAAGGCAGCCAATCGCCAGTCGAACCAAAGCGCGATTCCTTCATTGCCCACGCGCGGCAGCCCCGCAGTGTTCACTGTAAGCAGCGCGCGAATTCCCGCGTATCCCAATCCGAGGCCTAGCGCGCCGCCGGCAAGCGAAAGCGGGACGCTCTCGGTAAGTAGCTGGCGAATAATGCGGACGCGTCCGGCGCCGATAGCGGCACGAATCGCGATCTCACGCGTCCGTCCCGTGGCTCGAACGAGAAGCAGATTGGCGACATTCGCGCACGCAATCAGCAGAACCAGACTGACCGCTCCGAGCATCACCCACAGCAAGGGCCGCGTATTACCGATCAATGACTCTTTGAAGGTCTCCAAGCTCAGGAAGCCCTCGGCGCCGAGAGCTATTGGAAACCTCGCCCGGAACGACCGTGTCGCTGCGCGAAGTTCCGCT
>Ga0335074_10014076_pt1 | contig 11230 bp, 8 predicted proteins | sample Lox_Sample_23_FD_206715 | JGI IMG/M metagenome (GOLD analysis project Ga0335074, IMG submission 206715) | Soil microbial communities from Loxahatchee National Wildlife Refuge, Florida, United States - Lox_Sample_2.3 | ecosystem: Environmental > Terrestrial > Soil > Wetlands | place: USA: Florida...
CAACGCTGTCACCCTGAGCGTCCCTGTCACCCTGAGCGTCTCTGTCACCCTGAGCCTGTCGAAGGGCGGTCGAAGCACGTTCGTTCACGTTGACCGTATTATCGGCAGCTTCTTGTTTGCCCACAACCAAAATGTACGGCACTTTTTGTGTCTTCCAATGACGAATCTTGTATCCGAGTTTCTCATTGCTTTCGTCGACGGTCACGCGAAAGCCCATGCCCTCGAGCTGCGCGGCAACTTCGCGGGCGTATCCAACCTGATTCTCAGAAATCGGCGCTAGCACCGCTTGGACGGGCGCAAGCCAAGCTGGGAATGCGCCGGCGTAGTGCTCGATCAAGATGCCGAAGAATCGTTCGAGCGATCCGGCGAGCGCCCGATGGATCATAACCGGCCGGTGATCGACGCCATCGCTTCCGCGGTACTTCAGTTCGAAGCGCTGCGGCAAGACGAAGTCGACCTGCACGGTGCCGAGTTGCCATTTGCGGCCGATTGCATCGCGCACGTTGATGTCGAGCTTGGGGCCGTAGAACGCGCCGCCGCCCTCGTCGAGTTGGTACGGCAGCTCGTAGCGCTCGAGCGCGCGCCGGATCGCTTCCTCGGCGAGGGCGTCGGTATCGGTGCGCAACTGCTCTTCGCGCGTCGAGAGAAAATACTCGAAGTCGGTGAAGCCGAAGGCTTTCATCAACCGTCGCGCCTCGTCGAGCGTCTGCTCGAACTCGCCTTGGAGCTGGTCGGGCGTGCAGAAGAGATGCGCGTCGTCCTGGGTGAAGCCACGCACGCGCGTGAGTCCGTGCAGCACGCCCGAGCGTTCGAAGCGATAGACCGTGCCGAACTCCGCATACCGAATCGGTAGTTCGCGATAGCTGTGCGGCTGTGCGCGATAGATCAGAATATGACCGGGGCAATTCATCGGCTTGAGACGGAAGCGCTGCTCCTCGACCTCGAGCGCGCCGAACATGCTCTGCGAGTAATTTTCGAGATGGCCGGAGATCTCGTAGAGCTTCTCGCTCACGACGTGCGGCGTGACGACGGGTTGATAACCGCGCTCGCGCAAGCCGGTGCGGATGAACTCCTCGATGATCCCGCGCACGATCGCGCCCTTGGGATGCCAGAAGACCAGCCCGCCCCCGGCGTCTTCTTCAATAGAAAAGAGATCGAGCTCAATCCCCAGCTTACGATGATCGCGCTTTTGCGCTTCCTCGATCTGCGTGAGATAGGCGTCGAGCTCGGCTTTCGTGTGCCAGGCGGTGCCGTAGATGCGCTGCAGCATCGGGTTGTGCTCGTCGCCGCGCCAGTAGGCGCCGGCGACGCTGGTCAACTTTAGGCCGCCGATCTCGCCGGTGCGATGCGCGTGGCCGCCGCGGCAGAGATCGGTGAAGGCGCCGATCGTGTAGAGCGTGATCGGCTCGCCTTCGGGGATCTCGCGTGCCAACTCGACCTTGTAGGGATTCCCGGCAAAGCGCTCGATGGCTTGCTCGCGCGTGACGGTCTGTCCGGTCATCTCGTAATCGGCGTCGACGATGGCTTGCATGCGCGACTCGAGGCGCGCGAGATCGTCGGGCGTGAACGGCTCGCTGCGGTCGAAATCGTAGTAGAAGCCGTTCTCGATGGCCGGGCCGATGGTGGGTTTGGCCTCGGGGAAGAGCTCCTGGACCGCGTAGGCGAGCACGTGCGCCGCCGTGTGGCGCAAGGCAGGCAAAGGCGTCCCGTTCGCGTGGGGTGCGGGCATACCGGGGGCCGATTCGTCACAGTCCGGGAGCGGCCTTGCCTGAAAAGTAGCTTAAGGCGCTGATAAGGCGGCTTTAAGGCCACTTTAGTTTGTGCGCTTCACCATACTGAGTGTCGGAGCGGTGATTTGCCGCTCATTTTACTCCCGCGTGCTTTGAGGAGCTTTTCTACATGCGTAAGACTATGGCGCTGGCACTCGCGGCGCTACTGCTCGTGTCCGTGGGTGGACGCGCGCTCGCAGCGACCGATCTGCTGGAGACCGGCTCGACGCTGCTTTATCCGCTGATGAATCTGTGGGTTGCCGCCTATCAGGGCGACCACAAAGACGTCCAGATCACGACGCAGGGAACCGGTAGCGGTACCGGCATCTCGCAGGCGATCTCGGGCGTGGCGCAGATCGGGGCGTCGGACGCGTACATGGGCGACGCGCAGATGGCGAACAGCCCGATGCTGAACATTCCGCTCGCGATCTCGGCACAACAGATCAACTACAACGTCCCCGGACTGAACAACGTCCATCTCAATCTCTCGGGCCCGGTGCTGGCCGGCATCTATAGCGGGGAGATTCAGTACTGGGACGATGCGAAGATCAAAGAGATCAACAAGCAATATGCGAGCAAGCTTACGCACAATCAGATCGTGCCGATCCATCGTGCCGACGGGTCGGGCGATACGTTCATCTTCACGCAGTACCTGACGTTCTCGACGCCGTCGTGGAAGAGTGGCCCGGGCTACGGCACGACGGTCAGCTGGCCGTCGGTCTCGACCGCCGTCGGTGCGACCGGAAACCCCGGCATGGTGCAGACCTGCCAGAACACCCCGTACTCGATCGCCTACGTCGGCGTGAGCTTCCTCAATCAGACGAACAAAGCCGGACTCGGCTACGCGGCGCTGGAAAACCGCGCCGGTAAATTCGTCCTGCCGACGGCAGAGACGATCGGTTCGGCTGCACGCGCGCTCGACGCGAAGACGCCGGCCGACGAGCGGATCTCGCTGATCTTCGCACCGGGCGCAAGTTCGTATCCGATCATCAACTACGAATACGCAATCGTCAATCCGAAACAAGGTGACGGCACGAAGGCCGCCGAGCTCAAGAAGTTCCTCGATTGGGCGCTGAGCGACGGTCAAAGCGGGAGATTCCTCGACGCGGTGCACTTCCTGCCGTTGCCGGAGTCGATCGCTGCAAAGAGCAAGGCTCAGATAGCAAAGATCCAATAGTGGGGCTTCCATGGCCGCAATCAACGTACCGCTGAGGGGCGCCACACGCGTAGCGCCCCCCAGCACCTTACAACGCATCGGCGCGCAAGCCGTATTGCGTGGCCTCACGGGGCTTGCCGCGCTGGCAAGCTTCATGATCATTTTCGTGATGCTGTTCTTCCTGATCGTCTACGCGTGGCCGGCGATTCGATTCAACGGCATCCAATTTTTCACCAGTCCGATCTGGAACATCGGCAACCAGTACGGCAGCGGCACGATCGTGCGCAACGGGTACGTCGGCGAGCCGGGCGCCGCGTTCGGCGCGCTGGTGTTCATCTACGGCTCGGCCGTGACGGCACTTCTCACGATGGTCGTGGCGGTGCCGCTCTCGCTGATGGTCGCGCTCTCGCTCGTCTATCGCGTGCCGCGCATGATTCGCCCGCTGGCTAACGCCCTCGTCGAACTGATGGCGGGCGTGCCGTCGGTCGTGTACGGCCTGTGGGGCATGGTCGTGTTGGTGCCGTGGATCGGGCAGAAGCTCGCGCCGTGGGTCACGGCGCACCTGGGATTCGTTCCGTTCCTCGGTGGCGCATCGGGCAGCGGCAACGGCCTCGCCGCGTCGGTCTTCATCCTCTCATTGATGGTGATTCCGATCATGGTCGCGACCACGCGCGACGTAATCCTCGCGCAATCGAACACGTACTTCGAAGCCAGCATGGCACTCGGCAGCACGAGCTGGCAGGCGATGGTCCGCGCGGTGCTGCCGAGCGTGCGCAAAGGCATCATCGCGTCGGTGCTGCTTGCGTTCGGCCGCGCGCTCGGCGAGACGATGGCGGTGCTGATGGTCTGCGGCGCGGCGATCAATTCGTTCCCGGAGAACGTGTTCTCGCCGATCAATACGATCGCGGCGGTGATCGTCTCGCAACTCGAATCCGCATTGACCGACGCGTCGGGCATGGCGCAGCGTTCGCTTGCGGAGCTGGCGTGCGTGCTGTTCATCATCACGCTGATCGTCAACATCGTTGCGCGCGGCATCATGCGCGGTGCGGATCGCGCGGAGGGCCGCTAGCGTTATGGCGAAAGCCTTGACCGGCACGTCGCCCAAGACGTATATCAGCCACACGTGGTGGGCGCTCTCCGTCGCGTGCCTGGTCGCGGTGGTCGGCGTCTTGTTTTTCATCTTTGCGTTCGTGATCGCGCGCGGCGTGCCGGCGCTCAAACCGGAGATCTTCTTCACGCCGACGCACGGCATCGCGGGCGGTCTTTCGAACGCGATCGCCGGCACGTTCTTGCTCGTTTTCACCGGGCTCGTGATCGTGATCCTCGTCGGCTTGGGGACGGCGATCTGGACGGTTGAATTCGCCGCGCCGTGGGCGCAGCGCGTCATTCGTTTCATGGTCGACGTGCTGGTCGGTATTCCGTCGATCGTGGTCGGCTATTTTCTCTACGTGGCGCTGGTGGAGATCGCGGGATGGGGATTCTCGCTCATCGCCGGCGCGCTGGCGCTGGCGATCTTCATGCTGCCCTACGTGGTGCGCGCCGCCGACGTTGCGCTGACCAACGTGCCGGGGGCGCTCAAAGAAGGCGCGGTGGCGCTGGGCGCGCGGCCTGCGATGGTCATCTCGTCGATCAATCTGCCCTACGCGCTGCCGGGCATTCTCACCGGCGTGCTGGTCGCGACCGGTATCGGTCTAGGGGAGACGGCGCCGCTGATCTATACCGCCGGCTGGTCGAACTATCTGCCGCAGGTCGCGCTTACGCACTCACCGGTCGGCTACCTGACCTACGTGGTGTGGACCTACATCAGCCAGCCGTTCGAAGCGTCGCACCAGCTCGCGTACGCTGCGGCGGCGTTGTTGATGATCTTCGTCTTTCTGACGAACCTTCTCGCCCGCAGCTTCGTCGAATACAAACTCGGCAAGTCACAAGCGCGGTAAGCGCGGCGCACCGGGGTGGCCGGGTACAACTCCAAGGTGACTACGGAACCACCCCGGGAGGCCGGAGCCGAGCCGTTTGCGCAGCGCGCGCGGGCGGGCATCGACGCGCTCTTGACCCTGTACGACGGCCGGACGGGGCTGTGGCAGCGTTCGGGCTGGTGGAATGCCGCCAACGCACTGCGCTGCATCGTCGACTACATGACCCGCACCGGCGATCGCCGCTACGCGGAGATCATTGCAACGACGTTTGCGAAAAACCGGCGCGGCGGGTTTCTCAACGAGTTTTACGACGACGAAGGCTGGTGGGGCCTCACCTGGATCGCAGCCTATCGGCTGACGCGTGAGCGCGCGTATCTGCAAGCGGCTCAAGTGCTCTTCGATGACATGTGCGGCGGATGGGACGCCGTTTGCCGGGGCGGCCTTTGGTGGAACAAGCAGCGTCGCTACAAGAACGCGATCACCAACGAGTTGTTCTTGGCGCTGGCCGGGCGGCTGCATCAAGAGGCCGGCGATCCACGATATTTCGAGTGGGCGCAGCGCGCGTGGCGCTGGTTTTCGTGGAGCGGCCTGATCAACGCGGGGCAACTGATCAACGACGGTCTGACGGAAAATTGCGTCAACAACGGCGGGGTGACGTGGACCTACAATCAAGGCGTGATCCTGGGAGCGCTGGTAACGCTGCACGAGATTGCCGGTGACGATGCGCTCCTACGCCGGGCTTGTGCGATCGCCGATGCGGCGATTGCAACGTTGAGCGACGCGAACGGGATCCTGCGCGAACCCAACGAACCGGACCTCGGCAACGACGGGCCGCAATTCAAGGGCATCTTTGCCACGAACCTCTATGCGCTGGGGCTCGCCGTCTCCGAACCGCGCTATGGCGATTTTCTGCGGAGTAACGCGGAATCGATTTGGACGCGCAACCGAAACGCCCAAAACTTCTTCGGCGTGCAGTGGGCCGGGCCGTTCGACCACGCCGATGCGGCGCGTCAAAGCGCCGCGGTGGATGGTCTCAATGCGGCATGCTAGAAATCGAGGACGATGTCGAAGGTAGTCTATATCATCAACACGTCGCTCGACGGGTACGTGAACGACGAAACCGGCGCTTTCGATTGGGTCAATCCCGATCAAGTGCATGGATTCATCACCGAACTGGTGCGTCCGATGAGAACGTATCTCTATGGCCGGCGGCTCTATGAAACGATGACCTACTGGGACGCGCCGGCGCTCGAGGAGTACCAGCCCGAACACCGCGAGTTCGCGCGCGTCTGGCAGAGTGCCGAGAAGATCGTCTTTTCGCGCACGCTGACCGGCGCGACGACCCGCAACACGCGTCTCGAGCGGAACTTCGACGTCGCGACAATTCGGAAGCTCAAGCGGGACTCGGCGTGCGACATCAACATCGGCGGCGCCGAGCTTGCGGGGCTTGCGCTCGAAGCCGATCTCGTCGACGAATGTCACCTCTTCTTGCATCCGGTGATCGTCGGCGGCGGACAGCCGGCGCTCCCCGCCGGCTTGCGCCGGAATCTCGAACTCCTCGAGACCCGTTCCTTCAGCACCGGAGTCGTACACGTACACTATAGCGTCTCGGTATAAGATTCAACGGTCGTCGCGACTCTCGAACGGCGTTGGCCGGCGGCAAACGAATCGCGTTTTGATGGCAGATTGCGTCGCCTTTTGCGCGACCGCCACGGCAGCGTTTCGAGCCACGAGAAGTCTGCGGAAGCGAACCTCTCGTCAGACGGTTTCGAAGTCGCTATATATTGCGCGTAGCGCGAGCTTCTCGGCCTCGCCGGCGAAGGTCGCGTCTATCGCGCCGTGGTTGATCGCCCAGATCTCGTCCCAGGTGAAGCCTTGCTCGGCGAGGGTTTCGTATTCGCGCGTCAGCGTCGTCTCGAACATCGCGGGGTCATCGGAGTTCACAGTACACCACACGCCGGAATCGAACAGCCATCGGATTGGGTGCGGTCGATCGGCTGCAACGACGCCTAGCCGGTAATTGCTCCGTGGGCAAATTTCCAACGGAATACGCTCGTCGCGCAGGCGCTCGACGAGCGCCGGGTCCTCGAGGCTGCGTATCCCATGTCCGATTCGTTCCACCCGCAACCGATTCAACGCGCCGCGAACGCTTGCCGGGCCGAACGTTTCGCCGGCGTGAGCGACCACGTGTAATCCGCGCTCGCGAGCGCGCCGAAACGTATCCGCGAACAGCCTTGGCGGATATCCGTCCTCTATACCGCCGAGCCCGAGACCTACGAAGATGCCTCGCTGACGACCTTCCAAGGCGATCTCCAGCACCTCTCCCTGCGTGCTCGCGCGTGACCGCGAGATGCCGGCAATAAAGCGAACCATCACGCCGTGATCGCGAGCGACCGAGGAGGCTCCACGCTCGAGGGCATCTAGGAATTCGCCGCTGTCCATGTTCTCGGGAAGCAGTGAGCAGGCGACGAACGCTTCGGTGTACAGCACGTTGAGCGAAGCCTGCTGCGCTCCGAAACGTTGGACCATGAGCTCATAGTCGGCCGGCGATCGCAAGCAGAGCGTCGATTGCAGATATACCGCTGTAAAGTGCGTAAGGTCGGTAAAGGCGAAGAACTTCTGCCACTGCGGAAGGTCCTGTGTCTCGAGCGACACGTTATTGCGCCTCGCGATCTCGAAGTACGTGTCGGCCGAGGTTGCGCCTTCGAGATGGACGTGAAGCTCGACTTTTGGCATCCGGGCGATTCGCGCTCGAAGATCTGGCTCGACGGCGTCAACTGCATCGGCGGGGTTCGAAATGGACGAATCGAATGCCATGAGGGTGACTTTCCGCGCCTCAACGCTTTTACCCGTGGTGCGGCCCGCAGCCGTCAGTGCGCTTAGTCGTTCTTAGCGATACCCATCTCCGGCATGATTTTGCCGTGCCGGACGGGGATGTGCTAATTCATTGCGGAGACGCAACGACAAGCGGAAGTGCCGAGCAGCTGAAGCGTTTTGGTTCCTGGGTATCGTCACTGCCACACCGACACAAGATCGTCATTGCCGGCAATCACGACTTCGCGCTGTCGCGCTTTCCGTTTCTGGCAAAGCGGTATCTTCGTGGCACCACATATTTGTGCGATTCGCAAACAACACTCGGCGGAATTTCGTTCTACGGAAGCCCCTGGCAGCCCGAATTTAACAACTGGGCTTTCAATCTGCCGCGCGGTCCGGCGCTCGCGCGAAAATGGGAGATGATCCCGAGCGGAACCGACGTTCTGATTACGCATGGTCCGCCGTTTGGTATTCTTGATGTCTCGTTGAGCGGTGAACACGTAGGTTGCGAGGATCTATCGAGGCGTATCCGAGCCGTTCGCCCGCGAGTCCATGTATTTGGACACATTCACGAGTGCCACGGCGCGGAGGTTATCGACGGAACGCTGTATGTCAACGCGTCGATTTGCGACGACGGCAACCGGGTTCGGTACGCCCCCTACGTCATCGATATCGACGGCTCGAGGGTCGGTTTCGGATGACCGAGGTTCACATTTCATGCCTGGCGAGCGTACGGCTGCTTTCCCAAGTGCGCGATTTGGCGAATGCGGGCTAAACATCCACAAGGAAACACCAAGCTGCTTGCCCAACGCGCGTCGCACCAGAGGCCTAGCGGCTGCTGACCAGGTTTATTACTCACCGGGCGGAGGATAAGACCTTGCAGGATCCACGACTTTTTAGGCGGGCCCAGTTTCTCATTGCCGGAACGGCACTTAGCATTAGTGCCTGCGCGGGTGGCGCGAAGTCGCTACTCCCCGGGTCGACAAGCGGCGCTTCGTTGTCAAGCCGCGGAAAAAATGCCCCGCGCGACGCTACCGCGACGCCGACGCCGACGGCCGAGTCCGATGGCATCTCGATCATTTATGGTAATGGAGAGTCAAGCGTCGTTTGCAACGGGCAAACGATCTTCGAGAATACCTTTGCCAACAATGTCGTAACCATGGAATCGCTGGGTGGAAGCGAAAGCTTCTTCCCGGCGGAAACGTATTCATTCACCGTCACAGGGACTGCAATGGCAACGCCGACGCCAACTCCGACGCCCGTTCCGACTGTAAAGCCGACGGTGGATCCCACCATCAAGCCTTGCGACGAGGAGGCCGGCCGCGACATCTCTTGTCCCTTAGATGCCGCTCCGAAACTTCAAAGTTCGAGCGAATCGGGCGTGTGGCAAATGATCGGCCGGACAAACAATGGTCGTGGCATGCGTTTCCAAGGTCCCAACGGCACCCTTGCGATCAGCCCAAGGAGAGATCGCACGGGAATCGCAGCGCTGTTTATCGGTGCCGGCGGAGCGGCGTTCCGACTGAAGTTGAACACAAAAGGCGGAATCTCGACGACCTTGTTCGGCGTACCTCATCTCAAGAAACCGCTGACCGTCAGCGCAAAACTGGGCCGGTTTCAAACCAACTCGCGCGGATCGCAGACCATCACGCTCGGGCCCGGCAAGAAGTCCAAGGGGGTTCGGCACGTTGGCGCCTTGCATGCAAACAAGGCGGTTGAGGGAGGCGTTGTTCGCAAGGCGGCGGAGGGCTCGGGTTACCGAGCGGCGGCCACGCAGACCTCGGTGGCCTCGGCGGTGTCGGTCACGTCGGTCAGTTCCGCGACTTCCTCACCTAATCCGTGTCCGTCGGTCGAAAACGGGCTGAAGGTAATTGGATGCGTCACTGCACACGCATCGCAAGGCTCGGTCGCCTCCACGCCAACTCCGCCGCCGACGGCAGCGCCAACGCCGGTCCCTGCCCCCACAGCGACGCCTAACTTCGATCAGTGCGTATTGACTGCGCTGACCGGGAGCGGTCTTTGGGCGTTTATCTCAAAGGCCATCGGCACAGAGGTGTCAATTCAGGAGTTCGTAGCCGGCCTCGGCGTGGGCGACCTCATTCCGGTCGTCGATATACCGGTTGCGGTGTTACAGCTCGGTGCGGAGATCGTAGCCGTGTGTTACGGCATCGTATCTCTTCTGACCGCCGGCGATTTGATCGAGGCATTCATCCAGCAATTGGAACAATGCCTTGGCGTCCCGGTCACTCCGTTTAATCTCTAGAAGTGAGCTCTCGAGTCTTCGTCCTCGGCTCGCCGCGCAGCGGAACGACGCTCGTGGGAAACTTCATAGGATCGCATCCCGAATGTTTCGATTTAGGCGAATATTTCGGGTTCTACTTAGGTTGGTGGCACGCGCCGCAGATTATGCGTCGCGTGCCGTCACCTGTTAAAGACGGATTTCTTCGAAGTCTCGGGCAGCATGCGCTTGAACACGCCGACGCCCTGCGTGACGAGGCCGGCGCGCGCTTCTGGTGTGATCAGACGCCGTGGAACCTACGGGTAGCCGAAAAGATCGTGGAGAGCGTCCCCGATGCGCTCTTCGTGTTAATGCTTCGCAATTATCGCGGCGTCGTGATGAGCTTGCGGCAGTCATTCGCAGATGGATATGGCTGGGCCGGGCATCGTATCGATGAAAGCGCTCGCTTGTGGGCAGATTCATACGCCGAGGCGAAGCACCTTCCACCGGAGAGAACGATTGCCGTGTCGTATGATCGGCTTTGCGTTTCGCCACAGGAGACCATCGCCGAGCTCGAACGAGACCTCTCAAATCGATTGGGCGTAGACGCGGAGATGTTCCAGCGAAGCGCGCTTGCGACCAGATATGCCCGGTCGAGCTTCTCAAGAAACGACCGGACGATCGCCAAGGTAACAAAGGGACAAGTCGAATTTACACCTGTTCCCGCGTATGATTTTGCGGGCTGGGGGGATGGTATGGAGGCGGCCTGCTTTCAGTACGTTGAAAAGCTGGAGCGCGAGCTCAACCACCGCTTTGGCGATCTCTACAAGCCTGCGTTACCGTCCTCATCGTCGGGTTCGCTTGCGACGAGGTCCGGCGAATAGGCCACCGTGAGCGTTGTTTTCGCGGCGCGATTGTGACCGCACACGACGAATCGATATTCGCCGAATTCCTCAAAGATGAATCCGATGAGATCGTTCATCTGCACCTGTCTCGAAAAATACGGCTTCAGAGCTGGTAGGCGAACACTGTATGAATCGCCGCTCGGGACCGTAACTCGAAGCTGTGGCTTCAGATCGGTAGGCTCTCCTTCCCAAAACGCTGCTAGAAAGAGCGGTGTGGATTCGGTGACAGCAAGGGGCAATGACTGGACCTCGATTCTATCGAAGTCGTCGGCAAGGGTGAGGGAGTCTCCGCTCAGTGACCAGCGCGTACAGAACGCCAGCCGCGTCGGCGCAGCGACGACGAGTGTGCTCGAATCGTCGGCGGAGTATTCTTCAATGACGTCGTCAAACAATGAAGCGACCTCTCGGTAAAAATTTCGATGTGGGTTGATTCCGAAAAGGGGCGAGCCTTC
>Ga0335074_10014077_pt1 | contig 11230 bp, 8 predicted proteins | sample Lox_Sample_23_FD_206715 | JGI IMG/M metagenome (GOLD analysis project Ga0335074, IMG submission 206715) | Soil microbial communities from Loxahatchee National Wildlife Refuge, Florida, United States - Lox_Sample_2.3 | ecosystem: Environmental > Terrestrial > Soil > Wetlands | place: USA: Florida...
GTACCACAGGCCGTAGTTGATCGCGTCATACGCGGCCAGCTCTGATGACATGGTCCAGTTCACTCCGGCCAAGGTGAGAATCAGCGCGAACGCGCCGGGATTCTCCGGCCACGCCATGATCTCGCCAGCATTGTGAATCAGCAGCACGTCGGCGCCCTTCACATCCCACGGCGTGCGCACCTCAATCCCGGTTCGCTCGCTCATGTCCTCATCGATGAACGCGACATTGTCCTTCACAATCTCAGCATTCATGCCGGTTGACGAGCCCGCCTTGAGCTGCAGCATCGATCCGTTCTCATGAATCTCACGCGGGGCGATGCCCATCTCCTGGCTGAACAGCTTGCGCAATTCGTGTGCAACCAGGCCGTTATCGCACCCGATGGGGCACGCCTGCGTGCAGCGCCGGCAAAGATTGCACCGGTACGACAGCTCGGCGAGCCGCGCAATTAGCGGCCAGTTCAGATGAATGTCACCGTGCTGCCAAGCCGAGAGCAATCCGCCATGCTTCACAAATTTGAAGTACAGCCTGCGCAGAATCTCTGCGCGGAAAATTGGCCGGTAGAGCTCGCTGTGGCCGCTCGCTTCAAAAATGTGGCACGCTTCCGCGCACGTCTGGCAGCCGGTGCAGTGCTCCATGGTCAGCAGCAGCGGCTGCAGAAACGTCCAGTTGTTTTGCCGGTCGAAGAGCTTTTCCAGGCCCGATAGGAACCGCGCCACCAGCTGCTCTTCTTCCTCGCGCGACTTCGGCTTGGGGACGTTGACCGCGCAGGTATCGTCGAGCCCGCATTCGTATTTGTTCTTGCTCTGCTCTGAAAGCTGCGCCCACGCCCGGTCCTTTTCCGGCCCATCCAGCGGCTTTGGCAGCGGCATCAGGTCGGCATTTTCCAGGTGGATCAATGGTTCGCCGTCGGGCCTTGAAACGTCGCGCAACTTCAGTTTGCCGCTCATTTCTTCGTCTCTTTCGGAGCGCTGGCCGCAATCTCAGCCCAGCTACGCCGGCCGTCAGCGCCAATGTGCGGCGCAGACCACGTGGGCCTGCGGCTCAGGTTCAGAGCCATCCGCGCTTCCAACGTTCCGCCCGCTTCCGTGCGCCTGTCGTCCCAGCGCACCGCGTGCCACGTGAAGTACTTCGCAATAAAATGCGCCATGTGGGTAAAAGGAATGTACGCAGCCAGCGCCGACGCTAAAATGATGCCGGCGCCGAAGATTGGAGCGACCTGCAGCCTGCGATCAAAGTGCAACACTCCGCGCGCAAACTCACCCGGCGTTGCGGCGTTTGGCCCGTGGACCAGAGCGCCGGCAGCGATCAGGCTGAACGCAAAGATGAATAGAAGCAGATTAGCGATGTCTCCGGCATGCGTGGAATTCCGGAGCGCAGAGTCGCTGATTCGCCGCGCCAGCAACAGGCACGCTCCGGCGATGACCAGCGCGGCCGCCGCCAATCCACAACCGCTGCCCACGCGGGAAAATGCCGCGGCCAATCCCGGAACGTGCACTGCCGCGCTGAACCCGCTGGCCAGCGCGCCGGCCAGCATCAACGCTATCGCGCCGATTGTGAGATACAGCCCCGCGTGAAACAGGAACGAAGGAAGCCACAGCCGCCGGTTGAATTGCCGCAAGCCTTTAAGGAAGACAACCTCTTCCACCATCACGGAAATTTCGCCGCGCCGGTTCCTCACCTGCGGCCTGCGCCACCATTCCTGCGTCTCGAAGTACGAGCCGCCGTAGGCCGCGCGATAGGGATGCTCGTGCGGCAAGGGATAAAGCTCCCAGCGCAGATGCAGCGGCGTGCGCGCATACTGCACGATGCGCCGCATGCAGCCGGCAAGAAAAATCAGCAGGCCGGCATAGATCGCAATGTAAGCCGCGGCGGTCAACTCTTCCTCCATCCGCCAGCTCGCCAGGAACGGATGACTCGGCTCTTTCGGGGTCGCCCGCTCCGGCGCAATACGCAGCGCCTCACCGCAAACGTCAGCCGTGTGCGGTTCGGTCCGTAAGTTTCTGTGTTGAACTTGGCTCGACTGTAGCACGATATGTGACAATCGATCAAACGGCCGCCGAGTCGTTTACGCGATCGGCGGCACCATCATCCCCTTGGGCACAGACCTCAAACTCGCCACGGACCTGGCTGTCCGCACGCGAACACGCGTCACGCGCCGCCTTATTCCTTTCCTCATGTTCACCTATCTGCTGGCTTACCTTGACCGCGCCAACCTGGGCGTTGCCAAGTTGAACATGCAGGCAGATCTGGGCTTCAACGACGCCATGATCGGCTTCGGCGCCGGCGTATTCTTCCTCGGCTTCCTGCTGCTCAATATTCCCGCCACGTTGATGGTTGAGCGCTGGAGCGCGCGCCGGTTGCTGGCGATCATCATGATCTCGTGGGGACTGGTCGCGTCGATGATGGGCTTTGTCGGCGCGCCACTCTTCGGATCGCTGTCCCTCACCACGCAGTTCTATGGGCTGCGCCTGCTGCTCGGCATTGCAGAGGCCGGATTCTTCCCCGGCGTCATCGTCTACATCTCACACTGGTACCGGCCCGCCGATCGGCCGCGCGCCAAAGGCTATTTCATGGTTTCGCAATCCATCGCCATTGCCGGTGGCATTCCGCTGTCGCGATGGATCCTCGAGAACATTCATTGGGATGGCCTGGCAAGCTGGCGCTGGGTCTTCATTCTCGAAGGTATTTTGCCGTTCTTTCTGGGTTTCGTCACGCTCTGGTATCTCACCGACCGCCCCGCCGCGGCGAATTGGCTGCCCGATGACGAGAAAAGCTGGCTGCTGGCGCAACTCAAAGCCGACGAATCCATCAAGACATCCCAGCACCGCGTCCGCATCGTCGATGCCCTGCGCACTCCGCAAACCTTTTTGCTCACCGCCGTACTTTTTCTCGTGGTCACCGGCAACCAGGCGCTCATCTTCTTCATCCCGTCCATCACCGACACCATGAAGAGCCTGCCTGTCGCCATTCGCACCCTCGCTGCCGGCCTGCCTTACGCCTTCAGCGCGCTCGGCATCCTGCTCAACGGCCTGTGGGCGCAGCGCACCGGCCGGCTCGTGTTTCACACCGCGCTGCCCATTCTGGCGACGGGCACATTTCTCGCTTTGACAGTCTTTGCCTGCCATCATCTCTGGCTCATGACTTCGCTGCTCTGTCTTATGGGTTTCACCGCTCAGGCCTACATGCCGCCCTTCTGGACTTTGCCCACCACGCTCCTCGGTAAATCGGCCGCAGCCACCGCAGTCGGCGTCATCTGCCTCGGGAACCTCGGCGGCGTTGCCGGTCCCTGGCTCTTCGGCTTCCTGAAGACGGTCACCGGCAGCTACAACGCGGGATTGCTCGTCATGTCGGGGTGTATGCTGGTCGCCGGAGCGCTGGCCACACAGATTCGCTTCCGCCATTTTCCGAAAGAGGTTGCACCATGACCAGTAAGAAGAAGCCCGAAGAACTTCGCAGCTTTGCATGGTTCGGTCCCGACACGCTGCGCGGTTTCAGCCATCGTTCGCGCATGCTGCAGCTCGGCTTTCAGCGCGAAGATTTCATCGGCAAGCCGGTCATCGCCATCATCAATACATGGAGCGAAATCAATCCCTGCCACGCCCACCTGCGCGAGCGCGCTGAGGCTGTGAAGCGCGGCGTATGGCAGGCCGGCGGCTTTCCGGTTGAGGTTCCGGCCATCACCATTACCGAGACCTATATGAAACCCAGCCCCATGCTCTACCGCAACCTGCTCGCCATGGACGCCGAAGAGGCCATCCGCAGTTTGCCCGTCGACGCCGCGGTCTTGATGGGCGGATGCGATAAAACCACGCCCGCGCTGCTCATGGGCGCAATCAGCGCGAACGTGCCGGCCATCTATTTGCCTGCCGGCCCCATGCTGCGCGGCAATTGGGATGGAAAAATCCTGGGCAGCGGTACCGACGTTTGGAAATACTGGGCCGATCGCTGCGCCGGCGTTGTCAGCGACGAAGAATGGAAAGGCGTTGAGATCGGTATCGCGCGCTCGGCCGGCTTCTGCATGACCATGGGCACCGCCTCTACCATGACGGCTCTGAGCGAAGCCCTCGGCATGACGCTGCCCGGCGCTTCTTCAATTCCGGCCGCCGACTCCAATCATGTGCGCCTCGCCATGGACACCGGCCGGCGCGCGGTTGAAATGGCATGGGAAGAGCTGAAACCCACTGACGTTCTCACGCCTGCTTCCCTGCGCAATGCGATCACCGTCGATATGGCCATAGGCGGCTCAACCAACGCCATCATTCACCTGGTTGCGCTCGCCCACCGACTCGGATTCGATCTCCCGCTCACGCGCTTCGACGAAATTTCCGCGCACGTTCCCGTGCTCGCCAACATTCGTCCCTCCGGCGAATATTTAATGGAAGATTTCTTTTATGCCGGCGGATTGCGCGCCTTGATGGCCGAGATTCGCGACCTGCTCGACCTGGACTGCCTCACCGTCAACGGCAAAACCATCGGCGAGAACATCGAAGGCGCGGTGGTGCTCAATCACAACGTCATTCGCGAGCGTTCGAATCCGCTCATGGAGACTGGCGGCACCGTGATCCTCTTCGGCTCGCTGGCTCCCGATGGCGCGGTCATCAAGTCCGTCGCCGCCGATCGCCGGCTGTGGCAGCACACCGGCCCGGCAGTCGTCTTCCACGGCTTCGACGATATGGAAGCGCGCGTCAGTCGCGACGATCTGGTCGTCGACGAAAATTCCGTTCTCGTGCTGCAAAACGCCGGCCCGCTTGGCGCGCCCGGCATGCCGGAGTGGGGCCTGCTGCCCATCCCGAAAAAAATCCTTGCGCGCGGCATTCGCGACATGGTGCGCATCTCCGACTCGCGCATGAGCGGCACGGCCTACGGCACCTGCGTGCTGCACGTTGCGCCGGAAAGCTACCTGGGCGGGCCGCTGGCTCTGGTGCAAGACGGAGACTTGATCACCCTCGACATTCCCAGCCGCAAGCTCGACTTGCTTGTCTCGGAGGAAGAGCTCGCCAAACGGCGCGCGGAATGGAAGCGGCCTGAAGAGAAAGACAAGCGCGGCTACCTTGCGCTCTATAAGGAACACGTTTCGCAGGCCAACGAAGGCTGCGACTTCGATTTTCTCAAGCCGGTCACGCCATCCGCGGCAAAGATCTGAACCTGCGCGGCGGTGTTCCAGCTTCGCTCACTTGCTGTGCGGCCAGAACTTCAATGTGTAGCCGCCGCCAACGAGCAGCAGCAGAATCCCGCCCCACAATCCGGCATGGTACTGCGAGAGAATCGCCTGCGATGGCTCTGACCAGTCGACGATCGCCGCAATCAGAATGATCACGCCGTACATGGTCAACAGCAATCCAATAAAAAACCACACTGGCAGCATGTGTCGCCGTTCCCGCATTCTTTGGCTCCTTCTCTCAATTCCCCGCGGAGTTCCTGCTCGCCGCGCCTGCGGCCTTTCCCACCGGCGCCGTAAAGCTCACCCACCACGAATCGCCGCTCTGCTCAATCTTCGCGTCGGCCGGATGCTTGCCATTCACCGTCACGTCGGTCGCCTGCGGCTGCTTTTCAAACGGTCCCAGGCGCATTGCCACCGCGCCCAACTGCCGGTCTGCTGAAATCTCCATGCTCATGTGTCCGGCCGCGCGATGAAGATCGTAGTGCAGGCGCGCCAGCTGCGCCTTTCCGCCAATCTCCACCAGCGCCGGATATTTCGTCACCGTTATCTCGCTCCAGCCATACGGCAGCCTCGGCAGGATGCGCAACCGCTGCGGCTCGTCATCATCCACGCCGATCAGGATGCGGTACATCTTCACCATCTCCGCCTCTTGCACGCCATTGCCCTGGTCGCCGGTGCGGAACACATAGGTTCCGGTCGGGTCCACCTGCACCCCCTCCGGGACAACAAACGAATGAATCTCAGAATCGTATGTTTCGCGCGCCGCCCACTCCAGCATCGGCGTTACGTCTTTCATGCGATCGAGCAGCAACGCGGCTTGCGTTACGAATCCCTGCCCGTAACCCATCGCCCAGCCATAAAATCCAAATGGCTTATATGTATCGATAAGCCGCTGATACGCTGCTTCGTTGGCCGGCCGCCATGCCGGGTCATCATCCTGCGGTGCGAACCCCTTGTAATCCGGCAGAAAAATCAACGGTCCCAGCACGGTGCTTTTGTTCGGCCAGCCCGCGTCAGCCAGCGTCCACACCCGTCCGTACTTCGGATCATTGATGAGATAGTTCGCGGGAATTGCCTGCCGCATCTTCTCCGCGCGATCACGCCACAGTTTTGCCGATTGCATCTCGCCGATCGAATCCGCCATCTGCGACAGCGCTTCCAGCGCGGTCATGCAAACCGCATCGGGATAAACCGAGTAGCCTTTTCCGCCCGCGGATTCTCCCGTCGTGTACAGCACGCCATCTTTCGCCCCGGTAATATCGGCATGCGCAAACTGCCACGGAATCCAATCGCCCGCCGCCTTCACATCCATCCAATGCGCGCGCAGCCATGCGTCTCGATCCGGCAGTCTCAGCCATAGCTTGTAAATGAAGAGCGAGATCAGCCCATGGCCGTCATTCTCAAGCGGCAGCGAGAAATCGGGATGGTCGATGATCCGGCTCCAATGTGGCGGCAGCGGCGAACCGTGATAGGTGAGATTGGGATTTTCCGCCCACGTGCGCGCCGAGCGAAATGCAAAATCGGCCGTGTGCGACGCGCGATCGACAAAGCCAAGCTCTGTGAGCTCCTGCAGGCTGCGCCCCAGGTCGCGCGACCATGCCTGGCTGTAGTAGACGCCCACGTCTTTGCGAAAGGTTCCGAACTCGCCGCCCGCCGACCGCGGATCACCCGCCCAGGCCAGCGCATTGCGCGTCGAGGTGTGATAAGTTCCGTCGGGATCCACTTTGTCCAGCATGTCTTCGACATTCGCGTAAAACGAATTCTGCAGAATGGCGGCAACATTCGTTCCCTTGAATGTCACCTGCGGACCGTCGTATCCATGCGGCGCCTCGGGTGCGACCGGCCGCTTCAAATCCGCAACGGTCGAGTAGAGCGCCACGCTCAGGTTTTTCAGCCGCCCTGCCGCGCCGCTTTCATCTGTCCCGCTCGGCCGCAGCGTCTTTGTCTCTACAAATTTCGCGAACTCCGGCGCGAATTGGTTCGCCGGAATCACCGTCGCCCCGGCAATCGCCGTTCCCGGCGCGGTTTCGACCGTGATCCCGTCGATCGCCACCGATCCGTGTTTCGCGGGCGAAGCCACGATCTCGATGCTTGTGATCGCAGCATCCTTCGGCGCGATGACGGCAACGTAATTGCCGTCTTCCACCGGTGTCGCCGGATAAAGCCGCAGCGACGCTTCAAACGCGTCACGCAGGCGCGCGTCCGTCGGGAACGGTTCCTGCGCCTGGTAGAACGGCAACCCCCACCACACGCTCTCGCCCAGGATCAGCGGATAATCCTGCGTCGACCCATCGGCGTAGTGCAACCGGACCTCGCCCAGGTTGTCTCCGATGATGTAGCGCGCCGCGTAGCTCAGCGGATTGGACCACGCCGAAGGCCGTTGCGTCTCCGTCATGCCCAGCAGGTAAATCTTCTTCGCGGCCACGCCGACATTCACTTCGAACGTTCCGCTCGCCGGTGCGTGCCACGCCGTCTCAATGAACGGGACGCCGTATTTGTAGATCATGCGCGGGCACGACGCATCGCCTTTGGCAATCGGCAACGCCAGAAATCGGTCGTGCGGGTTTGCCTCGGAGTACTGCGCTCCTGCGAGGGCTGCGCCAGCTAGTGCGAACAGCCCGAACACCGCGCAACACTGCGCGCAAAACCAGCTTGTCTTCCGATGATTCATTCCTGTCCTACCAGAAAATCCACTGCAGCACGCCGAAAAAAATGGCTACGCCAACCGCCCAGAACACCGGCTTCTTCCACACCGGCATTTTTTCCGCCACGGGAAATTTCGTATAGCTCCAAACCAGCCCTTCCAGTTGCTCCTTCGGCTTCGGCGTCGTAAACAGGCTCACCACGAACGTGACAAAGAGGCAGATGAGCAACGACCACAGCGCGCGATACACGTTCTCCGCCATGTCTTTCGCATCCGGCGAAAGCGCCACGTATCGAATCCATGCAGGATGAATCCTGACCGCGGTGTACATCGCGACCGATGAGCCCGTGCCCGCCAGCAGGCCCCAGAATCCGCCCTTCGGCGTGGTCCGCTTCCAGATCATGCCCATGATGACCGTGCCGAACAGCGGCGAGATGAAAAAACCCACCAGCGCCTGCATGTAATCCATAATGCTTTTAAAGTTGGTGACGAAATATGCCGTCCCGATGCTCAGGAACACGCCGAGAATCGTGCACCATCTTCCGATGCGAACGTAATGTGCGTCCGACATTCCCTTCTTGAGGTATGGCTGGTAAATGTCGTAAGTCCATACCGTTGCGAAGGCGCTCACGTTGCCGGCCATCCCCGACATGAAGCCCGCGATCAGCGCCGTGATTCCCAATCCCAGCATTCCCGGGCTGGCGTAGCGCGCCAGCATCAGCGGCAACACTTCGTTGTAGCTGTGCATGCCGGGCCCGACAGCGCTTTGCGGATACAGCTTGTAGGGCAGTACCGCCAGGGCCAGCAGCCCCGGGAGAATCACGATCAGCGGCACCACCATCTTGAAGTACGACGCGATGATCGGAGCCAGTTGCGCCGAGCGCAGGTCCTTTGCCGCCATGGCGCGTTGCACCACCAGGAAATCCGTCGTCCAGTAGCCGCACGCAATCGCGCCGCCGAGTCCGAACACGATGCCCGTCCAGTGCACGCCCATGGGGTTGCCTGAAAAGCTGCCCAGCGTGCTCCAAAGGTGCACGTAGTCGTTGGTGTGCATGCGCTCGTAAATTTTCTGCGTCAGGCCGCTCCATCCGCCCACTTCAATCAGGCCCAGCACGGGAATAATCAGCGCGCCCAGCCAGATGAGAAAGAACTGCAGCACCTCGTTGAAGATCGCGGAGTAAAGGCCGCCCAGCGCCACGTACACAGCCACCGTCAGCGACGAAACCCAGATGCTGAAGTGAATATTCCATCCCAGCACCACCTTCATCACCAGCGCCATGGCATACATATTGATGCCCGACATCAGCACCGTCATGAACGCAAAGCTGATGCCGCTCAGCGCGCGCGTGGCTTCGCCATAGCGCAGTTGCAGGTATCCGGGCACCGAGTGAGTCTTTGAGATGTAGTAGAACGGCATCATCACCAGGCCCAGAAACACCATCGACGGAAACGCGGCGATCCAGTAGAAATGCGCCGCCAGAATTCCGTACTGATATGTCGACGCCGCCCAGCCCATCAGCTCAATCGCGCCCAGGTTCGCCGAAAGAAAACTCAGCCCTGCGACCCATGCCGTCATCTCGCGGCCGGCCATGAAGAAATCGTTCGAGGTGTTGGCGTAGCGCCTCAGGTAAATGCCGATCCCGAGCACCATCAGAAAGTAGAGAGCGATGATCAGGATGTCGGAAGGGGCGAGAGCGATGAGGCGGTTGGTGTTGGGCGCAAGAATTGCGGCAACAAGAGAGCACTGGATTGCCATCGAACCGTCCTTGAGTAGAGGTCTTCACACGCTCCGATGGGGTTCCGGAGCTTCGTTCCTTGCATGGCCCGCCGGGATCACCCGGCTTCGAAAATCTTCTCCATGCGTATCCATTTTTCGCCGGGCCGGGCGTGGGGAAGCGGCTTCTGGAACCTCCACATGAGTTCTTCCCACTTTCGCATCTCGGGGCTTTCGCTGTCAGCGGCCGCCTTGGCCTCGAGCGAAAAATCGTCGGTGGTTTTTAGAATCATGAAGAGCCGGTTGCCCGTCAAATAAATCTCCTCGCTGATCACGCCGTTGGCTCGCACGCGCTTGAGCACTTCGGGCCAGATGCCTTCCTGCGTGTGGTATCGCTTGTATTCCTCAATCAGCGCGGGATCGTCGTGCAGATCCAGCGCGAAGCAATAGGTCTTCATCGTGTCAGGCCCACTCGATCACCCATTCGATCGCCCACTTGATCGTCGTTTCGCTTCCAGCCGCAGCTACTCGGCCAGCACCATCTCTTCGCACTCGCGGAAGTAGCTGATGCTCGTCCCCACCAGGGCGTCAAGCCTGGCCTTGTCGGGTTTGCCGTGCATCGCCGGATAAGGATCGCCACCCGGGCCCAGCGGCTCGAACGTCACAAACCGGTCGCCCTGGTTATAGCCGATCGCGTAGAGCGCACGGATGATGGTCGCCAGATCCATCGCACCCTCGCCCATCGCGCAGCGATTGCTGTCGGCCATGTGCAGATTCACCAGCTGATCGCCGGCGTCGACGATGGCGTCGCCAATGTGCCGCTCCTCCGACTGCATGTGGTACACGTCGCCGTTGATGTGGCCGATGCCGCGATGATTCACCGCCTTCAGGTAGCGTTTGGCATCGGCCACCGTGTGCACCAGGCTTACCTCGGCCGAGCGGATCGGCTCAATCGCCGCCTTCACGCCGTGCTGCACAAAAAGATCGCCGCGCATCGCCAATGTCTCTGCCGAACGCTCGAATTCCACGTCGTCATAGGCCTTGGGCCGGCCTACAGCTCCCGGAACCACCAATAAATACGCGCCGCCCACCGCGTGCGTGAACGGAACCTCGCGGTCGAGGTAATCGATGGCCGCCTGCCGGCACACCGCGCGATTGCACGCCAGATCGTTGTCGGCCGAGAACATGCCGCACACGCCGGAAACCTTCAGCCCGTGATCCGCCAGCGTTTTCAGCGTCTCGTCCACCTTGTAGCCGAGATCGGGTCCGTAATGGTTGCCGTGCAATTCGATGTATGGCACCTTGTTCTTGGCAAGGCGCGCGGCCGAGTCAGCCAGCGTCTCCCGGCCAAATCCCCAGTTGCTCCACGACAACTTGAGCCGGTCCTTGAACTTTTCCGGCGACGCCTTCTTCAACTCGCTGAAGCGCGCCTGAATCTTGCTGTTGCTTTCTTCAAAATGCTGTTGGCGCATCTCGCCAACCTCCTTTTCTTGCGCGGAACACCGCTTTCGCAACGGCTCCGAACCTCAGCGCGCGTGATCTCCCACATTCGGCATCTTTGCGTGCACCGCCGGCCCGAAGTAACGCAGCATTACCAGCGGATCGGTCTGCGAGTGGTTCTCGAAGGTCACACCCGCAACCGCCGCTTCATGCGAGATGAAGACTTCGTCCTGCGTCACCTGCCCGAAGCGAATGATCGACGGGCAATCG
>Ga0335074_10014078_pt1 | contig 11230 bp, 8 predicted proteins | sample Lox_Sample_23_FD_206715 | JGI IMG/M metagenome (GOLD analysis project Ga0335074, IMG submission 206715) | Soil microbial communities from Loxahatchee National Wildlife Refuge, Florida, United States - Lox_Sample_2.3 | ecosystem: Environmental > Terrestrial > Soil > Wetlands | place: USA: Florida...
GAGATGTGATCAGACAGACGCTGATCACTCTCCGGCTTGACCCAACCAGACCGAGGCACGCCGCAACCATAACCCGTCCCCCGGACGCTAAGGAAACGGTATTGCGCTTAGGCCACGCTTAGGCCGCGTTTCACCACGTATTCTCGCGGCGGGCTGTCAGCCTTGGCCTCGCGCACCCGTATCTGGTTCCGGATGCCGATGCGTCGACCGCTTCTCTGGTCTGTTCTTGTGCTGCTCGCTTCCCTGCTGGGCTTGTCGCTTGGATCTCCAGCGGCCAGCGCGCGGAGGCGGACCGTCGCTCCGCCGGGGTATTCGGCGGTCAGCCAGTACGTCGAGGACGTGCCGACCGCCAAGGGTGGCCGTCCCACCACCACGATCCATCCGGGCGGTTCAGGCTCAGGGGGTTCCGGAGGGTCCAGTGCCGGTGGGGGGCATGGCGGCGTAGGAGTGTCGCGCCGGACGGAGCGCGCGCTTCTCAAGCTCGGGGCGAACGGGGCGAGCGCCGCCGCCTTCGCCGGGGCAACGGCCCCCGGTGGCTCTCAGCCACCTGCCGAGGGACGGCGACGGTCCTCCGGCGCCGCCACAACGGGTAGCCCTGCCTTGGCTTCGCTCGTGAACGCGGCCACGGGCTCGTCGTCCGGGGGCGGCATGGGGGCGATCCTGCCGGTGCTCCTGCTGTTCGTCGCTTTGGGGGCCACCGCACTCCGACTGCGGCACCGGCGGGCCGGCTGACGCCGGGTATGGAATCAGTAGCCACAGAGTCGACGCTGCTCTGGCGGGGCTCGCTCCGTCGAGTCAACGCGCATGTGGCCGCCACTTGGACCCTGGCCCTCGGGCTGGTTCTCTACCTCGGCTTCGCCGGGGGCGGCTACGACATCATTGTCAGCAGCCAGGTGGGGATCCTCCTCTGGTGGGCCATCCTGGTCGGAGCCGCGTGGGGACTGCTGCCGGCCGGGCGGGCGATATCGCGCGCCGCCCTGGCCGCCATCACGTGTTTTGGCGCCTTTGCCGCCTGGAGCGCCCTCGCCACGACGTGGTCGCTCAGCTCGGAGCTGAGCCTCCAGGAGTTCTCCCGGGTCGCCTCCTACCTGGCTGTGCTGCTGCTGGGACTGGCCATCCACCGCGATCGCGAGCGGGCGCTGCGGCACACGGTCAACGCGGTTGCGGTGGGCATCTCGGTGATCGCCATCTTCGCGGTGATCTCTCGGCTCGTCCCTGGTTCGTTTCCGGCCTCTCACGTAACGGCCGCGTTTCTCCCGGGTGCCCAGCAACGGCTCGGGTGGCCCCTGAACTACTGGAACGGGCTCGCGGCTCTGATGGCGGTCGCCCTGCCGCTGGTCCTAGCCGTGGCGACCTCGGCGCGCACTGTGGCAGGGCAGGCGCTGGGCGCGGCTGCGATCCCGGTGCTGGCTCTGTGTGGGTACCTCACCTTCTCCAGAGGTGGGCTGGCCGAGGGGGTCGCCGGCTTGATCGTCTTCCTGGCGCTTGCCCCGCAACGGCTTCCGAAGCTCGCCACGGCGATCGCCGGGGCTGCCGGCAGCTCGATCCTCATCCTCGGCGCCATACACCGAAGCGCGGTGGAGAACGGATCGTTGGGGCACACCGCCTCCGTGCAGGGCCACCAGCTCCTCGTCACGGTCTTTCTCGTGAGCCTCGGTACCGGGCTGGTTCAGGCTGGGATTGGCCTGGCCGCTCGCCACGCGGGACAGCCTGGATTCGTGCGGGTCTCGCGTCGCAGCGCGCGGGGACTTCTCGCCGCGAGCTTCGTCGCGCTCGTCGTGGTGGCGATTGCGGCCGGGGCGCCGTCCCACCTCGTCCACGCCTGGAACGACTTCAAGACGAACGGGGGGCCGACGGGCTCCAACGCTTCGCGTTTCGGCAGCGTCTCCGGCCAGGGCCGCTACTCGTACTGGAAGGTCGCGCTGGAGGCCACGGCTTCGCGCCGCTGGGCGGGCTCCGGGCCCGGCACCTTCCAGCTCTTGTGGGATCCGCGCGCGACCTTCTACAGCCCGGCGATCAACGCGCATTCGCTGTACATCGAGACATTGGCCACTGTAGGCGTGATCGGCTTGGCGCTGCTCGTCGGCTTCCTCGTCCTCATCGTGGTCGCGGCCGTACGGACCGCCCTGGCGACTGAGTCGGAAGATCGAACCCGGGCGGCCGCGGCGGCCGGCGCCTTTTTTGCCTTCCTCGTCGCGGCGGCCATCGATTGGGTCTGGGAGCTGCCCGTGCTGCCCGCCGTCCTGATGTTGCTGGCTTCCGCCGTGCTCGCCCCCGCCGTTCCGCGCGTTTCAGTGAGACGCACCGTTGCTGCGGACCCCTCCTCACCTCCCGCTGCGGCCGTTTCTGGCCTGCGCAGCATCCTCGTCCGGGTCGCTGTCGGCGCCGCGGCGATCGCTTGCCTGATCGGCTCGGCCGTGCCCCTGGCCGCGGCGAGTGATGTGCGCAAGAGCCAGGCGGCGGTGACGGCGGGCGACACCACACTCGCTCTCACCGACGCGCAGTCGGCGCAGCGCGTCGAACCCGACGCCGCCTCCCCAGACGTGCAGCTCGCGCTGGTCTACGAGCTACGTGGGGATCTCCCCCTGGCTCTAGCGGACGCCCAGCGGGCGATCAACAACGAGCCGCTGGAGTGGTCGAGCTGGCTGATTCTGTCCAGGCTCGAAGCTGAGGCCGGGAACGCCAAGGCCTCGGCCGCGGACTACAGCCGGGCTCGGTCGCTCGATCCCCGTTCGGCGGTCTTCCAGAATGGCTGAGCCGGACGGGGACCCCGACCTCGGTCCGCAGGAGCACGCGATCGGGGAGCGCCTTTCGGCCGGGCGGCCGGTTCCGCGCCCGACCTTTCGCGGCGCGTTGGGCAGGTATCTCGTGATGGAAGATCCCGGCCATCGCCACCGCCCGGCAAATCTCTGGCTCCTGGTCACGGCATTCCTCGCGGCCGGGCTGCTGCTGCTGGTGGTCGGCCTGGTTCAGACCGGCTTGCTCTGAGCCGTCGGCGCCATCATCGGCCCTGGCTCCAGGTGAGGCTCGTGGCCGATCCGAGCTGGGCGCGCAGCACAGCCGCCCCGCGCACGGCCAGCTTTGTGTCGAACACCGCGTGCGTTGTCACCTTCACCGTGCGAAGCACCTTCCAGCGTGCCCCCGTCTGCTCTTCGATCATCAGGCTTCCCGAGGATGGCGAGCGGCCCCACGCGGTGATCTCGGTCTTCGAGAGGCGCGTGGTGACAAACGGGAACCGGAAGGCCACGGCGGCCGGCTTGGCCTCGCCATCCAGGTAATAGATGCCCTCCTGGTAGGTCGATTGATAATTCGGGACCGGCGGATTGTCGAGCACTTGGAACCACAGGATCGTGTGGACGCCCTGGCTCCAGAGCACGTAGAAGGCCTGCTCCAGCCACCGCGCATCGGTCTGGACGGGATTCGGCGGATCGGTGTCCCAGGCGATCTCCGAGCACCAGACCTGCTTTGCGCCTTTTGGCAGCGCCCGTCCGGCCTTCTCAGCGGCTCTGAGCACTCGCGTGATCTTGTGGATGTCCGGTATCGACGCGTCGTCGGGGTTCAGCGCCGGCGTGGTCGGGCTGCTGATCGAGTACGGGTGGTGATCGATCGCATCGAAGTACGTACCGGAGGGGCAACTCACCGGCTTGAGGGCCACCCGGCCGTCCAGACAGAACAGAGACCGGTAGAACTCGACGGGGGGAGTCCGCTGGCCCCCAGGCGGGTCGCCGAACGGCGCGGTCCCTCCGAGGACCACGAAGTTCGATGAATTGACCGCCTTGACCGCGGCGTAGAAGGCATTGCTCAGCGAGCGGAAGATCCCGGGAGCCACCGCGACCCAGTGCTTTCCGCTCCTTTGCCACTGAGGAGCCAGATACACGTTGAGGTTGGGCTCGTTCCACCCCTGCCAGATGCTCACCCGCGGCAGGAACGTCCCGGGATCGGCAGGGTCGGGATAGTGGCCGTCGTAGCGCGTCGCGATCGCTGTCGCGAACGCTCGGTAATCGGCAACGTTAGGGCGCCACGAGCCAGGGGTCGCGTCCTTCGGCATGCCTGGTCCCTCGGCCCAGGTCGGCGCCGAGTCGATCGTGATCATCGGGGTGACGCCTGCGCCTACAAGCTGCTTGATCTCCGCGTCCGTGGCAGACCAGTTGTAGCCCGGGCTCGCGGGGTTGCTGGCCACAAACCCGGAGGGGGGGTGCGCCGGCGCGACCCCCGACCACGAGACCCCGACCCGGATGATCTGGCCCCCCTCAGCGCGGACGCGGTCGAGCCATTCGGCGCCGCTCACGGCGGGTCCGGGCTCGAGGACAGGGTCAGACGCGAAGCCCAGGGTCAGGCCGAGCTCAGCTTCTGCGGGGGCGGCTCGTACCGCGACCAGCAACACCGTGAGCACCACCATGAGGAGCCCCGAGCCGCGGACCAGGGACGGCCTGTCGGGGAGGGAATGCATCGCGTTTGAGCATAGGCGGTCGACACACGGGGACTTCGGTCTAGACGACCTGTTGCCCGGCAGCCGTCCCGCGCTCAGTGGTCCTCAAGGTCAGAGCATCTGGAGCAGGAGAGCGGCCGCCTCGTCGGCTTCCCCGCGGGTGCCTTTGATCGCCCGGGCGTGCTTGCTCGCGCGCTCCATCGCCGCCAGCGACTCGACCGGGCGAGACTGGGCCGGCACGGTGTTGTCGAGGAGCCCAAGGATCGCGTGGGCACGGCTCAGGGGAGCCACGGCCCAGCCAGCCGCCGCATCGAACTGTAGAAGTGCGACGAGCGCGACCTGGGCCGGATCGGTCCCGACCGCGGCACCGAGTTGAGCGAGTTCGAGGCGCTCCTCGCCGACTGGGCTATAGCGAATCGCGAGCGGGCGAGGGTATGGGTGCACGAACCCGCGGCCATCGACAGGAGCGAATTCGTCGGAGAAGTACTCCGCGCCGGCGCCGATCAGTGCTCGGACCAGCGTGGTCTTTCCCGTGAGGGTCAGACCCGGGAGCATGATCGCTCGACCGTCGTGGGCGACGCACGCGGCGTGCACGAACATGAACCTTTCTGCGTGCTCCGCCACCCAATTCTCCATGTCCCTCAGCACCAGCTCGACCGCTGAGGAAACGTGTGGCCGGTCGCCTAGAGGCTCTCGCTCGACTCGTGGGTGCCACTGACCACGTGCGTCCTGGAGGATCGACCAAGAGCGCTCCGGTCGGCCGCGTCCTGTGCGATACATGCCCGGGAGCCGTTCGCGAGCCAACTCGAGCGCCGGGTCATCGCCGACGATCTCCACGAGTCGCCCGCAGGCGCGGAGCACGAGTCGACTGCTCATCTCCTCTTGTCCGCCACCGCTCGGACGCGGTCACGGAGCCGAGCTCGCCACGGGTGGCCGCTGTCCGTCAGAACGAACATGATCACATCCCTCCATATAAGCCGTCCAAGTTCCAATGCACTCAGCAGAGTGCTGCTCCTTGTGGATCGAACCAGAATCTGGCCGCGGACAAGCCGTCCGTGATTCGCCGCGACTGGTCGGCGAGATTCGAATCCGGCGACCAGTCGGGACCAGAGCCGTCCGCGACGCTGGAGTTCGGTCAGAACGTCCTCAGGCACTGGTGTTCCCACCACGGTCGCTGCTCGCTGGAGCATCACGCCGACGACCAGCGCGAGCTTGGCGTCACGGGCGCGGCGGATCAACATCTCCCAGTCGATCCCTCCCTGGCGGACCAGCGCGTCGAGGTCAGCGAACCAGATCAGCCGGTCACCGCCCGAGATCGCTGCGTGCAGAGCCACGTACGTGCAGCTGTCCTCCGGCGAAAGTACCGGGATTTCGCTGTCGAGCACTGCGGCCGTCGTCGCCCGCTCCAGCAACGGCTCTACCGAAAAGGCAAAGTGCCGACGGACTTCCGGGCGGTGGATGAGATCCGCATGCAGGTCGACAGCCACGCCGGAGGGCAGTCCGAGTCCCAGCTCCCCGACTCCGTCGCTTCTGGGCCAGCCTTCGTCCTCGAGCACCACGGCGCCATGGCGCTCGAGCTGGCTGATCGCGCGGCTCATCTCCCGAGGCGCGACCAGGACGTCTAGGTCGACGAACTCCCGGTCTTCGTTGGTGTAGGCCGTTGCGATCGCCGGCCCTTTGACGATTGCGTGGCGAATATCGGCCGCGCGAAGAACCTCGGACACCACGATCGCTTCCCGCGCGATCCGCAGTGATAGAGAACGGAGGAGGCGAGCTGTGGTCGTCAGCATGTCGTTCCCGGCGCCCTCGAAGCCGGCGCGGTAAGCCCGACGCAGCGGGAGCAAAACACCGTGATGCTGGGCGGCGAAAACCAGTTGTGTCGTCGGGGACGGGGTCGTTGCAGGATCAAATCGATCGCCGCGGAGCGCAGCGACGAGCAGATCAGCGTCGGTTGCGCCGGCGGCCGTCCGATGTTGCAGCGCCATCTGGCGAACCTCGTTGGTGGGCCGTTGGCGCATTTAGGGAGCCGTGGTAAGATAGCTCCAGCTGAAAAAAGGAAGATCAGCACTGCTGGGGCCATTCGTAGTTATTGGGGCGGCTGGGCTCTGATATGGCGACAATTCTTTAGGAGGGCGCGTGGGCGATTTCGAGAGGCGGGGCGTGCCGAAGCGTAGTCCTGCTTTGGAGAGCCGGAAGTTCGACGATGAGTTCATCGTCCTCGACCCCCGGACCAACGAAGCGCATGTGCTCGAGGGTCCCGCCGCGCTCGTCTGGCAGGCGGTCGAGGACGGGAACCGTCCTGATCTTGCGGATGACGAAGTCGAGCAGGTCATCGCGGACTTCGTCGCGAGGGGCCTCCTGATCGCCGATGGCATGTCTCGTCGGACCCTGTTGAAAGTAGGTGCTGCAAGCGGGGTCGCGATCGCCGGGATCACGTCACTAGCGCTCCCCACCGCCGCGATGGCGCTCAGTGCGAGTAGCTACACCTGGACTTCGGGCGGCTCGTTTAGAGTCCTTGACGGCGCGGTGTTCACGGTCATCGCGACCGGGGGCGGCGGAGGCGGGGGCGGAGGGAACGACGGAGGCGGCAACGACCCCAGCTCGAGCGACCAAATCGGGGGGGTCGGCGGCGCCGGGGCGACACAGGCCGGCAAGTTCACAAATACAAATGGGCCCTCAGGAACTTCAACGACACTGACTGTGGATGTCGGCAAGGGAGGCTCACCTGGTGCGTACACGGGGACCCCTCCGGCAGGCGGAGGCGGAGGGGGGGGCTTCGGCACCGGCGGTACAGGCGGTAACGCAGATAACGGCAACGTCACCTCCGGCACACACACCTACAGCGAGCTCGCCGGGGCTGGCGGCGGCGGCGGCGGGAGCTCGGCGGTCACGAGCGGGACCAGTCCGTTGCTCTACGCAGGTGGCGGTGGGGGTGGAGGAGGCGCGAACTACAACGAGGTTAGTAATTCCAACGCTGGTAACCAAGGTAGCGTTGGGGGCTCGACGGCGGCAAACGACGGCGGGACAACCCCAACGACCGTTGGCTATGGCGGTGGCGGTGGCGGAGGCGCGGGAAGCCCGGGCACATCAACCTACGGCGCAGGCGGCGCAAACGAAGGACACGGCGGCCACGGCGGGAGTCAGGGTGGCAGCGCGGCGGCGACCGCGGCTGGCTTCACGTATGCGGCCGCGACCGGTACAGGAAGCGGAGGAACCGGGGGCACGGCCGGAACGTACGACACCGCGAGCGGTTCGGGCGGAGACGGCAGCGTTACCGTGCAAGCCGCTACGGGGTCTATTCTAAGCGGCATCACGGGGTCCTAAACGGGCAGCGGAGCGCAACCCTGGTCGGCTGCTGGGGGCTAGGAGCCTTCGTCCTCCGCGCGGTCTCCCTAAAGGTCGGTTCTTCGGTGGTCGACTAGTCTTAGGGCGCGATGCAGCCAGAACAACCGACCCTAACGCTCCGTGACTACCTGGTTCCCGTCTGGCGCCGCCGCCGGATGATCCTGGCGCTGGTTGTCGTAATCACCGCCGTCGTGACGGCCTACTACGCGACACGGCCAGTCACATACACCGCCAGCACTGAGGTCTACGTAGGTCCCCAAGCCGACCCTGCGCTCGGAATCGCCCCGAGCGAACCGACCTTTCAGGCGATTGCCAACCAGGCCACGCTGCTGACCTCCACAGAAACCGCGGCGGTCGTTGCCAAGGCCATCGGTTACACGGGCTCACCGGCTGGCCTCGCGGCGTCCGTCACGGCCACGCCCTCACAGACCACCAACTTCATCAGCATCACTGCGCACTCATCGAGTTCGGTGCAAGCGATTCGGATCGCCAACGCGTTTGCGCATCAGTTCATCAGCCAGAACACGACGTCGCAGGTCGCAGCTGACGATAAGCAGCTCGCCGTCCTGCGCAAGCAAGAGCACTCGTTGCCGGCGTCCGACACCGCTGGCCGGCAATCGATCCAAAGCCAGATCCAACAGCTCCAGGTCGCGGCGAGCACATCGGTCGGAAACGCAAGCCAGATCAACGTCGCGACCCGCGCAGCGGCAGCTCGTAAATCGACGGTGGAGTTCGGCGTGCTTGCCGCGATCGGCGCTCTGATTGGGGGGATCCTGCTCGCGTTCCTGCTCGAGCGGCTGGACCCGCGTCTGAAAGGTATCCAGCACACGGAGATGGTCTACGAGCATCCGGTGCTCGCTACCGTCTGGCATGACGACGGGATCGACCATTTCGTCGACGAGAAGCCCGCGCTCTCGCCACGTTCCAGAGAGGCGTTCAGGGATCTGCGGATCGGCCTCTACCTCGCCGGCGGAGAGGACGCAAAGGTGATCGTCGTCTCCAGCGCAGTACCGAACGAAGGAAAGTCCACGGTCGCCCGCAATCTTGCGCTGGCGCTGAGCGAAGGGGGGCGGCGTGTCGTCCTGGTGGACGCAGATATGCGAAAGGCAAGTCTGCCCCGGACCTTGGGACTCAAGCCACGCAGCGGCCTAGCGGAACTCCTCGCCGGGGCGCGGACCCTCGACGAGGTCGTCGTCGAGGTGTCCATCGATGTGCCAGAAGCAAAGGAGAGCTCTCAGAGTCGCAGCGACGGCGAATCTGACGGGCTGAGGAACGGGGAAACGGACTTCGAGCACAACATCAGGCAAGCTGCGAGGATCAGATGGTCCGGGCAGGGAGCTGAAGCAACTGTGGGCCACGACAGTGAGTTCGCCACGCTCCGTCCGGGTTTTGCCTCGCAGCCGTCGTTGTTCTTCCTCCACTCGGGAACGAAGCCTCCTAACCCGCAGGGGGTGCTTGAGTCGCAGGGCTTCCGGCTGCTCGTTCAGGAACTCAAGCGCTCGTTCGACGCTGTCGTGATCGACAGCACCCCGTTGACACTCGTAAGCGACGCGATTCCAGTCGTTCAGTGCGTCGACGCCGTGCTCTTGGTCGCGCGCAGCAGCACGGACGCGCGGAGCGCGAGGCACGCATCAGAGATCATCAAGCGGGTACCCGGCGCCAACGTGATCGGATTGGTGGTCAACGATGTTCCCGAGGCGGCCGCCGCCGCGTACGGAAAGGGCTACGGCTATGGGTACTACGGCTACGGCTACGGCAGTCGCTACGGTGGCTACGGCTACGGCTATATCGACGAAGAGCCGGAGACCGAGGCCGCGAAGCCAACCGAGTCCTCAGGCTGAGCTCTCCTATTCCGCCGCTTCCCTCGGCGATTCTGATCGCGACCTACCGGCCGACTGCGCTGACCCGGACAGCGTCGGAGGTCAGCTCGTCGCTCGTCGCCGCATCGCCTGCGCGTAGATGCCGAGAACAGCCGCGGCGTGAAGCTCGGTGCTGAAGCGCTCGATCGCGTAGCGCCTGGACTCGGCGCGCCGTCCACGTCGCGCCAGCAGCGTGACCGCCCTCGCCCACGCGGCGAAGTCGTCGGGGGGCAGGACGAAGCCGTCGATCCCCCAGCGGATGATGTCTGGCGGCCCGCCGGCGTTCGTGGCGACGATTGGCACCTCCATCGCCATCGCCTCGATGATTGTTCGGCCGAACGGCTCCTCGGTCGAGGGGACGAGCAGTACGTCGGTTGCGGCGAGGACGCGCTCAACGTCGATGCGCTCTCCGAGGAAGATCACGGCGTCGTCCAGGTTGAGCTCGTGTACCAGCTGCTTGAGCCCACGCTCGTAAGCAGCATTGTCGAATCGTGTCGCGGGCGTTACGAACTTGGTCGAACCGGCGATGGCGAGCTTCGCATCGGGCCACTCCTGACGGACGAGATCCAGCATGCGCACCGCACGGTCCTGGCCCTTCCATTGGGTGATCTGCGCGATCACGGTCAGTAGCGGGCCGCCAGGGACGCCCACCTCCTCCTTCGCCGCGATCTGATCCCACAGTTCGGGATCGAAGCGGTCGGTGTTGACCGGGTTGTCGATCACCGACACCTTCCGGCGTCCAGGCCCGAAACGCGAAATTCGCCGGCCGGCGGCGTCAGACACCGCGATCACCCGGGAGCTGGTGGCGAGGATGAACGCGCTCAGAGCCTCCGCCGCAAAGCCAGACGGCAGCAGGTCACGACAGTGGACCACCACGGAGGGGGATCGTCTTCCCGAGCACGTCAACAGCCCGGCCCGCAGCGAGTTCGCATGAACGACATCGGGCTTGAATCGGGCAACCTCACGTCGCACGGAGATACGCGCCCGGAGCGTACGGATGATTTCCGGAACGGTCGTGCCCGACGTGAGCCGGAAGCTCAACTGGCTGTCCGGGATCGGCAGAACATCGATGCCTATCGCCACCGCCCTTTCGGCCAGAGGGCCGCGGGGACACGCGAGCCGGACGTCCTGGTCGCGTTGCATCATGCGCATCAACTCGAGAAGCGAATGCTGACCGCCGCCCATTACGCTCGAGTACTCTACGAACAGCACCCTCAGCCGATGGCGCGACGCGAGCGGCCCTTGGATCGGAGCCGGCGGTCCTTCCCGCCGCGAGGAACTGTCCACGCGGGCGACGCGCTCGTAAACCGCGTGGACCCTGGCCACGTAGGCGTCGCGGTCGAAGCGGGTCCGGACCTTCACGCTGCCACGGCGGCCAAGCTCCGCCCGCAGATCGGGCGACGCCAGGAGTGACGTGATCGCCTCCGTCCACGCTGCCACATCTCTCGGCGGAGCCAGCAGCCCGTCGACGCCGTCTGCGATGAACTCGGCTGGGCCGCCGACACTGGTGGCGACCACCGGCGTCTGAAGCGCCATCGCCTCGATGACGCTACGGCCGAAGGGCTCCTCCCAGGACGGCGTAAGTGCCACGTCGACG
>Ga0335074_10014081_pt1 | contig 11228 bp, 8 predicted proteins | sample Lox_Sample_23_FD_206715 | JGI IMG/M metagenome (GOLD analysis project Ga0335074, IMG submission 206715) | Soil microbial communities from Loxahatchee National Wildlife Refuge, Florida, United States - Lox_Sample_2.3 | ecosystem: Environmental > Terrestrial > Soil > Wetlands | place: USA: Florida...
GATAGTGACCGGCCTTTGGGCCGTGCTCTTTCCTGAACTGCGGCGCGCCGACGAGCTCACTGCCGAGGCCCTGGTGAACGTCGAAGCGCTGGAAGCCGTGCAGGAAATGCGCCAGCTTTAGGCGATGAGCGCAAAGTAACGAATCGCAAGAAGGAGCCGAAGCATGAAAACCTGGCAAAAAGTCTCGCTCGTAACGCTCTTCGTCCTGCTCATCTTCGCCGTTCGCGTTTACTTCATCTGGCGCGAGCGCCACGAGCCCATAGTGCAGCCGCACAGGGTGGCCGAGCAACAGCTCACACAGGACGAAATGGTGCTGCCGCGCAAGATGTACATTCACGACGTCAGCGACGCGAAGGCCCTTGACGGGAAGACAGTATGGATGCAGGCCGGTTATTCACTCGACTACTACCCTTATGCCGAGCATCGCGTCGAGTTCGCGCACAAGGCTGGAGTGATCCCCAGCGCGCAGCGGATGGATATCGCCGACGTTGTCACTCAGAGGGTACCCGCCAACCTTGCAACACGCGTTCCGCACGGTGACAGGCAGGTGTTTGCGGTCTTTAAGATGCCCAACCAGCCGGGCGAATACGCAACTGCCATCGGCTATCTGCAGGGCTCGGACGCAACAATGTACTGCGACGATGTCTTCTACTACGACGATCCCCATACCATGTACAACTACTGGGGACCGAAGGTCTGGGCTGCAATCGACGCACACCACCCCATCCCGGGCATGAATGAGCTGCAGACCGCCATGGCCCTCGGCGTCGTCCAGCAGTCGGATTCATCCGCGATCGGTGACCGCACCGTATACTACGACGCCGGATCACAAAAGTGGGCTGTAACCTTCCGCAACGACAAAGCGACAACGATCAAGCAACAATAGATCAATAGATCAATCTGGCCTTACAGATCAGGAGCCACCCATGCCGCTCGTATTCACAACATCCTACATTGAAGACGCCCGCGCTATCTTCCAGCAGTACAAGAAGCTTGGCGAAAGGGCGATTGCGCAGGTTGCGGACGGCGACCTTACGCGAACACTTGATCAGGAAATGAACTGCATTGCCATCATCGTGAAGCATATGGCGGGCAACATGCTCTCGCGGTTCACGGACTTTCTGACCACCGATGGCGAAAAGCCGACACGCCATCGCGACAGCGAGTTTGAGGCGCCTCCAGCGACACGGGCCGAGCTGATGGAGATGTGGGAGCGCGGATGGGCATGCGTGTTCGCGGCACTTGATCCGCTGACGGACGCCGACCTGACGCGGACGATCACCATTCGCGGCGAAGCGCACTCGGTCATGCAGGCCATCAATCGTCAGGTGGCACATTACAGCTACCACTGCGGGCAGATCGTATTTCTTGCCAAACACTTCCAGTCGGCCGATTGGAAGACGCTCAGCGTGGCCCGGAAACAATCTGACGAATTCAATCGCAAGGTGCTTGCCGGAGAGGCGAGTCAGCGATGATTCAGGCATGTAGCACAACTGTCGGTGCCTGCGGCGCGAAGAACCGACGCATCAGCCGAGTCAGGAGTTCCGGCTTTTTCACTAGTGGCGGCTCAGGCGCGTTCCCGGGTGCGGCTGCCCCTTGCTCAAGCGCCGCCAGGGTCTGCTTCACCTGCGCGCGCAACTGCTCCACATCCAGCGCGCATTGCCGGACGTAGGCGGAAACCGTGATCCCAGCCTCGGCCGCCCGCTTCCGCAGCAAAGCGCGCTCGACGGGAGCCAGTCTGACTGAGATCGCGGTCTGTCGCGCCAGCTCCACGGGCTTCGTGGTTGCGACAACTCCGGCTGGCAGAACGGCTGTCGCCAGTACTTCTTTGAACTCAGATGGGACGGCGGGTGCGGGTTGTGTCTCGCGTTTGAGCGGAGCCGATTGCTTTGCTGGAGGCGCGGATGCAGGGTTTGCGGCGGATTTGTGAGCAGCATTCTCCATTTGGTTCCCCGATCGCGCCTTCCTTGTGGCCTTATGCTTCGCGGCGGTAGCCCCTCGCCGCGCGGATCCAGGCTGCCGGGTCGCAGTACCGCCCGCAAACTTGCCAGGCGCCGGAAGCTGCGTGACGCCGCGCTCATCTCGCAACTCATCTACGTGCGAGCTCTTCGCAGCGGCTGGTGCGGTGCGGCGCCAGCGATTACGTCGTGACTCCAGCGCCTCTTCATAGGTCAGCTCGCGGATGCCCGGCTTCGGCGTCTCCGCGTTGCGTAATCCGGCCCATGCCTGGAAGCGGCCGATCACAGTGTCGATGTCTTCCATGGGTTGTTTGTGCATCGATCAACCCTCCTGGCGCTGAGCATAAACTTCACAGGTGCGGTCTAGAGGGTGAAAATGCTGCACTGCCGAGGAGCAATTTCAATTTGGAACAAGCCAAACCGATACGGACCATTTGAGGCCATACATCCGGCGTATATGTCTATTTGCCATTGACAAGGCTCCCGGCCAGCGACAGGGCCACGCAAAGCAATTGTCTGTACGGCCGGTCTCTCAGCCCGTATTGCGCAGCCCGGCCGATATTCCGTTGATCGTCGCAGCGATGGCGCGATTGACCTCCGGCGTGTCTTCACCGTCGCGCTTTCGGCGCAGCAGGTCCACCTGAATCAGGCTCATCGGGTCTACGTAGGGGTTGCGGAGTCTGATGGACCGCGACAGCACCTGATTCTGCTCAAGCAGCGCGCTCTGTCCGGTTACGGCGAGCACGGCGCGCAGGCTTCGCTCCATCTCGGACTTGAGTTTTGAGAAGACACGCGAGCGCAGCCCGTCGTGAGGCATAAGAGACGAATAGATTTCGGCGATCCCGATATCGGCCTTGGCCAGCGCCATTTCCACATTGCGGATGAGGTCGATGAAGAGCGGAAATTCGGCCATCATTGTCTGCAGCAGATCCATGCCTCCCGGCCTGCTGGCATACTCCTGAATCGCATGGCCCACGCCAAACCACGCAGGAACAAGCAGGCGGCTCTGTGTCCATCCGAAGACCCATGGGATGGCGCGCAGGCTGTCAAAGCTCATGCGGCCGCCGCGGCGCGAGGGGCGTGAGCCTATCTTTGCGTGCTCGAGTTCAGCCACCGGAGTTGCGACCTCGAAGTAATGCAGGACTTCCGGGTCATCAATGATGTTAGCGCGGTAGAAACAGAAGGCGGTCTGCGAGAGCTGGTCGAGCGCCGCTTCCCATTCTGGCAGCAGGACGCCAGACTGGTGCCCGTGCGGGTCGCGCGCATTGGGCCGTGCCAGCGCGTCCAGACTGGCGGCGATCATCAGTTCAAGATTGCGCTCGGCCAGCACCACGTCCGAGTACTTCCAATTAAGCACTTCGCCCTGTTCGGTGATGCGAATCTGCCCGTCGAAGGCATCCAGTGGCTGCGCATAAATGGAGCGGTGCGTGGGACCGCCGCCGCGTCCTACAGTGCCGCCGCGCCCGTGGAAGAGCCGCAGCCTGATGCCGCACTCGTGCGCAACTTCATGCAGAGCGCGGTGCGCGCGGAAGATCTCCCAAATGCTGGTGAGCATGCCTCCGTCCTTGTTGGAGTCGGAGTAGCCGAGCATGATCTCCTGCGTATCGGCCCACGTCTTCAGGAGTTCGCGATACTCGGGGTTGGTCCACAGTTCGCGACAGACCTGGGGCGCATTGCGCAGGTCTTCAATTGATTCGAACAGCGGCACGGGCATCAGGCCAGGGTCACTACCGCTACCGGCAACGTTGACTCCGCCGAGCCGCGCCAGCCAGATGACGCCGAGGACGTCTTCCGCGGAGGCTGCGCCGCTGATGACGTATTGCCGGATCGTTTCCGGGCTGCAGCCTTTCTTGACTTCGGCGATGGTACGGAATGTCTCGATCACGTTGCGGCTTTGGTCGCTCAATTCGCCCGGGACTTTGTCTGCCTTGCCGGCGCGCCACTCCGAAGCCTCCTCAAGCGCTTTGCGGTGCAGTTTGGCGTGTTGCCGCACGTCGAGAGTGTGCAGGTGCAAGCCGAAGGTGCGCACCAGGAGTAGAAGAGGATCGACCAGCGTTTGCGCGAGGCGCAGGCCATTATTTTCCGCCAGGCTGCGGCGCAGAATCTCGAGGTCGCCCTGGAACTCCTGCGCTGAACAGTAAGAGGGGAGTGCGGTGAGCAACGCTTCGGCACTATTTTTGTCTGCGGGTTCGATTTCCGCGGTGCGGAGCAGGCGCGCGTGGATGCAGACGAGGAAGCGGCGGTAAATTTCGAACTGGAAATGATGGCCGAAGATTTGCTCTGAACCAGTTTGTAACTGACTCAGATACGAATTCAGCCGCGCAGTCAGTTCCTCGCTAACAGGCAACTGCTGCGCTGAGCTTGTGAGCAGATCAATGAGCAGCTGGAGGCGCTTGTCATAGTATGTGAGCAGACGGGTGCGCGCCTCGCGGATGGCATCACGGGTGACATCCGGTGTTACATAGGGGTTGCCGTCGCGGTCGCCGCCGATCCATGATCCGAAGCCGAGCATGAGGGGCACGTCGGCGATGCCGATGTCCAGCTCATATTCGTTCCTAAGCGCTGTGGCGATCTCGCGGTACAGCCCCGGCAGCGTCTCAAACAACGAAACCTCATAGTAGTCGAGCCCCATCTTAATTTCGTCGGAGACCTTGGGTCGGCTGCTGCGGACCTCATCGGTTTGCCACAGTGCGGTGATCTCTGCCGTGAGCGCGGACTCCAGCGCGGAAAGCTCTTCATCCGGGACCGGGATGCGGTCGAGCTGCTCCAGAAACTCGCCGATGCGCCGCCGCTTGCTGAGCACCGAGCGCCGCGCAACCTCTGTCGGGTGTGCCGTAAACACCGGCACGATATAGATCTTTCGCAGCCAATCGAGCGCTTCTTCGGCGGAAATGCCAACGAAGCGCATCGCGCGCAGTGTGCCTCGCAGTGTGCCGCGCATGGCATTCGAGCCGGGTACGCCAAAGAACGATGTTCCCTGTGCCTTGTCCGCTCCACCCTGGCTGCCGCTGATTTGTGCGGACAACCGCCGCCGCTTGCGGTGGTTGGTCTCCGCCAAGTTAATGAGCTCGAAGTAGAACGCGAATGCTCGGCTGAGTTGGTAGGCCTGATCGACGGGCATGGCGTTGACCTGCAGCACGGCTTTCTGGAGCAGTTTGTCGGCCTCGTTCAATGCGCCCTTGGCCTGTGCCTCACGCCTCCGTATGGCCGCCTGACGGAGCTCCTCGACCATTTCGTACAGCGGGCCGCCAGCCTGCTCGCGCAAGACCTCGCCGAGCAGCATGCCGAGAGAGCGAACGTCGCGGCGTAGCGGCGCCTCCTTGAGGTCGCCTGTGCGCGCCTCCAGCTCAGCAAGCCGCTCAGCCCAACTATCGGGTTTCCAAAGAGATGGCATTAGTTCAATTATGCCTTACCCTTCGGGGGCGCCTGTGCGGCGGGTGGTGCCTGGTAGCGGTGCAGTTTGAAAAATAACTCAAGAGAGCCGGTAGTGATGTCATTTGCCATTCGCGTTTCGTGGCGGCCTTAAAAAGATAGGCACGCTAATCGCTCCGACGCAAATATCTAAGGGGGGTGTCAGGGGCGATAAGATGTCCAGTGTGTCGGCGGTCGAATTGGGCGTCGCCCGAGCCGGGAGGCTCTCATGAACCGCCCGATCTTAGCGACGATCTTGAAAATGTACGGCCGGAAGCGCGAAAACGGAAGGAAAGCGCAACGGCGGGTTTTTCAAAAGGGGGATTCCTTTGGCGGTCAGGAGCGCGCATTCAGGAGACGGAGGAGGAAGAGAGGGGCGCAGTGCTGAGGCAGACTTCGGCGGCGTGTAGGACGCATGTGTCGGTGGGTTCGTGCGCGTCGCAGCGGACGGATTTCAGCTTGAGCAGGCCACCGGTTGTGAGAGCTTTCTTCATCAATGGTTCGAGCGCGGGGTCGCGAAGGCTGACGCCAGAAAATATGCCGGCGGACGTGACCATGGCGGCGGAGTAGCCGCTCTGTTCGCGCGAGATTTTGGTCATCACGCCCTGGCCTATTTGGGGATTCACGGCCATGGTGAAAGGGACGACGAGGCGTCCGCGATGGCGCAGGCGCTCAAGCCAAATCTTTTGCGGATGCGTGACGCCGCAATTTACGAACATGGCGTCGCAGGGGCCCGGGTCGAATGCCGCTCCATCTCCCTGGTGGACGGTTACGTTCGCGTAGCTCGCGAGATTGTCTTTGGCGCGAGCGGCGAGATCGGATTGGAGTTCCAGTGCGACGACGCTGCCGCCTGGGCCTACGACCTCCGCGATGATGGCTGTGTAATAACCGACGCCGCAGCCGAGATGAAATGCGCGGTCGCCGGGTTGAAGCGCGAGCGCGTCGATCCAGCTCGCAAGGGCGCTAGGCTGGCCGTTGTTGATGCCTTTCTCGCAGTCGAGCGCGACGACGACGTTGTGATAAAGATCGCGCGGATTGTTGACAGTGACGTAAGAGGATTCGCGCAAACCGGCCACGGACAGAGCGCGGGCCTCCGGCGAGCTGATCTGCCAGGGCGCAGGGCCGAGGAATTTTTCGCGAGGGACGCGCGCGTAGGCTTCGACGAGTCCCGGCGTGGCGACGGTGGCGGCAAATCGTATTTCCTGGGCGTAAAAGGCGCGGCAGTCCTCGAGGGTGAACAAGGCAGGCGCCCCTGCTTCTTGGCGCGCTGAGATTCTACTACGTGAGAGATATGTACAAAACCCGCAATGCGCATCGTTGAAACGATACGCCAACCCCAGCAGGATGCAACCTTAGACTAGGCGGTGGTCTGCTCTTCCAGTTGCAGCATCAGCTCTTCCCACTCGGTGCTGAGCGTGGCGTGGTGCTCGCGCAGGGATTCGAGTTCGGCGGTGGCGCGGGCCGTTTCATCCGCACTCACGAATACGCCAAGTGACTGTTCGGTATCGCCGATGAGCGCCTCGACGCGGGGAATCTCTTCTTCTACAAACTTCAGGCGGTCCTGCATCTGCTTCAACTTGATGGGATTCACGCGCTTTGCGCGCTCTTTGGAGGGAGCGTCGGCGGAAGGTTGAGGAACGAGTGAAGCGGCTGGTTCTGGTTCCGCCGCAGCCGAAGTGGCAGCGGCCAGCGCGGCAGCGCCGCCCTCCTTGCGCCAGAGGTAGTCCTCGTAGTTGCCGGGATAGGCATGAACCTTGCGGTCGGCGACTTCGAGGACGCGCGTGGCGAGACGGTCGATAAAGTACCGGTCGTGCGAGACGAAGATGACGGTGCCGGTGAAGTTGTGGATGGCCTCCAGAAGTACGTCCTTAGCGCGGAGGTCGAGGTGGTTGGTGGGCTCGTCAAGCAGGAGAAAGTTGGCCGGGCTGACGAGGATCCGGGCGAGGGCGTAGCGGTTACGTTCGCCGCCGGAGAGCACGCCGAGCGGCTTATACACATCGTCTCCAGAGAAGAGGAAGCAGCCGAGGAGGCCGCGCAGCTCGGAGTCCGGCACTTTGGGCGCGATGCGGCTAATGTCGTCGAGCATGCGCGCCGCGGGGTCGAGCACTTTGTACTGGTCCTGGGCGAAGTACTCGGGCAGAACGTTGTGGCCGAGCTTGAGCAGGCCGCTGGTAGGGGTGTCCTCGCCGCTCAGCAGGCGTATCAGCGTGGACTTGCCCGCGCCGTTGACACCGACCAGAGCAATGCGGTCGCCGCGATCGATGGTAAAGCTGACGTCGTTGAGGACGAGCTTGGGGCCGTAGCTTTTGGAAAGCTCAGCGACTTCGACCACCGAACGGCCCGAGGCCGGTGGCTGCGGAAAGGTGAAGTGGATCTCCGGCTCTTCCTCGGGAATTTCGATGCGCTCGATCTTCTCGAGCTCCTTGACACGGCTTTGAACTTGCTTCGCCTTAGTGGCCTGGTAACGGAAGCGGTTGATGAAGGCTTCGAGGTGCTCGATCTGGTCGCGCTGGTTGCGGTAGGCGGCTTCAAGCTGCGTGCGCCGCTCGGCTTTCTGTTGCAGGTACTTCTCGTAGTTGCCATGATAGACGTGCAGGCGCTTGTTCCATATCTCGACGATTTTGCTGACGGTGACGTCGAGGAAGTAGCGGTCGTGCGAGATGAGGATGTAGCCGTTGGGATAAGTGCGCAGATAGTCTTCGAGCCAGTTGCGCGTTTCGAGGTCGAGGTGGTTGGTCGGCTCGTCGAGCAGCAGCAGGCTGGGCTTTTGCAGCAGCAGCTTAGCGAGAGCAATGCGCATCTGCCAGCCTCCGGAGAACTCTTCGGTGCGGCGTGTCCAGTCCGTCTTTGAGAAGCCCAGTCCGGTGAGCACCGTGCCCACCTGCGCGTCGAGCGCGTAGCCGTCGTGTGCGCGGAAGCGCTGATCAATGTGGGAGAAGCGATCGGCGACGGCGGCGTACTCTGCGCTCTCGGGGTCCAGCTCTGCAAGCGAGGCAGAGAGCGTCTCCATCTCTTTTTCCAGGGCCAGCAACTCGTCAAAAACGGACAGGCATTCCTCGAAGACGGTGCGGCCGGCAAGCGCCAACCCGTCCTGCGGCAGGTAGCCGATGGTCATGCCACGTGTGCGCTGCACGTGGCCATAGTCCAGGCTGTCGAGCCCGGCGAGGACCTTCATGAGCGTGGATTTGCCCATGCCGTTCGCGCCTACCAGCGCGGTGCGTTCGTCGAGAGTGATGAGCCAGTCGGCATCCTGAAAGAGGAGCTTGGGGCCGAATCGCTTGCCGGCCCCGGAAAGTTGCAGCATGAGATTATTTTAGCTGCCTGATTTCTTCGCGGCTGCCTTCTTTGCCGGCTGCTTCTTCACAAGTTTCAGCTCTTCCCAGTCTTTTTCTGTCTGGTCGGCGTAGGCGTTGGCGAAGCGGGCGATGGCATCGCCGAAGCGCTTGCCGTTTCCGACGTAACCCGCAAGCACGCATGGATCGCCCGATCGTGCATGGCCGCGCGCCAGCAGCTCGCCGCAAATTTCCGCATACTGCAGTAGCCCTTCGCCGGTCAGGTCCTCGACCGCAATGCTGCCCTTGTGGTCGTTCAGTTGCCGCACCTCATAGTGCCGGTTGGCGATGGTGGTCCAGCCCAGGAAGGGATCTGACTGGAGCTGCATCGCACGTTGCCCGTCGACCACGCGCTCGCCCTGATGCCGCGCCAGCCCGCGGTTGCTGATATACGGAGCATAGGCGGAGCCGGGCTGCTCCTTGATCTGCAGAAACAGCGGATCGCCCTGCCCGTTGCCCTCAAAGTAGATGACGTAGTCGCGCAGGCCGACTGATCCGGTTCCCACGACCTTGAACGCCACATCAATCGGGTGATATTGCGCGAAGAAGTGCTGCCGCTCCGGTTGCAGAGTGTCATTGTAGCCAATCAGCGACGCCAGGACGGCGCGGCGCTGTGCCCCGCTCACGCGCGCGAGCACTGGCTTGTCTTCTCTGAAGACGCGGTCTGCGGCTGTCTTACCCGGCACCGTCAACTGCTCCAACGTGTTTATGGGCGTGCTGCGTTCGGCCTGTAGCAGAGCCCGGCTCACCGGAGATATGCGCTGCAGGCGGTGAACCTGAAAGCGCGCCATTTCGATCACCGGCATACGTGCGAACATCTCTACAAATTTGTGATACTGCGCAGCGAAGGTTATTACGGAGTTCTCGCACTCGCCTTTCTTCGAGCTGGTCGCGCGCCCAGCAAGCACCAGGCTCGTGGCCAGCCGCTTCAGGTCCCACTCAAACGGCGCGCGTACCGTCTCGTCAAAGTCGTTGATGTCGAAGACCAGCCGGCCGTCGGGCGCGGCAAACGCGCCCAGGTTGCGGACGTGCGCGTCGCCGCAAATCTGAGAGATGATGCCGGTGTTTGCCGTGCCGGCGAGGTCCGAGGCCATTACCGGAACTGCGCCGCGGAAATAGCCGAAGGGCGAAGCAACCATATGCTGGTACTTAAGGGTGATCAGCGCCGGAACGCGCCCGCGCATAGACTCTTCAAGAAGCTCAATAGGCTTGCGCCGCCCGGCCTCCGGTTTCCAGTGCGCGTGGTCCTGCCGCGCCATCTGTTTGCGTCTCGCCCGGCCCAGCGCGCGCCGCTCCTGCGGAGTAGGATAGTGCGTCATCGTTCTCGCACGATACATCGCCGTGCCGCAATTTACAATCGGCGTTCAAGTGAGGGTAGCAATGTACGCGCTCGCGGCTTCATCCAGATCCGGCATGGCCCCCGGCCGCGACGCGACCCATGAGCCCCATCGGTTGCCGGCGTCGTTCATCTTGTAGAGGGAAGCGCCGCGTAGATAGGCGTCCACAAGGGCGGCAGTGAAGGCGTCGCCGGCGCCGACCGTGTCTGCCACATTGGTTGTGACGCCCATGTGGCGATCATGCGACTCGCGGGTCACCAGCAGACTGCCTCGCCCGCCCATGGTAATAGCGACCAGTATCAGCGGATACCGCTCCATCAGCCAGCGTGCTGCCGATCGTAGCGCTGCCTCCGTCTGTTCCGTGCCAGCCATCGCCGGACCGCCCAACACCTCCAGCACAATGGGCACCTCGCTCTCATTCAGCTTGAAGACGTTGGTGAGAGGCAGAGTCTCTGCGATCATCCGGGCAGTGAAGTGTGGCATGCGCAGGTTCACATCGAACACACGCAGACAGCCCGGTTGCGTCGTGCTCAGGAACCTGCGAATGGTTTCGCGCGAAGCAGGTTCGCGCTGTGCGAGGCTGCCAAAGCAAACGGCATCGACCTCCGCGGCGAGCCTGCGCCACTCCGGCGTCCACTCAAGAAAATCCCACGCCGCCGGCTCGTGGATGATGTAGTTCGGCTCGCCTTTCAAGACCTCGACGTTCACGGTACCCGTTGGCTGTTGTGCGTCAGTTTGCACAAAGCTTAGGTCAACGGGGAACCTCTTCAGCGTTGCGAGGGCCCGTGTCCCGCGCTCGTCGGCTCCCACCCGGCTGGCGATCACGCCGCGGTTGCCCAGCCTCGCTGCCATTACGGCAAAGTTTGCCGGGGCGCCGCCCAGCCGCTCGTTCGAGGGCAGCAGGTCCCACAGCAACTCCCCTAGTCCGCAAATGGTCTTCCCGCTGCTCATCGAGTGCGCCGTCCGTTTCCAAAGACCCGCCCTGCAACTTCGCCTCATCATCTTAAATCGGGCTGGCGCAGAAAATCTGCCTATTACTTACGTGACCTGCCCCAATCCGGTCTGCGCGCCTATTCTGGCGGCATGTCCGGTCCACGACGCAAGCCCGGTCTGCGGCTTCCTGCAGCCATGTTCCTGATGCTCCTTCTTGCCTGGCCGCAGTCGGCCTACTCCGCTAAGCTGAAGTTCCA
>Ga0335074_10014082_pt1 | contig 11228 bp, 7 predicted proteins | sample Lox_Sample_23_FD_206715 | JGI IMG/M metagenome (GOLD analysis project Ga0335074, IMG submission 206715) | Soil microbial communities from Loxahatchee National Wildlife Refuge, Florida, United States - Lox_Sample_2.3 | ecosystem: Environmental > Terrestrial > Soil > Wetlands | place: USA: Florida...
GCGAATCGGCCATGACCGAATACGCGGTACTGCTGCAGCAAGTCGTCAACGGGCTGAGCCTCGGTGCCATGTACGCGTTATTGGCACTCGGCTTCACCCTGGTGTACGGCATTCTCGAGCTGATCAACTTCGCCCACTTCAATGTCTTTATGGTCGCCTCGTTTATCGGCATGTGGGCGTTGCAATGGCTCGGCATTTCCGGGCAGAGCCAAGTTTTGACCGGGCTCGCGCTGGCGGGAACTCTGGGCTTTGCGTTTGTGGTCACAATGGCGACGGCGGGCGTGATCGGGGTCGCGATCGAGCGCCTGTCGCTCCGCCCGTTGCGCGGCGTGCGCGGCACCGCGGCGATGATCACGACGATCGGCGTTTCCTACATCCTGTTCAATATCATCCTGTTGACCGTCGGCGCCGGCTCGGAAAACTTTCCGAACCCGCTGCCGGTCATGCGCTGGCGCTTTGGCCAGGTTGTGGTCGAGCTGAAGGAGCTGTTGATCTGGGGCGTTTCGCTGGCGCTGATGCTGGCGCTGCATCTGTTTGTCAACCGCACCCGCCTCGGCAAGGCGATGCGGGCCACGGCACAGGATGCCGAAGCCGCCCGCATGATGGGCGTCAATGTCGACCGGGTCATCGTCACCGCGTTTTTCCTGGGCTCAGCTCTGGCCGGTGCAGCGGCGCTGATCTTTGGCCTTTATTACAATTACACGAGCTTTATTATCGGTTACACGGCCGGGTTGCGCGCCTTTACCGCCGCCGTGCTTGGCGGCATCGGCAGCATCCCGGGGGCGATGGTCGGCGGCCTGCTGATCGGACTGATCGAGACTTTGGGCGGCCAGCTGATCGCGGTGCGATGGACCGATGTGATCATCTTCTCGATCCTCGTCCTGGTGCTTGTCTTTGTGCCGGCGGGTCTCTTCGGCCGCGCCACACCCACGAAATCGTAGACCGGCAAAATCGCAATGGCCGAGATCAGCAAACCGCCTTCCGTCACCACCGGAACAATCGGTGCGGGACGACGGGTGAGACTGGCGGCCGCGCTCGGATCGGTCGGGATCTCGCCGCGCGCCAGAACGCGGCTGGCGATCCTCATGGTTGCCACCGCTGCGTTACTTTTCCCGCTGCTGCACAATAACGATGCCGACATCGATTCGGCGGCAAATGCGCTGTCGTTTGCGGCCTTGGCGCTTGGTCTCAACATCGTCGTCGGTTTTGCCGGGCTCCTCGATCTCGGCTACGCGGCGTTTTTCGCGATCGGCGCCTATGCCTACGGGATCGCCAATTCGTTTCAGCTGCAACCCGAATGGACCAGCTTTTGGGAGCCGTTCCACTGGCTCGATCTGGTCTCGCGAATGCCGGGGGCGAGCGGCGACGTTGTTCATTTCCAGGTGTCGTTCTGGCTGATGCTGCCGATTTCGGCGGCGATCGCGGCGGCTTTCGGGGTACTGTTCGGGGCGCCGACCTTGCGGCTCAAAGGCGATTATCTGGCGATCGTGACCTTAGGGTTTGGCGAGATCGTGCCGATCGTCGTACGCAATACGCCGACCATCACCAACGGCGCGATGGGGCTCAACGGCGTCGCGGCGCCGCAACTCTTTGGTCACAGCTTTGGGGTCACCGCCACTCCCTATTACTATGTCGGGGTGGCGCTCGTCGCACTCTTGATGCTGACCAGCTTTCGCCTCAAGGATTCACGCATCGGCCGCGCCTGGATGGCGATCCGCGAGGACGAGGTCGCGGCGATGGCGATGGGGGTGGACCGGGTGCGGTTCAAGCTCCTGGCGTTTGCGACCGGCGCTGCCTTCGCCGGCGCCACCGGCACCCTTTATGTCGCAAAGCTGCAGACCGCGACCCCCGACATGTTTATGTTTCCGGTCTCGGTCATGATCCTGGTCATGATCGTCTTTGGCGGCATCGGCAGCGTGTGGGGCGTCGTGGTCGGCGCGCTGATATTGCAGATGCTGCAATCGTGGTTTCTCGAAGATTTGTCGCAATGGCTGCACGCCTTGGGCCGCCTGATCGGTATCGGCTGGTTGCAGCATATCGAGCTGGCCTCGTCGATCGAGCTGATCTTTGGCCTGATCCTGGTATTGATGATGCTCTATCGTCGCGAGGGGCTGATCCCGGCGACGCGGCGGATGCCGGCGCTGACCCTCGACCAGCAATCGGCGCAGGTCGAACGCGGCGGGTTTGCTGCGTTGCAGTTGGTTGACGCCGGCGAAACCCGCGACCGGAGCCGGCCGCTGCTTGAGATTTCAAGTCTGAGCGTCCGCTTTGGTGGGCTCGTGGCACTGCGCGCGGTATCATTGGATGTGCCGACTCAATCGGTGGTTGCGGTAATTGGCCCCAACGGCTCGGGCAAATCGACATTGTTCAATGCCGTCACCGGGCTGGTGGCCGCCGATAGCGGTTCGGTGCGGTTTGCCGGCGCCGAGACCGGCGGGCTGCCGCCGCATCGCGTGCTCGAATGCGGTATCGCCCGGACGTTTCAGAACATCCGCCTGTTCCCGAACCTGACGGTCCTCGAAAACGTCATGATCGGCATGCATGCGCGCCTCCGCTGCGGCGCCGCCGGAGCGTTGTTGCGGCTGCCGACAATGCGGCGCGAGGAGGAAGAGGCGCGCGAGCGGGCGCTCGAAATCCTGGCGCTGTTCGGCAACCGACTGGTGCCGCGCGCCGACCATCTCGCATCGAGCCTGTCCTATGCCAACCGGCGGCGGACCGAGATTGCCCGGGCACTGGCCTCCCGGCCCAAACTGTTGTTGCTGGACGAGCCTACTGCCGGGATGAACCCGGCTGAAACCCTGGAACTCGCCGAGCAGATCAAAAGCCTGCATCAGGCCGGGCTCGCAATCGTGCTGATCGAACACAAGCTCGATGTCGTCGTCAGTCTCGCCGACCGGGTCGTCGTGCTCGACCACGGCGAAAAGATTGCTGAAGGCCCGCCTGAAGTCGTCCGCCGCGACGAGGAAGTGATCCGCGCCTATCTCGGCCGGAGCGCCGCCTCGGCCTAAGCATGGCATTGCTCGAATTCAAGGCCGTCGACACCCATTACGGCGACCTTCACGTGCTGAAATCGGTCGATTACCGGATCGAGCCGGGAGAAATCGTCTGTCTGCTGGGCGGCAACGCGTCGGGCAAATCGACGACGATGAAGGCGATCATGGGCATCGTCCGTCCGACCCGCGGCGAGGTGCTGTACGAAGGCCGCTCATTGGCCGGGGTCAGCACCGCCGAGCGGGTGCGCCGCGGCATCGCTCCGGTGCTTGAAGCGCGGCGGCTGTTTCCGCGCATGACCGTCTATGAGAACCTTGAAATGGGCGCCTACACCCGCCCCCGTGGTCCCGAATTCGCCGCCGACCTCGAACGCGTTTTCAGTCTGTTTCCGCGCGTGCGAGAGCGTCTGCGCCAGATCGCCGGCACTTTGTCGGGCGGCGAGCAACAGATGGTTGCGATCGGCCGTGCGCTGATGGCGCATCCCAAACTGCTCTGCATGGACGAGCCGTCGATGGGGCTGTCGCCGGCTTATGTCGAACAGGTCTTTGACATCATCGGCGAGATCAACCGCCAGGGCACGACGATCTTTATGGTCGAGCAGAACGCGAATATGGCGCTCGCGATCGCCCACCGCGCCTATGTGCTGCAAACCGGTCAGGTCGTGCTCAGCGGCCCCTCGGCGGAATTGCGACAGAACGAACAGATCCGTCACGCTTATCTCGGCGAAATGACCGTGCATTAACTGCAAACCGCCGTGGTGATCGATTGCCGCCGCAGGGCGGAACGACGTCATGGGTGAAGCTGGGCACGGCCTACGCCGCCCTGTCACCCCAGATCAAGCGGGCGGTCGACGGAAGGCGGGCGGTCTTCAGCTATTCGAAGCGACTTGCCGGCTATCAGGACGTGGATCGCACGATCTCGGACGAAGCGAGAAAGAGAACACCGCCCGTTCTTCATCGATTGGTCCATACCCACCCGCTGACCTGCGAACCGGCGCTCTATCTCGATTCCACGACAACCATCGGCGTCGAGGGCATGGACGACGCCTCGGGTTCGACTTTGCTCGACGAAATCTATGAGGCGGCTACCCACTCGCAGTTCATCTATCGCCATCGCTGGCAGGTCGGCGATGTGGTGCTGTGGGATAACGGCATGACGATGCATCGTCGCGAGCCGTTCGATCCTGCGGCGCGCCGGCTGATGAAGCGGACGACTATGTTCCTTCCTCGCGGTCGCCACATCGTCCCGGTCGGCAGCCCGGCGGCTGCCCCGAGCTGAGCTGCCGGGAAACGCCCTGCCCTGGGGTGTCGGGGCATCCGTGATCGTCGGCTGACCGATGGCAAGCGGGGCGATGGCGCCGCCGGCGAGACCGAGCGGGTCGCCGACGCAAACTCAGGTGATGGAGCCGTCGCCGGCTGCGCCCTCGGGCCGCGCCGGGATCATTGCGGGGTGCCACCAAGTGTTGCGACCGTGCCGCCAAATTCGCCAATGTTCTTGAAGACGATGCTGAACAGCACCGAATAGCCCGGGGTCACCGCGCCATTGGTGATCCCGGACTGGGTGATGGCGCCGACAAACGCCATGCATTCATCCTGGTAGATCGCCGATAGCGAGGCGTAGAGACTGTTGTTGGCGGCCTGCGGCGTCACCACGCCGTTGATGATGTTGGAACTGGCGGTAAGGTTCAGGGTCTCGCTGCCCTGTAACGACCAGTAGCGCGTGAGTTGTGCCGTCGCGTTAAACGTCAGCTGCTCCTGTTTGCCGTAAATGATCGACTGCCCGGAGGTCGAGTTGACGACTACGTCTGTCGCGCTTTGCGGCGGGATCAGAACGTAGGTGGCGCTGAGCTTCAAATTGTTCGGGCCGGTTGCGACCGAGGCTTCCTGCTCGTTGAAGGCGAGGTTGGTAGCGGCGAGGCGAAACCGGTAAATCAGGTCGAGATAGGAACTCGGTTGCAACACGACGCGGCCGACGACATCGGACAGCCGGTTGTAGGCGCCCGAGGTCACCGGCAGAAACGGATTGACCTCCGCCCGATAGCTTTGGCCGACCAGCGCGCGGTAGCTGCCGCCACTATTGTCGTAGAGTCCGAGCTTGAGGCCGTAATCGACCCGTTGCCCAGTGTCGAGAATGTCGTAGCCGGCGAGCCGGTCGGGGCGGAACAACATCGACGCATCGTAATCGAACGACAGGCTGTCCTCGTCCGGGATCTTGCGCTGATTGCCGCCATTGGGCGCGGCGTAGACCCCGACTGTTGGTTCGATCAGCGGGGTCAGCCGACCCGGGTGGATCAGCGGATAACTCCATGTCAGGCCGACCTGAGGATAGATGCGGCCGTCGAGAAAATTGGGGTTGACCGGCTCCGCCGCCGGCATGCCGTCGATCGGAAAATATACCGAAGGCAGGTCGGGGTTTGACAGCTGGCTGAGATCGTTGACCCAATAGGCGTCGCCGCGCGTGCTCGCGGTGAATTCGTATTGTCCGCCGATACCATCGCGAAACGTGTTCTCGTACCGTGATCCAAGCGAAATCCGCCGGTCCTGGGTGCCTTGCTGGCGGACGATGTCGAGCAGGTTTTCGTTGATATTCCAGCGTCCGCCCAGCGCGTCGGGGTCGCTCTGCCAGAAGTGATTGATGACCGGCAGCACGATCGGCTGTGTTGCCGCTTTGAGACCGGTGACCAATGGTTGAAACGCATAGGCGTCGACATCGGTGCCCGAATTAAGTCCAAAGCCTTGAACAAAGGCATGGCTGATCTCGGCATTCAGCGGCGGGTTGCCAAAGCCGAATTGCAGCAGATAGCTCTGATCGGAGACGCGTTGGAGATCGAGACCGGTGCGCCAGTCGGGAGTGATGTCAAATTCGCTGGTCTCGTTGATATTCCCGCGAAGTTCGCCGCCGCTCAACCCGGCCTGGTTCGGGTTGCTGTAGTTGATGCTGCCCAGGGCGTCGAGCGTGCCATTGCCAAATTGCTGCCGGTATTCGGTTTCGAAAACCGGTCCCGCCTTGGTCGTAATGCGCGGCGATAAAGTGATGTCCTTGTCCGGCCCCAACACCAGAAAATAGGGAAGAGTGATGTTGGCGCCGACCGTGCTCGACCCGCCAAACGACGGCGTCAGAAAACCGCTCGCGCGTTTGACCGTAGGGTCGGGCATCGAGAGGTAGGGAAAATAGAAGATCGGCCAACCGTCGATTTGCATCGCGACGTCGTGCATTTCGATCGTCTTGAATTCGCGGTCGTCATCGATTTCACGGGCCTCGAACTGCCAAGCCGGCGGCGCGCTCGGATCGTTCTTGCATAAATCGCACGGCGAATAGACGGCGCGCCGCAGCTCGGTCCGATTTTTGTTGGTTATCCGCGCGGTATTCGCGGCCAAACGCGAGCGGTCGGTCAGCAGCATGCGGACGCTCTCGGCAAATCCGTCGCCCATCGCATTGCGCAGTTCAAGATAATCGGCAAACAGGATTTCGCCGGTCGGTCGCGACAGGCTGACATGGCCCGAGGCGGTAATCGTGTCGGTGCGCTGGTTGTAGGTTACGGTATCCGCGAGCAGGACATCGCCGTTTTGCGACAATTCGACATTGCCGCGCGCAATCGTCAGACCGAGATCACTGTTGTGCTCGATTTCGTCGGCGCGCAGCACGATCGGCGCGTTCCGATTCGTTGGCAATCCGCGGGTGGCGTCCAGCTGGGCGGCGGCCGATCCCGCGACCACGGCGGCCAGCATCAGCCCGAGCAGCATCCTTGCCAGCTGCGGCCAAATCTCGATCGCGGTTTTGCGCGGCCGGGGATCGAGACCCGGCGATCTCGTCATCACCCGTCTTCCAGATGCAAGAGCGTAGAGGCGCCAAAAATCAAGCTCACTCCGGTCGGGGTCCAGGCAGCGAGCGCCACCGGGACCTTGTCGGAAATCCCGAGCGCAAACACGATGTTCGAGACGACAAAAAGAACGAACCCGCTGGCGACACCGCCGATGATCATTAGCGTGGCGCCGCCGCGGCGCTGCATTCGCAGGCTGAAAATGGCGGCAATCAGGACCATCGAGCATAACAGGAATGGTCGTGCGAGCAGCACGTCATAGTGTAGCCGGTGACGTTGCGCGGGAAACCCGGATTGCTCGAGGAGCTCGATAAAGCCCGGCAAGTCCCAGAATGACATCGTGTCCGGCGAGGCAAAACTCTGCTCGACTTTGTGCGGCGTCAGTTCGGTCGGCAAGCGCCAGCTGGCAAAGGTCTCGATCGGTTTGTCGGGGCGCCAGCGAACGCCGTCCTTGATCAGCCAGTCGCCGCTTTCGAGCCGCGCGCTACGGGCGTCGATTCGCGAGGTAAATCGAGTCTGGCTGTCAAAAAAGAATATCGCGACGTGGTCGATTGCCAGATCGGGCGAGGCGAATTTGCCGCCGTGGATGATGATCTGATCACCCTTGCCATCGCTCTGCCGCAGCCAGAAACCCGCATTCGACAGCAGCATCTCATTCGAACTGGCGCCCAAAATCCGGGCGTCGAGCTTTTCGTAAGCCGCCGCCGCAACCGACGCGATCGGGTTGAAGATCGTCACCGCAACAATGCCGATCATCAGCGCCGCCAACATAGCCGGTGCCAGGAATTGCCAGACCGACACGCCCGCCGCGCGGACAATGACGAGTTCGTTGCTGCGGGTGAGTCGCCAAAAGGCAAACATCGTCCCAAACAGCACGGCAAACGGCAGCACCTCCTGCGCTGTCTGGGGCGATTGCAGCGCCGCCATCTCCAACAGCACCCCCAGGGTCGCTTCGATCTTGGAGCCGCCGCGCCGGATCAGTTCGATGTAGTCGGCCAGAAAGGTGACGACCGCCAAGGTCCCGAAAACACCGCAGAACCACAGAAAAAAATGGCGGGCGATGTAGGCGGACAGAGTTTTCCCGAGATGCACGCCAGACTGTCCAGGTGGAACGAACGCTCAGCCGGCGCGTGCGACGGCGTAACCCGGCCATCGCACGCCCAACCGGATCCCGCGCTGCATCAGGATCATCATCCCGATCGCGAATGGGGCTAAATCAACTATATACATCAACGGTATGGCCTGTCCGAAGCGGGCTGCGAAATCATTGACGCCGAGGCTTGCCGTCTCGAACAAAAACGCGGCGCCGACAGCGATCAGAACTCGTTTGACCTGTCCCCGCCGACTAAATTCACCGGGAAGCAGGCAGGCGAGCGGGATCAGGGCAAAGCTGAGCACCGATAGCGGGACCAGGAGCCGCTGATGCGCCTCCATGATAAAGCTGCGGCGAATCAGCGGGTCATGGGTGGTCGGAAACATCAGCTCTCCAAAAAAACGCTCCTCGGCGCCGCGAAAGCGCACGACCGGAGCGTCCCGCAGGCTGCCGAGGTCAAGCGTGTACCGCTCAAAGGTCAGGATCGAGAGCTTGCGGGTTTGTGGGTCGAACTGCTGCCGATTGCCGTTCAGCATGATGATACGCGTGCCCGCCGGCGTGTCTACAAAGGCCGCGCGCTGGGCCAGGATCGTGATCGGCCGTTGCGGGTCTCGGCTGTCGTTGATCAGCAGCCCGGTGACATTCCCATTGGCCTCGCGGTTGCGGATATAGAAGGTGAGCTTGTCCGAAACTGTCGTGAATGTGCCTTCTTGGATCAGGCTGGAGACAAAGCGGTTGCGGATTTCGAACTGCAGATCCTTGAACGCCCGGCTGGTGACCGGCAGCACGTAGAGCGAGAAGCTCATCAGGATCGCAAAGGCGACAGCCGCCAGTATCAGGACCGGCCGGGCAAGCGCCAACGGGCCGAGTCCGGCCGCCCGCATCACCACGAGTTCGCTTTCGCTCGCGAGCCGGTTGAAGGTGAGCAGCACGGCAATGAAGATGCCGATCGGCAGCACGATGTCGAGAAACCGCGGCAGGATTAACACTGCCAGGTAAAGAAAAATATCGATCGACAACCCGCGATTGACAATCAGATCGATCAACGGCAACGATTGGGCAAGCCAAACCGCAGCACTCAGCGCGGCGGTGACAAAAATCATAACGCCGAAGCATTGTCGCAGGATGTAGCGATTGAGACTGGTCACGGCGCGCGATCATAAGCGGGCCTCTCCCGACCGGCCAGAGGCATCTCCGAGGCCGAGCCCGTGCACAATCGGTGGTAAGGATATAGGCCCGGTAACGGCGTAAGGTCGTTAAATTACCCGCAGCAACCTGGACTTCCGGCCATTCGGTTGCTGTGGCAGCGGAACAGACCGCTACCGCGTGAGTGCCGCTGTGTGAACCTGGCAGGCATTCTCCGTCAGGAGGCGCCCGCGGAGGGCCGCGCCGGACGCCCCGACGGTGTCCGGAACTAGCTGCTTGCGAATCATGCGCTATCGCCACAAAGGGAACGCGGCCGAAGGCGCAACGTTGACGGCCGATGTCGTCGAGACGGACCCCCTATGCAGCCTTCCTCCTATCGCTCGCCCGCATCGCGGCGAGGGGTCCAACCGGCGGCGGTATTGCCGACACCGCGGACCGCGGGCAAGCCGCGGGTTTCAACCAAGTGCAAACAGCAGCCCGCAAAGGAGCGCGACCATCAATCCCCAGGCCAGGAGGCTCGCCAATACGATCGCCGCCGTTGCCGCGCGCGGGCTCAACCGCTCGGGTGATTCGGACGACCCCGGTTCGTGGGCTGCCGGAGATGACAAGCCGCTTACCCCACCCGTGCTGCGAGAAATGTACACCATATTTGACCAACGGTTATGCCGCGGCCGGCGTTCCGTTTCGGTTCCCGTGGAAGCGGCGTCGTGCCACCGCCGGTGACCGGGAGAGGTATCGCCGGTGTGAGTTTAAAATTGCGACGTCGAGATCCAGCCTTGGCCGTGAAGTTCTCGCGATCCGGCGGCTCATCAAAGCTCGGCGCTGCGCTCGGTAGCGAGGTTCCGACGGCAAAAAGGACTCGCAAATCCGGGTCAGTTCAGCATAGCCGCGGCGCTGGTCTTTTCGGGACCGCCGATCATTTGGGTTGCGTCTGGAAACCGGGATCCGGTTCCCTGATCGCGGCAGGCAACGGGGGTGCGTGGTGGAACCGGGGCGTCAAAGCCGGACAGAAATAGCCATTGACTATGGTGTCGCGCTCGATACGCCACCGATGGAGGCGCGCGCGGCAGAGGTGCTGCCCGATGGCAATGGCGGGTGGCAATACGAGCCGAAATGGGACGGCTTTCGCTGCCTGGCGTTCAAGTCCGGTGCGGCGGTCGAGATCAGGGCCAAGTCGGGCAAGCCGCTTGGTCGCTATTTCCCGGAGATGGTCGCGCTGTTGACGTCAATCCCGGCGGACCGGTTTGTCGTCGATGGCGAACTCGTCATCGACATCGACGGCACCCTGTCGTTCGACGCTACTGCAGGCCCGGCTTCATCCGGCCGACAGCCGCATCCGCAAACTCTCGGCCGAGACGCCGGCGCGCCTGATCCTGTTTGATATTCTCGTGACGCCTGATGGCGAAAACGTGATCGACGCTCCGCTCGTCAAACGGCGCGCCGCACTGGAGACCCTGGTCGCCGCTTGTGGGGTGCCAGGGCGCCTCACCCTGTCGCCGGTAAGCCGCGACCGCTGCGCCGCTCAGGAATGGCTGCACGCGGCCGGCCGCGGGGCGCCCGACGGCGTCGTCGCCAAACGGCTCGACAGCGCCTACGCGCCAGGGGAGCGCGCCATGATCAAGGTCAAGCCGCGCCGGACAGCGGACTGCGTGGTCGGCGGTTTCCGTTATCAGACCGTCGGTCCGCAGGTTGGTTCGCTGCTGCTCGGCCTCTACGACGCCGCAGGCCGGCTCAACCATGTCGGCTTCACGGCGACGATCGCAAATCGCGAACGGCCGGCGCTGACGCACAAACTCGAGGCGCTGATCGAGCCGCCCGGGTTTACCGGCACGGCTCCCGGCGGCCCGAGCCGCTGGAGCACCGAGCGCTCCGGCGCATGGCAGCCTTTGCGGCCGGAACTGGTGGTGGAAGTCGAGTACAATCAGGTTACCGGCGGCCGCTTTCGCCACGGGACAAAGCTGGTTCGCTGGCGGCCGGACAAAGCCGCATCGCAATGCACCCTCGACCAGATCGCGCCCGCCCAGATCGCGCCTGGCCGGATCACAGAGACAGCGGTTTGCCCCGGTTCGGCTGAGCCGGGTGCTGGTGAGTACTCCCAACCCGTCAGCTCACCGCAGAGTCACAAAGATGCCGGCGATGATCAACGCGATGCTGATCACGATTCCGGTGGTCAGCGAA